>SESE01000004.1_pt1 | contig 116120 bp, 97 predicted proteins | sample 3171371 | NCBI WGS metagenome assembly SESE01 (sample SAMN06051881, study PRJNA518727) | freshwater metagenome | biome: subpolar coniferous forest; feature: holomictic lake; material: water; isolation source: holomictic Lake 442, 13 m depth | place: Canada: near Kenora, Ontario | collected... | reverse complement strand
AGCAGTTCATGCGGCAGTTCCGCCCATTTGGCGGTCATGAAGTCCGAGGTCTGCACGGCACGCAAGGCCACCACGTACTCGTAGGTGCGGCCGTCGCCCATGACCCCGACGCTCTTCACCGGCAGGAACACGGCAAATGCCTGGCTGGTCTTGTCATACCAGTCGGCGGCGCGCAGTTCGTCTATGAATATAGCATCGGCGCGGCGCAGCAGGTCGGCAAACTCTTGCTTCACCTCGCCGAGAATGCGCACCCCCAGGCCCGGCCCGGGGAAGGGATGACGATAGACCATCTCGTGCGGCAAGCCTAGCGCCACGCCGAATTCCCGGACTTCATCCTTGAACAGTTCGCGCAAGGGCTCGAGCAGTTTGAGGTTCAGCGTTTCAGGCAGGCCGCCGACATTGTGGTGACTCTTGATGGCGTGCGCCTTCTTGGTTTTCGCCCCCGCCGACTCGATCACATCGGGGTAGATCGTGCCCTGGGCGAGCCACCTTGCGTTCGGCAGTTTCTGCGCTTCGGCCTGAAACACTTCGACAAACTCGCGGCCGATTATCTTCCGCTTCTGTTCCGGATCGCTGACGCCCTGCAGATGTCCCAGAAACTGGCTCGCCGCATCGACATGAATAACCTTGACGCCCAGGTTTCGGGCAAAGGTGTCCATCACCTGCACCCCTTCATTGAGTCGCAGCAGGCCGTTATCGACGAAAACGCAGGTCAGTTGATCGCCGATGGCACGATGCAGAAGAGCTGCAACCACTGAGGAATCGACGCCGCCGGAAAGACCGAGAATCACCTCCTCGCCGCCGACCTGGGCACGCACCTTGTCGATCGCCTCATTGACGTAGTTCGGCATGTTCCAGTCGCGGCCGCAACCGCAGATATCATGGACGAAGCGGGCGATGATTTCGCGCCCCTTGAGGGTGTGCGTGACTTCGGGATGGAATTGCACGGCATAGAAGCCGCGCTCCTCATCCGCCATGGCGGCAATCGGCGTCGATTCGTTGCTGCCGATGATCTTGAAGCCGGGCGGGAGTTCGGTCACCTTGTCGCCGTGGCTCATCCAGACTTCGAGAAGGCCATGGCCCTGCTCGTTGATACGATCCTGAATGCCGTTGAAGAGTTTCGAATGGCCCCTGGCCCGCATCTCGGCATAGCCGAATTCACGAGTCGGGCTGCCTTCGACCTTGCCGCCCAGTTGCGCGGCCATGGTTTGCATACCGTAGCAGATGCCCAGCACCGGCACTCCCAGCTTGAATACGATGTCCGGCGCCTTCCAGTCAGCGGCCTCGTACACCGAATTGGGACCGCCGGACAGAATGATCCCCTGCGGCTTGAAGTCGCGAATGAAGTCTTCGGCAACGTCGAAGGAATGCAGTTCGCAATACACCTGCTGTTCGCGCACGCGGCGGGCGATGAGTTGCGCAACCTGAGAGCCGAAATCGAGGATGAGGATTTTCTGGTGGGTCATGTTGGAAATCTCGCGAAAAGGCAAATGCAGATTCAGTGATGGCTGACGCCGGAATTTTCGATGCGGTGCGCGGCGGCCGAAACAAAAAAGGCGGTGCAGCAGTCTTTCCGAACCGCCGTACCGCCCCTGCCCGGACAATGGACGTCAGTCGATATGGTAGTTCGGTGCTTCCTTGGTGATCTGAACGTCATGCACATGGGATTCGCGGATGCCTGCCGAAGTGATTTCGACAAACTCCGCTCTGGCGCGCATGTCGTCGATGGTGGCACAGCCGACGTAGCCCATGGAGGAACGCAGGCCGCCCATCAACTGGTGGATTACCGCAGTGACCGGACCCTTGTACGGCACGCGGCCTTCGATCCCTTCCGGCACCAGCTTTTCGACATTGGCATCGGAATCCTGGAAATAGCGATCCGCGGCGCCGTCCTTCATCGCACCCAGACTGCCCATGCCGCGATAAGCCTTGTATGAGCGTCCCTGATACAGCACGGTTTCCCCCGGCGCTTCTTCAGTGCCGGCGAACAAGCCGCCCAGCATCACGGTATTGGCTCCGGCTGCGATGGCCTTGGAAATGTCACCGGAAAAACGGATGCCGCCGTCGGCGATGAGCGGAATGGCGCTGGCAGCCAGCGCCTTGGCGACCATGTCCACCGCGGTAATCTGCGGTACGCCGACTCCCGCAACGATGCGTGTAGTGCAGATCGAACCGGGACCGATGCCGACCTTGACCGCGTCGGCGCCGTGATCAACCAGCGCCAGCGCCGCGCTGGCCGTGGCGATGTTGCCGCCGATCACCTCGACGTGCGGGAAATTCCGCTTGACCCACTGCACGCGTTTCAGCACACCCTCGGAATGGCCATGGGCGGTATCGACCACGATCACATCGACGCCGGCTTCGGCCAGCAGTTCGACGCGTTCTTCGGTGCCTTCACCGACGCCAACCGCGGCGCCTACCCGCAGATGACCCTGTTCGTCCTTGCAGGCAAACGGGTGTTCGCTGGATTTCAGAATGTCCTTGACTGTCACCAGGCCGCGCAACTGGAAGTCGCTATTGACCACCAGCACGCGTTCCAGGCGATGCCGGTGCATCAGGGCCTTGGCTTCCTCGGCGGAACTTCCCTCGCTGACCGTGATCAAGCGCTCACGCGGGGTCATGATGGCCCGTACCGCCTGATCGAGGTTGATCTCGAAACGCGTGTCGCGATTGGTGACGATGCCTACCACTACCCCGTTATCCACCACCGGCAAACCCGAAATCCGGTGGCTGCGCGTTAGTGCCAGAACTTCACGCACGGTCATGGTCGGCGGAACGGTAATCGGGTCTTTCAGCACACCTGATTCGAAACGCTTGACCTTGGCCACCTCCGCCGCCTGGGCCTTGGGAGTGAGGTTCTTGTGCACTATGCCGATGCCGCCCTCCTGCGCCAGAGCAATCGCCAGTCGCGCCTCCGTCACCGTATCCATGGCAGCGGAGAGCAATGGCAAATTCAACTGGATCTTGCGGGTAAGGCGGGTGGCGAGGCTGACGTCACGGGGAAGGATCGCCGAATGGGCGGGAACCAGGAGGACGTCGTCAAACGTCAGCGCCTTCTGGAGCAGTCGCATAATTATTTTCCTTGTTTGGTGCCGAAACGAGGTTTCCAGTGAAGGCTAACGCCGGCACCGCCGACGTTAAGCGTAGCGGCCAGAACTAAAATCGCATTATACGCGGGTCCGGCCCCTCCCCGTCCGCGGATGGCCGATGCTATTCGCCGCAGCCCTTTTTTAACGCCTTGCCCTCGGCAACCCTTTGTTTGCGGGCTTCCTTGGGATCGGCCAGCAACGGACGGTAGATTTCCACCCGATCGCGATCGCGCAGAGCGGTGTCCGGTCTGGCCAGTTTGGCGTAGATGCCGAGCTTGTTGCTTGCCAGGTCGATTTCCGGATACCTGGCCAGCAGGCCCGAGGCTTCTATCGCCTGCCCCACCGTGCTGCCGGCAGGCAAACTGAGGCTGGCGACTTCCTGGCGCTCCGGCCGGGCATAGACAACCTCGACCTGTATGGTTTCAGCCATAGACTTTCTGTGCCCTTTTGACAAAGGATTCGACGAAGGTGTTGGCGATGTGATTGAACACCGGGCCGACAACCTTTTCCAGCAGGTGGCTGGAAAACTCGTAGTGAAGGCGGAATTCCACCTTGCACGCGGTCTCGCCCAGCGGCGTAAACCGCCAGTGTCCGTCCATATGCGCGAAAGGGCCATCGGTCAACCGGATATCCATCAGTACCGGCTCTTCCTTGACGTTCTCCGTCGAGAAATGCGACTTGAGGCCGTGGTAGTTGATGTGCAGCGTTGCCGCCGTCCGCGTTGCGGTGCGCTCGTGCAATTCCGCACCGCCGCACCAGGGCAGAAACTGCGGATAGTCCTCGACACGGTCCACCAGCCTATACATCTGCATCGGCGTGCGTTCGATCAGTACTGATTTTTCGACCAGGGCCATCGCAAAACCGTGTGGACAGGGTGCAGTAGAATGTCCCATTTTATCGCGCTACTCCATGAGCATCGCCGACAACAAGAAGGCATTCCACGATTACTTCATTGAAGAGCGCTACGAGGCCGGTCTGGCGCTCGAAGGCTGGGAAGTGAAGGCAATCCGCGCCGGACGCGCGCAAATCAAGGAAGCCTACGTGGTGTTGAAGCGGGGCGAAGTGTTTCTCATCGGCGCCCATATCACGCCGCTGCTTTCGGCCTCGACCCACGTCCACCCCGATCCGGTGCGGACGCGGAAGTTGCTGCTGCATGCCGCCGAAATCAGCAAACTCATCGGCAAGGTGGAGCGCGCCGGCTACACCCTGGTACCGCTCGATCTGCATTACAGCAAGGGCCGCGTCAAGCTGTCGGTCGGCCTCGCCAAAGGCAAGAAGCAGCACGACAAACGCGACGCCGAAAAAGAACGCGACTGGGTTCGCGAAAAGAGCCAGATCATGAAAGCGAAGCTGAGATGAGCGGCTCTTTCGGTGGAGGCTAAGGTGAGCAACGCGAACCTTAAGCCGCGCAGCGGCGGCCGGAACCAAAATGGTCAACCAGATCATGAAAGCGAAGCTGAGATGAGCGGCGCGGCGAAAGGCCCGCGTTTCGGCCCGTCGCGCCCATGACCCCCACCACCCTGCTCTGGCTGGTGACCGGCTGCCTGATGTTGCAGCCTCTGTCGACCGACCTCTATCTCGCTTCACTGCCGGGCATGGCCAACGACTTTGGCGTCACGCCGGCGGCGGTGCAGCAAACCCTGTCGCTGTTCGTCTTCGGCTTTGGTACCGCACAACTTGTCAGCGGCCCCTTGTCCGACCGTTTCGGCAGGCGACCGGTGTTGATCGGCGGCCTCGCCTTATATCTGCTTTCGGGGCTTGCCTGCGCCGCCGCGCCCGGCCTCGACTGGCTGGTGCTGGCCAGGTTCGTTCAAGCCATCGGCTGCTGCACCGCCGTGGTCGTCGCCCGCGCCATCATCCGCGATGCCTATTCGCCTGCCGAGGGAGCCCGTGTCTTGGCCAAAGCCAGTTCGCTGCTGGCCCTGGCGCCGATCCTGGGACCGATTCTCGGCGGCTACCTGCAGGTGGCTTTCGGCTGGCGCGCCGCCTTCCTCGCTCTGGCGCTGGCGGGTCTCACGGTCTGGATCGCCGCCTTGCGCCGCATGAAGGAATCCAACCGCAAGCTCAACCCCGATGCCATGAGGCTCGCCAGCCTCGGCCGGACCTACCTCGATGTCATCCGCACGCCGGCCTTCTGGGCCTATGCGCTGCCGGGGGCAATGTCCTACGCCTCGATATTCGTATTCATTTCCGGCACCCCCTTTGTGCTCATCCGGGTCCTCGGCATTGCCCCGCAGTACTACGGCTATCTCTTTGCCTTCGGCGTGTGCGGCTATCTGAGCGGAACCCTGATCTGCCGCCGCCTGCTGGGCAGCATGGGCATCGAGCGGGTACTGAAGCTGGGCACGACAATCGGCCTGCTCGGCGGACTGAGCTTCCTTGGCCTGGTGCTGGCCGACGTGCGACATTGGACTCTGGTGGTGGCGGCGCAATTCACGGTCATGACCGCCCACGGCGTCAACTTTCCCTGCGCCCAGTCAGGCTCGCTGGCGCCCTTTGCCAAGCAGGCCGGCGCCGCCGCAGGTCTGTTCGGCTGCCTTACGATGTATGCCGCCCTGCTCGCCGGCACCTGGGTCGGCCGCAGCCACGACGGCACCCTGCTGCCCATGGCGACGATCAGCGCCACGGTGACCGTCATGTTGTTTACCCTGACACGGCTCATGGCTCGCCATGGCAGGACGGCATAAGCCGGGCGCCGGCCGTCAGTAGACGAAGCGCGTCTTCAGGTCGTCCAGATTCAACTCCTGCAATATCTGCTCCAGCCGTTGCCTGGCGTTACCCCGCGGCGCATCGCTGAAACGGGCGACGATCAACTCGTTTTTCATCGAATGCTCCCAGCCGACCAGTTCGGTAACGCTTAGCCGGTAGCCGTGCGCCTCGAGCAGCAGGCAACGCAGCACATTGGTGAGTTGGCTGCCGAATTCACGGGTGTGGATCGGATGACGCCAGATTTCCGACAAGGGCGTCGCCGCCAGAGATTCGTTCTTGTGCCGGCGCAGCACGGCCGCGACTTCAGCCTGGCAGCAGGGCACCAGGACGATGAATTGCGCCTGCCGGTCGAGGGCAAACCGGATGGCATCATCGGTCGCCGTATCGCAGGCATGCAGCGCCGTGACGATGTCGACGCGCCGCGGCAGTTGCTCCGACTGAATCGATTCCTCGACCGAGAGATTGAAGAAGGACATGCGCCCGAAGCCCAGTCTGTGCGCCAGATCCCTGGATTTCCCGACCAGTTCGGCACGGCTCTCGATGCCGTAGATGCGGCCGCTGTCCCTGGCCTTGAGAAACAGGTCGTAGAGGATGAAGCCGAGGTAGGACTTCCCCGCCCCATGGTCGACCAGCGCCAGGTCACCGCGCTGCCCCATCACCTCGTCCAGCAGCGGTTCGATGAACTGATAGAGGTGATAGACCTGCTTCAGTTTGCGCCGGCTGTCCTGGTTGAGCTTGCCGTCGCGGGTCAGGATGTGCAGTTCCTGAAGCAGCGCAAGCGACTGCTCAGGATGGATTTCCGCAATGCCGCTACCGGCCAAGTTCAATCCTCGGCCGGCAGGCGAATGATGTGCTGGCCGGACTTTTCGTCGCGCTCGAGGAGGATCAGCTTGTGCTTCCTGGCGTCTTCCAGCAGTTCGCCGAAGGAGCGGTAGCCGTAGTAAGACTCGCTGAAACCCGGCTTGCGCCGCTTCAGGGTCTGCTTGACCATGGAACCCCATATCTTCTCGTCTTCGCCACGCTCGGTGACCAGGGCTTCAACGGTTTCCACCACCAGATCGATTGCCTCCTGCCGCTTCGGGTCTTCGCTCTTTTCATCGGCTTTCGGTTTTGCCGTGGCGCTGACCGCCGGCTTGGCAGCGGCCTTGCGTTCGTTGCGCTGCTTCTTCGCCGGCAGTTCCCGCACCAGATCGTCGTAGAAAATGAATTCATCGCAATTGGCCGCCAGCAGGTCGGATGTGGCCGCCTTGACGCCGACGCCGATGACGCGCTTGTTGTTCTCGCGCAGCTTGGACACCAGCGGCGAGAAATCCGAGTCGCCGCTGATGATGACAAAGGTATCGACATGCGACTTGGTGTAGCACAGGTCGAGGGCATCGACCACCATGCGGATGTCGGCGGAGTTCTTGCCCGACTGGCGGACGTGGGGAATCTCGATCAGTTCGAAAGCCGCTTCGTGCATCGGTGCCTTGAACTCCTTGTAGCGCGCCCAGTCGCAGTAGGCCTTCTTGACCACGATGCTGCCCTTGAGCAGCAGGCGTTCGAGGACCTTGCCGATGTCGAACTGGGCGTACTTGGCGTCGCGCACGCCGAGGGCTATGTTCTCGAAGTCGCAAAACAGCGCCATGCTGGTAATTTCCGGATTGCCTGCCATGTGAGATTCAATACAAGGATGGTAAGAGTGCCAAGTGTCTCACGGACCGACCTCCTGTCACCGAAAGCCTGCGGGCCGCGCGTAACCCGGCATAATGCCGCCTCTCCTGCATCCCGACCCAGCCCGCGTCCAATGTCCGCCCCCCTCGAAACCCTGCGCCGCGTCTTTGGCTACCCCTCGTTTCGGGGCCCGCAGGAGGAGATCATCGAGCACCTGACCGGCGGCGGCGACGCGCTGGTGCTGATGCCCACCGGCGGCGGCAAGTCGCTGTGCTACCAGATCCCCGCCCTGCTCAGGGAGGGCGTCGGCGTGGTGGTCTCGCCCCTCATCGCGCTGATGCAGGACCAGGTCGATGCCCTGCTGCAGGCCGGCGTGCGCGCCGCATTCCTCAATTCCTCGCAGGACTACGATACGGCCTCGGCGACCGAGCGGCGCCTGCGCATGGACGAACTCGACCTGATCTACGTCGCGCCGGAGCGCCTGCTGACCGATCGCTTTCTGGCGCTGATGGATCACCTGCAAGAACGCCGGCGACTCGCCCTGTTCGCCATCGACGAGGCGCATTGCGTCTCGCAATGGGGCCACGATTTCCGCCCTGAATACATCCAGTTGTCGGCCCTGCACCAGCGCTACCCGACGGTGCCGCGCATTGCCCTGACTGCCACCGCCGACCAGTTGACGCGCCAGGAAATCATCACCCGCCTCGGCCTGGATGCCGCGCGCATCTTCATTTCCAGTTTCGACCGGCCCAACATCCGTTACACCGTGGTCGAACGCGACAACCCGCGCCGGCAACTGCTCGATTTTCTCGCGGCCTACCGCGGCTCCGCCGGTGCCCTGCATGCCGGGGATGCGGCTGCGCCGGCCGGCATCGTCTATTGCCTGTCGCGCAAGAAGGTGGACGAAACTGCCGCCTGGCTCAACGAACAGGGCATCGCGGCCCTGCCCTACCACGCCGGACTCGAGGCGGCTGTACGCCAGCGTCATCAGCAGCGCTTCCTGCGCGAAGACGGTATCGTCATGGTCGCCACCATCGCCTTCGGCATGGGCATCGACAAGCCTGACGTGCGCTTCGTCGCCCACCTCGACCTGCCCAAGAGCCTCGAAGCCTATTACCAGGAAACCGGCCGCGCCGGCCGCGACGGCGAACCGGCCGAAGCCTGGATGACCTACGGCCTCAACGACGTGGTAATCCATCGCATGCGCATCGACGAATCGATAGCGGGCGATGAGCAAAAGCGGGTCGAGCGCAGCAAGCTCGATGCCCTGCTCGCCTGGTGCGAAACCGCCACCTGCCGGCGCGCCCTGCTGCTCAAGTACTTCAGCGAGGAGGCCGGCCCCTGTGGCAATTGCGACACATGTCTCGAGCCGCCGCAGTTGTGGGACGGCACGGTCGCCGCGCAAAAAGCCATGTCGGCGGCCTTGCGCACCGGCCAGCGTTTCGGCGCCGGCCATCTGATCGACATCCTGCGCGGCAAGGCCACCGAAAAAGTGCAGCAGTTCGGCCACGCCAGCCTGCCGACCTTTGGCGCCGGCACGGATCTCGACGAGGCCGGCTGGCGCTCGGTGTTTCGCCAACTGCTGGCCGCCGGTCTGCTCCACGCCGATGCCCAGGCGTATGGCGCGCTGCGCCTGACGGACTTGGCGCGCCCGGTGCTCAAGGGCGAGGCCACGCTGATGTTGCGCCAGCAGGTAAAGCGCATGCGGGGCAAAAAGCCGGCGCAGGCGGGACGTCGTGCCGACGCCGGGACGCCGGCATCAGGACCGGAGTCAGATCTGTTCGAAGGTCTGCGTACGTGGCGCGCAACTCTGGCTCGCGAACAGGGTGTGCCGGCCTATGTAATTCTGCACGACAAGACGCTGCGCGAACTTGCCGCACAGCGGCCGGCAAACCTGGCCGACTTGCTCGGTGTGCCCGGCATCGGCCAGGCCAAGGCCGATCGTTACGGAGAAGCCCTGCTGCGGCTGTTGGCTTGATTCGATGCTGCGCAGAATTTTCCGTCGCTGCGGCGGCAGAAGCAGCGGTCATCAGGCGATAATATGCCCCTGAGAACCAAGGAAACCTGTGCAATGAAGCGCCTCGATGATTATCGCCTGCAGTTGGGCAAGCGGGAACTGGTACCGATCATGGTCGGCGGCATGGGTGTCGATATTTCGACCGCCGAGCTTGCCCTGGAGGCGGCACGGCTGGGCGGCATCGGCCACATTTCGGATGCCATGGTGCCGACGGTTGCCGACCGGCGTTTCAATACCAAGTACGTAAAGAACAAGCTCAGGCAGTTCAAGTTCAACGTCGCCAGCACAGACAAGACGATCGTCAAATTCGACCTCGGCTTGCTGGCCGAAGCAACCGCACTTCATGTCGGTCGCACCATGGCGGAGAAGCGCGGCGAAGGACTGGTGTTCATCAACTGCATGGAAAAGCTGACCATGAACGCACCCAGGGACACCCTGCGCGTGCGCCTCAAGGCGGCGCTGGATGCCGGCATTGAAGGCATTACTCTGGCGGCGGGACTGCATCTGGGCTCGTTTGCCCTGATCGAGGATCATCCGCGTTTCCGTGACGTCAAACTGGGCATCATTGTCTCGTCGCTGCGAGCTCTGCAGCTTTTCCTGAAAAAGAGCGCCCGCACCGGGCGTCTGCCCGACTACGTGGTGATCGAGGGTCCGCTCGCCGGGGGGCATCTGGGTTTCGGCATGGATTGGGCGCAGTACGATCTGGCCACGATCGTGGTCGAAATCCGCGAATGGATGAAGGCCGAGCAACTCGACATACCGCTGATTCCCGCCGGCGGCATTTTCACCGGCTCGGATGCGGTCGCTTTCATGGAAATGGGTGCCGCCGCGGTGCAGCTTGCCACACGCTTCACCGTGTCCAGCGAATGCGGCCTGCCGGAGGATGTGCAGCAGGAGTATCTCAAGGCCAGCGAGAAGGATATCGTGGTGAACTCCATTTCGCCGACCGGTTATCCGATGCGCATGCTGAGCAACAGTCCGGCGATAGGCGCCGGCATCCGTCCCAACTGCGAGGCCTTCGGCTACCTGCTGGATTCCACCGGCAACTGCCAGTACATCGAGGCCTACAACCGTGAAGTGGCGCTGCATCCGGAGGCGAAGAAGATCTCCGTGCCGGACAAGACCTGTCTATGCACCCACATGCGCAATTTCCAACTGTGGACCTGCGGCCACTACACCTACCGCCTGAAGGACACCACCCGCCGCAACGAGGACGGCAGTTATCAACTGCTCTCGGCTGAGCACATCTTCCGCGACTACCAGTTCAGCACGGACAACAAGATCGCGCTGCCGGATCAGGCCGGGAAAACGCCCGTCGACAAATAGCGGTCGCCGCGGTCGCAGACGATGCTGACGATCACCGCGTTCTCCACCTCAGCGGCGATGCGCAAGGCCACCACCAGCGCGCCGCCGGAGGAAATTCCGGCAAAGATGCCTTCCTCGCGCGCCAGCCGCCGCGCCATTTCCTCGGCATGCCCCTGGCCGACGCTTTCGATCTGATCCACGCGCGAAGCGTCGTATATTCCAGGTAAATAAGCTTCAGGCCACTTGCGTATGCCGGGAATCTGCGAGCCTTCCTCGGGCTGGCAACCGATGATGCGGATTGCCGGATTCTGTTCCTTGAAGTAGCGCGAGCAGCCCATGATGGTGCCGGTGGTTCCCATGCTCGAAACAAAATGCGTGATGCGTCCGCCGCTGTCGCGCCATATCTCGGGTCCGGTGCTCTCGTAGTGCGCCAGCGGATTATCCGGATTGGCGAACTGGTCCAGCACGATGCCCTTGCCGTCCCCGGCCATTTGCCCGGCCAGATCGCGTGCCGCTTCCATGCCCCCCGCCCTGGGTGTCAACACCAGTTCGGCGCCGAAAGCGCGCATCGTCTGACAGCGTTCGACGCTCTGATTCTCCGGCATGATCAGGATCATGCGGTAGCCGCGCATCGCTGCCGCCATCGCCAGCGCAATGCCGGTATTGCCCGAGGTGGCCTCGATCAGCGTGTCGCCGGGCTTGATGCGGCCCCGCGCTTCGGCATGGGCAATCATCGACAGGGCCGGACGGTCCTTGACCGAGCCGGCCGGGTTGTTGCCTTCCAGCTTGGCCAGGATCACGTTGTTGCGCCGGATGTTTTCCGCTCCGCCAATGCGCTTCAACTGCACCAGAGGCGTGTGCCCGACGAAGTCTTCGAGCGTCCTCCAAGTCACCGGGCTAGCCATTTCACGTAGTCGGCCACACCCTGCTCCACCGTGGCGAAGGCATCCTTGTAGCCGGCACCGCGCAATTGCGCCAAATCGGCCTCGGTGAAACTCTGGTACTTGCCCTTCAGGGCATCCGGGAAGGGAATGTATTCGATGATGCCCTCTGCCACCAGTTCGGCCACGGCTCGGGCCGGCTTGCCATCCAGCGCGCGGCAGGCATTCACGGTGGCAGCAGCCAGTTCGTTGAAGCTCTGTGCGCGCCCGGTGCCGAGGTTGCAGATACCGGATGCTCTGCTCTCGAGGAAATCCATATTGACCTTGACCACATCGCCGACATACACGAAATCGCGCCGCTGCTCGCCGTTGCCATAGCCGCCGTAGCCTTCAAACAGTTTCACCTTGCCGCCGGCCCGGTACTGATTGAAGTGATGAAAGGCAACCGAAGCCATGCGCCCCTTGTGCTGTTCGCGCGGGCCGTAAACATTGAAGTAGCGGAAGCCGGCGATCTGAGAGTCGGCGTTGATGAGGCGGCGGCGCACAATCTGATCGAAGAGGAATTTTGAGTAGCCATAGACATTGAGCGGCCCCTCGAATTCGCGTTCTTCGCGGAACACCCCGCCGCCGCCATAGACGGAGGCGGACGAGGCATAGAGGAAGGGAACTTCCTGTTCCTGGCAGAAATCCAGCAGGGCCAGTGAATAGCGATAGTTGTTGGCCATCATGTAGCGGCCGTCGGTTTCCATCGTGTCGGAACAGGCTCCTTCATGCAGGATGGCCTCAATGCCGCCGTCAAGTTGGCCGTTCTCTATCAGTTCGAGAAACTCGCGCTTGTCCAGATAGTCGGCGATATCGCAATCGGCAAGATTGAGAAACTTGTCGGCGCGCTCCAGATTGTCGACCGCGATGATGTCGGAAATGCCTCGCTCGTTGAGGCCCTTGACCAGATTTGCGCCGATAAATCCGCAGGCGCCGGTGACGACGTAGTGCATAGGAGTCCTAGTTGATCTGCTTCAATTCGTCCAGGGAACACGTTGCCGTGCCCAGTTTGCCGACCACGATACCTGCGGCGAGATTGGCCTGGCGCATGGCCTGCGGCAGCGACAGGCCGCTGCCCAGCATCACCGCCAGGGTGGCGATCACCGTGTCGCCGGCTCCGCTGACATCATAAACCTCGCGCGCCAGCGCCGGTTCGTGCGCCACACCGCTGTCCGCAAACAGCGTCATGCCTTCCTCGCTGCGGGTGACCAGCAGGGCCTCCAGTTGCAGTTCGTCGCGCAGACGCATGGCCTTCACTTCAAGTTCCGCGTCGCTGTTCCAGCGACCGACGACTTCGCGCAACTCGGAGCGGTTGGGCGTGAGCAGCGTCGCGCCGGTGTAACGGGCGTAGTCCTCGCCCTTGGGATCGACCAGTACCCGCTTGCCGGCAGCGCGGGCGAGAGCAATCATTTCCGTGATGTGCGCCAGACCGCCCTTGCCGTAATCGGAGAGTATCACCACGTCGCAGCCGGCCAGACGGGATTCGAAATCGGCCAACTTGGCCTGCAGGACTTCGTGATCCGGTGCATTTTCGAAATCGATGCGCAACAACTGCTGCTGGCGGCCGATCACGCGCAGCTTGACCGTGGTGCTGAGCTTGGCATCCTCATGCAGACTGCATTCGATGCCCGAATCGGCCATCAGGCGCGCCAGGGTCCGGCCCGCCTCGTCGGCACCGACTACCGACAACAGGGCCACCCGCGCACCCAGCGCGGCGCAGTTGCGCGCCACGTTGGCGGCGCCGCCGGGACGTTCCTCGGTGCGCCCGACCTTGACCACCGGCACCGGCGCTTCCGGGGATATGCGTGAAACCTCGCCGAACCAGTAGCGGTCCAGCATCACGTCGCCGACCACGAGGATGCGGGTCGCTGAAGTATCGGGAATCTGCATGGTCAGAAAAACCTGTCAGCCACAGAGGGCACAGAGAACACAGAGAAAACCCTCTTCTGCATTCCTCTGTGACCCCTGTGCCCTCTGTGGCAAATAATGTCTTTTCATAGTCTGCCGATGGCAAAGTATTCCAAGCCGGCCTTGCGCGGTGTTGCCGGATCGTAGAGATTGCGACCGTCGAATATCACCGGCGTCTTCAGCTTGGCCTTGATCGCAGCAAAGTCGGGGCTGCGGAATTCCTTCCACTCGGTGACGATGACAAGGGCATCGGCACCGTCCAGTGCCGCCATCGGGTTGGGCGCATAGCTGATGCGCGGCTCGGCGCCGAGGACGCGCCGCGCTTCATGCACGGCCACCGGATCGTAGGCGCAGATCGATGCGCCACGCGCCAGAAGATCCGCAATCAGCACCAGACTCGGCGCTTCGCGCATGTCGTCGGTATTGGGCTTGAAGGCCAGTCCCCACAGGGCGAAGGTCTTGCCGCCGAGATCATCGCCCAGACGCCGGGCGATCTTCTGCGCCAGCACGCTTTTCTGTGCCTCGTTGGCCGCCTCTACCGCCTGCAACACCTGCAATTCCTGCCCGGCATCCTGTGCGGTACGGATCAGCGCCTGCACATCCTTGGGGAAGCAGGAACCGCCGTAGCCGACCCCGGGATAGAGGAAGTGGAAACCGATGCGCGGGTCCGAACCGATGCCCTTGCGCACCAGTTCGATGTCGGCGCCCAGCTTTTCGGCCAGATTCGCCAGTTCGTTCATGAAACTGATGCGCGTCGCCAGCATGGCGTTGGCAGCATACTTGGTGAGTTCGGCGCTCTTCACGTCCATCACGATCAGGCGCTCGTGATTGCGCTGGAACGGCGCATACAGTTCCCGCATCAACTCTATGGCGCGGGCGTCATCGGCGCCGACGACAATGCGATCCGGCTTCATGAAGTCTTCGACCGCAGCGCCTTCCTTGAGAAATTCCGGATTGGAAACGACGCTGAAGTCGATGCCGGCAGCGCGCGCCTGCAACTCTTCGGCTATGGCCGAGCGCACCCGGTCGGCGGTACCCACCGGCACCGTGGATTTGTCCACCACGACCTTGTAGGAGTCCATGTAGCGCCCGACGTTGCGCGCCGCAGCGACCACGTACTGCAGGTCGGCGGAGCCATCCTCGTCGGGCGGCGTACCGACGGCGATGAACTGCAGCACGCCATGGGCGACTGCAGCCTCGATGTCGGTGGTAAAGCGCAGGCGCCCCGCCGCCTCGTTCTTCCGCACCATCGCTTCCAGGCCGGGTTCGTAGATCGGGATGCCGCCTTCATTAAGCGTGCGGATCTTGGCCGCATCCAGGTCGAGGCAGAGCACGTCGTTGCCGACATCCGCCAGACAGGTGCCGGAGACGAGGCCGACGTAGCCGGTGCCGATGACTGTTATCTTCATGAGGTTCAGAGGGTGATGTCGAATTCTTCGCTGCGTCGGGGCGGATAGGTTTCCCACCCGCCGCAACCGGGGCAGCGCCAGTAGAACTGTCGTGCCTTGAAACCGCAGGCGTCGCAGCGATAGCGCGCGACGCGGCGGGTGTGATTGTGGATCAGATTCTTGATCAGTTCCAGATCAGGGCGCCGCTCGGGAGGAACCACCAGAATCTGCGCCTCGAGCAGTTTGTCGAGGCCGAGCAGTGTCGGGTTGCGGCGCAACTCGTCGCGCACCAGGGCATAGGCGGCTTCCGCCCCGTCATTCTCGAGTTCGGCGCGGAACACCGCGTCAAGCAGGTCAAGCGAGGGATGGCGCTCGAGCCAGCCGCGCAGGAGTTGGATGCCCTGCGCCATGCGACCCAGTTGAATATGCACCGCCATCAGCTTTTCCGCCACCAGCGCGAGATACACCGGGTCTTGCTGCTCGACAGATTTCCAGTGATCGATCGCCGCCTCGCCGGCCCCCAGCTTTGCCGCCAGGTCGCCCAGCAGCAGCGTGGCGCGAACGCATTTCCGGTTGGCCGCCAGCGCCTCGTCGAGCAGACGACGCGCCTCATCGTGGCGGTCGTGAAGCATTTCATTCGCCGCCATCTCGCAACGGAATTCGGCAATTTCCTTTTGCCAGAGATGATCGGAGTGATTGGGCATGGCGTCGCAGATGGCGATGGCCTTGGCCCACTCCTTCTCCTGCTGGTAGATTTCCAGCAGGTTCTTGAGCGACTCTTCGTCACGCTCGGTACCGCGCAACTTGACGAATATGTCTTCGGCGCGATCAAGCAGGCCGGCCTTGAGATAGTCCTGGCCGAGTTCAGACAGGGCGTGCAGTCGCTGCACGGCCGACAGGCCGTCGCGCTCGATCAGATTCTGGTGCACACGGATGGCACGGTCGGTCTCGCCGCGGCGGCGAAACAGGTTGCCCAGCGCGAAATGCAGCTCGATGGTTTCCGGATCGACGCGTGCGGCCTCGATAAAGGCTTCGATGGCCTGATCCGGCTGTTCATTGAGAAGGAAATTCAGCCCTTTGAAGTAGGACCGCGGCAAGGCGCGCGACTCCTTCAGGAGGTGCTTGATATCGATCCGCGCGGCTATCCAGCCGAGGCCGAAAAACACCGGCAGGACCAGCAGCCACCAGAGTTCAATTTCCATGTTGCGCAGTCTGCCGGCGAGCGGATTTCGACTGGGGGCGGAGGAATACGCCCAAAGCCGCAGTCAGACCGACCGCGACGCCGATCGCGAACACGGCAAGAATCACCACCGAGACCGGCGCCGTCCAGGCCTGATCGAGAAAGAAGCGGAGTTCCATCGGGCCGCTGTTCTTGATCGCCAGGCCGAACAGTCCGACGAAGACCACGACACGCAACAGCCAGACGAGAAGCTTGAGCAGAGTGGTCACAAATAGATTGATGCAAAAAGAATGGAGCACAGCGGAACTTCAGTCCAGGCTGACGCCGGTTTTGCCGGCGTCAAAGCTGGTGGCCGCAAAAAAAACGGCACCTGTGCGAGGTGCCGCCCTGATGCTCGAGCTAAAACACAGCGACTCATGGCCGGTAATCGACCCGCTCCCGCAATTCCTTGCCGGCCTTGAAATGCGGCACGTACTTCTCGGGTACCTGCACCTTGTCACCCGACTTCGGATTGCGACCGATACGCGGCGGCCGGTAGTTCAGCGCAAAACTGCCGAAGCCGCGTATCTCGATGCGATCACTGCGCACCAGCGCCGCAGTGAGGGCATCGAGAATCATCTTCACGGCGTAGTCGGCATCCTTCGCCACCAGCTGGGGAAAACGCTCCGCCAGCCGGGCGATGAGTTCCGATTTGGTCATGAGATCGCGCTTACGGCTGCTGGTTGAGCTTGGCCTTGAGCAACGCGCCCAGATTGGTCGTGCCGCTGCTGGCCGAGCTTTCGGAAGCCAGCTTCTGCATCGCCTGGCTCTGTTCGACGTGGTCCTTGGCCTTGATCGAGAGGTTGATCGAACGCGTCTTGCGATCAACATTGACGATCATGGTCTCGATGACTTCGCCGACCTTCAGATGCTGGGTCAGGTCCTCGATGCGGTCGCGCGAGAACTCGGAGACGCGCAGATAGCCCTCAACTTCGGAGCCCAGATCGACCGTCGCACCACGCTGATCGACGCTGGTAACCGTGCCGGAAACCAGGCTGTTCTTGTCGTGGGTGGCAACGAAGCTGGTGAATGGATCGCCATCGAGCTGCTTGACGCCGAGCGAAATGCGCTCTTTCTCGACATCGATGGACAGCACCACGGCCTCGACTTCATCGCCCTTCTTGAAGTTCTGCTTGGCTTCCTCGCCGGTGGCCGACCAGGACAGGTCGGACAGATGCACTAGGCCGTCGATACCGCCGGGCAGACCGATGAAGATGCCGAAGTCGGTGATCGACTTGATGGCACCGCGGACCTTGTCGCCCTTCTTGTGGTTCATGGCGAAATCGTCCCACGGGTTGGCCATGCACTGCTTCATGCCGAGCGAAATGCGGCGACGGTCTTCGTCGATTTCAAGAATCATCACTTCGACTTCATCGCCCAGCTGGACGACCTTGGTCGGGTGGATATTCTTGTTGGTCCAGTCCATTTCGGAAACGTGCACCAGGCCTTCGATGCCCTGCTCGATCTCGACGAAGGAGCCGTAATCGGTGAGGTTGGTGACCTTGCCGAACAGGCGCGTGCCGGACGGGTAACGACGGGAGATTCCCACCCACGGATCCTCGCCCAGCTGCTTCATGCCGAGCGAAACGCGGTTCTTTTCCTGGTCGAACTTGAGTACCTTGGCGGTGACTTCGTCGCCGACGTTGAGCACTTCCGACGGGTGACGCACGCGACGCCAGGCCAGGTCGGTAATGTGCAGCAGGCCGTCAATGCCGCCGAGGTCGACGAATGCGCCGTAGTCGGTGATGTTCTTGACGATGCCCTTGATGACGGTGCCTTCCTGCAGGTTTTCCAGCAGCTTCTGGCGATCTTCGCCCATGCTGGCCTCGAGCACGGCGCGACGCGAGACCACCACGTTGTTGCGCTTGCGGTCGAGCTTGATGACCTTGAATTCGTATTCCTTGCCTTCGAAGGGCGTGGTGTCCTTGACCGGACGCGTATCGACCAGCGAACCGGGGAGGAAGGCGCGAATGCCATTGACCATGACGGTCAGGCCGCCCTTGACCTTGCCGGTGATCAGGCCGGTGACCAGGGCGCTGTCGGTCAGAGCCTTGTCGAGATCGTTCCAGGCCGCGATGCGCTTGGCCTTTTCACGCGACAGACGCGTCGCGCCGTAACCGTCTTCGAGCATCTCGATCGCCACCAGGACGAAATCGCCCGGCTTGGCTTCGAGTTCGCCACGTTCGTTGTGGAACTCTTCGACGGGGATCATGCTTTCGGACTTGAGGCCCGCATTTACGACCACGAAGTTCTGGTCGATGCGGACAATTTCGGCCGTGATGACTTCACCGGCACGCATTTCCTGGCGCTGGAGGCTTTCCTCGAACAGGGCGGCAAAGCTCTCCATGGGTGAATTTTCGACAATACTTTCGGCAATAGCAGTAGACATTGAGTGAGGGACCTTACGGATGTGTGTCACCGGGGTGACGGGTTGGTTGAGTTCAGCCGCGAAGGCCGGGCGGCCCTTGCGACACCTGTGCTGCTCTGCTTGTATGACAAATGCCTGTTACCTGAATCACAGCCCCTGCCGCTTGACTATCGTCATCACGGCAGCCACTGCTGCTTCGATGTCGAGCCGGGTGGTATCCACCAGGTCGGCGTCTTCGCAATGCCGGAGAGGCGCCACGCTGCGCTGGGCGTCGCGTGCATCCCGTTCCTGCAAATCCTGCAAAAGGGCGTGCATGTTAGCAGGCATCCCCTTTACGATCAACTGTTTATGGCGTCTTTCTGCACGCGCTTCGGCCGAAGCCGTGAGAAACACTTTGGCGGCTGCCGCGGGAAATACCACCGAAGCCATATCGCGGCCGTCGGCCACCAGTCCGGGGAAGCGGCGATAGGCGCGCTGCCGCGCCAGCAAGGCGGCGCGAACCGCCGGCAGTGCAGCTACTTTGGAGGCACCCGCCGAGACTTCCTCGCTGCGGATGGCATCCGTCACATCGTCACCCGCGAGCAGGATGCACCCACCTTCGAAACTTGCCGGAAGGCCGGTCGCGAGTCCCGCTACACCGGCTTCGTCATTGAGCGCCACGCCGGAGCGAATCGACGCCAGTGCCGTCAGGCGATACAGGGAACCGCTGTCCAGGTAGTGGTAACCCATGGCTTTCGCCACACGCTCGGCGACGGTGCCCTTGCCCGATGCCGAGGGGCCGTCGATGGCGATCACCGGCGCAGTGATTTCGGCCAACGCGTCGAAATAGTCGGGGAAGGTTTTGTTGACGCACTGCGGATCATTGATGGTCAGCGGCACGCCACCAAGGGCCGCCAGCGAGAAGCACATCGCCATGCGGTGGTCGTCGTAGGTGTCGATTGCCACGCCCGGCGAAATAGTCGCCGGCGGAGTTACGGCGAGGAAATCGGCACCCTCCTCCACCGTCGCGCCGAGCTTTCTCAATTCGGTCGCCATCGCCGCGATGCGGTCGGTTTCCTTGACGCGCCACGAAGCAATATTGCGCAGCACACAGCGGCCGTCGGCGAACAGCGCGGCGACAGCCAGCGTCATCGCCGCATCGGGAATATGGTTGAGATCGAGATCGAAGGCGTTCAACCGTCCCGACTCGGGAGCCCGTGCCTCGATGTGCTGTTCGCCCCATTCGATGCGCGCACCCATGGTCCGCAGCGCCTCGGCGAAACGCACGTCGCCCTGGATGCTGTTGCTGCCGACGCCCTCGACCCGCACCGGGCCGCCGCCGATGGCACCGGCGGCGAGGAAATACGAAGCCGCCGACGCATCGCCTTCCACGTCCAGCACGCCGGGACTGCGATAACGCTGGCCGGCGGCAATGCTGAAGCGCTGCCAGGCTTCGCGCCTCACCTCGACGCCGAAGCGCGCCATCAGGTTCAGCGTGATCTCGATGTAGGGTTTGGAGATGAGTTCGGTGGTCATCTCGATCACCGCCGCGGCGCCCGTCAGGGGCAAGGCCATCAACAAGGCGGTAAGGAACTGCGACGACACATCGCCGCGCAAGCGGATCGGCGCATCGAGTTTCAGGTTCGCCGGATGAATCGCCAGCGGCGGGAAACCAGGATTTCCCGTGTAGCGCACGTCGGCGCCGATCTGCAGAAGGCCATCGACCAGATCGCCGATCGGCCGCTCATGCATGCGCGCCACGCCGGAGAGCCGGTAATGCCCACCCGACAAGGCCAGCGCTGCCGTCAGCGGCCGGATTGCGGTGCCGGCATTGCCCATGAAGAGTTCGGCATCCTTGACCGGGAAAGTGCCGCCGCAGCCTTCCACACGGCAATTTCCCCCGCTTGACGCCGACACGTCGATGCCGAGCTTTTCCAGCGCCGCCAGCATTACCCGCGTGTCATCGGAATCGAGCAGCTTGCGAATTTCGGTCGCGCCCTGTGCCAGGGCCGCCAGCAGCAGCATGCGGTTGGAAATGCTTTTCGATCCGGGCAGACAGACACTGCCGCGGGCCGAGCGCAAGGGCGGCAGGGTCAGGCCAACCATCACTCGCCCGACGGCAAGAGGGAATCCAGCCAGGCGTCGCGCCGTGCGCGGGCTGTCGAAAACAGGGCTTCCAGTCCTGCCGCATCGCCACCGGCGAGCAGCACCCGGGTACGCATCAGTTCAACCATGTAGGCATCGAGTTCCAGCAGCAGGGCGTGACGGTTGGCGAGACAGATGTCGCGCCACATTTCCGGATGGCTGCTGGCGATGCGCGTGAAATCGCGGAAGCCGCCGGCGGCAAAACCGAAGAGTTGGTCGGCGTTGTCACGACCGGAAAATTCGTGCACCAGGGCAAAGGCCAGCAGGTGCGGCAGGTGGCTGACTGCGGCGAAAACGCGATCGTGCTCGTCTGCGGCAAGTTCCGACACATTGGCGCCGCAAGACTCCCAGGCCGCACGCACGCGGGCAACCGCTGCCACCGAATTTTCCGGCAAAGGGGTCAGCACCACGCGTTTGCCCTGATAAAGATCGGCGGTGGCCGCGCCTACGCCGCTTTTTTCGGCACCGGCAATCGGATGGCCGGGTACGAAGCAGCCGATTTTCGATCCGAGGGCGGCGCGCGCCGCCGTCACCACGTCGCCTTTGGTGCTGCCGGCATCGGTCACCAGAGTATCCGGCCCGAGATGCGGCGCCAGTGCCGCCATCACCGCTGGCATCTGCCCCACCGGCATGCCCAGCAGTACCAGATCGGCGCCGTCCAGCGCGTCGCCCCAGTCGCTGGCTATACGGTCAATGACCCCCAGTTGCAGGGCCTGCTCCAGCGGTTCGCGGCTGCGCCCCATGCCGACCACGCGCCGTGCCTCGCGCGCCGACTTTTGCGCCAGTGCAAACGAGCCGCCGATCAAGCCGACGCCGCAGACGACGACCTTGTCAAAAAGCATCGATCAAGCCAGCGCCTTTCAGTTCCGGCCGCATTACTTGACGCCGGTGACGCCGGCGTCAGCCTTCACTGAAACTGCGTTTTCCAGGGCTTGCAGGAAGCGCGCGTTCTCACTCTCGAGACCGATGGTGACGCGCAGATGCTCGGGCATGGCGTAATTGGCCAGCGGGCGCACGATCACGCCCTGCTTCAGCAGGCGCTGATTGACGCCGGCGGCATCGCCCGCCTTGAAGGTGATGAAATTGCCGTGCGAAGGAATATGCGATAGCCCCAATCGCTTCAGGCCGGCCAGAATCTGTTCCATGCCGCGGCGGTTGGACTCATAGCTCTCCGCCAGGAAGACATTGTCATCGAGGGCCGCCACAGCAGCCGCCAGCGCAAGATTGTTGGCGTTGAAGGGCTGACGTACGCGGTTCAGCAGGTCGGCCACCTCGGCGGAAGCCAGTCCATAGCCAACACGCAGACCGGCAAGGCCATACACCTTGGAGAAGGTGCGGGTGATCAGAAGATTCGGGAATTCCTTGAGCCAGGCCACCGTATCGGCACGATCTGCCGGCGGCAGATACTCGTTGTAGGCCTCATCGAGAACCACGATGAGATGCTGTGGCAGCGACTGAAGGAAAGCCTTGACCTGCGGATAGGGCAGAAAGTTGCCGGTCGGATTGTTCGGGTTGGCTATCCAGACGATGCGCGTATCGGGGCGGATCGCGGCGCGCATGGCATCGGGATCGTGGCCGAAATCCTTGGCCGCAACCGCTATGCATTCGGCACCCGTGGCCATGGTTGCCAGCGGATAAACGGCGAAGGCATGACGCGAAAACACCGAAGAGTAACCCGGCGCAAGAAATACCCGCGCCGCGAGGTCCAGCACGTCGTTGGAGCCGTTGCCGACCACAATCTGGTTCATGCCAAGAGCGTAGCGATCAGCCAGCGCCCGCGTCAGATCGAAGTTGTCCGGGTAGCGCTCGATGCCCGCAGCGGCCTTTTCCATCGCGGCACGGGCCTTCGGGCTCATGCCGAGCGGATTTTCGTTGGACGCCAGTTTGATGATGCTGTCGACCGGAATGCCCATCTCGCGGGCCAGTTCGGTGATCGGCTTGCCGGGAAGATAGGGGGAAATGGCGCGGATGTAGGCAGGTGCAAGTTCGGCTGTACTCATGACTTCCATTTCCTCATAACGATGCGTGCGGGTAGGAACCCAGTTCCTTGACAAACCCGGCCCTGCCACGAAGTTCGTCGAGCGCAGCGGACACGGCGACATCGTGCCGGTGTCCCTCGACATCTATGAAAAAAACGTATTCCCAACGGCTGCCGCCAAAACCGCGCGCCGGCCTTGACTCGAACTTGCTCATGGACACACCATGATCGGCCAGAGGCGTCAGCAGGTCATGCACGGCGCCCGGCTTGTTCTGCGCCGAACAGACGAAGGACGTCTTGTCGCTGCCGGAAGGGCCGGCATCATGAGGCGCCAGCACCAGAAAGCGGGTGGTGTTGTTCGGGTCATCCTCGATATTCGACGCCAGGCGGGTAAGACCATACAGCACGCCCGCAGCCTCGCCGGCAATGGCGCAGGACTCGGCGTCTTCCGCCGCCATGCGGGCGGCCTCGGCATTGCTGGCAACGGGAACACGGGGCAGGTTCGCCAGATTGCGGTTCAACCATTCGTGACACTGGGCCAGCGACTGGGCGTGGGAGTAAAGGCGCTTGACGCTATCCACGGACCCGGCCCGGGACAGCAGATTCTGGTGAATGCGCAGCATCACTTCGCCGCAAATCATCAGCGGCGAGGTCAGCAGCAGATCAAGGCTGCGACTCACCGCGCCTTCGCTGGAATTTTCCACCGGCACCACGCCGTAATCGGCATTGCCCGCTTCGACTGCACGGAATACGTCATCGATGCTGGCGAAAGGCGTGAAGCACGGCGCCGAGCCGAAATGCTTCTGGGCGGCACTCTCGGTGAAGGTGCCGGCCGGACCGAAATAGGCGATGCGCAAGGGTTGCTCGAGCGCCAGGCAGGCAGACATCACCTCGCGGAATATCCGCTGCACGGCGGCATCGGGCAAAGGGCCGGAATTGGCCGCGGCCAAGCGGCGCAACACCTGTGCCTCGCGCTCGGGGCGGTAGATGTTGCCCTGCTTGATTTCGCCGATGCGATGCGCAAACCGCGCCCGCTCGGAGAGCAGGCGCAGCACCTCGTCGTCAGCGCGATCTATGCCCTCGCGCAGGCGGCTGAGTTCGTCCTTCTCCTCAGCCATCAGCCTTCGAGCGGCAGGTAGCGTACCGCGAGCACGCCATCAATTTTGGCGATCGAAGCGACCACCGCTGCCGGCACTTCGCTGTCGACATCGACCAGGGTGTAGGCGACGTCGCCTTTCGACTTGTTCATCATGTTGCGGATGTTCAGGCCGGCCTGAGCCATGGCGGTGGAAATCTGCCCCAGCATGTTGGGCACGTTGGAATTGGCGACGGCGATGCGGAAGTTTGATTCGCGCGGCATCAGCACATTGGGGAAGTTCACCGCATTCTGCACGTTGCCGTGCTCCAGATACTCGCGCAACTGGTCGGCGACCATCACTGCGCAGTTTTCCTCAGCCTCGCCGGTGGACGCGCCCAGATGCGGCAGGGCGATGACATGCGGATGGCTATTGACGTGGGCGCTGGGAAAGTCGCAGACATAGGTGCCGAGCTTCTTGGCATCCAGCGCGGCAAGCACCGCCGCCTCATCCACCACGCCCTCGCGGGAAAAGTTGAGCAGTACGGAGCCGTGCCTGACGTGCGCCAGCGCTTCGGCGTTGATCATCTTGCGCGTGGCATCAACCAGCGGCACATGGATAGAGATGAAATTCGCGCTCTTCAGCACCTCGGCCGCACTGTTGGCCTTTTTCACCTGCGACGGCAGGCTCCAGGCCGCTTCGACGGTGATCTCGGGATCGTAGCCGAGCACGTCCATGCCCAGTTTGATCGCCACATCCGCCACCAGGCAACCGATCTTGCCCAGACCGATCACGCCCAGCGTGTGTCCCGCCAGTTCGTAGCCGGCGAAGTTCTTCTTGCCGTCCTCGACCTTCTTTTCCATGGCCGGATCATTGGCATCGAGCGCGGCAACGAACTTCATGGCGCCGCCGATGTTGCGTGCCGCCAGCAGCATGCCGGCCACCACCAGTTCCTTGACCGCATTGGCATTGGCGCCGGGCGCATTGAACACCGGCACGCCGCGCGCCGACATCGCCTTGACCGGGATGTTGTTGGTGCCGGCGCCGGCACGACCGATGGCCCGCACCGAAGCCGGAATGTCCAGCGTGTGCATGTCGGCCGAGCGCACCATGATGGCATCCGGCGTGGCAAGTTCCTTGGCGACCTTGTAACGCTCGGCCGGAAGACGCTTGAGGCCGTTCTGGGAAATGGCGTTGAGAATCTGGATGTTGAACGGATCAGCCATTTTTCGCCTCGAATTCTTTCATGTACGCCACCAGCGCGGCGACGCCGGCAACCGGCATGGCGTTGTAGATGGAAGCGCGCATGCCGCCGACCGAGCGGTGGCCCTTGAGTTGCGCCATGCCCTTGGCCTTGGCACCCTTGAGGAATTCTTCGTCGAGCGCGGCATCCTTGAGCGTAAACGGCACGTTCATGAGCGAACGGTCTTCCCTGCGCACCGGATTGGCGTAGAAGCCCGACGCGTCGAGGTAGTCGTACAGCATCTTTGCCTTGGCGATGTTCTGCTTCTCGATCGCGACCAGGCCACCCTGCTGCTTGAGCCACTGGAACACCAGGCCGGCGATGTAGATGCCGTAGGTGGGCGGCGTGTTGTACATCGAGTCGTTCTCGGCGTGGGTCTTGTAGTCGAGCATGGTTTGCGGAGCGGGCACGCCCTTGCCGATCAGGTCGTCGCGGACGATAACGATGGTCAGGCCGGCCGGGCCGATGTTCTTTTGCGCTCCGGCATAGATCAGGCCGTACTTGCTGACATCGACCGGCTTCGAAAGAATGTTCGACGACATGTCGGACACCAAAGGCACATCGCCGGTTTCGGGTGTCCAGTGAAACTCGACACCGCCGATGGTCTCGTTGGCGGTGTAGTGCACGTAGGCCGCGTCCTTGTCGAGTTTCCAGTCCTTTTGCGCCGGAGCGTAGGCAAACTTGCCGTCCTCGCTGCTGGCGACAATATTCACCTTGCCAAAACCCTTGGCCGCCTTGATCGCCTTCTTGGCCCATTCACCGGTATGCACGTAGTCGGCACTGGGCTTGCCCGCCAGCAGATTCGCCGGAATCATTTCAAACTGCAGGGTGGCGCCGCCTTGCAGGAACAACACCTTGTAGTTGGCGGGAATGCCCATCAACTCGCGCAGGTCTGCTTCAGCCTGGGCATGGATGCTCATGTATTCCTTGCCGCGATGGCTCATTTCCATCACCGACTGGCCGCTGCCGTGCCAGTCGAGCAATTCGTCGGCCGCCTGCTTGAGAACGGACTCGGGCAAAGCGGCGGGTCCTGCGCTGAAATTGAAAATACGTGCCATGGTATTTGTTACTCCTCTGGGTCAAGTTCTTCGGATACTTCTTCCGCTTCTTCGGTTTCAATCACTTTTTCGACGCCGGCAAGATAGGTGCCGTCGTCGAGATTGATCAGCGTAACGCCCTGAGTGGAGCGGCTCATGACGCGAATGTCGGTGACGCGGGTGCGGATCAGCACGCCGCCGGTCGAGATCAGCATGATCTCCTCGCGCGTTTCGCCCAGACTGACGAGAACGGCGGCCACGACCTTGCCGTTGCGCTCCGTGGTCTGGATCGCGATGATGCCGCGCAGCCCGCGGCTGTGGCGGGTGTATTCGGCTATCGGCGTCCTCTTGCCGTAGCCGTTTTCAGTGGCCACCAGTATCGAGTAGTCCTCGCTGTCGGCAACCAGCATGGAAATCACCTGCTGCCCGTCTTCCAGCATCATGCCGCGCACGCCGCGCGTCTTGCGGCCCAACGGACGCACTTCGTCCTCATTGAAGCGGACCGACTTGCCCGCGTCCGAGAACAGCATGACATCGCACTTGCCGTTGGTGATCGCCACCCCGATCAAGTGGTCGCCGTCGTCAAGGTCGGCGGCAATGATGCCGGCACGGCGCGGGTTGGCGAACTCGGTAAGCGCCGTCTTCTTCACCGTGCCCATGGCGGTGGCCATGAAGACAAAGTGCTCCTCGTCGAATTCCTTGACCGGCAGGATGGCGGTGATCTTCTCGCCTTCTTCGAGCGGGAAGAGATTGACGATCGGCTTGCCGCGCGAGTTGCGCGTACCTTCCGGCGCTTCGTAGACCTTCAGCCAATACACCCTGCCGCGGTTTGAAAAGCACAGGATGTAGTCGTGAGTATTGGCCACGAAGAGGCAATCGACAAAGTCATCTTCCTTGATCGCCGCCGCCTGCTTGCCGCGTCCGCCGCGCCTCTGGGCGCGGTAATCGGCCAGCGGCTGGCGCTTGATGTAGCCGGTATGCGACAGCGTGACCACCATGTCTTCGCGGACGATCAGGTCTTCCAGATTGATGTCGGCCGTGCTGAAAACGATTTCGGTGCGCCGCGCGTCGCCAAACTGCGCTTTCACCGCCGTAAGTTCCTCGCCGATGATGGTGGTGATGCGTTCGGGACGGGCCAGGATGTCGAGCAGGTCGGCGATCTGATCCATCACTTCCTTGTACTCGGCAACGATCTTGTCCTGCTCCAGCCCGGTCAGGCGCTGCAGACGGAGTTCGAGGATGGCCTGCGCCTGCGCGTCGGACAGCAGATAGCCTTGTTCCGAAAGGCCGAACTCGGCCGCCAGACCGTCGGGGCGCGAGGATGCGGCCGCAGCGCGCTCCAGCATGCCTTCCACCAGCGCCGAACGCCAGGTGCGCGCCATCAGCGCGCGCTTGGCTTCCGCCGGCGTCTGCGCCGCCTTGATCAGCGCGATGATTTCGTCGACGTTTGACAGCGCGACGGCGAGGCCTTCGAGAATGTGGCCGCGTTCGCGTGCCTTGCGCAGTTCGAACACCGTGCGGCGGGTGATGACCTCGCGGCGGTGGGCAAGGAAGCACTGCAGCATGTCCTTCAGGTTGAGCAGCCTGGGGCGGCCATCGACCAGCGCCACCATGTTCATGCCGAAGGTATCCTGCAACTGCGTCTGCTTGTAGAGGTGATTCAGCACCACCTCGGGCACTTCGCCTTTCTTCAGTTCGATGACCAGGCGCATGCCGGATTTGTCCGACTCGTCCTGGATGTGGGCGATGCCCTCGATCTTCTTCTCGTGCACCAGTTCGGCGATCTTTTCCTGCAGGGTCTTCTTGTTGACCTGATAGGGCAGTTCATCGACCACGATGGCCTGCCGTCCGTTGCGCGGCAAGTCCTCGATATGGGTGCGTGCGCGCATGATGACGCGGCCACGACCCGTCAGGTAGCCGTCGCGCACGCCGGAAACGCCGTAGATCAGTCCGGCCGTGGGGAAATCCGGAGCCGGAATGATGTTGATCAATTCGTCGATGGTGGTCTGCGGGTTGCCGAGCAGCAGCAGGCAGGCATCCACCACCTCGTTCAGGTTGTGCGGCGGAATATTGGTCGCCATGCCGACGGCAATGCCGGACGAGCCGTTGATCAGCAGATTCGGGATGCGCGCCGGGAGGATCAGCGGTTCCTGCTCCGAACCGTCGTAATTGGGGCCGAAATCGACGGTTTCCTTGTCGATGTCGATCAGCAGTTCGTGACCGATGCGCGCCATGCGCACTTCGGTGTAGCGCATCGCCGCCGCGTTGTCGCCGTCTACCGAGCCGAAGTTGCCCTGGCCATCGACCAGCATGTAGCGCAGCGAAAAATTCTGCGCCATGCGCACGATGGTGTCGTACACCGCCGTGTCGCCGTGCGGGTGGTATTTACCGATGACGTCACCGACGATGCGCGCCGACTTCTTGTAGGCCTTGTTCCAGTCGTTGGAAAGCTCGTGCATGGCGAACAGCACACGGCGATGCACGGGCTTCAGGCCGTCACGCACGTCCGGCAGCGCCCGCCCGACGATCACGCTCATGGCGTAATCGAGATAAGAGTGACGCATCTCCTCTTCGAGGCTGATCGGCAGGGTTTCTTTGGCGAACGAGGTCATGAAGGCTTGCCTCCGCCGACGGGCGGCGGGCGATAGCGTAAAAGAGAGCGATTTTAGCATGCGGAGATAGCCGCGACAGGTTGTCGCCGGCGGCCAAATCTGGTTGAATCAGCCCATGAACACACCCGCAGCTTCAGGCGCCGCAAGCACCGAGATTGACCTCCTGATCCGTCCGCAATGGATCATCCCCGTCGAACCCGCCGGGCTGACCCTTAGCGGACACGCGCTGGCGGTCCATAACGGCCTCATCGTTGCCCTGCTGCCGGACGAGGAAGCTCTGCAGCGCTTCCGTCCGCGGCAGACGCTCGACCTGCCGGGTCAGGTGCTGTTGCCGGGCCTGGTCAATCTCCACACCCACGCCGCGATGAGCCTGCTGCGCGGCTTTGCCGACGATCTGCCCTTGATGCGCTGGCTGACGGAGCGCATCTGGCCTGCCGAAGCGCGCCACGCCGGTCCCGATTTTGTCCGCGCCGGCACCTTGCTGGCCTGTGCCGAAATGCTGCGCGGCGGCATCACCACCTTCAACGACATGTACTTCTTTCCGGACGCCGCCGCAGAGGCAGCGCGGCAGATCGGCATGCGCGCCGTGCTGGGACTCATTGTCATCGAGTTTCCCACCGGCTATGCCGCTGATGCCGACGACTATCTGGCCAAGGGACTGGCCGTGCGCGACACCTTGAGCGGGGATCCCCTGCTCAGCTTCTGCCTCGCTCCGCACGCACCCTACACCGTCGCCGACAAGACCTTCAAGCGTATCGCCACCCTCGCCGCGCAGCTTGAAATTCCGGTGCATGTTCATCTTCACGAAACGCGCCACGAGATCGAGGAGAGTCTCAAGCAGCACGGCATGCGCCCCCTGGCAAGGCTGCACCGCCTGGGGCTGCTCGGACCGCAATTGATCGCTGTCCATGGTGTGCATCTCGAAGCCGCGGAATTGGACTTGCTGGCTCATGAGGGATGCAATCTGGCCCACTGCCCCACGTCCAACCTGAAACTCGCGAGCGGCATCCCGCCGATGGCCGAAGCCCAGTCACGCGGCCTGAATTTCGGCCTGGGCACCGACGGTGCCGCCTCGAACAATCGCCTCGACCTGTTTCATGAAATGCGCCATGCCGCACTGCTGGCAAAAGGAGCCAGCGAGAACGCCGAGGTGCTTGATGCTCATGTCACGCTCGAGGCCGCCACTCTGGGCGGCGCACGCGCCCTCGGCATGGACGAACAAATCGGCTCCCTGCTGCCCGGCAAGGCGGCCGATATGTGCGCCGTCCGGCTTGACGAATGGTTTATCCAGCCCTGTTTTGACCCCGCCTCGCACCTTGTCTATGTCGCCGGACGCGAGCAGGTCAGCCATACCTGGGTTGGTGGAAAACTGGTGATGAGCAAGGGCCTGCCGCTGCAAATCGACATTTCTCAATTGCACGACATAGCCGCTTTGTGGCATACTCGACTGATGTCCTGACGCTAGGTGTAGTAGGCGACCGGGGAAAAGATGCAATGCTGAATTCCGCCACACTTAATCCCAACAAGGGGGAAATATGATCAAAAGCGCCAAACATTCTCTGCTTCTCGCCACTCTGCTCGGACTTTCAGTTTCCGCCCTTGCTCAGTCGCCGGGAATCGATACCAAGGGTACGGTCGGTTATGCCATTGACCAGCGCGGCTATGTAGTCAAAAGCGGTTTCGGCCTGTGCTGGCGCACCAGCTTCTGGACCCCGGCCATGGCCATCGAAGAATGCGATGCGGATCTGGTGAAGAAGCCGGCACCGGTTGCAGCTCCTGCGGCGCCCAAGCCTGCGGCGCCCGTAGCGGCACCCAAGCCCGCCGCGCAGAAGGTGACACTCGCCGCCGACGCCCTGTTCGACTTCAACAAGGCCAACCTGCGCGACGAAGGCAAGGCCAAACTCGACAAGCTGGCGGCCGACATTCAGGGCATCAAACTCGAAGTGATCATTGCCGTCGGCCACGCCGACCGCTTCGGTAGCGATGCCTACAACCAGAAGCTTTCGGAAAAGCGCGCCGAAGCCGTCAAGGCCTATCTCGTGGCCAAGGGACTCGAGCCGAACCGTATCTACACCGAGGGCAAGGGCAAGAAGCAGCCGGTCACCAAGGCTGACCAGTGCAAGGGCGCGAAGAGCAAGAAGACCGTGGACTGCCTGCAACCCGATCGCCGCGTCGAAATCGAAGTCATCGGCACCAAGACTCAGTAATTTTGCCTGACTCCGGAAAAAGCCCTGCCCTGCAGGGCTTTTTTCGTTATGTCTCCGGCGCCCCCGGGGACCGTATCCATGGATGACCCGGAATAACACCATGACTGAAAGCAGCAACGCTGATCAGCGCGAACTGGACAAATTCGGCGATGCCGCCCATCGCTGGTGGGATCCGAACTCTGAATTCCGCCCCCTGCACGACATAAATCCGGCGCGCCTCGGCTGGATCGACCGCAACGCCGGACTCAAGGGCAAGCAGGTGATCGACGTCGGCTGCGGCGGCGGCCTGCTCAGTGAGGGGATGGCGGCGATGGGCGCCCAGGTCACCGGCATCGACCTCTCCGAAAAAGCACTCGGCATAGCCCGTCTGCACATCTATGAGAGCGGACATGCCATCGACTATCGCCTGATCTCGGCAGAAGCCATGGCGGCAGACGCGCCATCCTCTTTCGACCTCGTCACCTGCCTCGAAATGCTGGAACACGTCCCTGATCCGGCAAGCACCGTCGCAGCCTGCGCGCGACTCGTGAAACCGGGCGGCCAGGTGTTTCTATCCACCATCAACCGGAATCTGAAAGCCTATCTTCTGGCGGTGGTCGGCGCGGAGTATGTTTTCAATCTGCTGCCGCGCGGCACGCACGACTACACGCGCTTTCTCAAGCCGGCCGAACTGGCTCGATTGTGTCGCAATGCCGGCCTCGAGGTTCTCGAGATCACCGGGCTGCGCTACAACCCGCTCAAGCGCGATGCATCGATAGGTGCCGATACCGACGTTAACTATCTGGTACGAGCCCGGCGCAATGCCTGAGGCAGTGCTTTTCGATCTCGACGGCACGCTGGCCGACACAGCGCCGGATCTGGGCGGCGCGCTGAACAAACTGCTTGAGGAACAAGGGCGCGGTCCCCTGTCCATGGACAAACTGAGGCCGCATGTCTCCTCCGGCGCCCGCGGCATGATTGCCGCCGGACTCGGCGTGACGCCGGATAACCCCGGGTATCTTGACCTGCAGCAGAGATTCCTGGTCATCTATCAGGGGGCGCTGTGTGTCGACACCCGCCTTTTTGCCGGCATAGCCGAACACCTCGATGAACTTGACGCCCGGGGAATTCCCTGGGGCATAGTTACCAACAAGTCACAGCGCTTTGCGATTCCTCTCACCGAGCAGTTGGGACTGCGCCGGCGCAGCGCCTGCATCGTCTGCGGCGACAGCGCCCGGCGCGCCAAACCCGATCCCCATCCCATGCACCTTGCCAGCGCCGTGATCGGCATCGCCGCCGCCGGCTGCATCTATGTCGGCGACGATGAGCGTGATGTAATCTCCGGCCGCGCCGTCGGCATGACGACCATCGTCGCGGCCTGGGGTTATCTGGGGGACGGCAAGCCTCCTGCCGGCTGGGGGGCCGATGCGATTGCCGCCTCGCCGCAAGATATTCTCGGCCTGGCAGCGGCAAACCGGTAGAATCCGGCTTGTAGTTCGCAGATCAGGTGTCATCTGGTTTGCACCATGCCAGGGGGCGACATGGCTTCGACATGGGTGACAAAGCATGCAGGGCATACCGAGGATCCGGGTACCTCGTAAATCCATCTGGAAAGCACTAACTGCCAACGACGAGCGTTTCGCTCTAGCCGCTTAACAGCGGCTGGCTTCCGAACTGGTTTGCTTCTGGACCAGGTGGCGCAAGCCACATCGGAATCATATACAGGAGATAAGGCTGTGCAAAGTCGCGGTGCACAGTTCGAAAATTCAGCGAATCGCCTTCAACCAGCCTGTCCGTCGGCGTGTTGCGGGTTAAATCAAATGACGCGGCTAAGTATGTAGAACTGTCTGTGGCGCACTTGTGGACGCGGGTTCAATTCCCGCCGCCTCCACCATTTTAGAATCCAAAGCAATCCAACGAAGTACCTTAAACCCGCCAAGTGCGGGTTTTTTATTGGCTGAAGACCCCACTAACCCATCTTGATGCTGCCTGATTAAAAAGTCGGCGCTGGCGGTACGGCAGTCACCTGAGTTCATCGATTCAATCGAGGCGACTGAGCCGCCATTCAAGCACGTCCCGCCTCGGGTACATCCTTTGCTCTCTCGGAAGAAACAATGGCTTGCCTGCCAAGTCCGTGATCATCCTGTGGTCCGGTATTCGACCATCCAATTGCCTGGTTACATGCCATTTGTAGTCTGGCCCCGGCGCGATCAGGAAAGCGTCCATCGCCCAATGCATGTCCGGGGTCAATGCCAATCCGTTTCGCGGATCATCATCCCCCGATGAACTGAAAGGGTGAATATGCGCCGCCTCAACCATTGCGGTTTCGTTTATGAGCAATCGGAGACCGGTTGCTGCGCACCTGTAATCATAGGTCTCAAGGACGACGCGGCGAAAGGCTGGGCTCCTGACATATTCCGGTGGACCAGGCTCGGAAGCGGTGCTGAAGTTCAGGTCCCGCAAACGATGCTCGTACCTGCTGATCAGTATTCCTTCGGCGACAACAGAAGTCAGATCCTGAAGCCCCCGATCAAACCAGAAGTTAGCGAGAGTGTCGGCCAAGTCTTCGAGCGCCTGAGAATTCGCGAGCAATTGAAATAAATCGGGATCAAGTTCCACATGAGAAATGTTCTCCGTAATGTCACGAGACCTGCTCACGGTCGTCATTCCATCTAGGATAGCCTCCCTGCCCGGAACGGCAACGAGATGCCAAAAGCTGGCGTCGTTATTGGTCAGCTTGCCTTTGAGGTGAAAGAATGGAAAGTAGGGATTCGGATGATCGCTGGACGTGCGAACTGCGCTGAAATATCTGGAATACCGTTCAAGCAAGCTCGGCGAATACTCGATCCGGTTCTCTGTCAGCGCACCGCTACGAGCCAAGTCAAAGACGGCCAAGAGCATACAAATCTTGTGTGGGCTGGTCCGATTGACCCTTAGCAGTGTCAGCTTTTTCTTGTACCCAGACAGGCTCATTTCGTTTCGACCCTAAGCCTCATTGTTCCACGAGCACCTGACGGGTTCGTGCCCACACGAAGAGACCAATTTGGTTGTTTTCAACGAAGTAACACCGTACCCCCAGCGCCGCCTCTTTGGGAATTATGCATCAAGGTCAATGCGCCTTCAGCTATACCTCGCTGCTGCCTCACCTGCGCGTGATGGGCCATCGTCAGCATGATTCCTTCCCAATTCCTGGTCAGTAGAACGACGCTACACAGCTGGAGGCTCACCAGATGCGCCTAGCGAGCGCAGCTGAGGGACTACGTTGCCCCCTACATTCTCCTCCGGGGGCGCACAGCGGGCAAAGAGATCTCCGTCGGCCGAAAAGCGATCTACTACCGAGAGAATCTCCGGTTCTGGGGTCAGCGGCTTGCGCAGGCCCATCCAGTGCGCAGCGCTGCGGCTAGCGTTCAGCATGTGCCAGTACCAGATAGGTCGACTCCTACGTGCCAACTTGCCTGGCAAAATAGGGGAAACAGTCAGGTTATCTGGCTTACCGCCAATCCGTTCGCTTTCGCGTTCTTCGCCAGCATCTCGTCTGCCGTTGCAATCCCGCTGGCGCCCGCTTCCAACGCCATCGCCATCGCCAGGTGCAAGGCGTCACCGGAGCGCAAGCCGCTTGCCGCGTTCCGCGCCATCCCGGCGGCCTCTGCAAACGCTTTTCGACTCACCGGCAACAAACGCAAGCCAGACTGGCAGAAAGCGCCGAAGTCCTTCCATGCCGCCTGCGCCTGCTTGGCGCTGATCTCCCCTTTCCGAACCTTGATGGACAAGGCACTGCAAAACTCCGTCACTATCCAGTCAGACGATACCAAGGGCTCCGTGCAGGACTCAAACCAGGCTTCGATTGCGGGGCTCGCCGGCTCCGGGACGAACAACGGAACCGCAGCGCTGGTGTCCAGGTAGATCATCAATAACGATCCTCCTGGCGCATCATCTGAACGGTTGTCGCCGTCATTGGCATGCTTGCCCGCAGCTTGCGCAGACGCTTGATGAATGCCGTCTTGTCGAACGGCTGGGCCGGTGTCAGCTTGATCTCGCCAATCGGAGTCACTTCCGCCTCGACGGTATCGCCCTCGCGCAACCCGGCAGCGCGCGTGCATTCCACCGGCAGACGAACTGCCAGACTGTTGCCCCATTTCGCCAGTTGCAGCCTCATAACTACCTCGCTTGTTGATACGTGTAGATACATAGTAGCAGTATGGCTGCCATTGGCCAAGTGGCGGTACCAATTTTTCCGGTATTTGGTCGGACCGGTACAGGAATGTTCGGATACATAGGGATACGACAGGATAACGCAGGCACCTGCACGATTCCACCGTTCCTCAGGTGCCGTTGCATTGGCTGGCCTCCGCGGCACATCGTTGCCGGCAAGCTGCGATGGCGCAATAATACGACCATAGTTCGTGACCATAGGAGTATTGCGATGGAAGTCACCATTGGCGCAGGCGATTTCAAGGCAAAGTGTCTGCAGCTTCTTGATGAAGTCGCGGCGCAGCGTGAGTCGCTGATCATCACCAAGCGCGGGAAGCCCGTGGCCCGGTTGGTGCCCATGCCACCGGCTACACCCTTGTTCGGCGCCCTGGCCGGCAGCGTTCTGCAGGACACCGATATCGTTGCCCCGATCGATGTCGAATGGGACGCGACAAGGTGAGCTTGGTTCTGCTGGATACGCATGCATGGGTCTAGCTCATGAACGGAAGCGAACGGCTGGGTCCGAAGGCAGGCGATGAACCGCCGGCGATATTGCACTGAAGCTGCCGATCATCTCTTCGCTGACGGTTCTGGTCCTCACGTTCACGGCCCTCCTCCCGCTTCCAGCTGACGCCGGCACGCGATCCCATTCCGGCACCCATGCCACTTCTCCCGGCAGCCCGGTCCGTCTGGCCACGAAACACAAGGCCCCGTATTCGAAGGCCAGCTTAGCCACCGGCAGGTACAGGCGCGGCCGGCTCACGCGTAGCACGCAAGCCAAGAACGAATTCAAGAGGCAGCATCCCTGCCCGGTGACGGGAACGTCTACGAGCGCGTGTCCAGAGTATGTGATCGACCACATGAAACCGTTGAAGCGCGGTGGCGCCGACAAGCCCAGCAACATGCAGTGGCAGACGAAGGAAGCGGCGAAGGCGAAGGATAAGTGGGAGTGACGCGCCCTCGCTGAAAAACGATTCGCTCAGCCCTTGGTAGCCTTCAGCGCCCTCTTGAACTCCTTCAAGGCGGGTACGGCAAACATTTGATTACGCCCCACCGCAGCACTCGGATTCAGCTTGCCACCTGCAACATAACGCCGAAAAGTGGACATCGACACCTCCAGGTATTCGGCAGCCTCCTGGGCCGTGAAGCTGTCACCCGCCAAGTGACCAAAGAGCTGTTCATGGCTCAGATCTTCACCACGAAAAGCATTCGCGGACAAAATGACGAAGAACTTCTGCCGCTCAATGGCCGGCAGGTGCTTTAGATCCTGGTATAGATTCTCTGCAGTCATCGCATGTGCCATGTGACCTACTCCTCTGCTTTCAGGTAGCGCTTGAGTTCGTCATAGAAATTCTCGTGCGAACCTATCTGGTAAAAATCAATCATCAGCAATTCAACCTCGATTCCACTGCGCTGCGCTTCCATGGGTGGCGGTCGATAAGCCATCAAATACTCCTGGCGGCTAAATCGAAACTTGTAAACCCAGATCCCAGCCAAATCACCTGTTTTCGCCTCGCCGATGTTCGGGTTTTCACAAACGTCTTCGGTGGCGTCGGCAATGGCGAGCTGCAAAGGCTTGTGTGCCTTCTTCACAAACTTGCTGAACGGGGGCTTGTAGTTTTGCCTCATAGCCATGACTTCATAATAAGGCAGAATTGATTGAATAACAAGCCACGCTTCGCCAAACAAGACAATCGGGTTCCCTTCAATCAATAAGGAAATCCATCATGGAACACGAATCCAACTCCCAAAACCATCGCGCCCTCTGGAACAAGGGCAAGATGATCTGTCGCCTTTGACCCCATATAAGAAAGACATTGGGTTTGGGGGTCTGTGGATTTGTGGTCAGAGGGTGGCGCGGTGGGTAACGATTTTGTCGTTATCCACGGCAAGAACGCCCGGGTCGTCTGAAAGCGATCTGTCCACAAATCCATAGACCGTCCGCTTCACGTATTTCATGCTTCACGTATTTCATTGTCATTTGCTTCGGTCTGTTGTAGAGTCAATCACAATCGGTTTGATAGAATTCGTGGGCTCCTCAATAGGGCTGCCTAGAGTTTCGGGGCCAATTTTGGGGGCAACTGCATACAACCGAATTAGAATTAGCCTGATTCGGTAGCGCTTTCGGGGATTTATTCAATTCCCGCCGCCCCACCAATAAAATCTAATTAAATCAATTAGTTAGATTGAAATAGCCGGCAAGAAATTGCCGGCTATTTTTTTGGAAAGGCGTCATTTCGGTGAGCCTTTTCATGCGCTCTCACCGGTGACGCAACACGGGACCCGGTAGCAGCGGCCTCACCCGCTTCGCATCGTCCTGCCGGCCTCGAGTCATTCCTGCGCCAGAGCGATTTCGTCGCGGTGACCGAACCCCCTGCTGTTGTCGATGAAATAGACGCGCTCGGGAACCAGCCTGAACCAGCGCACCCGGGCCAGTGCCTTGACCAGCGCCTGAGGTACGTTCGCCAGCGGCCCGACCACCGGGAACTTCTCGGCGTAGAGCTGCTGCGCGCGGATCTCCTCTTCCCCCTCGAGCTCCCTGACCCGGCCTTGCAACTGGATGCCCTTGATCTGCGCCCAGTCGCAATAGTCTTCCTGAATCGTCGCCGCGCAGCGCGCATCCTGCGCCAGATTGCGGCAGTGGCGACTGCCCGGTGCAGACAGAAAAACCAGCGAGCAACCGTCGCTGGCGTAGAACACCGCCGCCGCCCACGGCCCTTCCGCGCCCTGAGTAGCCAGCGTCATGACATGGTGGGCGGCGAGATAGTCCGCCACCGGCCGCGGTAATGCCATCTGCATCAAGCGGAATCCGCCCGCGACTGGCCGGACAGCGCCGCAGCGGCATCGTTCTCGCCGTCCTGACACTCTTGCAGGCGCTTCAGGCGATAGGCGATCTGCGGCCGGGTCAGACCGAGCATCCGCGCCGCCGAAGACAGGTTGCCGCGAGCCTTGTCGACGGCGGTTTCGAGCAGCATGGCTTCAACCTGACCGAGCGTCAGCGTGCCATTGAAAACGGCATCGCGCAGGTCCTTCCCGGTCTCCCAGAAGTTCAGGTCGAGGCCGCCGCTGCGGTCGAGCCCGAATTCCGGCGGCTGTTCGTCAGGGTTTGACACAAACAGGTGGCTAACCTCGATGCGGGTGCCGCTGGGAGCGAGAATCACGCCTCTTTCAACCGCGTTTTGCAGTTCGCGAATGTTTCCCGGCCAGGGGTAGGCCAGCAATGCGCGCTTGGCCTTGTCGGTGAAACCGCGCAGTTTCTTGCCATGGATCGCCGACTGCTTGGCCAGAAAGTGTTTGGCCAGCAGGGGTATGTCCTGCTTGCGCTCGCGCAATGGCGGGATGACGATCTGGTAGGCATTGAGCCGGTAGTAAAGGTCGGAGCGGAAACGCCCTTCCTTTACCATGGTTTTCAGGTCGGCGTTGCTGGCTGCCACCAGCCGCACATTGACCTTGCGCGTCTTCTGGTCGCCGAGACGCTCGATTTCGCCTTCCTGCAGCACACGCAACAGCTTGGCCTGGGCCGACGCCGGCAGGTCGCCGATCTCGTCAAGGAACAAGGTGCCGCCGTCGGCGCGTTCGAAGCGTCCCGGACGGGATACCAGAGCGCCGGTATAGGCGCCCTTCTCCACCCCGAAAAGTTCGGATTCAACCAGTTCCTGCGGTATCGCCGCACAGTTGACGGCAACGAACGGCTTGCTGCTGCGCGACCCCATTTCGTGAAGGCTGCGCGCGAAGACCTCCTTGCCGACGCCGGTTTCGCCCTGCAGCAGGACGCTGATGTGGCTTGCGGCAGCCTGCTTGAGCAGTTCGTAGGCGGCACGAAAGCCGGGGGAAATTCCGGTAACGTCTTGCGGCAACTGATCGCGGTCACCGATCGAAGACCTCAGTTGCACCACCTGGGTTTGCAGTTCGATGAGCTGATCGGCGATCGGCTCGCTGTTGAAGAACCGCATCTGCTCGGCGGCGTCTTCCCATTCCTCGGCGGGTTTGCCGATGATGAGGCAGTTGTTGTGCCCCATGGCGGTACATTCGACTTCCTTGTACAGGATGGTGCGCCCCATGAAAGCCGAAGTGTAGCCGCAGGCATAACCGATCTGGGTCCAGCACACCGGCTCGGTGTGAATGCCGTAATGGTGCCGATGCCATTGCCCCTCCCAGGAGTGCTCCCAGAGAAGCTCGGCGTAGAACGTTCCGCTATGACGGTTCAATTCCAGTTTGACCGGCGTCACCCGCACGATACCCTCCAGGGTATGCAGTTGCGGGCCGGTCATGAAGGCTTCGAGGTCGCTTGAATCCTCGGCACGGGTACGCGCCAGTTCGGCGTCGCGCACGCCCGAGGCGTAACCCATGCGCGTCAGCAGGCCGCGGGCGCGGTCCATGCCCAGAGTGTCGATCAGTTCCTTGCGCAGTGTCGCCTGCGCCTCGGCGTGTACCAGAAGCATGCGGTGCTCGTGCAGCCAGATCTGCCCGGTTTCGGCGCAAAAGTGCACGCGGGCGCGCAGATCCTCACTGTCGGAACGGCCGACGCTACGGAGTTTGGTCATTGCCTCACTCTCCTTATCTTTCCTCATCGGACCCTTTTAGGCCCCCTGTGACAAGAATACCTTGATTGCAGTCAAGCCAGCGACTTTCAGCCGCTGACACCGCCATTTCCGCAAGTGCCTGAAAGATCAAATGACCGGAATTGCAGACAAAATATTTACCAAATGGACAACCCCCGATGGCGGTGTCGCGTCCATGTCACGCTCACCGGTGACTTGCTCTTGTCATTTTGCTGCATATGCGTCCAGCGCCGGACCGACTGCTGCCGCTCTCGCAATCGACAACCGGCGGCTTGTATCTGCAATATATGCTGCACTGCGAAATAGCGCATGGTACAGGCCTTGCTGTACATCTCCCGCTCCCGGCGCCTGAACATGCCCGGATTTCCGATATCCAAAAATAATGCTAGCAGGAGACATTCGATGAAGTTTCCGATTCCGCACGATGTAAAGGCCGCGACGATTCCCGGCACCGAGGGCTGGGAAAGGATGTACCCGTACCAGTACCAGTTCGTCACCGACGACCCGGTACGCAACCAGTACGAAAAGGAGACGTTCTGGTTCTATGACGGACTCCACTATCCGGAGCCGCTCTACCCCTTCGACACCATCTGGGACGAAGCCTGGTACCTTGCCCTTTCGCAATTCAACAACCGCATCTTCCAGGTGCCGCCGGTGCGCGGCGTAGACCACCGCATCATCAACGGCTACGTCTATATCTCGCCGGTGCCGGTCAAGGACGGCGCCGAAATCGGCAGCCGCGTGCCGAATTTCATGGAGCGGGCCGGCTTCTATTACAAGAACTGGGATGCGCTGGAGGCGAAGTGGAAGATCAAGATGGAAGCCACCATCAAGGAACTCGAGGACCTGCAGATTGCGCCGCTGCCGGATCTCGAGGACATCTCGGTGGTCACCGACGCCCTAGGCGAATCAAAGGGCTACCACCTGATCAAGAACTATGACGACCTGATCAATCTCGGCATCAAATGCTGGCAGTATCACTTCGAGTTCCTCAACCTCGGCTATGCGGCCTATGTCTTCTTCATGGACTTCACGCAGAAGCTGTTCCCCAGCATTCCGCTGCAGCGCATTACGCAGATGATCTCGGGCATTGACGTCATCATGTACAAGCCGGATGACGAGTTGAAGGAACTGGCGAAGCAGGCGATAGCGCTCGGGGTCGACCAGGCGGTAACCGGCGCGCGCGACTGGGTGGCGGTCAAGGCCGCCGTCGAGAAGCTGCCGAAGGGTGCGGAATGGCTGGCCGCCTTCGAGAAGGCGCGCTACCCGTGGTTCAACATCTCCACCGGCACCGGCTGGTTCCACACTGACCGCAGCTGGAACGATACCCTCGACATCCCCTTGTCCGGCATCCAGACCTACGTCGCCAAGCTGAGGACCGGCGCCAGCATCGATCGCCCGACCGAACAGGTGCGCGCCGAGCGCGACCGCATCACCGCGGAATACCGCGCCCTGATCAGCAACGAAGCCGACCTGAAGCAATTCGACGAGTTGCTGGGCTGCGCCAAGACGGTCTTCCCCTACGTCGAAAACCACCTGTTCTACGTCGAGCACTGGTTCCACTCGGTGTTCTGGAACAAGATGCGCGAGGTGGCGGCAATCATGAAGGACCACGGCCTGATCAAGGACATCGAGGACATCTGGTACCTGCGCCGCGACGAGGTCAAGCAGGCGCTGTGGGACGTGGTCACCGCCTGGGCTACCGGCGTCACGCCGCGCGGCACCGCGACCTGGCCGCCGGAAATCGAGTGGCGCAAGGGGGTCATGGACAAGTTCCGGCAGTGGAGCGCGCCCCCGGCCATCGGCGTGGCGCCTGAAGTCATCCAGGAGCCCTTCACCATCGTGCTCTGGGGCGTCACCAACAAGTCTCTGGCCGACTGGTCGGCGGTGCAGGAGGTCGGCGATCCCGACAGCATCACCGAGCTCAAGGGCTTTGCCGGCAGTCCCGGCATCGTCGAGGGCAAGGCCCGCGTCTGCCGCAGTGCCGAGGACATCCGCGATCTGCAGGACGGCGAAATCCTGGTAGCCCCGACGACCTCTCCATCCTGGGCACCGGCCTTCGCCAAGATCAAGGCGGCCATCACCGATGTCGGCGGCGTCATGAGCCACGCCGCCATCGTCTGTCGCGAGTACGGCTTGCCGGCAGTAGTAGGCACCGGGCATGGCACCAAGATCATCAAGACCGGAATGACGATCCGGGTCGATGGTTCTTCGGGTGTGATTTCGATCACCCGCTAGTGCCGCAGGAGGACATCGACAATGGGCAGCGCTTTGGCAATTGGCAGGATTCTCAGGGAGGCCGGGATGGATAGCGCAATGCCGAAAGTGTGCTGGTTCGAGGAGTGCAACAAGGACTCCGTCGCGCTGGTAGGAGGCAAGTGCTCCTCCCTCGGCGAACTCATCAATGCCGGGGTGCGGGTGCCGCCGGGCTTCGCCCTGACGACTAACGGCTATGCGCAGTTCATGCGCGAAGCCGGGATCCAGCCCGAAGTGACCGGCTTGCTGAAGGATCTTGACCATGCCGACATGGACAAGCTCGAAGCAGCCTCCGGCGCCATCCGCGAGATGATCGAATCGCGGCCCATCTCCATCGAACTGGAGGATCTGATTGCCGAGTCCTACCGCAAATTGTCGATACGCTGCGGTGTTCCGGCGGTCCCGGTCGCGGTACGTTCCAGTGCCACGGCCGAGGACCTGCCCGGCGCAAGTTTTGCGGGCCAGCAGGATACCTACCTGTGGATTCGCGGCATCGACGACGTGATGCACCATGTGCGCCGCTGCATCTCGAGCCTATATACGGGTCGCGCCATCGCCTATCGCATGAAAATGGGCTTCCCCCACGAGCAGGTCGCGATCAGCGTCGGCATCCAGAAGATGGCGAATTCGTTTTCCGCAGGCGTGATGTTCACCATCCATCCGATCAATGGCGACCGCTCGGTGATCGTCATCGACTCGAACTACGGATTTGGCGAATCGGTGGTTTCGGGCGAGGTGACGCCCGACCACTTCGTGGTCAACAAGGTGGCACTCGACATCATGGAGCGCACCATTTCCAAGAAGGAGCTCTGCTACACCGTCGACCTGAAGACGCAGAAATCCGTCGCCACCGAGATCCCCTTCGAGCGCCAGAACGTGCAGTCGATCATCGACGATGAAGTCACCGAACTGGCCTGGATGGGCAAGCAGATCGAAAAGCACTACGGCCGCCCGATGGATATCGAATGGGCGATCGACAAGGACCTCCCCGCCGGCGGCAACGTCTTCATCCTGCAGGCGCGGCCGGAAACGATATGGAGCAACAAGCGGCAGACTGCCGTATCTGCAGGCAGTGCTTCAGCAATGGATTACATTCTTTCCAGTCTGCTGACCGGAAAGAAACTCAGCTAGCCAGCCCGAGATTCAATTTCAATCCCATCACCTGAACGACTACGGAGCGACAATGAAAGCACCAGCCAAAGCACCAGCCAAAGCCAAAGCCTCAGCCAAAGCACCCGCGAAAGCCCCGGCCAAAGCAAAACCCATCGACGATATCCGCAGCTACATCGCCGCCCTCGATCTCAATGGCGAGTTGCATCGCGTCAAGACCGAGGTTGACTGGAAATTCGAGTTGTGTCATGTCTCGAAGGTCAATGAGGAACAGAAGGGACCGGCGCTGCTCTACGAAAACGTCAAGGGCTACGACATTCCGGTTTTCACCAGCGCCTTCACCACCACAAAGCGCCTGGCGATTGCACTGGAACAGGACCCGTCGCTGTCGATGAGCCAGCTCGCCAAGAAGTGGATGGAACTGACCACCAAGACCATGGTCAAGCCGAAGTTCGTCAAAAATCCGCAAGTGAAGGAAAACATCATCACGGGTGATGCCGTCGATATCGAGATGTTCCCCTCGCCCTGGTTTTACCCTGACGACGGCGGGCGCTTTTTCGTCACCTCCGGCTTCCTGGTAACCCAGGATCCCGACACCGGCTGGACCAATCTGGGCACCTACCGCGCCCAGGTGCTGGGCAAGAACATCCTCGGCTCGCAGATCATCAAGGGCAAGCACGGCGACATGCACATGAAGAAGTACCAGGAACGCGGCGAACTGATGCCCGCCGCGTATGTGGTGGGAACCGACCCGGTACTGTTCCTGGCCGGCTCGACGCTGGTCAGCGCGCAGGTGGATGAGTACGAGGTAGCCGGTTCGCTGCGCGGCAAGCCGGTCGAGGTATTCAAGTCGGAACTGACCGGACTGACCCTGCCGGCCAATGCCGAGATCATCGCCGAGGGCTGGATCGATCCCAACGAACTGATGGACGAGGGCCCCTTCGGCGAATACACCGGCTACTACTCGGGCAACAAGGGCAAGGACTATCCGAAGCCGGTGCTGCGCATCGCACGCATCCTGCATCGCAACAAGCCGGTGATGTGGGCGACCACCGTGGGCAAACCGATCAACGACATCCACATGATCCAGTCCCTGAACCGCACCGCAACGCTGTGGCATGACCTCGAGACCATGAAGGTGCCGGGCATCCAGAGCGTGTATATCCCGCCCGAAGCCTGCGGCCGCTTCTGGGTCGTGGTCTCGGTCAAGCAGATGTATCCGGGTCACTCCAATCACGTCGGCAATGCCGTCATCGCCACCACCACCGGCCACTATGGCGTGAAAGGCGTGATCGTCGTCGACCATGACATCGAAGCCGACGACTGGGACCGGGTCTGGTGGGCGCTGGCCACCCGTTTCGATCCGAAACGCTCGGCCCAGATCATCGACCGCGGCCGCTCCACGCCGCTCGATCCCGGCCTGCCGATCGAGGCGCGCGACATCACCAGCCGCATCATTCTCGATGCCTGCACGCCTTATGAGTGGAGCAACAAGCCCAACGAAATCTTCATGGATCGCACCGTGCTGCAGAAGGTTTCCGACCGCTGGAACGAATACGGCTTTGCCGGCACCAGCCCGGTGGCCGGCATGATCAACAGGCTGACGCGGCCGGAAGTGAAGAAACCCAAGAGCGGCAAGTGACCCGGCGCCGGCAGGCGGACCTGCCTGCCGGCGTTGCAACCAGACAGCGAAAATGAACTCCAAAAAAGGCATCGTCATCGTCTGCAACCTGGACACGCGCGGCGAGGACATCGTCTTCGTCAAACAACTGATTGCAGATCGCGGCCACGAGCCGATCCTGCTTGATTTCAGCATGGAGGAAGCGCCGCCCTTCGCCGGCGACATCCGCACCGAGGACGTCGCGGCGCGCGGCGGCCTGCCTATCGAAGTGGTGCGCGAGAAGTACCGCTCCGATCGCGACACCGCCACCAACAACCAGATCCGCGGTGCGGCGGCGATTGTGGACGACCTGGTCAGGCAGGGACGCGTGCACGGCATCATCGGCATCGGCGGCGGCACCGCCACCCTGGTTGCCACCTCGATCATGAAGCAGTTGCCTTTCGGCATGCCGAAGCTGATGGCCTCGCCGATGGCGGCGCACCCTGCCTACATCGACAAGTACGTCGGCACGCGCGACATCACCATGCACCACACGGTGCTCGACATCGTCAAGATGAATCCGCTGCTCAAGGCGCAGATCATCAACGCGGTCGGCGCCATCTGCGGCATGGTCGAGATGACTCAGGGTACCAATATCACCTTCGACAAGCCCTGCGTCGCCATCTCCTCATTCGGCTTCGGCGAAATGGCGGTGCAAAGCGCGCTGGCCATGCTGGAGGATGCCGGCTTCACCCCCATCGTCTGCCATGCCCAGGGCAAGGGCGACCGGGCGATGGAGGAGATGATCCGCGACGGCGCCTTTCACGGGGTGCTCGACATCTGCACCGGCGGCATCATGGAACACCTGTTCAAGGGCAACCGCGATCCCGGACCGGACCGGCTGATGGCCGCGGTGGAAACCGGCATTCCCATGGTGCTGGCGCCCTGCGGCCTCGACATCCTGTCCTATGGCGGCCGTGCCGACATGCTGGAACTGACCAGGGATCGCGTGCAGTACGTGCAGGATGCCCTGCGCGTCCAGGTTCGCACCACTGCCGAGGAGTTGCGTCAGGCCGCCGACGTCATCGCAGAAAGGCTGAATCGCGCCAGAGGGCCCTGGACATTCCTGATTCCGCTGCTGGGCTGGTCATCGCTCGACAAGGAGGGGCGACCCATCTACGACCCGGAGGCGGATGCCGCCTTTGTCGCCCGCCTCAAGGAGAAACTCGACGATCCGGCCCGGGTCAGGGAACTTCCCCTGCACCTGTACACGCCGGAGTTCGCCCGTGCCGCAGTCGACGAGTTCGTCCGCCTGCACAAGGCAGGCACGATGCCCGCCGCAGCGGACAGGAAACAAGGCAACAAGGAGAAACGGCCATGATGGTACGCAACTGGATGCAGGCAAACCCGACGGTCATTCCGAGCGACATGCTCGTCTCCGAGGCGAAACGGATCCTCAGCGAAAACAATCTGCACGCGCTGCCGGTAGTAGACGACGGCAGGCTGCGCGGACTGGTAACCCGGGCCAATCTGCTGCGCATGGGCAGCTTCGTTCTGCGCACGCAGAATGCAGACGAGTTCAACTTCTTCGTCACCCGCCTCAAGGTGCGTGACGTGATGGTGCGCAACCCGGCAACGATCCGGGCGGACGACACCATGGAGCATTGCCTGCTGAAGGGTCGGGAGCTCGGCGTGGCACAACTCCCGGTGCTCGACGAGGACGAAGTGGTGGGCGTCATTTCCGCCAACGAGATATTCCAACTCGCCGCCCACTGCCTGGGTGCCTGCGAACGGCGCAGCGGTGTTACGCTGGCACCCGTCAGGCTTGGCCCCGGCGTACTCGGGCGGATTGTCGACGTGGTGGAAGCGACCGGAGCCGTGCTGCAGGCGGTGTATCCGGTCGGACATGCGGATGAGCAGCCGGAATGGGGCTACCCGGAGAAGAAGGTCATTCTCCGCTTTCATGCCGAGGTCGGGAGCGAGGTCGTCACCGCGCTGGAGACAGCCGGCTTTGCGGTCATCGAAACGACAGGGACACAATGCGCGACGCCGCTTAGCTCATAGCCCGGCGCTGCCGCAGCCGATGACAGACGGCGGCAGCAGTGAAACAATGGGCCTGCCATCGGCAATGCGGGATACCGGGGCAACATGGCGCGAGCAAGGCAACGCCGCCGGGAATGAAACATCAATGTGAAGGCCGGCAGCGGCACAAGGCTTGCCGGCCAAACTAATGACACAAGGAATGGACATGAAACTGGTAGTCGGGATCTCGGGAGCGAGCGGAGCCATCTACGGGCTGAGGATTCTGGAAGTGCTGCGGCAGGTAGGGGTGGAAACACATCTGGTGATGTCCGATTCGGCCAAGCGCACGATCGTGTACGAGACCGACTACACGATTGATGCCGTCAAGAAACTCGCCACCCACGTGCATGACGTCAACGACGTCGGCGCCTGCATCTCGTCCGGATCGTTCAGGCACGACGGCATGGTGATTGCGCCCTGCTCCATCAAGACGCTTTCGGCCTTGGCCAACTCGTTCAACACCAACCTGCTGATCCGCTCCGCCGACGTGACGCTGAAGGAGCGGCGCCGGCTGGTGCTGATGATTCGCGAGACCCCCCTCCACCTCGGACACCTGCGACTGATGACGCAGGTAACCGAAACCGGTGCGGTGCTGGTGCCACCGCTGCCGGCCTTTTACCATCAGCCGAAAACGCTCGACGACATCATCAATCAGTCGGTTAACAAGGCTCTCGATCAGTTCAACCTGGGCATCGAGCTGAACCTGTTCAAGCGCTGGACGGGAAACGAAGAGCGCGAACGCGCCAAGTCGGCATGATGTCGCGACGGCGGTCACAGGCAGCGCCGGACAGCGCCTGAATGACGGCGCAACACTGCAGCCGGTGCGGCTCGCGCATGGTGCCGGCGATCATCGCCGAACGGCAGCGCGAACAATGCCCGGCCTGCGGCTTCATCAGCTATCGCAACCCGGCGCCGGTTGCCATGGCGGTCATCGAGCATGAGGGAAAACTGGTACTGATCCGCCGCCGCGACGCACCTCTGGCCGGATATTGGGCGCCACCGGCGGGATATGTCGAAATCGGCGAATCGGTAGCCGGGGCGGCGATACGCGAGGCACGCGAGGAAAGCGGGCTGGAGATTGTGCTGGATGAACTGGCGGGGGTTTACTCGCAAGCCGATGTCGAGGTGCTGATCGTCGCCTATCGCGCCCATGCGGTCGGCGGCTCCCTTGTCGCCGGCGACGACGCCAGCGAAGCCGCGCTGTTTGCCTGCGGGCAGTTGCCGCAACAGCCGCCTGTCGCCGCAGGCACGGCCACCGACGCCTGGCTGCAGCAGGTGATACTCGACCTGACGGCACCGTGGCGGCAGGCGGAGGCCGTGACTTGAACGCTGACAGCAGCCCCGCCCTGACCGAACGACTGGTCGGCTATCTGCGTCCCGGCGCCCCCGGCCTGATGCTCACCAGCGGCGCCGACGGCTATCCCGCTTCAGCCTATACCTGGGTCGTGGTGATGGATGCCGGGTGCCTGCGCTTCGCCGTCGATTGCGGCAGTTCGGCACTGGAAAACCTGCGTCGCAGCGGCCAGGCCTCGTTGCAGATCATCGGTCCGGGCGACATCAGCTTCCTCATCAAGGGCAAGGCGCGCCAGATCAGGCAGCAGATCGAAGCGGCGGCGCCCGCCGCGGTCATGCTCTGGGAATTGGACGTCATGGCGGTCAAGGACCAGTCCTGGGCAGGCGTCACAACCACGGCGCTGCAGTACCAGTGGCCGGCCGCACAGCGCGAGGCCATGCACAAGATGGAGCAGGCGGTTTATGCGGAAATGCGCGACTTCGCTGCCTGAACCGGCGCGAAATTTCTCCCACCCAAACACGGCATCCAGACCATGACCTATTTCGACGAAGTGACCGAAACGCTGCCGCGTCAGCAACTGGCTGCCCTGCAGTTGAAAAAGCTGCAGCTGATGCTGACCGAACTGTGGGGCAGAAACCGCTTCTACACCGCCAAGTGGCAGGCCGCCGGCGTGCAGCCGGCCGACATCACGTCGCTCGCCGACCTCTCCCGTCTGCCCCTGACCAGGAAGGCGGAACTGATGGATGACCAGGCCGCCCACGCGCCTTTCGGCAACAACCTGACCTATCCCCTCGATGCCTACGTGCGCATGCACCAGACCTCCGGTACCACCGGCGTGCCGCTGAAAGTGATGGATACCGAGGCATCCTGGGACTGGTGGGGCCGCTGCTGGGGGCACGTCCTGGCCGGCGCCGGAGTCACCGCCTCCGACCGCCTGTTCATGGCCTTTGCCTTCGGCCCCTTCATAGGTTTCTGGGCCGCCGTCGAGGGCGCGCGCAAGATCGGCGCGGTGATGATCCCCGGCGGCGGGCGCGACTCGCAGCAGCGCCTGGAACTGATGCGCGAAGCCGGCGCCACGGTACTCTGCTGTACGCCGACCTATGCCCTGCGACTGGCCGAGGTCGCGCGCGAAATCGGCTTCGACATCAGTGCCATTCCGATGAAAGCCACGGTGCACGCCGGCGAACCGGGGGCCAACGTGCCGGCGACCAAACAACGCATCGAGGCGACATGGACCGCCAAGTGCTTCGATCACGCCGGCGCCTCGGAGGTCGGCGCCCATTCCTTCGAATGTCTGGTACAACCCGGCGGCACGCATCTGATCGAGAGCGAATACATCGCCGAGGTGATCAATCCGCTGACGGGCGCAGCGGTCGCGCCCGGCGAGCGCGGCGAACTGGTCATCACCAACCTCGGCCGCTGGGGCTTCCCGGTGATCCGCTATCGCACCGGCGATCTGGTGCGGGTGAATCTCGACCGTTGCGACTGCGGTCGCACCTTTTTGCGCTTCGAGGGCGGCATCCTCGGCCGTGCCGACGACATGGTGACGGTGCGCGGGGTCAACGTCTTCCCCGCCGGCGTGGAAAACATCATCCGCAAGTTTGCCGAGGTGGACGAGTTCCGCATCACCGTGACCAAGGTCAAGCAGATGGATGAAATGGACATCGAGGTGGAACTCTGCGAGGGCGCCGACCCCGACGTGGTGCACGAGATCGCCGTCAAGCTGGATTCCATGCTGGCGTTTCGCCCGCGCGTGCGCCAGGTTGCGCGCAATGCACTGCCGCGCTTCGAGATGAAGGCCAAGCGCTTCCATGTCAAACTCGATGAATGAGCAGCCGGACGCCGCCTGATACCGTCATCTACGCTATCGGCGACATTCACGGCCGCGGCGACCTGCTTGCGGCGATTAGCGATCAAATTGCGGCAGATGCGGAGCGGCGGCCGGCGCGGCGCCGGCTCGCGCTATATCTTGGCGACTACATCAGCCGCGGCCTGGATTCGCGCCAGGTGGTTGACCGCGTGCTGCAATGGCTGCCGCAGGGCTTCGAACGGGTAACGCTGAAGGGCAACCACGAGGACCTGCTGCTGCGCTTTCTCGCCGGCGACCTCGATGCCGGGCGCCACTGGTTCGACTACGACGGTCTCGACACCCTGGCACACTACGGCGTCACCGGGGTCGACCGGTTGGCGCGCGATGATGCCGGCGTCGCACGCCTGCGTGATCGCCTTGCCTCGGCCTTGCCGCCATCGCATCTGGATTTTTTCAAGTCCTTGCCGGTCAGCTATCGGGCCGGCGACTACTTTTTCGTCCATGGCGGCGTGCGCCCCGGCGTGCCGCTGACGCAACAAAGCGACCACGACTGCATGTGGATCCGCGATGCCTTCCTCGACTCGGAAGACGATCACGGCGCCGTCGTCGTCCATGGACACAGCATCAGCGCTCAGCCGGTGGTGCGCCGCAACCGCATCGGCATCGATACCGGCGCCTACCACAGCGGTGTGCTGACCTGCCTGGTGCTTGAAGGGGAAAGCCGCAGTTTCCTGCAGACTTGAGCGCTGTGCATCAGATTGTTTTGCTTCCATCTATAATTCCGCTCCGGCAACGCCGGATGACGACGAAGATCGCCGGCGGCAACTGAAACAGCGAATCGAGGAGAAAACAGAGTGGCAGAGCAACAGGCTTCCGCCCCGCTCCATCATCAGGGCATTGCCGAAAGCGGACCCTTCGGACGCCTGCTGCTGGCGACCGCCAAATGGTTTGCCTTCAGCGGCGGCCTGGTCTTCAGCGGCCTGGTTGTCATGTCCATCGTCTCGATCGTCGGCCGCAAGCTGTTCAGCGCGCCGGTGCCGGGCGATGTCGAAGTCCTGCAAATGTTTGCCGCCTTCGCTTCGGCGACCTTCTTCGCCTATTGCCACTTGATGCACGGCGACGTCAAGGTCGACTTTTTCACCGCCAGCCTGGCCGGCCGCAAGCGCTGCTTTCTGGATGCCGCGGGCTCGCTGCTGGTGGGCCTGGCCGGCACGCTTCTGGCCTGGCGCACCTGGGCCGGCGCCATCAGCCTCAGGGAAGGCGGCGAGTCGTCGGCGATCCTCGAGATCCCGGTGTGGATTGCACAGGCATTGATGGTACCCGGCTTCATCCTGCTGGCGCTGGCGGGTTTCTACATGTGCGTGCAAACCTGGGCACGGCGCGGAGTGAAATCATGAGCGGGACGCAGGTCGGCTTCGTCATTTTCGGCTTCCTGCTGACGCTGCTGGTGCTGCGCGTGCCGATCGGCGTCGCCATGTTCATTGCCGGCGGCGGCGGCTACCTCTACCTTACCGGCGGCGAAACCGGACCGCTGCTCAACTCGCTGAAGAACCTCGCCTACGCCCGGCTGTCCAATTACGATCTGGTGGTGATTCCGCTGTTCCTGCTGATGGGGCAGTTCGCCACCCACGGCGGCCTCAGCCGCTCCCTGTTCCGCTTCGTCAGCGCCTTCATCGGCCATCGCAAGGGCGGCATCGCCATGGCCGCCATCGGCGCCTGCGCCGGCTTCGGCGCGATCTGCGGCTCATCCCTGGCGACGGCCGCGACCATGGGCCAGGTGGCGCTGCCCGAGTTGAAGCGCTACGGCTATTCCGGCTCGCTGGCCACCGGTGCGCTGGCGGCAGGCGGCACGCTCGGCATCATGATTCCGCCGTCGGTGCCGCTGGTGATCTACGCCATTCTGACCCAGGAATCGATCGGCAAGCTGTTCATGGCCGCCATCCTGCCCGGCATCATCGCCATGCTCGGCTACATGCTGGTGGTACAGATCGTGGTCAGTCTCAACCCGGCGGCCGGGCCCGCCGGGCCGCGCATTCCGTGGCCGGAGCGCATCCGCTGCCTGCTGCAGGTGCTGCCGGTACTGCTGGTGTTCGTCGTGGTCATCGTCGGCATCTACGGCGGCTGGGCCAACCCGACCGAGGCGGCGTCGATCGGCGCCGCCTGCTGCGGCATCCTCGCCTTCCTCTCCGGCAACATGGGCCGCGAGCAGGTGGAAAAGACCCTGCTCGGCACCGCCATGGCGACGGCCATGATCTACCTGGTGCTGCTCGGCGCCGACATGATGAACACCGCGCTGGCGGTGTCGCAGATGCCGGTCGAACTCGCCGAGTGGGTCAAGGGCAGCGGCATGTCGCCCTTGCTGGTGATGGGCATGATCCTGCTCATCTACGTCCTGCTCGGCTGCGTCATGGACGCGCTGGCGATGATCCTGCTGACCATCCCGATCTTCTATCCCATGATCATGGGACTGGATTTCTTCGGCCTGCCGCAGGTCGACAAGTCGATCTGGTTTGGTATCCTCGCCCTCATGGTGGTCGAAATCGGCCTGGTGCACCCGCCGGTGGGCATGAACGTGTATGTCATCAACCGGCTGGCGGTCGATGTGCCGCTGATGGAAACCTTCAAGGGCGTCATTCCCTTCCTGATTTCGGACTTCATACGCATCACGCTGCTGGTGTTTTTCCCGATCGTCTCGCTCTATCTGGTGCGAACCTTCGGCGGTTGATCAGGCATCCCCCTTGTCCCACATCCAATAACGAGGAGATTACACATGCAGTTGCACAAGAAGCTTGCCCCGCTCGTGACCGCGCTGGTCCTTGGCTTTGCCGCCGGCCCCCTGTCGGCGCAGGAAGTCACCCTCAAGGTGCATCATTTCCTGTCGCCCAATGCGACTTCGCAAAAGCTTTTCCTCGGGCCGTGGTGCGAGAAAATCGCCAAGGAATCCAACAACCGGCTCAAGTGCCAGATCTATCCGGCCATGCAGTTGGGCGGCACGCCGCCGCAACTCTTCGACCAGGCCAAGGACGGCATCGCCGACATCATCTGGACCGTTCCGACGTATCAGGCGGGACGCTTCATCAAGTCGGAAGTCTTCGAAATCCCGTTCATGACCAAGACCGCCGAAGGCAGCAGCCGCGCATTCTGGGAATACATACAGAAAAACTCGCTCGACGAATTCAAGGGCACCCGGATTCTCATGGCGCACGTGCATGACGGTGCCGAACTGCACTTTGCCGGCAAGCAGGTGAAAACGCTCGAGGACCTGAAGGGGCTCAAGGTGCGCGCACCGACCCGCATCGGCACGCGCATGCTGTCCGCTCTGGGCGCAACGCCGATCCAGATGCCGGCACCGCAGGTCCAGGAAGCGATCTCCAAGGGCGTGGTCGACGGCGCCTCGCTGCCGTGGGAGGTCGTGCCGGGGCTCAAGGTGCATGAGGTCACCAAGTTTCACACCGAGACCGGTGCCGGCCAGCGCAAGATGTCCAACACCATCTTCGTCGTAGCCATGAACGAGGCCAAATACAACAGCCTGCCGGCCGACCTGAAGAAAGTGATCGATGCCAACAGCGGCGCCGAGGCTTCCGCCTGGGCCGGCAAGGTCTGGGACGGCACCATCGTGCCGGGACGCAAGGCAGCGACAGATCGCGGCAATAGCGTCACGGTGCTTTCAGCGGCCGAGTATCAGCGCTGGGAGAAGGCCACTGAAAACGTCGCCCAGGACTGGATCAAGGATGTTGCAGTCAAGGGCGGCGACGGCCAGAAACTGCTCGATGCGGCCAGAGCCCTGATCAACCAGTACGACAAGTAAGTTGCACGGCCGCCGGGGAAACCCGGCGGCACACCGACCTCTGGAAAATGACTCCCGCCAAGAAACCTGAAAATGCCAGGCACGCCCGACTCGACTACGGAATCTTGCCGGGACTGGTCGGTTATCAGTTGCGCATGGCGCAGATCGCCCTCTTCAGGGATTTCGCCATGGGCCCGGGAGAAGAGGACGTCACGCCCGGCCTGTTCGGCGTACTGGTCATCATCGAAGCCAACCCCGACCTCAAACAAAGCGACCTTGCCCGCGCCGCCCGGCTTGACCGCTCGACGGTCGTCACCGTCATCGACAATCTCGAGCGGCGCGGCCTGGTGGAAAGGCGCGCGGCCCTGCACGACCGCCGTTCCAACGCCATCCGGCTGACCGCCGCCGGCGGCGACCTGCTGCGCAAGCTGAAGCGCCAGGTCAGCCAGCACGAAAAGCGGCTGCTGCAGAATTTCAGCGATGCCGAGCGCAAGCTGTTCTTCACGCTGCTGCAGAAAGTGTTTCCCGAACACCGCTGAGCGGCCGTCGCTCCGTGCGACGCAACGGGCAGGCGATTTTTGTCAATATGGATGGAACTCCAACAATTGGTATAGTAGACTAATCACCGTTGCCGGATCATTGTCATGGGCGTCGCCGGTCATGGCCGGGGCCAATCTGCCGAAAGGAAATTCACGTGAAATCCATTCTTAGACTCTCGGTCAACGGCAAGCCTCGTGAAGATGCCGTGGCCGACAACACCCTGTTGATCGACTATCTGCGCGACGCGCTCGGACTCACCGGCACCAAGCAGGGTTGCGACGGCGGCGAATGCGGCGCCTGCACCGTGCTGGTCGACAGCCGCCCGCGCCTGGCCTGCAGCACGCTGGCCCACAGCGTCGCCGGAAGCGAGATCGAAACCATCGAAGGCTTGAGCCATGCCGGCAATCTGTCGCGGCTGCAGCGCGCCTTCCACGAACACCTGGGGACGCAGTGCGGCTTCTGCACGCCGGGCATGATCATGGCCGCCGAAGCCCTGCTGCGCAGCAACCCGCATCCGCAGCGGGCGCAGATCAAGGCCGCGCTGGCCGGCAACCTGTGCCGCTGCACCGGCTATGTCAAGATCATCGAGTCGGTGGCCGCCGCCTCGGCCACCACGGAGCTTTCAGCATGAACGCGCCGGAACGCAAGGTGGTGACGCTGGCGCCGGCCGGCCTGCCGCACGGCGTCGGCGCACGCCTGCCCTTCGTCGATGGCATCGAAAAGGTCACCGGCACAGCGCGCTACACGGCCGACCTGCCGGCCGGCGGCGCACTGTTCGGCAAGATCCTGCGCAGCCCCTACGCCCACGCCGACCTGCTCGAAGTCGATGTCAGCGCCGCCCTGGCGCTGCCCGGGGTGCGCGCCGTGATCACCGGCGACGAATGCGACATGCCCTACGGCGTGATCCCGATCGCGCAGAACGAGTTTCCGCTGGCGCGCGGCCGGGTGCGCTACATCGGCGATCCAATCGCCGCTGTCGCCGCCATCGACGAAGCGACGGCGGATGCGGCGCTGGCCCTGATCCGCCTGCGCGTGCGCGAGCTGCCGGCCTACTTCAGCGCCGCCGCGGCGCGCCAGCCGGACGCCGTGCTGCTGCACGACAACAAGCCGGGCAACATCGAGCGCGCCGTGCACAACGAATTCGGCGACACCGCCGCCGGCTTCGCCGCCGCCGACCTGGTGCGCGAGGACAACTACGAATGCGCCGAAGTCCATCACGCCATGATGGAGCCCAACGCGGCGCTGGCTACCTACGACGCCGAGCGCGGCCACCTGACCCTCTGGTCGGTGACCCAGGTGCCCTACTACGTACATCTGACGCTGGCGCGCTGCCTCAAGATGGAAGCGGCGCACATCCGCGTCATCAAGCCCTTCATCGGCGGCGGTTTCGGCCATCGCACCGAGTCGCTGAATTTCGAAGTCATCTGCGCCATGCTGGCGCGTGCCGCGCGCGGCACAGTGCGCCTGCTGCAGACGCGCGAAGAGACCTTCCTCAGCCATCGCGGACGGCCCGAAAGCCATATCCGCATGAAGCTGGGCATGACCGCCGACGGCCGCCTGACGGCCTGCGAGGCGGAAGTGGTGCAGCGCGGCGGCGCCTACGGCGGCTACGGCCTGGTCACCATCCTCTACTCGGGTGCGCTGCTCAACGGGCTGTATGACATCCCGGCAGTCAAGTACGACGGCTACCGCGTCTATGCCAACACACCGGCGTGCGGCGCCATGCGCGGCCACGGCACGGTGAATATCCGCTTCGCCTTCGAGTCGCAGCTCGATGTCATGGCGGCCGAACTCGGACTCGACCCGATCGAGGTGCGGCGGCGCAACCTGCTCAAGGCGCCGACGGACACCATCAACGGCCTCAAGGTGATGTCCTACGGCCTGCCCGAATGCCTCGACTGGGTCGAGGCGGCCAGCGCCTGGCAGGCGCGCAAGGGCAAGCTGGGCAAGGGTCGCGGCCTCGGCATGGCCTGCTCGCATTTCGTCAGCGGCTCGGCCAAGCCGGTGCACTGGTCCGGCGAGCCGCATGCGGTGATCATCCTCAAGCTCGACTTCGACGCCAGCGTCACCATCCTCACCGGCGCCTCCGACATCGGTCAGGGATCATCGACCATCATCACCCAGGTCGTCGCCGAAGTGCTCGGCATCGACTACAGCCGCATCCGCATCATCGCCAACGATTCGGCCATCACACCCAAGGACAACGGCTCCTATTCCTCGCGCGTCACCTTCATGGTCGGCAACGCCGCGGCGAACGCGGCGGAAAATCTCAAGCGCATCCTCGTCGCCGCGGCGGCGAAACGCCTCGAGGTCGATGAGGCGGAGGTGGTCTGGCTGGGCGAGGCGGCGTGCAGCGTCGCCGACCCGCAGCGGCAAATCCCCTTCGCCGAGGTGACCGAGGAAGCGCTGGTGGCCACCGGCACGCTCACGATCAAGGGCAGCTTCACCTGCCCGGCGGAATTCCAGGGCGGCAAGCAGCGCGGCGGCGCCGTCGGTTCCACCATGGGCTTCTCGTATGCGGCACAGGCGGTCGAAGTCAGCGTCGACCTCGATCTCGGCAAGGTCACGGTGGAGAAGGTCTGGGCCGCCATCGACTGCGGCTTCGCCATCAATCCGATGTCGGTCGAGGGCCAGGTGCAGGGCGCCGTCTGGATGGGCATGGGCCAGGCCATCAGCGAGGAAACCGTTTACGAGAACGGCCACCACATGGCCGCCAACATGCTCGATTACCGGGTGCCGACCATCGTCGAATCACCCGACATCGAGGTGCATATCGTCGAGAGCATCGACCCCAACGGCCCCTTCGGCGCCAAGGAAGCCAGCGAAGGTCCCCTCTCCGGCTTCATGTCGGCGCTCGCCGCGGCGGTCGAGGACGCCACCGGGCAGCGTTTCCGTGCGCTGCCGATCACCGCCGTCCGCGTCTTTGACGCGCTCAATCAGAAAACCCCCGCTGCCAGACCGGCGGCGTCCGCCGAAGGAGCCGCATGATGGCCGCCCTGTCCGATTTCCGTCTGCTGCGCCCGGCCAGCGCCGCCGAGGCCGTGCGTCTGCGCGGCGAGTATCCGGCCAGCCGCTTCATCGCCGGCGGTACCGATCTGCTGCCCAACATGCGCCGCGGACTGGTGACGGCCGATGCCGTCATCGACCTCGGCCGCATCGCCGAACTGTCCGAACTGCGCGTGGTCGACGACCGGCTGCACATCGGCGCCGGCGTCACGCTGGCCACGCTCGCCGCCGATCCGGTGGCCAGGGCCCGCCTGCCGGCCCTGGCGCAGGCGGCAGCGGCCGTAGCCGGGCCGACCCACCGCGCCGCCGCCACGCTGGGCGGCAACCTCTGTCTCGATACGCGCTGCATGTATTACAACCAGAGCGAACCCTGGCGCGACGCGATCGACAACTGCATGAAAATCGCCGGCGACACCTGCCGCGTGGCGACCAAGTCGCCGCGCTGCTGGGCCGCCTTCAGCGGCGACGTGGCGCCGGCCCTGCTGGTGCTCGGCGCAGAGGTGCAGATCCTCGGTCCGCAGGGTATGCGCAACCTGCCGTTGAGCGAGTTCTATCGCGACGACGGCATGGCGTGGCTGTCGCTCGCCCCGGGCGAACTGCTGCTGTCGGTGCGCGTACCGCTCGCCGACGGCTGGCTCAGCGCCTACGAAAAGCTGCAGATACGCGGCGCCATCGATTTTCCGCTGACCGGCGTCGCCGTGGCCCTGCGCCGCACCGGCGATCTGATCGGCGAGTTGCGCATTGCCTGCACCGGTGTGTCCTCGCGCCCGGAACTGATCGGCGGTCTCGACGCTCTGACGGGAAAGACGCTCGACGATGCCGCGCTGTCCGGCATCGACCGCCAGATCAGGCGCGGCACGCAGCCGATGGAAACCACCGTGATCAGCGTCGCCTACCGTCGCCGCGCAACGCCGGTGCTGGCCAAGCGTCTGGCAAAACGGCTGTGGGCCGCGTCCGCCTGATGCCTGCCGGCACGGCGCCGTTGCAGCGCGGTTGCCGTCGAATGCATTATGAGAATGGGCTATGATGTAACGGCTGGTCGCCGTGATCAGCCCAAACCAATATTTCATCGGAGGTGAGCATGGCAAAGAAATCGAAGGATGCGAATCCTGTCTATAAGATCGTCGAAGTTGTAGGTTCCAGCCCCGCTTCCTGGGAAGACGCCGCCCGCGCCGCTGTCGAATCTGCCGCCAAGACATTGCGCAATCTGCGTGTCGCTGAAATCACCAAGCTGGACATGAAGATTGACGGCGGCAAGGTGGTGGCTTATCGGGCACGCGTTTCCATGTCATTCAAATACGAAGACTAGCCATTCGCACAAGCACTGCGAACGGTGCAAAACGGGGACGCCAGGTCCCCGTTTTTTTTGGTGCTGCGCCAGGCTTGCCGGGAGCGTGCCGCGGGCGGTGCGCGGCGACCGATCTTCCCTCGATTTACTTCAGATGTTCAAGCAGCACGTGCACGCTGCCGCGCGCCGGGTCGGGATCGCCGACGCTGCAACTCAAATCCATGTCTGCGGCAAGAATCATGAGTGCTCCGGCGACAGCGCCGAGTTGAAACGAATCGCCGCCGGGCGGCACCCCGAGCCGAAGCTGGAAGCCGGCTGAGCCGGCATCCCGGTTCGCGTTCTCCGGCTGCAGCGACACACCCGCCCACAGGGCGGCGGGCAGGCGCCGCTCCAGTTTGCGCTGCAACTCCTCAAAGCCCTCGGCCAGCGAACAAGGCGCCGCCGGCGCGAACCGGCCGCCGCGCCGCCGCGCTTGCGGCGAACCCTCGGCACGGGCGAGAACTGCCTCGACCAGCGCCGCAATGCCCTCGCCGGTCAGCGCGCTGACCGCATGAACCGGCGGTGCATTGCGCCACAGCGGCGCCACCGCGTGCAGCGCCTGGCAGGCCTGCATGGCAGCGGCCGTATCGCTCTTGGTCACCACCAGCAAGTCCGCCAGTTCGAGGATGCCGGCCTTGATCGCCTGCAACTCGTCGCCGAGGCCCGGCGGAAAGACCACCAGCGTCGAGTCGGCCAGCGCGGCGACATCGATCTCGGCCTGGCCGGTACCCACCGTTTCGACCAACACCAGATCGAACCCGGCGGCGTCCATCAGCGCCACCATTTGACGGCTGGCGCCGGTCAGGCCGCCGAGGCTGCCGCGGCTGGCCGTCGAGCGGATGAAACAACGCGCGTCGGCGGCCGCCTCGCCGATGCGGAAGCGGTCGCCCAGCAGGGCGCCGCCGCTCACCGGACTCGACGGATCCACCGCCAGCACCGCCACGCGCCGCCCCAACTGCAGGAAATGCCGCAGCATGACGCCGGCCAGGGTGGACTTGCCCGCACCCGGCGGCCCGGTAATGCCAATAACATGCGCCCGGCCCAGCTTGTCCGCCAGGCGCGCGAGGAGGCCGGCGGCAGCGGCGGAATCCCGCTCGGCCAGCGACAGCGCCCGCGCCAGTGCCGGGCGCTCTCCGGCGCCGACTCTCACAGCCAACTCATCAAGCAAAAGACTCATCTGCCCTCACCCGTTCCTATTGACACCCACGACTCGCTACGTATACAGTATCCAGTATTCCACGATGCGAGTGCAATGGTACATCGGACTCTGCCATGAACACCTCAATCAAGCCACTTGACAGGCCGGCCGGCCTCGCCGACCGGGTATATCACCAGTTGCGCGACAACATCGGCAGCCACCAGATCCGCCCCGGCGAGCGTCTGCAGGAGGTCAGTCTGGCAGCGCAACTCGGCGTCTCGCGCACCCCTGTGCGCGAAGCGCTGGCACGGCTCGAAAGCGAAGGCATGATCGCCGTCGAGGGACGCGGCTTCGTCGTCCCCGAACTGACCGACAGCGACATCGATGAAATTTACCAGCTGCGCTTTCTGCTCGAGCCGGCCGCGGCCAGCAGCGCGGTGGCCCAGGTCGGCAGTGCCGCCGACCTCGCCAGCATGGTGGCGGCGATCGATGATGCCGTCGCCGCCGAGAAAGGCGGCGACTTCCGCGCCTTCCTCGAAGCCAACACCCGCTTCCACAACGCCTGGCGCGCGCTGATCCCCAACCGGCGGCTGTCGAAGCTGCTCGACCTTTACGTCGGCCATGTCCGCTTTCTGCGGGTCCTGACCCTGGGCGACCCGGCCGCCCGGAAGGCCGCCCTGACCGGCATGAAGAACATTCACGGCGCTTTCAAGAAGCGCGACGCGCAAGCCGCAGCGACCGCGATGCACCTGCATCTTGAGGCCGCCAAGCACTTCCTGATCGAGGCCATTGCCGAAATCGACAAGGAAAAAGAGGCGGAAAGACTCGCCTCCGCCCAATAGGCAAAGCATTTTTTGCGCATCACGCATAACGGAGAACGGATATGAGTTTCAAAGCGGAAATTCCCTACGGCGCCTACTGGAGCACCCCCTTCGCCCGCTGGCAGGGAAGCTTTGCCAACCTGCACAGCATCGAGTTTGCCGCGCATGTGGCGCGTCTGGAATTGGCCAAACGCAAGATCGACCCCGCCGGCTTCGATTACGGCGTCCTCGGTTTCTCGGTTCCGCAAAAACATTCCTTCTACGGCCTGCCCTGGCTCACCGGCCTGATCGGCGCCAGCCAGGCCGGCGGCCCGACGATGATGCAGGCCTGCGCCACCGGCGTCCGCACGCTGCTCGCCGCCACCCAGGAAATCGAGGTCGGCATGGCGACCAAGGCGCTGGTGATCAATTGCGACCGCACCTCGAACGGGCCGCACATCTACTACCCCAACCCGCGCGGACCCGGCGGCACCGGCGCGGCCGAGGACTGGGTGACGGAAAACTTCGGCTGCGATCCCCTCGGCGGCCACGCCATGGTGCAGACCGCCGAAAACGTTGCGGTCAAATACGGCATCGGCACGGCCGAGCAGCATGAACTTGTTTTGCGGCGCGAGGAACAGTACCGCCAGTCGCTGCAGAACGACTCGGCCTTCCTCCGGCGTTTCATGACCCTGCCCTTCGAGGTCCCCGCCGCCAACTTCAAGAAGACGGCGAGCACCATGAGCGGCGACGAAGGCGTATCGCAATCGCTGGCCGAAGGTCTGGCGAAACTGAAACCGGTGATGCCCGGCGGCACGGTCACCTTCGGCGGCCAGACCCACCCGGCGGACGGCAATGCGGCCATCCTGGTCACCACCCGCGACAAGGCGCGGGAACTTTCCAGCAACCCGGCAATTGCCGTGCGCCTGCACGGTTTCGGCCTCGCCCGCGTAGCACTGGCGCATATGCCCGAGGCCATGCTGCCGGCGGCGCAACGCGCATTGAATCAGGCCGGCCGCAGCGTCGCCCAGATGACCGCGATCAAGACGCACAACCCCTTCGCGGTGAACGATCTGTTCTTTGCCAAGCAGACCGGCGCCGATCTGCAGTCGATGAACAACTATGGCTGTTCGCTGGTGTGGGGGCATCCCCAGGCGCCGATGGGCACCCGCTCCATCATCGAACTGATCGAGGAACTGGCCCTGAAGGGCGGCGGCTTCGGCCTGTTCACCGGCTGCGCCGCAGGCGACACCGCCATGGCGGTGGTGCTGGAAGTGTGCGACGCCAACTAGCAACCGGCAACGCCAGGGCATGAACATATCGGACTGGATTGAGCGTCACGCCGGGCTCACCCCCGGCAAGACCGCCATTCGCTTTTGCGGACGCGATGTTTCCTATGCGGAACTGGCGGCGCTGATCGAGCGGCTGGCGGCGGCCATCGCCGCATCCGGCGTCAAGCGTGGCGACTGCGTCGCTTACCTCGGCTGCAACAGCCCGGAAATGCTGGCGCTGCTGTTCGCCTGCGCCCGCCTCGGCGCGCTGTTCATGCCGCTCAACTGGCGCCTGGCCGGCGCCGAACATCTGCAAATGCTGCAGGACTGCCCGCCCGCCCTGCTCTTCGTCGAGCCGCAGCATGTCGCCCAGACCGAGGCCTTGCGCGGCGCGCTGCAGCCGCTGACCCTGATCAGCTTCGGCACTGCCGGCGAGGGCTGGATCTCCTGGGCTGCGTTTTGCGGCCGGGGCGACGGTCCGGCGCCGCGCGATGCCGGGGTCGGTGAGGAAACGCCGCTGCTGATCTGCTACACCTCCGGCTCGACCGGCAAACCCAAGGGCGTGCTGCTGACCCAGGGCGCCATCGACTGCAACGCCGACAACAGCTCCGACATGCATTCCCTGTCGCCCGACGACCGGGTGCTGACGGTGCTGCCGCTGTTTCATGTCGGCGGCCTCAACATCCAGACCACGCCGGCACTGCGCGCCGGCTGCACGCTGGTGCTGCACCCGCGCTTCGATCCCGAAGCCGCGCTGGACGCCATCGAGCGCGAGCGGATCACGCTGATGCTGGTGGTGCCGGCGGTACTCGACATGATGATGGCCCACCCGCGCTGGGCCGCCACCGACCTCTCCAGTCTGCGCATGATGAGCATCGGTTCGTCGATCGTGCCCATCCACCTGATCGATGCCGTGCACGCCCGCGGCGTGCCGATGCCGCAGGTCTATGGCGCCACCGAAACCTGCCCGATCGCCGCCTACCTCAAGCCCGGCGAATCGCGCCACAAGGCCGGCTCGACCGGCCGTGCCGCCGCGCATTGCCGGTTGCGCATCGTCGGCCGCGACGGCGCCGACCTGGCACCGGGGCAGGCCGGCGAAATCCTGGTCAAGGGCCGCAATGTCATGGCCGGCTACTGGAAGGCACCGCAGGCGACCGGCGCAGTGCTCGACGACGGCTGGTACCACAGCGGCGACATGGGCTATCTCGACCCTGAGGGCTACCTCACCGTGGTCGGCCGCAGCAAGGACATGATCATCTCCGGCGGCGAAAACATCTATCCGGCCGAGATCGAAAACCTGTTGGTGGAATGTCCCGATATCGCCGAAGCGTCGGTGATCGGGCGCGCCGACGAGCGCTGGGGCGAAATCGTCGTCGCCGTTGTGGTGCCGCGCACCGACGGCGCGATTACCGGTGCGCAGGTGCTGCAACTGCTGGAGGGCCGCATCGCCCGCTACAAGTTTCCCAAGGAGGTGGTACTGGTCAGCCAGTTGCCGAAAACCGCCCTGGGCAAGATTCGCAAGGAAGAGGTGCGCCAGATGATCGAGCGCACCGGCTATAGCCAATGAACCTCAATTCTTCACCACAAAGACACAGAGGCACAGAGAACTGCGAAAGCCGGGTCTGTCGTTTTGCTCTGTGTCTGTGTGCCTCTGTGGTTCAACCTGGTTTTTCAGGATGCATCACATTCCTGCAATGATGGAGAACACCTTATGGCGCTAAAAATCGGCATCGACGTCGGCGGCACCTTTACCGATTTCGTCGTCACCCGCGATGACGCCGAACCGGCGATTTTCAAAACCCTGTCGACGCCGGCGGATCCGTCCATCGCGGTAGTCAACGGCCTCGCCGACATTGCCGCCAGCATGAGCCCGGCCCTGACGCTGCAAGCCTTCGCGCCGACCATCGACACCATCGTGCATGGCACCACGGTCACCACCAACGCCACCTTGACCGGCACCGGCGCCAAGTGCGGGCTGCTGACCACCGCCGGCGTGCGCGACGCCCTGGAAATGCGCCGCGGCATCCGCGAGGAGCAGTACAACAACCGCTACACCAACGTCAAACCCCTGGTGCCGCGCTACCTGCGTGCCGGCATCGGCGGCCGCCTCGACCGCAATGGTGCCGAGACCGCGCCGCTCGACCTGGCGCAGATCCGGCAGGCCATCGATCTGTTCAAGCAGGAGGGCGTGCAGGCGGTGTCGATCTGCTTCATGAACTCCTTCGCCAACCCGGCCCACGAACAGGCCGCCGCCGAACTGGTTAGCAAGGAAATGCCCGGCGCCTACCTCTCGGTATCGACCGACCTGCTGCCGTCGATCCGCTTCTACGAGCGCGTCAGCACCACGGCGCTCAATTCCTATGTCGGACCGAAGCTCAACCACTACCTCGACCAGCTCGTCGGCCGCCTCAAGGACATCGGCTTCAGGAACCTGCTGCTCATCATGCAATCCAACGGCGGCGTCATCTCGCCGCAGCTGGCGCGCCAGAAGGCTGCCCTGACGCTGCTCTCCGGCCCCGCCGGAGGACCGGGCGCCGGCCTGTTTTACGTCCGCCTGCACGGCCAGAACAAGTGCATCACCACCGACATGGGCGGCACCAGCTTCGAAGCCTCGGTGGCGGTGGACAACCCGATGATCAAGAACGACGGCGAGATCGCCCGCCACAAGATCGCCCTGCCCATGCTCGACATCCACACCATCGGCGCCGGCGGCGGCTCGATCGGCTGGCTCGATGAAGGCGGCATGCTGCGCATGGGTCCGCAAAGCGCCGGTGCCGACCCCGGACCGGCCTGCTACGGCAAGGGCGGCAGGCTGCCGGCCACCACCGATGCCAACGTCGTGCTGGGCTACCTCGACCCCGGCTTCTTCGCCGGCGGCAAGATGAAGCTCGACGCCGCCGCGGCGCGCACCGCGATCGAAGAACACATCGCCCGGCCCATGGGCCTGACGGTCGAGGAAGCTGCCGCCGGCATGTACCGCGTCGCCTGCAACAACATGGCCCAGGGCGTGCGCGAGGTCACCATCAAGCGCGGCTTCGATCCGCGCGAATTCCCCTTCATCCCGGCCGGCGGCGCCGGCCCGATCCACTCCTGCCTGATCTGCAGCGAACTCGAAATCCCGCTGCAGATCGTGCCGCGCGAATCCTCCGTGCTGTGCGCCTTCGGCATGCTGATGAGCGAACTCAAGCACGACTTCGTGCGCACCTTCGTTGCCCGCCTCGAGGCCATCGACTGGCCGCGGCTGACCGCCATGATCGACGAGATGTCGGCTGACGGCACCCGCCAGCTGGTCGAGGAGCGCATCGCCGAAGAACGCCGCCGCTACGACGTCAAGTTCGACTGCCGCTACATCAAGCAGTACCACGAGGTGTCGTTCAGCGTGCCGCGCCAGCTGATCGACAGCCGCGACACCGTGGCCATCGCCGCTGCCTTCAATGCCGAACACAACCGGCTCTACGGCTATTCGCTGGAAGCCGAAAAGACGCCGGTGGAAATCATCAACGTCCGCGTTCAGGCCATCGGCATCACCGACAAGCCGACCTACCGCAAGGAAGCCTGGGCAGGAACCGATGCGTCCAAGGCACTCAAGGGCAAGCGCAGCATGTACATCCCGGAGACCAAGAGCTTCAGGGAAACGCCGGTCTATGACGGCCACAAGATGCATTTCGGCAACCGTATCACGGGACCTGCCATGATCGAACAGGTCACCACGGCAATCTTCGTCAGCGACTCCTACGACTGCGCGGTGGATGCGCTGGGCTCCTTCGTCATCTACCGCAAGGGCCGCGAGGATCTTGCCGAATCATGCTTCAAGGACAACAAGGAGGCGCTGGCATGAGCAGCGACGCCCGCAGGGCCGCCCCAAGGGCGGCGCAGTCAAGCAAATGGAGCCGCGTAGCGGCGAACAACCGTCACCCCCTTCATCGGGAAGGGGGCAAGGGGAGATGGCCATGAAGATCGATCCGATCCTGCTATCCGTCTATGCGCGGACCTTCAAGTCGATCACCGACGAGATGAGCATTTCGATGGAGCAGACCACGCGCTCGCCCATCCTGTGCGAGGCCAAGGACTATGTCACGGGGCTGTACGACGCCGACGGCAACATGCTGGAGCAGACCGAGAACCTGCCCATCCTGGCCTTCTCGCTGGCGCCGGTGTGCAAGTACATCAAGGAGTTCTTCGGTGACGAGATCTATCCCGGCGATGTGATCTTCCACAACGACGTGTTCAGTCTGGGCAACCAGAACAACGACGTCGCCGCCTTCAAGCCGGTGTTCTTCGACGACAAGCTGGTGGCATGGACGGCGGTCAAGGGCCACCAGGCCGACATCGGCGGCAATGTCGCCGGCGGCTACAACCCGAACGCGGTCGAGGTCTGGCAGGAAGCCCTGCGCATTCCGCCGGTGAAGGTGGTCGAGCGCGGCAAGCTGCGCAAGGACGTCTGGGGACTGATCTTCGCCAATGTCCGGCTCGACATCGTGCAGCACGACATGAAGGCCGAGATGGGCGCCTGTACCGTCGGCGAACGTCGCCTGGTCGAACTGCTGAAGAAGTACGGCGTCGACAGCTACGAGGCACACAAGCTGGCGCTGTTCGATGCCACGCGCAAGATGATGGAAGCCGAGATCGCCAAGATTCCCAACGGCAACTATTCGGGCGAAGGCTACGTCTATTACGACGGCCGCTTCGTCGGCTCGAAATACACCATCCGCGTGGACATCGAGGTCAAGGACCGGCACATCAAGTTCGACTATTCGCGGACCGACGCCCAGACCAACGGCTTCGTCAATGGCACGTTCACGTCCAGCGCCTCCGCCACCATCCTCACCCTGCTGCAGATGGTCAATCCCGACATCCCGCACAACGAAGGCATGGTGCAGCCGATCGAGATCGTCATCCCCAGCGGCACCATCCTCAATGCCGCCTACCCGAAGGCCACCACCTTCGGCAACCACCTCTGCCCGCCCAACGCCGACGCCATCCAGCGCGCCCTGGCTCCAGTGATGCCGGATCGCGTCACCGCCGGCTGGAACAACCTGCTGGCCTCGCTCACCACCGGCCTCGATCCGAAGAACAACGAGAAGTACGTCGACATCGGCTTCATGGGTTTGAAGGGCGGCTCCGGCGCCATGCTCGGCACCGACGGCTACGACCACATCGGCATGATCGACGCCTCGGGCGGCGTGCTCGACCAGGACTACGAGATGTTCGAGCAGCAGACGCCGCACACGCTGATCAAGCACGAGCTGCTCACCGATTCCGCCGGCGCCGGCGAATGGCGCGGCGGTCTCGGCGTCGAAACCATCTTCACCATCGGCTCCGACGACACGCAACTGGTGACCTTCGGCGACGGCGACTTCGAACCGGCCTTCGGCCTTTTCGGCGGCGGCCAGGGCGGCCTCAACTTCATCCGCCTGCACTACCCGGACGGCCAGACCGTGGTGCCGAAGAACAAGGACCTGATCACCGGCGTGCCCAGAGGCACCACCTACCACCAGGTCGCCAGCGGCGGCGGCGGCTACGGCGACCCGAAGAAACGCGACCGCAAGCTGCTCGCCGAAGAAATCAGGAACGGCGTGATCACGCCCGAAGCGGCGAAGCGCGACTACGGCTATGAGGCCGGTTGAACAAACCAACCCAAATACATCACCACAGAGACACCGAGGCACAGAGAAATGCAAATTCAAAGAATCAGCTCTGCTTTTTGTTTTCCTCTGTGTCTCTGTGCCTCTGTGGTGAAAGGTTTTTATGAACTTTGACCTGACCGACGAGCAACGTTCGATCCGCGATACCTTCGCCCGATTCTGCGACGAGCGCATCGCGCCGCAGGCGGCCGCGCTCGACGAGGCCAAGGTCTATCCGCGCGCCCTGTTCCAGGAACTGGCGGACCTCGGCTTCTTCGGCATGCGCTATCCGGAAGACGTCGGCGGCAGCGGCACGGAGCTCACCGAGTTCTGTCTGGCGCTGCAGGAAATCGCCCGCGGCTCGATGTCCCTGGCCGGTGCGGTGGCCATGCAATCGCTGATGGGCACCAAGTTCCTGCACCAGCTGGGCAATGCAGACATCATCGAGCGCCTGTTCAAGCCGGCCCTGCGCGGCGGGAAGATCGGCGCGATCTGCATGACCGAACCGAATGCCGGCTCCGACCTCGATTCCATCGCCACCACGGCGAAGAAGGTCGAGGGCGGCTACGTGCTCAACGGCCAGAAGACCTGGATCACCTCGGCGCCGGTGGCCGACTTCTTCACCGTCTTCGCCAAGGCCGGCGAGGAAAAGAAGCTGACCATCTTCCTCGTCGAAAAGCATTTCAAGGGCATCAGCGTCGGCCGCGAAATCCACAAGATGGGCGTCTGGGCGCTGCCGACCTCCGAAGTCGCCTTCGACGAATGCTTCGTCCCCGACAGCCATCGCCTGTCGAAGGAGGAAGGCGACGGCGCGGGTCATTTGCGCAAGATCCTCGGCGAGATCCGCATCATCACCGGCGCCATGGGCCTCGGCGTGGCCCATGCGGCGCTCGCCGAAGCCGTGCGCTATGCCGGCGAACGCAAGCAGTTCGGCAAGGCGATCAACCGCTATCAGGCGATCCAGATGAAGCTGGCCGAGATGGCCACCGAACTCGAGGCCGCCGGACACCTGGTGTATTACGCCGCCTGGCGGCGCGACGCCGGCAAGCCGTATCACAAGGAGGCGGCGATGGCCAAGCTGTTCGCCACCGAAACCGCGGCCACGGTCTGCGACAAGGCGGCGCGCGTCTTTGCCTCTTACGGCTACGCCATGGAATACCCGGTACAGCGCTACCTGCGCGACGTCCGTTTCACCCTGATCGGTGGCGGCACCAGCGAGATGCTGAAATTGATTATTGCGAAAGAGGTTAGCTCATGATCACATTCCCCCCATCCCCCTTCCCGAGCAAGGGGGTGACACCGGTTCGCCGCTGCGCGGCTCCATGTGCGCGCATGTCGCTTCCTTGGGACGGCCCGGCGGAGGCGACGTCATGACTGATTCACAGAGAAGGATAAAAGTCCTGCTCGGCAAGCCCGGCCTCGACGGCCACGACCAGGGCGCCAAGGTGGTGGCGCGGGCCATGATGGATGCCGGCTTCGAGGTGATCTACACCGGCCTGCGCCAGACCCCCGAACAGATTGCGCGCATCGCCCTCGAAGAAGACGTCGACGTGATTTCCCTGTCCTCCATGGCCGGTTCGCACCTGCCCTTCTGCCGCAAGCTGAAGCCGCTGCTGGAAGCCGACGGCCTCACCGACAAGCTCTGGGTGATCGGCGGCAACCTGCCGGCGCAGGATCACGCGGCGCTGCGCGAACTCGGCTTCAAGGGCATCTTCCCCTCGGGATCGAAGCTCGACGCGATCTGCGACTACATCAGGAAGGAAGTCAAATGAGCTTTCAAACCCGAAGCTTAGCCACAGAGGACACAGAGATCACAGAGGAAAACCTTGGCGACGTTCTTTCTCTGTGTGCTCTGTGTGCTCTGTGGCCAAAAAGGTTTTTACCATGAAGAAAGTCATCAACGAGTCGGGTATCGAAGTCAAGCCGCTGTACACGGCGGCCGACGTCGAAGCCAGCGGCGGCATGGAGATGGTCGGCGAACCCGGTCAGTACCCCTTCACCCGCGGCATCCACCGCGACATGTACCGCAAGCAGCCGTGGACCATGCGCCAGTACGCCGGCTTCGGCAATCCGGCCGACACCAACCAGCGCTTCAAGTACCTGATCGCCAACGGCCAGACCGGGCTCAACGTCGCCTTCGACCTGCCGACGCAGATCGGGCTGGATTCCGACGATCCGCTGGCGGAGGGCGAAATCGGCCGCGTCGGCATGTCGATCGACACCCTGCGCGACTTCGAGATCGCCTTCGACGGCATCGACCTGAAGAAGATCACCGTGTCGCTGACCATCAACGGCGCCGCCGCCATCCTGATCGCGATGTACCTCGCCATGGCGGAAAAGCGCGGCTATGACGTCAAGGAACTGCGCGGCACGGCGCAGAACGACATCCTCAAGGAATTCATCGGCCGCGGCACCTGGATCTTTCCCGTCGAGCCCTCGATCCGCCTGGTCGGCGACACCATCGAGTACTGCGCCACGCACGCGCCGAAATACACCCCGGTGTCGGTCTGCGGCTACCACATCCGTGAATCCGGAGCGACCCCGGCGCAGGAAATGGCCTATGCGTTTTCCATCGCCAAGGCCTATGCCGACGACGCCATCAAGCGTGGCCTGTCGGTCGACGAGTTCGCCGGACGCCTGTCCTACAACTTCAATATCTTCGGCAACATCTTCGAGCAGGTGTGCAAGTTCCGCGCCGGCCGCAGCCTGTGGGCCAAGATCATGAAGGAGGAATACGGTGCCGAAAAGCCGGGCTCGATGTGGCTGCGCATGATCGCCGCCGGCGGCGGCGGCGGCCTCACCTTCGAGCAGCCGGAAGTCAACATCGTGCGCGGCGCCTACTACGCGCTGATATCCGCCTTGTCCGGCACCCAGACCATGGCGCTGTGCTCCTACGACGAGGCCTACACCATCCCCACCGAATACTCGGCGCGCATCTCCCTGCGCACCATGCAGTTGCTGGTCGAGGAAATGGGCCTCGCCGAGACCGTCGATCCGCTCGCCGGTTCCTTCTACGTCGAGACCATGACCAACGAAATGCGCAAGAAGATGGAAGAGATCATGGCCGAGACCGACGCCCAGGGCGGCATCGTCAAGATGGTGTCGGAAGGCACCATCCAGGCCAAGGTTTCCTCGCAGGCCTACCTGATGCAGCGCAAGATCGAATCCGGCGAGTTCCCCAAGGTCGGCGTCAACTGCTATCGCAACGAGCAGGAGGAAGACCATCCGGTCGAGTTTCATCCCTACAACGAGGCCGATGCGCAGGTGCAGATCGACAATCTCAAGCGCACCCGCGCCGAACGCGACAACACCCGCGTCGATGCGGCGCTGAGCCGCCTGCGCCAGGACGCGGCGGCAGGCCGCAACGTGATGCCGGCACTGGTCGAAGCGGTCAAGGCTTACGCCAGCGTCGGCGAAATGACGAAGGAGCTGGTCAACGTATTCGGACGATATCAGGAACCCATTCGCTTCTGAACCGCCAAATCAAATGGAAAAACCGAAAAACCTTTTGCACCACAGAGACATGGAGACACGGAGAAGGGCCTGCGTCTGCCCCTTCGGTTCTCGCCTGTCTGCTTCTCTCTGCGCCTCTGTGTCTCTGTGGTGAAGGAATCCGACATGACTGAACTGAAACACTACTTCGCACCGACCAGCCTCGACCAGGCGGTCGAGTGCCTCAAGGACGGCGACGTCACCATACTCGCCGGCGGTACCGATCTGACGCCGCAAAGCCAGGCCGGCAGGATCAGGATCAAGCGCACGCTGATGAACATACGCCACATCCCGCAACTGTCCGGCATCACGCTCGAAGGCAGGGAAATACGCATCGGCACGCTGGCGACGATTACCGAGATCATGGAGCACCCGCTGGTACGCCAGCATCTGCCGGTGCTGGTCGAGGCCTGCAACCATTTCGCCAGCGACCAGATCCGCAATGCCGCCACGCTGGGGGGCAACATCTGCAACGCCTCGCCCGCCGGCGACACCCTGATTCCCCTGCTGCTGCTCGATGCCAGGGTCGAACTGGCGTCGATGCCGGAAGCCAAGCTCTACCGCCACAGCATGCCGCTGGCAACCTTTTTCGTCGGACCGGGAAAGACCCGCCGCTCCCTCTGCGAACTGCTGACCTGCGTCCGCATCCCCTTGCCGGGCGAAGGCCACGTGGCGCATTTCCACAAGCTCGGCACGCGGCCGGCGCTGGACATCTCGACGATATCCATCGGCATCGGCGGCACGCTGCGCGAGGGCGTCTTGACCAACGTCCGCGTCGCCTTCGGCGCCGTGGCGCCGACGCCGGTGCGGGCGGCGCGGGCGGAACAGGCGCTCGAGGGGCAGAAGCTCGATGCCGCCATCATCGACAGGGTCGCCGCCATCGCCCGCGACGAGGTCGAACCGATCGACGACGTGCGCGCCACCGCCTGGTATCGCAAGGAAATGATCCATAACATCACCAGAAGGATGCTGACCCATGTCGCTCAAGCATGACATCGAATTCACCCTGAACGGCGTCAAGCGGCAGGCCAGCGTGGACGTCACCATGAACACCCTCGCCATGCTGCGTGACGTCATCGGCCTCACCGGCACCAAGTACGGCTGCGGCGAAGGCGAGTGCGGCGCCTGCACCATCCAGGTCGACGGCGTGTCGCTGAATTCCTGCCTGATGTTCGCCGTCGATTGCGACGGCCGCGAACTCACCACCATCGAAGGCCTGGCCAACGACAGCAAGGCCGACGCCCTGCGCGAAGCCTTCGTCGAACACGGCGCGGTGCAGTGCGGCTTCTGCACGCCGGGCATGATCATGCAGGCCGATCACCTGCTGCACAAGCATCCGCACGCCGACGCCGAATGCGTCAAGCGCGGCATCGAAGGCAACCTGTGCCGCTGCACCGGCTACAAGAAGATCGTCGATGCCATCGTTGCCGCCGAAGACGGGCAAAGGACAGCACCATGAGCGTTAGCGAAAAGAAGACCAGGATCATCGAACCCGACTCGCTGATCGGCAAGCGCATCCCCAAGATGGATGCGCCGGAAAAGGCCAGCGGACGGACACGCTACATCCACGACATCAATCTCTCCGGCCAGCTCTACGGCAAGATTCTGCGCTCCGGGCGCATTCATGCCCTGATCAAGTCGATCGACACCTCGGCCGCCCGGGCCCTGCCCGGCGTGCACGTGGTCATCACCGCCGCCGACATTCCCGACCAGCGCCCGATCGGCGTCGCCCGCGATCACTTCCCGCTGAAAGTCGGCCGCGTCAGAAGCCAGCGTGACGAGATCGCCGCCGTGGCGGCCGAATCCGAGGAAATCGCCGAAGCGGCGCTGAAGCTGATCAAGGTGGTGTATGAGGACCTGCCGGTGATCTCCGATCCGGAAGACGCCATCAAGCCCGGCGCGGCGCTGATCCACCCCGAACCGCACGGCGCCGACGGCACCCATCTGCACCTGAAGCAGGGCACCTCCATCGCCCACCGCGGCAAGGCCGACAACATCGCCATGCGTTTCGACTATGCCCATGGCGACGTGGTCAAGGGCGAAGCCGAATCCGACGTGGTGATCGAGGATACCTTCCGCCTGCACTACGTCACCCACTGCTGCATGGGCGTCTCCGGCATGATCGCCGAGTTCGATGCCTCCGGCAATCTGCTGATGTACTCGAACACCCAGGTGCCCTTCCTGCACAAGCGCGAGTTCGCCGAATACCTGAACATGGACCCGGCGCGCATCCGCATCATCCAGCCGCCCATCGGCGGCGGCTTCGGCTCCAAGCTCGACATCTACCCCTTCGAGATCATCTGCCTGTTCCTCGCCCGCGCCGCCAAGCGGCCGGTGAAGATGCTGTTCACCCGCGAGGAAGAGTTCCTCGCCTCGCCGACGCGACAGCCGGTGCTGCTGACCTTGCGCTCGGGATGCAAAAAGGACGGCACCCTGACCTTCCGTCAGGTGCATACGCTGCACGACAACGGCGCCTACACCTCGTGGGGGGCGACCACGCCCTTCGTCATGATGCAGACCTTCTCCTCGCTCTATCGCGTGCCGCATTGCGACTATCACACCGCGGCCGTGTACACCAACAACCCCTACGCCGGCTCCTTCCGCGGCTACGGCAACCTGCAGGCCACCTTCGCCATCGAGCAGCACATGGACATGATGGCCGAAGCGATCGGCATGGATTCGCTCGAATTCCGCCTCAAGAATGCCCAGGATTCCGGCGAGACCACCGGCCAGGGCATGGTGTTCAAGAGCTGCGGCTTCAAGGACTGCATCAATACCGCGGCGCAGCGCAGCGATTACTCGCGCAAGTTCAAGGAGAACGAGGCCAACCGCGGCAAGCCGGGCAACATCAAGCATGGCATCGGCATGGCCTCGATGCTGCATGTCGGCGGCGGCGCCAAGATTTATCCCTCGGACGGCTGCGGCACCATTCTCAAGATGGACGACTTCGCCAACGTCACGCTGATCACCGGCGCCTCGGAAATCGGCCAGGGCTCGGAGACCGTGCTGTCGCAACTGGTCTGCGAAGAACTCGGCCTGCCGATTTCGGCGATAACCGTGGTCAACAACGACACCGCCATCACTCCCTGGGACGTCGGCGTGCATGCCAGCCGCACCACCTTCATCGCCGGCAACTCGGCGATCGGCGCGGCGAAAAAGGCCAAGGCCAAGATCCTCGCCGTGGCGGCGAAGAAATACGACGCCGCCGAAGCCGATCTCGACCTGCGCGGCGGCTTCGTCATCAAGGCCGCCAGCGGCGAAGTCGTGGTCGAACTCTCCAAGCTGCTGCGCAACCTGCACTTCCAGGACAAGGCCGAACTGGTGATGACCACCTTCTACTACGAACCGCCCAGCGTGCATCAGGGCAAGGACTTCAAGGGCGATGTCTCCGCCGCCTATGCCTGGGCCAGCCAGGTGGTGGAAGTCGAAGTCGACACCGACACCGGCATGGTCAGGATGACCAAAATCACCGGCGCGCATGACGTCGGCCGGGTGCTGAACCGGCTCGGCATCGAAGGCCAGATCGAAGGCGGCATGGTCATGGGCCAGGGCTACGCGCTCACCGAAGACCTGATGATCGTAGACGGCGTCATGAGGAACCCCAACTTCCGCGACTACAAGCTGGTGACGGCGCCGGAGATTCCCGAGATGGACATCGCCTTCATCGAATCGATGGACGGCGAAGGGCCGCAGGGTGCCAAGGGGGTCGGCGAAGCGCCGTCGATCTGCATCGCCGCCGCCGCCGCCAACGCCATCCGCAATGCCACCGGCGTAAGAATGTTCGAGCTGCCCTTCACTCCGGAAAAAGTCTACCGCGCCCTCCACGGCCAGACGCCGAAGCGGTACTGGAAGCCATGGAAAGCTGAGTGATGAAAGGTCTTAATGAAAAAACGCACCGTACTATCGATGGAACAGGCGCTGTCGCTGCCGTATGCGACGCTGCGTTTCGCCCAGCTCGGCTGGCGCGTCATCCGCATCGAATCGACGCCGAGCGGCGACGGCCTGCCGGGCGATCCGAACCGCTATATCGGCGGCAAGGTGGTCGATGACGACCGCCGCAGCTACTTCATCGCGCCCAACGTCGGCAAGGAAGCCGTCGCCATCAACCTCAAGGAACCGAGGGGCCAGGAGTTGCTGCGCAAAATGATCGTCGACCTCGACGTCGACGTCTTCTGCTGCAACACCGTACCCAAGCGCTACAAGCAGCTGGGCATCGATTACGAAAGTCTCTCGGCCGCCAAGCCCGACCTGATCTGGGCCGGCATCTCCGCCATGGGGCCGGAATACCCGGACGCGCCGGGCTACGACCCGGTGATCCAGGCCATGGCCGGCTACATGGAGCTGACCGGCCCCGCCGACGGCCCGCCGACGCTGTCCGGCGTGCCGCTGATCGACCTCAAGGCCGGCGACGAGGTCTATGCCAACGTGATGATGGCGCTGCTGCAGCGCGCCGAAACCGGCAAGGGCAGCCGCATCGACGTCTCCATGCTGCAGGCGGCCGCCTCCTGGCTGATCACCACCCTGCCCCTGCTCGACTTCAACTGCGATCCGGCGGAAATCACCCGCTGCGGCAACGAGCATCGCAAGTTCATTCCCACCAACGTCTACCCCACCGCCGACGGCTTCATCTACATGGCCATCGGCAGCGACGTGCAGTGGCGGCGCCTGACGGAGATCCCCTACTTTGCCGCGGTGGCCAGTGCCCTGCGCGCCAGCAATGAAGGCCGCAGCAGCGAGCGCGAGGCCATCCATCGCGACATGGCGGCCGTGACCCGCCAGCACACCACCGCCGAGATCGCCGCAGACTTCCGCAAGGCAACCATCCCCCACGCGCCGATCCACGATATCCCCGCCGTGCGCGAACTGCCGGCCGTCGCCAGCCGCCTCACCACCACCCGAACGCCCGCCGGCAAAGCGGTGCGCATGCAGCCGATGGCCGTGGACGTCCCGGATCAGGCCACGGAACTGACTTTTCCTGCCAAATACGGCGAAAATTCGGCGGCGGTTCTGGGAGAATGCGGTTACACGCGGGAGCAGTTCGAGGCCCTGCGCCGCGACGGCATCGTCGCCGGCTGAGTCCGGCACAGAACATATCCGGGGGAGGAAACGCAAGCATGGGTCGGATCGGGAAAACCACGCCGGGTGCGGCCACGCCGACAGCGGCCCAGGCCAGGCGTCTGGTAGACCTCGGCGCCTGCATCGACTTCCTCGACAAGACCGGAAACCTGCTGCGGGTCAAGACCGAAGTCGATCCCCGCTTTGAGCTCGCCGCCGTGGCCAAGCGCCTGGAGGGCGGCAAGTGCGTCCTCTTCGAACGCGTCAAGGGCAGTGCCTGGCCCGTCCTCGCCGGCCTGCTGTGGAACCGCGGCATCGTCGGCGAACTGTTCGGCATGCCCAGGGAGCAGGTGCCCTTCGCCATCGCCGCCGCGGTCGCCGCCTGGCAGAAGGACCCCGCCGCACTGCCCGGTCGCCTGCTGCAGCGCGGCCCGTGCAATGAAGTGATCGAGGACAAATGCGACTTGTCGCGGCTGCCGATCCCGCTGCATGCGCTGAAGGATGGCGGCGCCTTCCTCGATTCGTCGCTGGTGGTCGCCCGCAATCCGCTCACCGGCGCGCCCAACATCTCGATTCACCGCATGATGGTGACGCGCAAGGACAGGCTGAGCTTCCTCATCGATCCCGGCCGCCATCTCGGCGAGTATGTCGACATCATGGAGCGGCGCGGCGAAGCGCTGCCGGTCACCATCAACAACGGCGTCGGCCTCGCGCCCTGGATCGTCTCGAGCCTGCCGCGCCTCGGCGACAACAAGAATGCCGTCGCCCACCACCTGGTCGGCCGCGGCATCGACTTCGTCCGCGGCCAGACCGTCGATGTCCCCGCCTATGCCGCGGCGCAATTCGTCATCGAAGCCGAAATCCTTCCCGGCGTGCGCGAAGCGGAAGGCCCCTTCGCCGAGGTCACCGGCTACTACGCCGGACGCGAAAAGCGCTGGGTGATGAAGGTCAAGGCCATCACCCGTCGCGCCGAACCGGTGTTCCATACCGTGCTCTCCGGCATGGAAGTCTGGAACGCGGTCGGCTTCACCGCCGAAGCCGCCATCTCGCATGCCGTCAAGCGCGCGATACCCGAACTCGTCGCCGTCTATCTGCCGCACGGCGGCTGCGGCTTCTATGAGGCCGTGGTGCAGGTGCGCAACACCCGCCGCGACATCGGCAAGGACGTGATCCGCGCGACCTTGCGCGCCTTCCCTCCCCTGCAGCGTGTCATCGTGGTCGACACCGACGTCGACCTGCGCGATGCGGTCGATGTCGATTGGGCCGTCACCACCCGCTTCGATCCCGATCACGATCTGGTGCTGCTGCCCGGCCAGAGCGGCCACATCCTCAACCCCATGGTCAAGCCGGACGCCGATGGCAAGGGCGGTACGGTGACCAAAATGGGCATGGATGCCCTGGTGCCCTTCGGTGCCCCGCCGCAGCGTTTCGAACGAGTCAAGTTTCGCGCCATCGATCTGGCAAACTACGAGATAGTCGAAAACAGGCTGAAACCGGCCGCTGCCCGCAAACCGGCGACGGCCCCGAACCGCAAACGTCGTCAACAATCCAAGGAAGAAACATGAAGAAGAAACTGCTGTGGCTGGCCCTGTTCGCTGCCGTATCACTTCCCGCGCAGGCGGCCGACAAAATCAAGATCGGCTTTATCAGCACCCTCTCCGGACCCGGCGGCGTCCTCGGCGCGGCGATTCGCGACGGCTTCAACCTGGCGCTTGAGCACAGCGGCGGCAAGATCGGCGGCCTGCCGGTGGACGTCATCATCGAAGACGACCAGCAGAAGCCCGACGTCGCAAAGCAGCTGGCCGACAAGCTGACCAAGCGCGACAAGGTCGATTTCGTCACCGGCGTCGTCTTCCAGAACATCATGCAGGCCGTCGAGCAGCCGGTATTCCAGGCCCAGATCCCGCTGATCAGCGCCAACACCGGCCCATCCGACCTCGCCGGCGAAAAATGCAATCCGCTGTTCTACGCCGTGTCCTGGGTCAGCGACAGCTATTCCGAAGCCTCCGGCCGCCACATGAGCGACAAGGGCTACAAGAACGTCTTCGTCATCGCGCCGAACTATCCGGGCGGCAAGGACGTGGTGAACGGCTTCAAGCGCTACTACAAGGGCGGCTTTGCCGGCGAGGTCTACACCAAGCTCGGCCAGCTCGACTATGCCGTCGAGTTGTCGCAGCTGCGCGCGGCCAAGCCCGACGCCGTGTTCTTCTTCCTGCCCGGGGGCATGGGCGTGAATTTCATCAAGCAGTACAACCAGGCCGGACTCGGCAAGGAATTCCCGCTCGTCGGCACCGGCTGGTCTTTCGACCAGGACACCCTGGCCGCCGTCGGCGAGCCGACCCTGGGCGCGCTCAATACCGCGCACTGGAACATCGACCTCGACAACGCCGCCAACAAGAAGTTCGTCGCCGACTTCGAGAAAAAGTACAACCGCCTGCCCAACGAGTTTGCCTCGCAGGGCTATGACGCGGCCATGCTGATCGACGCCGCGGTGCGCGATGTAAAGGGCAACGTCGAGGACAAGGCGGCGCTGCGCAAGGCACTCGAGGCGGCGAATTTCAAGTCGGTGCGCGGCGCCTTCAAGTTCAACCGCAACCACTTCCCGATCCAGAACTACTACCTGCGTCAGGTGGTGAAGGACGACAAGGGCCGGCTGGTGAACAAGACCGTGGCGACGATCTTCAAGGATCATCCCGACGCCTACGTCGCCGAATGCAAGATGTAATGGCGACGACGGTCACCGCGGAGGGCGCGTGACCGTCGTCCTTTTCGTCGAGCAATGCCTGAACGGCATCCAGTTCGGGCTGATGCTTTTCCTGTTGGCGGCCGGCCTGACGCTGGTATTCGGCGTCATGGACCTGATCAATCTCGCCCACGGCTCGCTGTACATGATCGGGGCCTACCTGACGGCGACGCTGACCGCAGCCACCGGCTCCTTCCTGCTCGGCCTGCCGCTGGCGGTTGTCGCCACGGCAGTGATCGGCATGGCACTTGAAGCCGGCCTGCTGCGCCACCTCTACCGCCGCGACCATCTCAGCCAGGTGCTGGCGACCTTCGCCCTGATCATGATCGCCAACGAGGCGACGCGGGCGATCTGGGGCGTGCAGTCGCTGCCGCTGAACGTGCCGGACGTACTCTCCGGCTCGGTCGAGGTGCTGCCCGGCGTCGGCTATCCGGCCTACCGCCTGCTCATCATCGGCGTCGGCACGCTGGTCGCGCTGGCCCTCTACGTGCTGGTGACGCGCACGCGCATGGGCATGCTGGTGCGCGCCGGTGCCTCCAACCGCGACATGGCGACTGCCATGGGAACCGACATCCGGCGCTTGTTCACCCTGGTGTTCGGCATCGGTGCCGCACTCTGCGCGCTTGCCGGCGCCATGCTCGGGCCGCTGCTGGCGGTGCAGGTGGGGATGGGAGAAAACATCCTGATCCTGGCCTTCGTGGTGGTGGTCATCGGCGGCATCGGTTCGGTGCGCGGCGCCTTCGTCGGCGCCCTGCTGGTGGGCATCGTCGACACCTTCGGCCGCGCCTTCATCCCCGCCACGCTGCGGGCCTTTGCTCCGCCTGCGCTGGCGGATGCCGCGGGACCGTCGCTGGCGGCGATCTCGATCTACCTGCTGATGGTCATGGTGCTGTTTTGGAAACCTCAGGGACTCTTCCCGGCGCGCGGCTAGAACGCGACGCCTGGTGGCAGCGCGCCGCACCGCTGGCAGCGCTCGCCCTGCTTGTGGCGCTGCCGCCGCTGGCGAATGCCTGCGGCCAGGAGTTCTATATCGGCTTCGCCAGCCGCGTGCTGATCATGGGCCTGTTCGCCACCAGCCTCAACCTGCTGGTCGGCACCGGCGGCATGGTCAGCCTCGGCCATGCCGCCTTCTTCGGCTGCGGCGCCTACGTCGTCGGCATACTTGCCACGGAATGGCCGGGCAAGGGCGAACTGGCGCTGCTGGCCTGGCCGGCGGCGATGGCCGCCAGCGCGGCGCTGGCCCTGCTGATCGGCGCCATCAGCCTGCGCACGCGCGGCGTCTATTTCATCATGATCACGCTGGCCTTCGCCCAGATGCTGTTCTACGTCGCCCTCACGCTCAAGGCCTACGGCGGCGACGACGGCATGTCGCTGGCGCGCCGTTCGACGCTGCCCGGCATCGACCTCGCCTCCGATGTAAGCTTCTACTACGTGGTGCTCACCCTCGCCGCAGGCAGCCTGCTGCTGTCCGGCCGCCTTGCCGCGGCGCGCTTCGGCCGCGTCCTGCTGGGCATCAAGGACAACGAGGCGCGCATGGAATCCCTGGGTTATCCGGTCTATCGCTACAAGCTCACGGCCTTCGTCATCAGCGGCGCCTTCGCCGGACTGGCGGGGGCGCTGATGGCCAACCAGAACAGCTTCTTCAGCCCCAACATGATGCACTGGGAACAGTCGGGCATCGCGCTGGTCATGGTGATACTCGGCGGCCTCGGCAACCTCTGGGGCGGCATGGCGGGCGCCGCCGTCTTCCTCGTGCTGGAGGAAGTCCTGGCGGCATTCACCCGGCACTGGGCCATCGGCGTCGGCGCGATCCTCCTCGCCGTGGTCTTCTTTGCCCCGCGCGGCATCGCCGGACTCTGGGCGCAGCGGCGATGAACCTGCTCGAGGTTCGCGCCCTGGTCAAACGCTTCGGCGGCCTCGCCGCCACCGACGGCGTGAACCTCGATGTGCGCCGCGGCGAGATTCACGCCCTGATCGGCCCCAACGGCGCCGGCAAGACCACGCTGATCAGCCAGGTCTGCGGCACATTGCAGCCCGATGCCGGCAGCATCCTGTTTGCCGGCGTCGACGTGACGCGGCTGGCCGCCGACGAGCGCGCCCGGCTCGGCTTCGCCCGCTCCTACCAGATCACCAGCCTGTTTCCCAGCTTCACCGTGCTCGACAACGTCGTGCTGGCGGTACAGGCCAGACGCGGCTCGAGCTTCCGCTTCTGGCGGCCGGCTGCGGAGGAAACCGGTCTTGCCGACGCGGCACGGGAAATCCTGCAGCAGACGGGGCTCGCCCTCCTTGCCCGGCGCATGGCGCGCGAACTGTCGCATGGCGAACACCGCCAGCTCGAAATAGCGCTGGCACTGGCGACGCAGCCGTCGCTGCTGATCCTCGACGAGCCCATGGCCGGCATGGGCGGCGAAGAATCGGCGCGCATGGTCAGCCTGATCGAAGGCCTGCGCGGCACATACAGCATCCTCCTGGTGGAACACGACATGGACGCCGTCTTCCGCCTCGCCGACCGCATCTCGGTGCTGGTCGCCGGCAGGATCATCGCCACCGGTCCGGTGGCGGAAATCCGCGCCGATGCGGAAGTGCGTCTGGCCTACCTGGGCGAAGACGAGGCATGAGCGCGCTGCTCGAAGTCGAAGGTCTGGAGGCCCGCTACGGCGCCAGCCAGGCCCTGTTCGGCATCAACCTGAACATAGGCGCCGGCGAAATGGTGACGCTGCTCGGACGCAACGGCATGGGCAAGACCACCACGGTCAAAAGCATCGTCGGCCTGCTGCCCGCCGCGGCCGGCACCGTGCGTTTTCGCGGCGAGCGCATCGACGGTCTCAATGCCGACCGCATCGGCCGCGCCGGCATCGGACTGGTACCCGAAGGGCGGCAGATATTCCCCAACCTGACGGTGCGCGAGAATCTGGTGGCCTGGGCGTCCAATCGCAGCATGGCGGCCGAACCATGGACCCTGCCGCGGGTATTCGAATTCTTTCCGCGCCTGGCCGAGCGCCAGCAGCACATGGGCAACCAGCTCTCGGGTGGCGAGCAGCAGATGCTGGCGATCGGCCGCGTGCTGATGACCAACCCGCACCTGCTGATCCTCGACGAGGCCACCGAAGGACTGGCGCCGCTGGTGCGCAGCGAAATCTGGCGCTGCCTCACCACCCTCAACGCCGCCGGTCTGGCGATCCTGGTGATAGACAAGTATGTCCGGACCCTGGTCAGGATCGCGCATCGACACTACATCATCGAACGCGGACGCGTCGATTGGCAGGGCAGTTCCGCCGAGTTGGGCGCAGATCAGGCGCTCTGGCACAGATATCTGGGTGTATAAAGTCATCATCTGCTAAGCAGGCGATGGCCTGGACAATTTTTGTTGAACTTATTTTCCGGAGGAGATGGCAATGAAAATCAGCAAGCTGTTGCAAGCCACGGCCGCAGGGCTGGTGTTGTCGGCGTCGCTGCCCGCGCTGGCGCAGGTCAAGATCGGCGTGATGGCCTCATCCACCGGCCCCATCGCCTTCGTCGGCATGCCGCAGAAGAACGCGGTCGCGCTGCTGCCGAAGAAGATCGGCGACTACAACATCGAGTACCTGGTGTTCGATGACGCCAGCGATCCGACGCAAAGCGTGCAAGTCGCCAAGAAACTTCTCGGCGAGCACAAGATCGACGCCCTGATCGGCCCCTCCGGCTCGGGCAACGCCATGGGCGTGCTGGCATTCATGGCCGAAGCGCAGACGCCGATGCTGGCGCCGGTCGGCACCTCGGCCGTGGTGCTGCCGATGGACGACAAGAAGCGCTGGGTGTTCAAGACCCATCCCAATGATGACGTCATCAGCGGCGGCCTGGTCGCGGCGATGACCAAGCGCGGCGTCAAGAGCGTCGGCTTCATCGGCCGCAACGATCCCTACGGCGAGAACTGGTACAAGACCTTCGCCCCGATGGCACAGAAGGCCGGCATCCAGATCGTCGCCAACGAGCGCTACAACCAGCAGGACACCAGCGTGGTGGCCCAGGCGCTGAAGCTGATCGCCGCCAGGCCGGACGCGATTCTGGTCGCCGGGGTTGCGGCTGACGCCGCCCTGCCGCACGCGCAACTGACCGATTCGGGCTACAAGGGGCCGATATTCCAGACCCATGGCGCGGCGTCCAGTGCCTTCATCAAGATCGGCGGCAAGAAGGTCGAGGGCGCACTCATCGTCGGCCCCCTGCTGGCCGTGCCGGACGAGATCCCGGACAGCTTTGCCACCAAGAAGATCACCCTCGAGATGGTCAACGCCTACGACAAGCAGTTCGCTTCGCGGCCGCCGATCTTCGCTGCCGGAACCTATGACGCCGGCCTGCTGCTGCTGCGCGCCATCCCCGAGGCCGCGAAGAAGGCCAAGCCGGGCACGCAGGAGTTCCGCACCGCCCTGCGCGACGCGCTCGAAGGCACCCGGGAGATGCTGGCCTCGCAAGGCGTCATCACCATGACGGCCGCCGACCACTCCGGCTTCGACCATCGCGGCCGCGTGCTGATGACCGTCAAGGACGGCAAATTCTCCATGGTGCACGACTGAGCGCCATGGCCGCAACGGCCGCCGCCCGATGCTCAGCCATCGGGTACGGCCGGCGCGGCCATTGCCGGACTGCCATGGCGGCCCGCTCATGACCCCCTCCTTCCGCATCTCCACCCGCTACAGAACGTGGTGGTGCACCACCACGCACAGTTCCCGACCATCCCGCCGCCACGCAGGATGATGAGCGTGGCGATCCTTCACGGATCGCACCTGTGACGGAAGGCGCCCGCGGCGCCTGCCAGCACAAAGGGAAATGCGGATGAATCTGGCAAACGTTTCACTCGAAGACAAATACCGGCTGACGCACGGTCGCGTCTTTCTCACCGGCATGCAGGCCCTGGCGCGCCTGCCGATGCTGCAGCACGCCCGCGACCGCGCCGCCGGGCTGCATACCGCCGGCTACATCTCCGGCTATCGCGGCTCGCCGCTGGGCGGACTGGACACCGCGCTGCACGCCGCCGGACCATTGCTCAAGGCCCAGGACATCAGCTTCCAGCCCGGCGTCAATGAGGATCTTGCGGCCACGGCGATCTGGGGCACGCAGCAGCTGCATCTGTTTCCGCAGCCGAAGTTCGACGGCATCTTCTCGATGTGGTACGGCAAGGGGCCGGGGGTCGACCGCTGCGGCGACGTCTTCAAGCACGCCAACCATGCCGGCACGGCAAAGCATGGCGGCGTCCTGCTGATCGCCGGCGACGATCCGTCGGCGCGCTCTTCGGCCGTCGCGCACCAGAGCGAACACATGTTCTCGGCCTGCGGCATCCCGGTGCTGGCCCCTGCCGACCTGCAGGAGTATCTCGACTACGGCCTGCACGGCTGGGCCATGTCGCGTTATTCCGGCTGCTGGGTGGCGCTCAAGATCACCTCCGACACGGCCGAGAGTTCGGCCACGGTCGAGCTTGACGCCGGCCGCCCGCAAATCATCATCCCCGACGATTTCCGTCTGCCGCCGGACGGCGTGCATATCCGCTGGCCCGATCCGCCGCTGGCGCAGGAACACCGCCTGCAGGAGTTCAAGGTCTACGCCGCCATCGCCTATGCCCGCGCCAACCGGCTGAACCGGATCATCTTCGACAGTCCGCGGCCGCGCCTCGGCATCATCGCCTGCGGCCGGGCCTACCTCGACGTGCGTCAGGCGCTCGACGACCTCGGCATCGACCGGGCCTATGCCGCCGACATCGGCCTGCGCCTGTTCAAGGTCGGCATGCCCTGGCCGCTGGAAGCCGAGTCCGTGCGACAGTTCGCCGCCGGCCTGGAAGAAATCCTGGTAGTCGAGGAGAAGCGCCAGATCATCGAATACCAGTTGAAGGAAATGCTCTACAACTGGCGCGAAGACGTGCGCCCGCGCGTCGTCGGCAAGTACGACGAATCCGGCGAATGGCCGCATCCGGCCGGAAGCTGGCTGCTGCCGCCGATCGCCGAACTGACGCCGGCCATCGTCGCCCGCGCCATCGCCGGACGCATTGCGCGATTCCATACTTCGCCGCGCATCGGCAACCACCTGGCATTCCTTGATCAGCAGGCCGGCGCCCTGGCACGACCGAAAACCACCCTGCTGCGCACGCCCTACTTCTGCCCCGGCTGCCCGCACAATCAATCGACCAAGGTTCCCGCAGGCAGTTGCGCCTTGGGCGGCGTCGGCTGCCATCTGATGGCGGTGGGCATGTCGCGCAGCACGCTGACCATTTCCCAGATGGGCGGCGAAGGAGCGGCCTGGTTGGGCGTTGCCGGACACAGCGGCACGCAGCACGTCTTCGCCAACCTCGGCGACGGCACCTATTTCCATTCCGGCCTGCTCGCCATACGCGCCGCCGTCGCCGGCGGGATCAACATCACCTACAAGCTGCTCTTCAACGATGCCGTTGCCATGACCGGCGGCCAGGCGCTGGACGGCACCCTGACGGTGCCGCAACTCACGCGCCAGCTGGCGGCGGAAGACGTCCGGCACATCGTGGTGATGTCCGACGAACCGGAGAAGTACGCCGGCGTCAGCGACTTCGCGCCCGGCATCATGATCCGCCACCGCGACGAACTCGAAGCGACGCAGCGCGAACTGCGCCAGACCCCCGGCGTCACCGCCCTGATCTACGACCAGACCTGTGCCGCGGAGAAGCGCCGGCGGCGCAAGCGCGGCCGCTTCCCGGATCCGGCGGTACGCGTCTTCATCAACGAAATGGTCTGTGAAGGCTGCGGCGACTGCAGCATCAAATCCAACTGCCTCGCCGTGATTCCGCTCGAAACCGAGTTCGGCCGCAAGCGCGCCATCGACCAGCACGCCTGCAACAAGGACTACTCCTGCGTCGCCGGCTTCTGCCCGAGCATCGTCACCGTGCACGGCGGCACGGTGCGCCGCGGCCGCGCCGTGGCGGCGGCCGCCGGCTTCACCGATCTGCCGGAACCGCCGCGCGCCGCGCTGACGGAGCCCTGCGGCATTCTCGTCGCCGGCACCGGCGGCACCGGCGTGGTGACCATCGGCGCCCTGCTCGGCATGGCCGCGCACCTCGAAGGCAAGGGTGTCACCGTGCTCGACATGACCGGCCTGGCGCAGAAAGGCGGCGCCGTGATGTCGCACGTGCGGATTGCCGCGCAGCAGAGTCAGTTGCATTCGACGCGCATATCCACCGGCGAAGCAACGCTCCTGCTCGGCTGCGACATCGTCGTCGCCGTCAGCAACGAGGCGCTGGCGAGGACCGCCGCCGGCGTGACGCAGGCCATCGTCAACAGCGCACAGGCGATTACCGGCGCGTTCGTGCTCAATCCCGACCTGGGCTTTCCGCTCGACGCCATGCAGCAGTCGATCGTCGATGCCGTCGGCGCCGCGGCGGCGAGCTTCATCGACGCCGGCCGTCTCGCCACCGGCCTGATGGGGAATGCAATGGCGACCAACATCTTCATGCTCGGCTACGCCTTCCAGCGCGGCCTGGTGCCGCTTTCCTCGGAGGCCCTGCTGCGGGCGATCGAGCTCAACGGCGCCGGCGTCGAAGACAACCGCCGCGCCTTTGGCTGGGGGCGGCGCACCGCCCTCGATCCCGGCGCCGTCGAGGCACTGCTCACCGCCGGTGAAGCCGGTGGTGAGACCCGCCGGCTGTCCGTCACGCTCGACGAAATCATCGAACGTCGCCGCGACTATCTGACGGCCTACCAGGATGCCGCCTACGCCCGGCGCTATGTCGCCCTGGTGGAACGCGTGCGACGGCATGAAGCGGCGCAGGCCGATAACGCGCCTGAAACTCCACTGACGCAAGCCGTGGCGCGCAACTACTTCAAGCTGCTGGCCGCCAAGGACGAATACGAAGTGGCGCGACTCTTCGTCGACCCCGCGTTCCGCCAGGCACTGGCCGCCGGCTTCGAAGGCGACTACCGGCTCAACTTCCACATGACCCTGCCCTGGAGCCGCGGCGCCGGCGCCGGCGACGAGCCGCCTAAAACCCGCTTCGGCGCATGGCTGATGCCGGCCCTGAAACTCCTCGCCGGCCTCAAGTTCCTGCGCGGCACGCTGTTCGACCCGTTCGCCCGCAGCGCCGAGCGGCGCCAGGAGCAGCAACTGGTCGCCGACTATGAAGCCGGCATCGAACTGCTGCTGCAGCAGACGGACCGCAGCCGGATCGCCGCCGCCATCGAACTCGCCAGCCTGCCGCAGGACATCCGCGGCTACGGTCCGGTCAAGCATCGCAGCATGGTCAAGGCCGGTGCCAGGCAGGCACAACTGCTGGCGGAGTTCGGCAGATAGAACAAGACGAAGCAAGGCACGTAAAACGATGGCGTCAAACGCCGCGATAAAAACTCGGGCGCATCAGCCTGATACAGGAGGAGACAGGAAATGGACATGAAAACCAGGGAGCATCGCATTCTGCTCGGCAACGAGGCCATCTCGCGCGGACTGGTGGAGGCCGGCTGTCAGTTCATGACGGCCTATCCCGGCACGCCCAGTTCGGAAATACTGCCGGCGGTGGTCGAACTCAAGCGCGAGCTTGGACTCAAGCTCTATGCCGAATGGTCGACCAACGAGAAAGTGGCGCTGGAGACCGCCCTCGCCGCCGCCTACTCGGGCAAGCGCACCGCCGTGGCGATGAAGCAGGTCGGCCTCAATGTGGCCGCCGATCCGGCGCTGTCCGCCGCCTATATCGGCGTTGCCGGCGGCCTGGTGCTGATCGTCGCCGACGATCCCGGCCTGCACTCGTCGCAGACCGAACAGGACTCCCGCCTGTTCGGTCTGTTTTCCAAAATTCCCGTGCTTGATCCGGCCAGTCCGCAGGAAGCCAAGGACATGGTGGCGCAGGCCTTCGAGCTCTCCGAGCGCCACCAGGTACCGGTGATGCTGAGGCCGACGGTGCGCATCTGCCACTCCGAACAGTCGGTCGAATGCCGGCCGGTGCCGGCGCCGTCGCGCCTGGCCGACTTCCGGAAGAACCCCGGGCGCTGGGCCGCCACGCCGCGCGCCCGCTTGCAGCTGCACCAGCAGCTCAACCGGAAACTCGCGGCGATCGAAAAGGAGTTCGAAACCTGGCCGGGCAATCACGCATTCTTTCCCGCCGGCGCGACGCAGCAGCGCGCGCCGCTGGGCATCGTTGCCGCCGGCGTCAGCCACGCCTACCTCAACGACCTGCTGCCCGCCCTCGGCCTCGCCGGGCAGTTGCCGGTGCTCAAGATCGCCACCGCCTACCCGCTGCCGCGCACCCTGGTGGCGGACTTTGCGGCGCGCTGCGAGCGTCTCATCGTCATCGAGGAAACCGACGCCGCCATCGAATTGCAGATCAGGCTCGGCATTCCGGTCTGGGGCCGGCTCACCGGGCATGTTCCGGCCCATGGCGAACTGACCCCCGGCGTGATCGAAAAACTGCTGGTGGCGGCCGCCGTCGAAGCCGGCCTCGACGCCCGGGCCCGCCCCGCCAACCGCCTGTTGGCGGCGACCGGCGCGCTCGATCTGGCGGTGCGCCGTCCGACCTTCTGCGCCGGCTGCGGCCACCGTTCCATCTTCTATTCGCTGCGGCGCGCCTTTCCCGACGCCATCTTCCCCGGCGACATCGGCTGCTACACCCTCGGCCTCAACCAGGGCGCGGTGGATACCGTGCACGACATGGGCGCGTCCATCTCCATGGCCGCCGGCTTCTACCATGCCTACGCCCAGGACGGCCAATCGCCGCCGATTTTCGCCAGCATCGGCGACGGCACCTTCTATCATTCCGGCGCCGCCGGACTCGAGAACGCCGTCTACAACGGCGCCCGCTTCGTCCTGCTGGTGCTCGACAACGGCACCACCGGCATGACCGGCATGCAGCCCACCCCCGAGTTCGGCGAGACCGCCGACGGTCATGCCGGCGGCATCGTGGAGCTGGAGAGCCTGATCCGCGGCTGCGGCATCAGCTACCTCGAGCACGCCGATCCGCACGACCTCGCCGGCTTTCATCGCATCCTGCTCGACGCCCTGGATCACAGCCGTGCGCCGGGCGGAGGCGTGGCCGTGGTGCTCGCCCGCTATGCCTGCGTCACGCAGTTGAAAGGCCTCGGCACGCGCAGCGCCCTGCCCGTCGAAGTGCACCACGGTCCGCGCCCGCACACCGCCGGCACGCCCGCCGCGCTCGATGCGGCCTGGATGCCGCGCCACCAGGACCAGTTGTCGCCCTGCGCCGAAGCCTGCCCGGCCGGCAACGACATCGAGCGGCTGATGAGCCTGGCCGCCGCCGGCCACTGGAGCGAAGCGGCGCAGAGCCTGTACGCCGAGCATCCCTTCCCCTCCAGCCTCGGCCGCGTCTGTCCCCACCCCTGCGAAAGCAGGTGCAACCGCGGCGCCTACGACGGTGCCCTGTCGATCAATGCCCTCGAGCGCGTCGCCGGCGACCGCGGCCGCTCCGCCGCCGCTTACGTCAGCAAGCCGCCGCCGCTGGGCAAGAACGTCGCCGTGGTCGGCGGCGGCCCCTCCGGCCTGACCGCCGCCTACCACCTGGCGCGCCTCGGCTACGGCGTCGAGATCTACGAAGCGCTGCCGGAAATCGGCGGCATGCTGCGCTGGGCGATCACCGAGTACCGCCTGCCGCTCGACGTGCTGCAACGGGAACTCGAAGTATTCGAGGCGCTCGGCGTCAGCGTGCATACCGGCGTCCGCCTCGGCCGCGACCTCGCCTGGGCGGAACTCGAGCGCTTTGACGCCGTGTATCTGGCCACCGGCGCCTGGCGCCAGAGGCGGCTCGGGATTCCCGGCGAAGACCACGCCGGCGTGTTCGGCGGACTCGACTACCTGTACCGGGTGCGCGCCGGCCAGGCGCAGGCCCTCGGCGCCCGCGTCGCCGTCATCGGCGGCGGCAACACCGCGGTCGACGCCGCCCGCAGCGCGCGCCGCAAGGGTGCCGCCACGGTCGATGTGTATTACGACGTGCTGCTCGCCATCGCCGAAGAAGTGACTGCGGCGCGCGACGAAGGCATCGTCTTTCACCATGGCATCGTGCCGGTCGCCTTCGAAGCCGGCGCCACCGGCGGGCTGAAACTGCTGCTGCGCGACCTCGCCGCACCGCAAGCGGCTGGCGCCGGCGGCGATGCCGACAGCATCCTCGTCTGCATCGGCGGCGACGCCGACCTGGCCTACCTCGACGGTCAGGATCTGGCGCGTGACGGCCGGCTGGCGATCGACTCCTGGGGCCGCACCGGACAGCCGCGGCTGTTCGCCGGCGGCGACGCCTCCAGCACCGGCGCCGGCACCGTGGTCGGCGCCATCAACGGCGGCAAGCGCGCCGCCCTGGCGATCCACGAGCGCCTCGGCGGCAAGGCGCTCGACGCCGCGGCGCTGCAACTCGCCGGCGGTCCCGGCATCGCCAGCGCCAACGCTGACCCGGACGCCTCGCCGCGCGCCGGCCAGGGCGCGGCGGTGCCGGGGCCGCAGGCGATCAAGCTGCAGTTCTTCAGCAAGACGCCGCGCGCCGAATCGCGCCATCGCGCGCCGGACGATTCGATCTGGAACTTCGACGAAGTCAATTCCGGGCTGGCATCCACCGAGGCCAGTGCCGAAGCCGGCGGGCGCTGCTTCCATTGCGGCGTCTGCACCCGCTGCGACATCTGCGTCAAGGTCTGCCCCAGCGGCGCCATCGCCCAGATCGACGGCGCCTACCGCATTGACCAGAGCAAATGCACCGCCTGCCGGGTATGCCAGACGGAATGCCCGCGCGGCGCCATCAGCATGCCGGCGGCCGGCGTCTGCATCGCCTGCGGCTATTGCACCACCTGGTTCCAGTGCCCCTCGCTGACCTCCGGGGCGGACGGCCTGGTGCACATCGACCGCCGCACCTGCATCGATTGCGGCATGTGCATCCAGGTATGCGCGCAGGGAGCCATACGGCCCCGGCCAATCCCGACCACGGAGGCTTTCACATGAACTGCCAGGCCATCATCGCCGGAGTCGGCGGACAGGGCGTGCTGTTCGCCGCCAAGGTATTTACCGAGGTGGCGCGCCACAGGAAAGTCCCGGTGCTCGGCTCGCAGACATTCGGCATGGCCCAGCGCGGCGGCTCGGTCATGACGCATCTCAAGCTCGGCGAGTTTTGCAGCCCGCTGGTATGCGAAGGCGATGCCGACCTGCTGCTCGCCCTCGATGGCGTCGAAGCCCACCGCAGCCTGCACTATCTGCGCGCCCGGGGCAACGGCCGCGGCGCCCTGTGCGTCGCCAACGTGGCCGACAGCCAGTCGTTTCCCGACCGCCGCGTCGCCGGCCTGCTGACGGAAATGGGCGTCGTCGTGCATACCTGCAACGCCGACGCCGCAGCCTTGCAGATGAACAACGCCCTGGCCGCCAATCTCGTGCTGCTGGGTTTCGGCGCCAGCCGCGAGGACTTCCCCTTCAGCTTCGAGGAAGTGCGCGAGGCTACCGCCGCCTTGAGCGCCACCGCCCGCCGCAGCACCAACCTGGCCGCGCTGGACCGCGGTCGTTTGCTGTGAGCCGGCACTGCGCAGGCGGAGACGTCCGGCTGGTTTGACCCGTGGGCCGAATTGCGGCATCCCGGCTGCTTGATGAGTAGCTCAGTGCTACCATCGCAGGCAATGGTTAGCGATAGGAGCTTAGTCGTGCAGACCTGCGAAAAAGACATTGTTGCCCGGGCCAATGAGCAAGCACAGCTATTGCGCTCAGGGCATTTCGGCCAACTGGACATTGAACATATTGCCGATGAGATCGAAGACCTGGGCAAGAGCGAACAAGGTGAATTGGCCAGCCGCATGGCCGTGCTGCTTGCGTACTTGCTCAAACGGCAATATCAGCCTGAACGGCAGGGTGCAAGTCGGGATAAGCCAAGCATACCGTCGGCAGTAATCTTGCATGAATGATTCCGCGCACATCTGCGTTTCCCGCCATGGCGAAACGGATTGGAACATTGCCGGCATCCTGCAGGGCTGGACCGATACCCTGCTCAACGACCTCGGCCGCCGCCAGGCCCATGAACTCGCGGCGGCGGTAGCCTGTTGCCGCCTTTCCCGCGTCTACTCGAGCCCCTTGCGCCGCTCGCTGGAAACGGCGGAGATCATCTCGCGCCTGTTGCGGCTGCCGCCGCCGCTGTGCCACGAAGGCTTGAAGGAAAGGAATTTCGGCGTCATCCAGGGCGTACCGAAAGCCGAGTTGAATCCGGCCTTTCTGGAGCAGATCGTGAAGCGCAATCCGGCCTGCTTCTTCGACCAGGGCGAGACCATGGAAGGGTTTGCGGACAGGGTGCTCGCGGCCATCGCCGCCATTGCCCGCGACCATGCCGGCGAGCGCGTGCTGGTGATCACCCATGGCTGGGTGATGGACGTCATCACCCGCCACATATTGAACCTGCCGCCCAGCGCGATTCTCAACATGAAGCGGAAGAACGGCGAATGCCTGTCCTTGGCCGCCACCGAGGATTCCATCCGCCTGCACCCGGCGGATGCCAGTCTTCCCGGATTCGGCACCTGCCTCTGTGCCGAAAAGCAGCAACGAATCCTGTGCGGCCAGGCGGCGGTAGCGGCGGCGACTATTTTGCCGCTGGCCGATGCTCCTGCGCTGCTTCAGGTAGCCAGCCATCCTGGAGAACCTCGGTCTGAATAGACCATGGACAGCCGTCCGGAAAGTCCGCCAAACCTGTTTCACTGGCAGCTTGCGCCACGGCATCAGCCCAGATCTCGGACTGCCAACCATCATCAGTCAGAACAGGTTGAAGGCCGGGACTCTTCGAAAGTCTTTTCTCGACACCCTTGCGCTGCTCATTGATGGTCCGCTGCCAGCTTGCCGTCTGCCGCTCCGGTTGATATTGCCATTTGAGCAAATGCGCCAGCAACAGCGCCATGCGATTAGCCAATTCGCGTTGTTCGCTCTTGCCCACGTCTTCAATCTCCTCGGCAATGTGTTCGATGTCCAATTGGTCGAAGCGACCGGAGCGCAACAAACGTGCTTGCTCGTTTGCCCAGGCAACGATGTCCTTTTCGTACGTCTGCACCTGCGTTCTCCTTCACAAATTTCCTTGTTATTCATGGTATCACGTCCTGTCGCTACTCGTATGGGATGACCGCCACGGCCGCTTCCTTGTCGGCAAGCAAGGCCCGGCAGCGGCCGCGAATTCCGCCCGGGTGCTAGCATCGCGGCATTGCCACGGGCAGAACGCGAAACACCGAATTGAAAGCACTCTTCAGCACCCCTCTCTGGTCCAGCGCCTTCCGGCCGTTCTATTTCCTCGGCGCGCTCTACGCGCCGCTGCTGGTGATCGCCTGGCTGGCGCTGCATCTGGGGCTGGCGGGCGATCCGCTGCTGGCTGTGCCGCTGCAGTTCCGCCACGGCCACGAATTCATCTTCGGCTTTTCCGCGGCGATCATCATCGGCATTGTCCTCACCGCGCTGCCGAGCTGGGCCGGCACCGAAGAAATCCGCGGCGGCCGCCTGTTCCTGCTGGTCGCGCTCTGGCTGGGCGGGCGCATCGCCTTCTGGGCCGCGCCCTGGCTGCCGCCGCCGCTGCCGGCGCTGATCGACTGCCTGCTGTTTCCCGCTGTCGCGGCGATGGTCGCGCCGCAACTGCTGCGCGTGCGCAACCGCCTCTACCTGCTGCTGCTGCCGATCCTGGCCGCGCTGTTCGCCGCCAATCTGCTGTATCACCGCGGCATGGCGACCGCCGACTACCTGCAGACCTGGCAGGGGCTGCGCCTGGCGCTGTTCGCCATCATCGTGCTGTACGTGCTCAAGGGCGGCGTGCTGGCGCCGGTGTTTACCGGCAATGCCCTGCGCGAAAGAGGCCGCGGCGACATCGCGCCGCACAACATGACACTGGAAATCGCCGCCCTCGGCGCGCTGCTCCTGCTCGCCGGGCTGGAACTTGCCGGCGCCGCCGCGGTCTGGACCGGCGCCGGCGCGCTGGCCTGCGCCCTGCTGCAGGCCTGGCGCACGGCGCGCTGGCAGGGCTGGCGGGTCGCCGACGTGCCGCTGCTGCTGGTCATGCACCTCGGCTTCGGCTGGCTGGTGCTGGCCTTCGCCCTCAAGGCCGCCGCCGACCTCGGCGGCCTGGTGCCGCCGGCGGCCTGGCTGCACGCCTTCACCGTCGGCAGCCTGGGGATGATGATGCTGGGACTGATGACCCGCGTCAGCCTGCGCCACACCGGCCGCCCGCTGCGGCTGCCGCGCGCCATGCTGGCGGCTTTCGTGCTGATGTTCGGCGCCGCCCTGCTGCGCCTGGCTGCCGCCGTGCATGACTTCGGCAGCGGCGCGATCGTGCTCGCCGCCGGGCTGTGGGCGGCCTCGTTCCTGCTCTATTTCGCGGTGTTCGGCAAAATGCTGCTGCAGCCGAGCGCGCCGCGCGCCGCGCCCGCCGCCTGACCCTCGCCCGCTGCCGGCGCGGGCCGTTCCTACCGGCTCAGCGAGCGCAGCAGGATCGCGAACAGCTCGCCGGGCGTAAACGGCTTGACCAGGAAATCGTCCATTCCCGCCGCCAGGCAGCGCGCCTTGTCCTCGGCAAAGGCATTCGCGGTCATGGCGATGATCGGCGTGTGGCGGTAGCCGGCAAGCTCGCGTATCTGCCGCGTCGCCTCGAGTCCGCTCACCTGCGGCATCTGCATGTCCATCAGGATCGCCGCGTAGACCTTCTGCTGCGCCATGGCGACGGCCTCGGCGCCATCCGCCGCCATGTCGGCGACCAGATCGGCCGACTCAAGCTGGATCTGCGCCACTTCGCGGTTGACCGGTTCGTCGTCGACCACCAGCACGCGACAGCCGGCGCAGCGGCGGCGCAGTTCGCTTTCCGCATCCACCTCCGTCGCCGCGACGCCGGCAGCCGCCTGCATCCCCTTCTTCAGTCTGGCGGTAAACCAGAAGGTGCTGCCCGCCCCCGGCGTGCTGTTGACGCCGGCTGCGCCACCCATCAGTTCCGCCAGTCGCTTGGTGATCGCCAGGCCGAGACCGGTGCCGCCGTACTGCCGGCTCATCGAATTGTCGGCCTGCTCGAAGGCGCTGAACAGCCGCGGCATGGCTTCGGCGCTGATGCCGATGCCGGTGTCCTCGACTTCGAAGCGCACCACGACGTCGGCGTCGCTTTCCTCCTGCTTGATGGCGCGCAGCGTCACGCTGCCTTGTTCGGTGAATTTGATGGCATTGCCGGCGTAGTTGAGCAAGGCCTGTTGCAGCCGCGTCGGATCGCCCGTCAGGTTCTGCGGCAGGGCGCCGGTGTCGATCAGCAGGTGGATGCCCTTGGTCCGGGCGCGCTCGGACAGGATCAGGCTGACATTCGCCAGCAGGCTGTCGATGGCGACCGGTGCCGTCTCCAGGGTGAACTTGCCGGCCTCGATCTTGGACAGGTCGAGAATGTTGTTGATGATCGACAGCAGGTGGCGGGCCGAGGTGTCGATGGTGTCGAGGCGCTGCGCCTGGCGCGGGCTGACGCCTTCGCGGCGCAGGATGTTGGCCATGCCGAGGATGCCGTTCATCGGCGTGCGGATCTCGTGACTCATGTTGGCGAGGAAGGCGCTCTTGGCGATGTTGGCGGCTTCGGCGGCCTGCCTGGCATCGGCCAGCTTCAGCTCGGCACGGCGGCGCGTGATGATGGACCAGACGTCGTTGCCGATCAATTGCAGGTCGTTGGTATCGGCCTCGCCGTAATCGCCCGCCTTGTTGCCGACCCCCATCAGCAGCCGCACCTCGTCGCCTTCCATCACCGGCACGCCGAGATGGCGCAGCAGATGGGCGTGGCCCTGCGGGTAGCCGCGGCGCACCGGCAAGCCCTGATAGTCGTTGTGGATGACCGGGCGGCGCAGGCGCACCGTATCGGCCCAGACGCCGGCCGCCGACACCGGATAGTGGTTGTCGTGGGCGGCCGTACAGTGCTGCAGCGTGCCCTGCGACCAGGTGCCGAGCGAAAGGGTTTCGCGGTCGTCATTGACGAAGTGGATGTAACCGATCTCGCTGGAGGTGAGCCGCACCGCCTCCTCGACGGCCAATTGCAGAATTTCGCCCTCGTCCAGATCGTGCGCCTTCTGGCTCATGGCGAACATGGCCGACAGCCGCTGGTCGTTCTTGCCGAGGCGGCGATTGGCCGCCTCCAGCTCGGCGGTGCGAGCCGCCACCAGGGCCTCGAGGTTGTTGCGATAGGCGTCCAGTTCCGCTCTCTGACGCTCCTTTTCACTGACGTCCTGGATGATCGAAAAAATCAGGATGCGCCCGCCCACCTCGATGCGCGAAGCATGGACCTCGACGGCGCACACTTTGCCGCCGGCCAGGCGGTGAGCAAAAACGAAGGCATTCTGGTCTCCCCTGGCCGCCTTCAGCAGCCGGCCGGCGACCTCATCCGCCGGCAGGGTATTGATCTGATGGATGTGCAGCGCCTTGAAATCCTCGATGGCATAGCCGTAGAAGCGCACGGCGGCAGCGTTGGCATCGACGATCGCGCCGGAGTCCGACTCGATCAGCAGCATGACGAGGTCGCTCTGCTCGAACATGGTGCGGAAACGCGCTTCGCTGCTGCGCAGCGCCTGCTCCGCCTGCTTGCGCCGGCTGATGTCGCTCAGGGCAACCCGCAGCGCGCCGTCGCCGGCTTCCTGCCGGGCGCAGTCGATCTGCGCCTGGAACAGCGTGCCGTCGCCACGCATCATGACCGTCTCCACCGTGCCTTTGCCGCCCCCTTGCTTCACTCTCAGGAAAAGCGCCAGCCAGCGCGGCTGGTCTTCGGCCAGCACCAGAGAAGTCAAGCTGCGCCGCAGCAGCTTCTGGCGTTCGCCGCCGAGCAGCGCCACGGCGGTGAGATTGATTTCCTCGATCATGCCCTCGGCATTGAGACTGAGATAGCCGAGCGGGGCGAAATCGTAGAGATCGAGATAGCGGTCGCGCGACTCCTCGAGGGCGACCTGTCCCTGGCGCAGGGTCTCGTTCTGCATTTCCAGCTCGATCTGATGCACGCGCAGTTCGTGCAGCAGCCTGCTGGCTTCCGCAGGGGATAGAAATCTGTCGCTGCGCGACTCTTCGCTCAGGACATGCCGGGCGACGGCTTCCGCTCGCTGCCGCAGCGACAACGCGCCGGGTTTCATTTTGTCGGCAGGACTCAAGACGTTTTTTCCGGCGCCTCGATCGCCGCCATCGCCAGCAGGATCAGCTCGGTATTGCCGGCGGCGGTGACGATGCGCCTGGCATTCAGCACCATGCGGCGGTGTCCCAGGCCGGGGAAGTCGTGCTCGACCACGTAGCCGTCCATCACCTGGTTCCGCGGCAGGATGTTTTCCAGCAGTTCGCGCAAGGCGGGGATGTCCCACTGGCCGTTGCCCAGGGCGAAAATCTTGCGCCCCACGGTTTGCTCGACGCTGACCTGAAAGTGCCGGTAGAACGAGCGGCTGGCGGAGATCACCTGCAAGCCGCCGTCGAGCACGATCAGCGGCTCGACCACGGTATTGACGATGCCCTCGGCCAGTTCCCGCGCCAGTTGCGTGCTCACCTGCAAGCTGGTCGCCAGTTGTTCCGTGGCCTGCCGGGCGACCTCGCTGACCTGCTTGAACTCGGTCACCGCGGTGAAGGTCAGCACCACGCCCTCGATCACGTTGTCCAGCGTACGGTAGGGCTGGATGCGCGCCAGGTACCAGGCGCCGTCGGCGCCGCGCACTTCGCGCTCGACCGGGATCAGGGTATCGAGCACGGACTGCAGCTCGGCGGCGAGATCGGCGCCTTCGAGGTTTGACTTGATGTCGCTCAAGGGGCGGCCGACGTCGCCGGCGATCAGGCGGTAGACCTTCACCGCCGCCGGCGTGTAGCGCCGGATCACCAGCTGGTGATCGAGGAACAGCGTCGCCGTGCCGATGCTGTCGAGCAGGTTCTTCATGTCGTTCTGGATGCGGGTCAGCTGCTCGATCTTGGCATTCAGCTCGGAGTTGACCGTGATGGTCTCTTCATTCAGCGACTGCAGCTCTTCCTTGGAGGTTTCCAGTTCTTCGTTGGAGGACTGCAGTTCTTCGTTGGTCGATTGCAGTTCCTCGTTGGTGGATTTGAGTTCCTCGTTGGACGCCTGCTGCTCTTCGCTGGTGGCTTGCAGGTTTTCCCTGGAATAGGCCAGTTCGCGCTCCAGCTCTTCGATGCGCGCGGTATCGGCCGAGACGGCCTCGCCACGCTTGCCGCGGCCGGGTTTGGCGGCAGGTTTCGGCGCGCTCTTGGCAGGCCCGGCGACGTCCTCGAAGCTCACCAGCAGCAGCGGCTCGCCGGCTTTGTCGCGCGGCAGGGGGCGCACGCTGAAGCGCACCATGGAGAAGCCGCCATTGGTCCTCACCGAGACTTCCCGCTTCAGCGTCGGCTCGGCGTTCGCGGCGGCGGTACTGATGGCGATGCGCAGTTCCAGCTGCAGGCCCTCGCGCGCCATTTCGACGACGTTGCTGCTCACCGGGCCCGGCGCCGGACGCAGGTAGCGCCCGGTGTCGCCATGCACATAGAGGATGTTGCCGCGGCTGTCGGTGGTGACCGAGGCCGGCGCGTAGTTCTGCAGCAGGGCGTGGCTGCTCAGCGCGGCGATGTTGACGGCGCGGCTGGTGTTGGCTTTGCCGGTCGCTACCGCGACTGCAGTGTCGCTCGAGCGGCCGGCCTTGTCGACGGTCCAGGTCCAGTCGGTGCTGGCCTTGAGGTGGGTCGCGGCGGAGCCGTGATTGGCCCGGTAGAACTTCCATTTGCGGTCGAGCGAAGTAAACAAATCGGGGCGGCTGGTGATGCTCTCGGACGTCGACAGGAACAGTACGCCCTTGGGCCGCAAGGCATAGTGGAAGTTGGGAATCAGGCGGTTCTGCAGTTCGGTCTCGAGATAGATCATCAGGTTGCGGCAACTGAGCAGGTCGAGCCGGGTGAAGGGCGGGTCCTTGATCACGTTCTGCACGGCGAACACCACCAGGTCGCGGATCTCTTTCTTCACCTTGTAGCCGGCATCGTCCTCGGTGAAGAAGCGGCGCAGGCGCTCCGGCGTCACATCCTGGGCGATGTTCGGCGGATAGCGTCCGGCCCGCGCCACGGCAATGGCGTCGTCGTCGAGGTCGGTGGCATAAATCTGGATGTTCAGTTCCTGTTCGTGCCTGGCCTTGACCTCGTCCTGCAGTTCCATCAGCACCATGGCGATCGAGTAGGCCTCCTCGCCGCTGGCACAGCCGGCGACCCAGACGCGGAAGCTGTAGCCGGCCGGCTTGCCCGCCAGCAGGGGCGGCAGGATGGTCTGCTTGAGTGCGACAAAGGCCTCGGGGTCGCGGAAGAAACTGGTGACGTTGATCAGCAGTTCCTTGAACAGCAGTTGCGTCTCGGCCGGGCTTTCGCGCAGGAAGCGCGCATACACCGCCTCGTCCTCGATGTTCTGCTGCGCCATGCGGCGCTGGATGCGGCGGCCGATGGTGCTTTTCTTGTAGAGGGAAAAGTCGTGCCCGGTGCTGCTGCGCAGCTGCAGCAGGATCTGGTTGATGCCGCTCAGGGTCTTTTCCGGCACGACGGCCGGCACGTGCAGCCGGTAAGCCGCCTGCCTGCAGATTTCCAGCAGCATCGCCGGCATGTCTTCCACCGGCAGGATGTGGGTGGCGTAGCCGGCGTTGATGGCGCTGGTCGGCATGCCGTCGTACTTGGCGGTGGACGGTTCCTGCACCATGCAGACGCCGCCGCCGCCGAGGATGGCGCGCAGGCCCAGGGTGCCGTCGGTGGCGGTGCCGGAGAGGATGATGCCGATGGCGCGTTCGGCCTGGTCTTCGGCCAGCGAGCGCAGGAAACCGTCGATCGGCATGCGCTGGCCGCGCACCAGTTCCGGCACCGACAGCTGCAGCACGCCGTTGAGGATGCCCATCTCGCGGTTGGGCGGAATAACGTAGACGTGGTTGGCCGCGACGGCGATCTGGTCGATGGCTTCGACTACCGGCATGGCGGTGGAACGTTGCAGGATCTCGGTCAGCAGGCTGACGTGGCCGGGATCGAGATGCGGCACCAGGACGAAAGCCAGGCCGGTGTCCACCGGGCAGGCGCGGAAGAAGGCCTCGAAGGCTTCCAGGCCGCCGGCGGAGGCGCCGATGCCGACGACGGGGCAGCCCGGGGCCGGCAGCGCCGGCGTCTCGCCGGCAGCTTGCGCTTGCGGCACCGTGGCCGCGGTATCGGCGGCGGCGCTCTTGACGGATGATTTTTTGACCACGCAAAGACCCCTGTTCAAATGTGGAACTGCATCTCCCGCGATACTACACGTTGCCGGGGGTGTTGAGACCGCGCCTGCATCCCGCCGCCAATGGCAGGACGGTCAGGCCCTCACCTGCCTTGTCCAGTTTTCAAGCTTGAGTCCCTTGACGCGCCCGAAATCCTTTTCGTTGTTGGTCACAACAACGGCCCCTTCGCTACGGGCATGGGCAGCGATCATGAGGTCATTGGCGCCGATCGACTGCCCCTTGCGCTTCAGCTCGGCGCGGATTTCCGCATAATGTTCGGCAGCGGCAGCGTCACCACCTGCGTCCGGTTGTTCCTGCCAAGTCTTGCCGTTTGCCGTTCCATGCCTGCTACCCTCCCGCTCGCCATATGCCGGACTATGTGGCAGCACTCCGCCGCTGTCGAATTGCCCGGCCGGCGACGGTTGCTCCCTGCCAATCCTCCATCCTCATCCCCCATCCCGGCCCTCCCCTTGAAGGGGCGGGAGATGGGCCAAAGCCGCGCTACCAGAGCTCGACTTTGAGCGGTGCCTCATCCTCCTGGCTGACGCTGTATTCGCCGGCCCGGGTCAGGCCTTCGACGATGCTGGCGAAGTTGCTGTCCAGCGCGGCGCTGCTTTCGAACAGCGTCAGCACCCGGTCGACGGCGCTGCGCACGGTATCGCTGATGGTGAATTCCTGGCGGTTGCTGAGCCCGAGATGGACGTACAGGCTCTCGATGCTGTGCGCCATGGTTTCCAGCTCGAGGCAGGTCGCCACCTGCAGCTGCCGGTAGCTGCCGCGCAGCTCTTCGACGGCGGCGCGGCTGACGCCGGCCAGTGCGCGCAATTCCTCGGCGCGCGCCACCGCCTCGGAGCGCAGGGCGATGTTGCCCACCGCCAGTTCGGCGGTCTCGGCGATCGTCGCCGCCTGGTCGCGGATGCGGCCGCAGAGCGACTCGTCGGCCAGCGGCATGTTGGTGACCAGCAGCGAGACGCTGTCGTAGTTGACGATGAGCCGCTTGCCGAAGCTGAAAATCCGCCCCATCGCCTTCGAGCGCTCGATCACCGACTCCTCCAGCGGCGAGGCGGGACCCTGCGGCGTCAGGGTCAGGGTAGCGCCTGGCGTACGCAGCTGGACGTGACAGTTGAGGCCGAAGGCCGCCATCGAATCGATGCTCAGCAGCGCCATCGCCGCCAGGCTGCGGCAGCCGAGCGCGCCGCGGCTGAATTTGAGCGTGACCTCGGAGTCGCCGAGACTGGTGAGCGCGGTCATGGCGGTGGCGGACGAGGACTGCATTTGCGCCGCCGCGGTCTCCTGCCGGCGGCGGTGCGCGATCGCCAGCCGGGCCTTGCGCAGCACCTCGTCGGTGACAAAGGGCTTGGCCATGAAGTCGCTGCCGCCGGCGTCGTAAGCGCGCAGACGATCATCCAGGCCGTCGTGGCCGGAGAGGAAAATCACCGGCAGCTCGCATGTCGCCTGCGCCGCACGCAGGCGGCGGCAGGTCTCGAAGCCGTCGATGCCCATGCCCATCTCGATGTCGAGAAACACCATGTCCGGCAACTGCCCGCGCTCCGCGCCGGCGAGCCGGGCCAGCGCCTCCTCGCCCGAGCCGGCCTCGACGATTTCATGGCCGGCGGCGAGCAGCGAGACGCCGAGCATTCCCGCCACCACGGGATCGTCGTCGACAATCAGGATGCGGCCGCTGCAGCCGGGTTCGGAATGGTCCTGCATCAGCCGGCTCCGCTGGCGGCGCGCCGGGCGCGCGCCTCGAGTTCGACGAGCTGCTCGTCACGGTCGTCGAAGCGTGTCGAGATCAGGCGAAACTCGGCCTGCAGCGCGAGGAAGGCGTCGGCGACATCCGGGTCGAAATGCCGGCCGCGGCCGGCGACGATGATTTCCACCGCCTGCGCGTGCGACAGCGGCGCCTTGTAGACCCGGCGGCTGATCAGCGCGTCATACACATCGGCCACCGCCATCAGCCGTGCCGAAAGCGGAATGGCCTCGCCGGCCAGGCCTTGCGGATAGCCGCTGCCGTCCCATTTTTCCTGGTGCGAAAGCGCGATCTCCTCGGCGGTGTCCAGCAGCGGCACGCGCACGCCGACCCGCCGCTGGGCGTTCCGGATGGCGTCCCGGCCGAGGGTGGTGTGGGTCTTCATGATCTCGAATTCGCCGGCGTCGAGCCGGCCGGGCTTGAGCAGAATCCGGTCGGGAATGCCCACCTTGCCGATGTCGTGCAGCGGCGCCGCCTTGAACAGGCGATCGACGAATTCCTCGCTCAGCGCGGCGGCGAAACGCTCGTGGCCGCGCAAGTGCTTTGCCAGCGCCAGCACGTAATGCTGGGTGCGCAGGATGTGGTTGCCGGTTTCGTTGTCGCGGGTTTCGGCCAGCGACGCCAGGGCCACCATGGTCACTTCCTGGCTGACGCGCAGATCTTCGGTGCGGTGCCGGACCTCCTCGGTGCGGCGTTCCACCTCCTGCTCGAGGTAGGCGTTGCGATCCTGCAGAAAATCGGCCGCGGCCTTGAGTGCGAGATGGGTGCGCACGCGGGCATTGACGATGGGCGGGCTGATCGGCTTGGTGATGTAGTCGACGGCGCCGAGCGCGAAGCCCTGCTGCTCGTAGGCCGCATCGCTCCTGGCGGTGAGAAAGATGACCGGGATGTGGCGCGTCGCCGGCCCGGCCTTGAGCTGGCGGCAGACCTCGAAGCCGTCGATGCCGGCGCCCATTTCAACGTCGAGAAACACGATGTCGGGCAGCGCAGAGCCGTCCGCCTGCGCCAGCAGGGCCAGCGCCTCCTCGCCCGAGTTGGCCTCGACGATCAGGTAGCCGGCGGCGGCCAGCGTGACGCCGAGCATGCCCGCCACCACCGGGTCGTCATCGACGATCAGGATGCGCGCGGCGCCGCCGTTCATGCATCCCCCGCTTCAGACGCGCCGGGGCCGTCGAGCAGTGCGCCGAGGGCGGCCATGGCCCGCGGCCAGGCGGCGCAGAGCGCCATGTACTCCGTCCCGCGGCGCAGCGGCTGGTCGCGGCCCTGCAGCGACTCGGCCAGCGTGTCTTCGAGGCGCGCGGCGGCGGCCTGCAGTTCGCCCAGGCCGACGGTGCCGGCGCCGCCGTTGAGGGCATGCGCCAGTCGCCGTGCCGTGGCCAGGTCCGCCGCCGCAAGGGCGGCGCCGAGTTGGTCGACGATGCCGGCGTTGCGTTCGCGGAACAGGCGCAGGAAGCGCTCCAGCATCGGCTTGCTGCCGTTAACCCGGCCCAGCGCGGCGACGGGATCGAACACCTCGATGGCGGCCGCCTCGACGCAAGGCGGCGCTGCCGCGGCCGGCACCGGGACGACCGGCGCCGCCGGCTGCCGGGCGCTGCCGGCAAGCCAGTGCGCCAGCATGGCGTAGAGCGCATCGGGCAGGATGGGCTTGGTGAGGATGTCGTTCATGCCGGCGGCCAGCACGCGTGCCTTCTCCTCGCTCATGGCGTGGGCGGTCAGGGCCAGAATCGGCAGTTCCGGGCGCAGCTCGCGGATGATGCGGGCGGCGACGTAGCCGTCCATCACCGGCATCTGCAAGTCCATCAGCACCAGGTCGTAGCCGCCGCCGGCGACAGCGGCCACCGCCTGCGCGCCGTCGTCGGCGGTGTCGACCGCGGCACCGGTGAGGCCGACCAGTTCGCGGCCGACCTCGCGGTTGAAATCGTTGTCATCCACCAGCAGGATGCGCGCCGTGCTGAAGTCGGGGGCGCTTACCGGCGCGGAGACCGGCAAGGGCTCGGCGGCATGGCCGCCGAGCACGCCGACCATGGTGTCGTGCAGGGTGGAACGCGACACCGGCTTGCTGAGGAAGGCCTGGATGTCGCCTGCTTGCGCCAGGGCGCGGGCGACCTCCTGCTCGCCGCCGGTGATCAGGATCACGGGTGTCCGGTGTCCGGCCGCGCGCAGCCCGTGCGCGGTCGCCAGCCCGTCCATGCCGGGCAGTTTCCAGTCGAGCAGGATCAGGTCGAAGTGCGCGCCGGCGCCGAGCCGGGCGAGGGCCTCCTCGCCGCACGCCAGCGCCTCCGTGCGGCAGCCGAATACCCGCATGATCTGGGTCAGCAGGCTGCGCATGGCCTCGTTGTCCTCCACCAGCAGCACCTGCTTGCCGCTTAGCAGGGAGTACGCCTGCCCCGCGGCCGCCGCACCGCCGGCCAGGCCGAAGCAGGCGGTGAAGCTGAAGCAGGAGCCGGCGCCGGGCCGGCTTTCGACGCCGATCTCGCCCTGCATGCGCTCCACCAGCTGCTTGCTGATCGCCAGGCCGAGGCCGGTGCCGCCGTATTTGCGCGTGGTCGAACTGTCGGCCTGGCTGAAGGCGGCGAACAAGCCGGCCTGCTGCTGCGGCGTCATGCCGAGGCCGGTGTCGCGCACTTCGAAACGCAGGCAGACAGTGCCGCCGGCGCTGCTTGCCGGCGCCGCCAACAGGCGGATCTCGCCCCGCTCGGTAAATTTCAGGGCGTTGCTCAGGAGGTTAGTCAGTACCTGGCCCAGGCGCAGCGGATCTCCCAGCAAACCGTCGGGAACGCCGGGCAGAGCAGCGATCACCAGTTCCACGCCCTTCTCCCGCGCCTTCAGCGTGAACAGGCCGGCGACCCGCTGCAGCACGTCGTCGAGGCTGAACGGCACGCACTCCATCTCGAGCTTGCCGGCATCCATCTTGGAGATGTCGAGGATGTCATTGACGATGCCGAGCAGGGATTCCGAGGCGCTGTGAATCTTGCCGAGGTAGTCGCGCGGGCGCGGCGGCAGATCCAGCTGAAGGCAGAGGTAGGCGAAACCCAGCACGGCATTGATCGGGGTGCGGATCTCGTGGCTCATGTTGGCGAGGAATTCGCTGCGCGTCCGCGCCAGCAGTTCGGCGGCGGCGCGCGCCGCCTCGCGTTCCTCGTCCGCGGCCTGGCGCTGCGAGTTGTCGGAGAAGCTCATCACCGCCCCGATCACGGCCTCGCCCTCGCGCATGGGGTGGGTGGCGACGCTGACCGGCAGCGGGCGGCCGTCGGCGCGCCAGAAGGTTTCGCCATCCTCGCGCAGCGCCTGCCCCGCCCGCATCGCCACGCCGAGGCTGCAGGACGCGCGCGGCGCAGCGGCATCGGGCGGGCAGTGGATCGAGGCATGCACGTCGCGGCCGAGAAGTTCCTCCGGCGCATAACCGAGCATCCTGCAGGCGGCGGGATTGATCAGGGCGATGTGTCCCGCCGCGTCCAGTTGCAGGATGCCTTCGGCGCTGGAATCGATGATCAGGCGGGTGTGGGCGACGGCGGCAGCCAGTTCGGCGGTGCGCTCGGCGACCAGTTCCTCCAGGTGCCGGCGATAGTGGTCGAGTTCTTCGCCCTGACGCTTCTTTTCGGTGATGTCGCTCAGGACGAGGCGCACCGCCGTGCGGCCGGCGCAGTCCAGCTGCGCCTGAAACAGCGTGCCGTCGCCGCGCTGCATGGCCACTTCCACCGTGCCTTTGCCGCCTTGCTGCTTCACGCTCAGGAAAAACTCCGCCCAGCACGGCTGGTCCTCGGCCGCGACCAGGGCAGTGAAGCGGCGCTGCAGGAGGTCCCGGCGTTCGTGCCCCAGCAGCGCGGCGGCGGCGAGATTCATCTCCTCGATCATGCCATTGGAATCGAGGGTGAGATAGCCGACCGGGGCGAAATCGTAGAGATCGAGATAGCGGTCGCGCGCCGTCTCCAGATCGCCCTGCATCAGGCGCAAGGCCTCGTTCTGGGTCTCCAGTTCGACCTGCCGCACCTGCAGTTCGTGCAGCAGCGCGGCGACCGGAGGTGCCCCGGTCGCCTGCGGCACTATCGCCTGCGGCTGCATGGTTTCGTCGCTGGTAGTCATCAGATCCGCATTACCTTCATCGGCGGCGGGACGCACGCCGGAGGCGGGCCTCGAGCCTTGCCGCCGGGGGTTCCCGGCAGGAGGGCACACTATGCACCTATCCGGTGCAAAAAGATGCCCGGCGAAAGTAATAGAGCGGCATATATCTGCGGGGAACTTGATCTGAATCAAGCCCGCGCCGCCGGCGGAATACGCTCCATCCGCTGCCGCAAACGGAGTCACGGCCGACCTCTAGTCAGCTCATGTCGGCCGGCACAATGCCAACGGCAAGTCGCGCGCCGGATTCCGCCGCAGCGACTTGCCGTCTGATCCGGTGCGGCGCCTGCCGGCTTTGCCGGGAGGCGTTGCGCACCACTGCTTGCTTAACGCTTGGTGGCGTCGGCCAGATTCTTGTCGGTGACCGTGCCTTGGCGATGCAGCCACAGCAGGAGGGCCAGCGGCTTGGGAATGCTGCGACCCGATTCGTAACGCGAACCACCCGACTGGGTGACGCCATAACGTGCCCAGAAATCCTTCTGGTTGAGACCTTCCTTCTTGCGGGTTTCGGAAATCTTGCTGAAATCGAGCTTCTGCTTGCGGGCCATAACGGACTCCTGTGGGTTGAATTGGAAAACAGTTAACAACGACTGCGGGAAACACAAAACCTTGACTCTTGCCGGCCGCAGCCAGGGCTGGCGGCGACCGCAGATCCTGTCTGTCCGCTCCAGGACATAGCGGCTGACGGCAATCCATAAAGCATCAAAACATCCTGTTGGCATTGCGAGAGCGGATTGTCTACTACTTATCCGGAATATGCCAACAACAAAAAAAAATGATACCTAGGTTTCATTTCCGGCGATTTTCGGCGGGCCTTTGCGCACACCGTGAGGGGCCGCCGGGGAGGGCATCAGCGAATAAAGGCGAACCACAGATGTAACAATAATAACATTTCCCTTGACGAATCTGCTAAATGTACTATATTCACCATATTCATTCACCAGGTTCCTTTCCCGGCAGTCAGTACCTCACGGGAATCCAGCCGACTTCAAGGAGTTCGATCATGGGCGGAGCAATCGGAGGCATGGGCGCAATCGGTGGTATCGGCGCAATGGGTGGCATGGGTGGCATGGGCGCGACAGGCAGCATGGGCGCAACTCCCGCAGCCAACTTTTCAATGAGCATCGGCAGCGGCAGCACGGGGGCAACCCCGGCCACATCGGCCGCACGCACCACGGTCACCATTTCCAGTGGCGCGCAGAAGGCTCTGGCGGCCAACGCCGCCACCGGAAGCAGCACAGTGAACACCGACGTCAGCGTCAATCCCGATATGAACGCACTGAGTCAGAGCGTTTCGGACCTGAACGCGCTGGACAAGGCACTGGCGGCATTGATCCTCGCCATGCTGCAGATGCAGGCGCACAACCAGTCCGCTGCCTAGCAGCGTTCGTCACTCACCAGGGCGCAGCAGCACAAGCGTACACATGATGGAACTCGGCAATCTCCCGTCAGGCGCGGCATCAGGGCTAGCCACTCTGAACAAGGCTCTCACCAACCCGAAAGTGCAGAGCCTGGCCGGCCTGTTCAACATCGACCTCAACAACCAGGTTCAGCGCAACGCCGTTCTGGCCTACGCCAGGAGCAATCTGGCCGCCGCCACCTACGCCGCGGCAGTGCAGACGGTAGCGGCGGGCGCCGTGCCGTCGGCCGCCCCGGCGCGGCCGGTCACTGCCTACTACGCGCAGCAGGCCATCCAGGCCTACCGCGACGTCGCCGCCCTGTGACGGCGGAATATCCGGAGACAAAAGCCATGAGCGCACTGCCCACCATCCTCATCGTCGATGACCATTCCGACATGCGCCACCTGATGCGCGTCACCGTCGGCAACGACTTCAATGTGCTGGAAGCCGAGGACGGCCGCAGCGGGCTCGATGTGGCCCGCCGCATGAACCCCGACATCATCGTCCTCGACGTCATGATGCCCGGCGAAATGGACGGCCTGCAGGTGCTCGACGCCATCAAGAGCAACCCGCGCCTGAAGCAGACCCCCGTCATCATGGTCACCGCCCGCGGCCAGGCGGAGGACTACGAGGATGGCGTGCAGCGCGGCGCCGCCGCCTACATCATCAAACCCTTCAGCCCCGTACAACTGGTGGGTACAATCCGGACTGCCCTCGCCCGCTAAGTCCGCCATGAACCTGGAAATGCAACTGTTGTTCGACAGCCTGAAGGAAGCGATTTTCATCGTCGCCAAGACCGGTGCCGTTCTCTACGCCAACCAGCCGGCGCAAAAGATTCTGCCGCTGGTCATCGGCCAGCCGCTGGCCGCCGGCTGGCTCAGCGGCCAGCTCAAGTCGATCCGCCGCGGCTACCTGAAGCCGCCGGTGACATTTGAAATCGACGCACCGCGCAACGGCGCGGCCGCCGAGCAGACCGACCGGCTTCACGTCACCCTGCTGACCAGCCCGGTGCCGGGCGATTTCATCGTCGTCATGCAGACCACCACCACCGAGCAGATGTACCAGAATGTCATCAGCAACCTCGCCGAAATGCTCGACAGCGAATTTCGCGCGCCGATGGAAAAGTTTCTCGGCAGCGCCGCCGACATGCTGGTGCGCTTTGAAGGCCAGGCCGACAAGGACTGGGAACTGCGCGAGTCGGTTGCGCGGGTCTCGCGCATGGGCACCGAACTGACCGCACTGCTGCAGCAGATCGGGCTGCTGGCCTCGACCTACAAGGCCTCGCCGATGCGCGGCGAAGACCGCATTCCGGTGTCCGAACTGGTCGCCGACGTGGTGCTCGGCAGCACGCTGCTGCTGCGCAAGCGCCGCATCAACGTCAGCTATTGCGGCCTCAGCGACGGCCTGCCGGTCATCTACGGCAGCAGGAATTTCCTGGTGCAGGCGCTGGCCGGCTATCTGCGCCACCTCGTCGAACGCCTCGACAGCGGCGCCAACATCCTGATTTCGGCCAAGCCGCACGGCAATTTCATCCGCCTCGCCATCGCCAATTACGAGGGCATAGCGCCGGCAGGGACCGAGCAGCAGTTCCTGCCGCTGATGGCGGCAAGCGATTCGAAACCCGCCAACCTGCTGGGGCTTACCCTGCCCATCTGCAAACGGGTACTGGAATTGAACGGGGGAAATCTCTATTTCGACAAGGAAGAGGGTAAAGTCGGCACGATCACCTTCGAACTGCCGGTAGGGGCCCCCGCCAATGATTCACGGCAACAGGAAATGAAGCAGGCCTTTCGTTATGCGGAAGATTTATGTACCTTGCTGCGGCTTGACAATTCCGCACCCAAACACTGACATTGTTCAAAGGAGAAGTCATGAAACCAAGAGTATTGATCGTTGACGATCAGGTAGACATCCGCAAGCTGGTGCACATGACGCTCGATATCGGCGACGTCGAAGTGTTTGAAGCCGACAGTGGCGAGAGCGCACTGGAAATGATGCACCGCGTGAAACCCGGCATCGTCCTCATGGACATCATGATGCCGGGCGAAATCGACGGGCTCGAGGCCTGCCGCCGCATCAAGGCCGACCCGGTTCTCGCCGGCACCCTGATCGCCATGCTCACGGCGCGCGGGCAGCAGGCGGATATCGACGCGGGCAAGGCCGCCGGTGCCGACGCCTATCTGGTCAAGCCGTTCAGCCCGCTGCAACTGCTCGACACCGTCAATCATTTCGCGACACAAGCCAAGCCATTGAACTGATCCGCGCATGACGCCGCATTTCCTGTCGTCGACGGCAAGCAAGGATCGGAGCCGGCCAATTGGATAGCAAACCGCACCCGCCCGCGGCGGCGCCGGACATCGGCGCCGAGCAGCAGGGCAGGCTGTTCCAGCCGCTGATCGACGCGCTGCCGTCGCAGGTGGCCTTGCTCGACGGCAGCGCCACCATTGTCGCCGCCAACGAAGCCTGGAAACGCTTCGCCCGCGACCACGGCGGCGGAGCGGATGCCGACATCGGCCGCGGCTATCTGAAACTGCAGGACGGCCGCCATCCGCCCGACGCCGAAAGCGTCGCACAGATCGCACAGGGAGTGCGCCGGGTGCTCGCCGGCGAGCTCGAAAAGTACCAGATCGAATACGCCTGTCATGTCGGCGCGGAGCGCTTCTGCTTCCTCCTCAGCGTCACCCCGCTCGCCGGGGGCGGCCCGGTGAAGGCCATGGTTGCCCACGAAAACGTCACCGCGCCGCGGCTGGCCGAAACCGAATTCCGCCTTGCCGCCGCCACCTTCGAATCGATGCAGTGCGCCATGATCGTCGATGAGCGCGGCAGCATTCTGCGCGTCAATCCGGCATTCACCCGGCTCACCGGCTACACCGGCGCCGAGGCGGTGGGCAATTCGGCCCACCTGCTGCACCAGGCCGACGACGCCCAGGACGGTCTGCGCGACCTGCTGCTGGCGGTCGGCGACAAGCGCCCGGGCAAGATGGTGCTGCGCAACTATCGCAAGGACGGCTCCCTGTTCTGGAATGAACTGTCGATCTCGCCGGTCTATGCCGCCGAAGGCGGCAGCGTGCATTTCATTTGCGTGCTGAACGACGTTACCGCCCAGAAGGACGCCGAGCAGCACCTGATGGCCTGGGCGCTGCGCCTCGATGCGCTGACCTCGATGAGCGAGGACGGCCTCATCGCCTTCGACGAAAACGGCGCCCTGTCCTTCGTCAACGACGCCTTTCTGCGCCTCAGCGGGCTGCAGGCAGCGCAACTGCGGGGCATCGGCCTCGCCGCCTTCGAGCAGATTTTTGCCGGCCAGTGCGACCCCCGCCACCCTTATCGCAGCGTCATGGAGGATATCGCCGGGCCGGCCACCTCATCCACCGACCTCGCCGGCGACGAGACCGAAATTCACCTGCTGCCGCCGCAAGCCTACGTACTGCTGCGCCGCTTCCGCAAGGCCAGCCACGGCACCTCCCTGCTGCTCTACTACCATGACATCACCCGGGCGCGCAACATCGAGGACATCAAGAGCGAGTTCCTGGCCACCGCCGCACACGAATTGCGCACTCCCATGGCCAGCATCTTCGGCTACACCGAACTGCTGCTGCTGCGGACTTTTGAACCCGAACGCAGCCGCGAACTGCTCGAAATCATCCTGCGCCAGTCGCGCCGCGTCACCGAACTGCTCAACGAACTGCTCGACCTGGCGCGCATCGAAGCGCGCCGCGGCAAGGACTTCAAGCGCGCCGAGCATGACCTGCGGGCGATGCTGAACGAGGTCGCCGCGACATTTACCGGGTCGGCCCGGCGCATCGTCATCGTCATGCCCGCGACAGCGGTTGTGGTCAGCGTGGACAAGGAAAAGATGCACCAGGCGCTGATCAACCTGCTCGGCAATGCCTTGAAGTTTTCGCCGGTGGACCAGGCCGTCACCGTTAGCGTGAAGCGCAGCAAAGGCCATGCGCGGCACGGCATCAGCATCACCATTCAGGATCACGGCATCGGCATGACGCCGGCCCATGTGGCGCGCTTCGGCGAACGCTTTTTCCGCGCCGATCCGTCGGGCAGCGTCCCCGGCACCGGGCTCGGCGTATCGCTGGCGCGGGAGATTCTCAACCTGCATGGCGGCACGCTGGCGATCGAGAGCGAATTCGGCAAAGGCAGCTGCGTCACGCTCTGGCTGCCGCTGGCCGCGCCCGCCGCGCCGGCGCCCGCCGCCAGCCATCGCCTCAAGCGCAAATCGGATCGGGCCGCGTGACGGCCGCCGCGGCACGCCGCACAAACTATTTTCTGGAGTTGTGACCATGGAAGAAATACTGAAACTGGGGGACATCGTCGATGAGTCCGCCTTCGAGCTGAAGGCCGCCAACCTGCAGCTGTTCCGCGTCGTCGAGGACCTCAGGACGGTGGTCAATCAGCGCAACGAAGCCAAGGAGATGACCGCCGGCAGCCACTTCGACGCCATGTACCTGCTGGCGCTCGGCGCCGATTTCCGCGAGGGGCGCAACGGCCTGCGCCTGGTGCGGATCGGCGCCACCGCCGAGATTCTCGCCAGAACCGCCGGCATGTCCGACGACTATTGCGCGCGCATCCGCCAGGCCGCCCCGCTCTACGACATCGGCATGGTGGCGATTCCGGATGCCCTGCTGCGCAAGAAAGAGGACCTGAGCGACGACGAGTGGGCGCTGTGGCGCAGCCACACCGAAATCGGCGCGCGCATCATGTCCTCCACCTTTGACACGCCGATCACGAAAATGGCCGCCGAGATCGCCCACAGCCACCACGAGAACTTCGGCGGCAAGGGCTATCCGACGGGGCTGGCGGGAAAGGATATCCCGCTGTCGGGGCGCATCGTCGCCCTCGCCGAGTATTTTGAAACCCACGCCAATGCCTTCGGCTGGCCGCAGACCACGACGGCGGCGGGCAAGGTGCTGGCCTCCATCCACGACCTCAGCGGTCGCCGTTTCGACCCGGAACTGGTGGACCTGTTCCTGTCGAACCTGAGCGTGATCGCCGAGGCCCATGCCGAGATCGACCGCAAGGCCAGCAGCTTTCATGCACTGGTGGCCAACAGCCGGCCCGGTCTGCCGATCACCTGATACCTGCCATGCCTGCCAACCGCAACATCAAGGATGACTACTGCACCACCCGGGAAGCCGCGAAGCTGCTCGGGCTGTCGCTCGGCACCGTCCAGCAGATGGTCGAAAACGGCGTGCTCCAGGCATGGAAGACCGGCGGCGGCCATCGCCGCATCGCCATCCGCTCGGTCGAGGAAAATCTGCGCCGGCGCGGTGCCGGCGAGGCCCCAAAGTCCGGCGCGGCACCGCTGCGGCTCCTGATCGCCGAAGACGACCGCGACCTGCAGGGGCTCTACGCCGAGACCGTGGCCAGTTGGGAGATGCCGATCGAGTTGCAAACCGTCGGCAACGGCTTCGACGGCCTGATGCAGATCGGGCTGCAGCCGCCGGATGTGCTGATCGCCGACCTGCTGATGCCGGGAATCGACGGGTTCGAGATGATCCGCCGGCTGCGCGCCAATCCGGCGCTCAACGACATGGACATCATTGTCGTCACCGGCCTCAGCCCGGCAGAAGTGGCAGAGCGCGGCGGCCTGCCGCCGGGCATCACGCTGTATGCCAAGCCGATACCCTTCAGCCAGCTGCGCGGCTATCTGCAGGCCCGCCTGGCGCAGCGGCAGCGCACCTCGCCGGGCTAGCCGGCGGCCGCGGGCTTGCCCAGCCGCAGCGTAAACCAGAACACGGCGCCCTCTCCCGGCCGGCTGTCCACGCCGATCGTTCCGCCCATCAGCACGACCAGCTGTTTGCACAGCGCCAGACCGAGGCCGGTGCCGCCATAGGGACGGGTCGATGAGCCGTCGGCCTGCTCGAACAGACTGAAGATCCGCTTCTGGTCGGCGGCGGCGATGCCGATGCCGCTGTCGCGCACTTCAAAGCGCAGCCGCGCATCGTGCGCGGTCTCCTCGACCAGAGTGGCCGCCACGCCGACGCTTCCCTGCGGCGTGAATTTGATGGCGTTGTCGATCAGGTTGAGCAGGATCTGCTCCAGGCGCGGGGCATCGCCGTAGAGCGGCATGGCCGCCAGTTCCGGCGCCGCGGCGATGCGGAATTGCAGTCCCTTGGCGCCGGCGTTGGCGCCGCACAGGCCGCCGAGCGTATCGAGGACGCCGGCGAGGACGAAGTCGTCCGGCTCGAGGCTGAGGCGGTTGGCTTCCAGACTGGTCAGGTCGATGAGATCGTTGATCAGCGCCAGCAGTTGCGCGGATGAGGCCTTGGCCCGGCCGAGCAGATCGGCTTGCTCGGGATCGGTCGCGCGCAGCAGGGCCAGTTCGGTCATGCCCATGATGATCATCATCGGCGTGCGCTGTTCGTGGCTGATGTTGCTGATGAAAATGGACTTGGCGCGAGTGGCGCTTTCCGCCGCCTCCTTGGCGATGGACAGGGCCAGCGTGCGCTTCTGCACCAGTTGTTCCAGATGGTCGCGATGGCTTTCGACTTCGCGGTGCAGCCGTTCGCGCTCGAGCAGATTGCCGATGCGCTGGCGGGCGATGTCGACGTTGATCGGCTTGGTGATGTAGTCGGCGGCGCCCAGCGCCAGGCCGGCGCGTTCGGCGGCGCTGTCGCCCAGGGCCGTGACGAAAACCACCGGGATCGAAGATAGCCGCGGCTCGGCCTTCAAGCGCCGGCAGGTCTCGTAGCCGTCCATCCCCGGCATCATCACGTCGAGCAGGATCAGGTCGGGCGGCGCGGCCGCCGCCAGGCTCAGTCCGGCCGCGCCGGAGGTGGCGATCTGCAGGTCGAACGCCTCGCCCAGCGCCGCCCCCAGCGTCATCAGGTTGGCCGGCATGTCGTCGATCGCCAGGATTTTCTGTTTTGCATTGCTCATGAGCTCGTGTCCCATCCGTAAGTCGTTGCCAGCCGCCGCAGGTGCTGCAGCGTCGCGGCGAAGTCCATCTCCTGCAGCGGGCGCCCCGCTTGGTATATTTCCGCCGCCACGGCGGTGCCCGCCACGGCGTCCTGCAAGTCCTTGAAGCGGCCCAGTGCATCGAACTTGTTTCGCTCCAGCAGCGGCAGCAGTGCCGCCACCAGGGCGACCACCCGCGCCGTATCCAGCGGCAGTTCCGCCGCCGGTGCCGCGGCCGTCGTGGCACCGGCAGCCGCCGGCAGCCACCGGCCGAGCATGGCCTGCAGCGCCTCGAACACAATCGGCTTGGTCAGCACGTCATCCATGCCTGCCGCCAGGCAGCGCCGCCGGTCTTCGGCGAAGACCTCGGCGGTGAGGCCGACAATCGGCCGGCGCGGCGCGCCGCTGTCGTGTTCCCGCTGCCGCAGCGCGGCGCTGGCGGCATAGCCGTCCACGCCCGGCATCTGCACGTCCATCAGGATCAGGTCGACGGCTTCGCCTGCGGCCAGGGCGTCGAGCGCCTGTTGCCCGTCTTCCGCCTGCAGCGTGTCGAGGCCGAGCTTGTGCAGCAGTATCCCGATCACCTTGCGGTTGTCCGGGTTGTCTTCGACCACCAGCACCCGGCCGCTGAGTTGCGTCGCCTGGCCCGCAGGTGCGGCGGCGAACGGCGGCAGCGGCAGCGTCCCGGCAGCGGCCGCAACCCGTCCGGCGCGGATGCGGAACCAGAAGCGCGAACCGCGCCCGACTTCGCTGTCGACGCCGACCTCGCCGCCCATCAGGCGGGCGAAACGGTCGACCAGGGACAGGCCGAGGCCGCTGCCGCCATAGCGGCGCGTGATTCTGCTGTCGGTCTGCGAGAAGGACTGGAACAAGCGCGCCTGATCGCCTTCGGCGATGCCGATGCCGCTGTCGCTGACGCTGAATTCGAGCAGCGCCGTCTGTTCGCCTTCGCCCGCTTCGCCGACTTCGCGGCCTTCGATGCGGACCTCTCCCTGCGCCGTGAATTTGACGGCGTTGCTCACCAGGTTGGAAAGCATCTGCCGCAGGCGGTGCGGGTCAGCCAGATACTGCTGCGGCGCCCCGCTCCACCCGGCGTCGAGGCGCAAGCCCTTGCTGCGGGCGGCCTGGGCGAACAGCGCCTGCGCTTCGCCGATCAGCTGTGCCGGATCGAGAGCCACGGCTTCGAGTTCGACCTTGCCCGCCTCCACCTTCGACAGGTCGAGGATGTCGTTCAGCAGTGCCAGCAGCGTCTTGCCGGAACCGAGGATGGTGGCGGCATAGTCCTGCCGCTCGGCCTCGCTGACGCCGGGCATCTGCATCACTTGCGCCAGGCCCAGGATGGCGTTCATCGGGGTGCGGATTTCGTGGCTCATCGCCGCCAGAAAGCGGGTCTTGGCAACGTTGGCGGCTTCCGCGGCGTCCTTGGCGACGCGCAGTTGCTCCTCGTTGGCCTTGCGCCCGGTGATGTCTTCCTTTACCGCGAGGTAATGGCTGACCTTGCCGTTCTCATCGACGATGCCCGATATGGCGGCGGACTCCCAGAACAGGGAACCGTCCTTGCGGCTGTTGCATAGATCGCCGCGCCACTCGCCGCCGGCGGCAATAATCTGCCACATCTCGCTGTAGATCGCCGCCGGCGTCTGTCCCGACTTGAGGATGCGCGGATTGGCGCCCAGTGCCTCGGCCTTCGAGTAGCCGGTGTTGGCCTCGAAGCGCGGATTGACGTACTCGATATTGCCCTCCAGGTCGGTGATCACCACCGCCGCCGGGCTCTGCTCCACCGCGCGCGACAGCTTGCGCACCGCGGCTTCGGCCGCCTTGCGCTCGGTAATGTCTTCATGCGCGACCACGGCGCGGAGTTCGCCTTCGCCGGCGAAGCGCGTCACCCGGCAGAGGAACCAGAGCCTGCCGTTGGAGGTGTCGCAGGCATACTCGAGCAGAAACTCATCGCGCCCGCCCTGCAGCACGGCACGGATGCCGGCAGCCATTGCGGCGGCGCCCGCGCCATCCGTTCCGCTTGCGGCATCGCAAACGGCCAGGTAATTGACGCCCTCGCCGACGTGCTCCGCTGCCGCCTCCCCGGCCACGACGAAGCGCCGCCAGGCACGGTTGACGGCGAGGATGACGCCGTTCTGGTCAAGAATCGCCAGGCTCGCCGTCAGCGCATCCACCGTCGCCCGCGCGAAACGTTCCGATTCGCGCAGTTCCGCCGTGCGGCGGGCAACCTCGCTTTCGAGGAACAGCCTGGATTGCGCGGCCTCGTCGAT
>SESE01000001.1_pt1 | contig 192446 bp, 171 predicted proteins | sample 3171371 | NCBI WGS metagenome assembly SESE01 (sample SAMN06051881, study PRJNA518727) | freshwater metagenome | biome: subpolar coniferous forest; feature: holomictic lake; material: water; isolation source: holomictic Lake 442, 13 m depth | place: Canada: near Kenora, Ontario | collected... | reverse complement strand
CCGCCTCTGTACCGACCTTCCGCGGACTAACCGCCTCTGCACATGTTGCCAGCAGGGGTTTTGTTGATGGGATCGCTGGCACGCCAGTCGCTGGATCCAAGGTTCCCGCCGAGCCTGCGGCGGCCGGTCTTTTGGACACAGGACAGTTAGCGTCACTTCCAACAGCTGAGCGGCACAACGAGGTCGCATTTTCAAGCCTGTTGGTGAGCCACAGCAAAACCGAATCTGAACCAGCCACTATGCTTTCGGTAGCTGTTGCGGCGTTCGAAACCCGCAATTCTGCGCCTACGCAGAATTCGCAAGCGCAGCCCGGAGCGGTCGAGGTGCGCGTCGGCGAGCGCGGTTGGGATCAGGCGGTAGGCGAGAAGCTGGTGTGGATGACCAACCAAAAGAAGCAGGTGGCAGAACTGCACCTGAACCCGCCCGATTTGGGGCCACTCAAGATCACGATCACGCTTGACCAGAGCCAGGCCAGCGCCCAGTTTGTCTCAGCCCATGCCAGTGTGCGCGAGGCGCTTGAGTTAGCGATGCCGCGATTGCGCGAAATGCTTGCCGACAGCGGCATTACGCTCGGCAATACCAGTGTTGGCGGCGACTCCTTTCGCGAGCAGGCACAACCGCAACCAAGAGCCAATGTGACGCAACCGGTTGCCACAAGGCCAGACCCGGGCATTGCTGTGAGCGGCACGCGCCAGTTGCGCCACGGGCACGGGTTGGTCGATACCTTTGCATGACTCGTCACCGCCCAAAGGTGTAAGTTGATGGCCATTCACCCGTCTGTTTCACCCGGCAACCACTCGGCATTTCACCAATAATCTTCCCATACTCGAAGGCACAGGCAAAGCATGGCAACCACCGCGACCAACCAATCCAAGACTGCACCTAAAGCCACGGCCAAACGACCACTGGAGCTGGCTTCAGCTTCAACTCCGGATACAGAAATGACGCCACCTGCGCCAAAGAATAAGCGCAAGCTGCTGCTTTTGCTGTTGTTGGCGCTGCTATTGAGCGCCATCGCCGCCACCGCCTGGTATTTCCTTGGGAATCGTGCCGCGCCGGCGACCAAAGCAGGGGTCGCCAAGGCCGAGGTTAGCAAGACAGTTCAATCCAAGCCGCCGGTGTTCGTCACACTGGAGCCCTTCACCGTAAACCTGCAGATGGTGGACACTGTGGGCCAATACTTGCAGGTCGGTCTGGCGATCAAAGTGACCGATGAAACCATGGCCGAGACGATCAAGCAGCACATGCCCCAAATCCGCAACCGGGTTTTGCTGTTGCTGTCCGGCAAAAGGGCCAGCGAGATCTCCACCTCCGAAGGCAAGAAGAAGCTCATCGAGGAGCTCGCGCACGAGATCGCTCAGCCATTGGGCCCCAATAAGCCGATCGACGCGCAGGACGGCGTCCTGTTCACCTCCTTTGTCATCCAGTAGGCTCCATGAGTCAGGACTTTCTCTCCCAGGACGAGGTCGATGCCCTGCTCAAGGGCGTGACCGGGGAGACCGACGTGGTCAAGGCGGCGACCGATTCCTCGGGCGTGCGTTCCTACGATCTCGCGACCCAGGAACGCATCGTGCGCGGACGCATGCCGACCCTGGAAATTATCAATGAACGCTTTGCCCGCCAGTTGCGCATTGGTCTGTTCAATTTCATGCGGCGCACGGCCGAAATCTCTGCTGGACCGATCCGCATCGTTAAATACAATGAATTTATCCGCAACCTTGTGGTCCCCAGCAGTCTCAATATCGTGCAGGCCAAACCGTTACGTGGATCGGCTTTGTTCATATTCGATCCCAATCTGGTTTTCATAATCGTCGACAACCTGTTTGGTGGCGACGGCCGTTTTCACAGCCGGGTCGAAGGGCGTGATTTCACCCAGACCGAGCAGCGCATCATTCAGCGACTGCTTGAATTGGTGTTCGAAGAGTACGAAAAGTCCTGGAAGCCGATCTACACCTTGAAGCTTGAATTTCTTCGGGCCGAGATCAACACTCAGTTCGCCAACATCGCCACGCCGAACGAGATCGTCGTCGTAACGAGCTTCAACATAGAGTTTGGTTCGACCTCCGGCCAGTTTCACATCTGCCTGCCTTACGCCATGATTGAACCGGTGCGCGACCTTTTGTACAGCAGCATGCAGGGCGACCACCTCGAAGTGGACAAGCGATGGTTGCGGCTGCTGACGCAGCAGATGCAAACAGCGGAGGTCGAACTCATTGCCACGCTTGGTAGTGCAGCAGTGGACTTCAACCAGATATTGAAGATGAAAGTTGGCGATGTCATTCCACTGGAGATTGCGCCAGCCATTGGGGTCGCCGTCGACGGCGTACCTGTCATGGAATGTCACTACGGCGTATTCAATGGCCAGTACGCGCTCAAGGTCCAGAAGATGCTGGCCAGCTCGGCCAGCGAATGAGAAGGGAAAAATCGTGGAAGATACCTTACAGGAAAAGAACATAGACACCACTGACTGGGGCGCGGCCATGCTGGAGCAGGGAGCGGCGCCTGCCGAACCCGCGTCGGCACAAGTTTTCCAGCAGTTCACCGCCAACGAAGAGAAGGGGCAACAACGCACCGATCTGGACATGATTCTTGACATTCCAGTGCAGTTGGAAGTGCAGTTGGGGCGCACCAAAATTGCCATCAAGAACCTGCTGCAACTGGCGCAGGGATCGGTGGTGGAGCTCGACGGCATGGCAGGCGAACCGATGGATGTACTGGTCAATGGCTGTCTGATCGCGCAAGGTGAAGTCGTTGTGGTGAACGACAAGTTCGGAATACGCCTGACTGACGTCATCACGCGCTCCGAACGCATCAGCAAACTTAGCCGGTAACAACAATGTCTACAGGCAACAGCCTTCAAGTCATCGTCAGCCTTGCCTTGGTGCTCGCCCTGGTAGGAGCAGTTGCCTGGCTGCTAAAGCGGTTTTCTGCGTTTCGCGCACCCGGCTCCGGATTGATCCGGGTCGTCGCTGGGGTGGCGGTCGGGCAGCGCGAGCGTATTGTGCTGGTCGAGGTCGACGGTACCTGGCTGCTGGTTGGCGTTGCGCCGGGCCAGGTTCGCGCGCTGCACACCATGCCCAAGGCACTAGGCGCACCAGCATCCGACGCACCATCGCCAGAGCCAAAGTTGGCTGGCTTTGCCAGCTGGTTAAGCCAGGTAACGCAAAGGCGCTCGCATGAGTAGCCGAGCCTGGCATATCGGTATGCTTTCGCTGTTGGGCGGGCTGTTGCTCGCCGTGTTCGCCGCGCCGGCCATGGCCCAAGAGATGTCGTTGCCGGCCTTCAGCAGCAAGCCTCTGGCCGGTGGTGGGCAGAGCTACACCTTGAGCATACAGACCCTGCTGATGCTCACCGCATTGTCATTTCTGCCATCGGTCCTGCTGCTGATGACCAGTTTTACACGCATCGTCATCGTGCTGTCGCTGCTGCGTCACGCGCTCGGCGTGCAGTCGACACCGTCAAACCAGGTGCTGGTGGGTATTTCGCTGTTTCTCACGCTGTTCGTCATGTCTCCGGTGCTGGATCGTGTGTACACCGACGCCTACCAGCCGTTCGCTGAAAACAAAATCACGTTTACCGAGGCGTTGGAAAAGGGAGGCGCCCCGTTGCACGCTTTCATGCTGCGCCAGACCCGCGAGTCGGACCTGGCGCTTTTTGCACGCATTGCGAAACAGACGCCAATGCAGGACGCCTCGCAAGTGCCGTTCAGGATGCTGGTGCCGGCCTATGTCATCAGCGAGTTGAAGACTGCATTTCAGATCGGATTCCTGGTCTTTCTGCCGTTCATGATTATCGACATGGTGGTGGCGAGCGTGCTCATGTCGATGGGCATGATGATGATGTCGCCAGCGACCATATCGCTGCCGTTCAAGATCATGCTGTTCGTGTTGGCAGACGGCTGGAACCTGCTGATCGGCTCACTGGTGCAGAGTTTCCACACTTGACCATGCGTAGCAACTCAATATGACTCCAGAAAGTGTCCTCACCATTGCGCAGCAAGCTGTGCAAGTCACGCTGCTGATGTCGGCTCCGCCTTTGCTCGCGGCGTTGGTCGTCGGCCTGGTGGTCAGCGTGTTCCAGGCCGCCACCCAGATCAACGAAACCACTCTTTCGTTCATTCCCAAACTGCTGGCCATCTTTGTCGTGTTGGTGCTGGCCGGCCCGTGGATGATGGGTGTCATGATCGACTACATACGTGAACTGTTCAACGGCATTCCCACAATGATCGGCTGAACGGCGTCCGCATGATCAACATCACCACTGCACAGATGGAAGCCTGGCTGGCCGCATTTGCCTGGCCGCTGACGCGCATTCTTGCACTCATTGCCAGCGCGCCAGTGATTGGCAACCCCAGCGTTCCGGTCAGCGTGAAAATCGGACTCGGCTTGTTGATCACGGTTTTGGTGGCGCCTCTGGTTCCTTCCCCTGTGGGCATCGATCCGGGCTCGGCCACCGGTCTCTTGATCATGGCGCAACAAGTGCTGATCGGCCTGGCCATGGGGTTTGCCATGCAAGTGGTGTTTTATGCGTCGGAGATGGCCGGGGAACTCATCGGTCTACAGATGGGTTTGGGTTTTGCCACTTTGTATGATGCCTCTTTGCCGGGCTTCATTCCAGTACTTGGGCAATATCTGGGCGTGGTCGTCAGTCTTGCGTTTCTTGCCGTTGATGGTCACCTGCTGGTGGTCTCCACGCTGGTGGAGAGTTTTCAGATCCTGCCGGTTTCACCGCTCATGGCCCCATCCGGGCTGCACTCGGCAGCCCAATGGGGCGGCAGCATCTTTTCTTTTGGCCTGACGCTGGCGCTGCCTTTGCTTGCCGCGCTTCTGATTACCAACCTTGCTCTTGGCGTGCTGACTCGCGCGGCACCACAACTTAACATCTTCGCCATTGGGTTTCCAATCACGATCCTGATGGGGTTTCTGGTACTGATGCTGTCGCTACCCTATTTCGCGCCCGTGATCGAGCAGCAGTTGGCCGCCGGGCTGGCGGCGATGCTTCGGCTTGCAGGGTCGCTGCGTTAGACCAGTTGAATCTTCATGCCTGATACTTTTCGCCAACGTGTTTATTGGACCACGTTGCAACCTCACTCTGCGCCGTGGCAAAGCGAGTCACTGCCTCGCACAGATCATCGACCGTATCTGGTTTGTAGATCAGTTCGCGTATGCCGTAAGCCGGCGCTTTTTCTCTAAGTTCCTCGGGGATATAGCCGGAAGTCATCACTACCGGCAGATCGGCGCGAATTTCCCGCAGCGCACTTGCCAGATCCAGTCCCGACATGTTCGGCATGTTGTAGTCGGTGACCACCAAATCGAATTGATCGGGATTGGCTCGTGCAGCCACAACCGCCTGGCGCGGGTCGGTATAGCCGCTGACTCGGAAACCCTGTCGCTCCAGCAGCCGTTTCATCAGGAATACGATAGTCTCTTCGTCATCCACGAAGAGCACATGTTTTCCCGCGACGGGTATCGGCGCGATTGTCGGTGTGGTTTCCGAAAACCCGGTGACTATCACGTCAATCGCGGGAAAATATATGCGGAACTCGCTGCCCCGCCCAACGGTGCTCATTGCCTCTATTTTCGCCTCATGCGCCTTCACGATGCGGTGCACGACGGCAAGCCCAAGCCCGGTGCCTTTGCCCACCGGCTTGGTGGTGAAGAACGGTTCAAAGATGCGCGAGCGCGTTGCTTCATCCATGCCTGCCCCGTTGTCTCGAACCGAGAGCAAGGCGTAGTGGCCTGGAGCAAGGTCGCCCTTCGTTTCAGCCTGGGTTTGTTCGTAAGCCGATAGCTGCACTTCAATCACGCCGGGCCGACCCTGATCTTGTATGGAATGCGCAGCATTGGCGCACAAATTAAGCAAAATCTGCTCTACCTGCAACGCATCCGCCAGCACCGCAGGCGTATCGGCCTTGCAGTCCATGTCCAGCTGCACCCCCACCGGTAGCGTGGCACGTATCAATCGCGACGACTCCACGAGCACCAACGCGAGTGACGTTGGCTTGCGCTCCAGCCCCTGACGCCTGCTGAAAGAAAGGATTTGCTGCACCAGGTCTTTGCCCCGGCGGCCCGCCTTATTGATTTCCTCCAAACTCACCAAGGCGGCATGCCCCGGCCCGACGTCCTGACGTGCCAACTCTACATTGCCCAGAATCGCGACCAAAGCATTGTTGAAATCATGGGCCACACCGCCGGCGAGCGTGCCCAGCGCCTCCATCTTCTGCGATTCACGCAGCTGCGACGCGATTTGCTCACGTTCAGACTCGGCCAACTTGAGTCCGGTGAAATAGGTTGTCAGGGCTAGACCGACCCCCGACAAAACGAGCATGTAGTAGAAATAGTTTGACAGCTGAGTTTTGACAAGGTCATCGGAGAAGAATCCGATACCCAGTTTTGCACCGACGATCCCTTGGATGGCCGTTACAGCCAGAAGCAACACCGCGCCATGGGATCCCAGCCGAACGGCAGTCCAGGTTATAAACAGGAACATCCAATAACCGCGTGCGATCTGGCCGACTGATTCATGCATCCAGTCGAGGAAGACCACCTGACCGACTAGAAATGACAGACAGAGGATCAGCGCGGCTTCGCTTGCTACTCGTGGTGCTACCCATTCGCGGGGATACTGCTGCCATACCAAAACTAGCGGCATGGCAATAACGACACCGAGAGTGTGCCCAGTCCAGTGCCGATTGAAGCTATGGGTCTCGGCGAAGAATCCTGCGCCAAACCATATCAGCACTTGCGTGACGGTCGCCTCAAACAGACCGATACCGAACGCCAGCAGCAGAATTCGCAGGGCGTCTCGCGATCCATACAAACGCGGTTCCAAGAGGCCACTCATTCTCAAAAGCCAAATACCAAGGAAGACGCTCACGGTATGCTTGGTTGCGACCACAAACGAAAAATCGAGTGACTCGCCAATAAGCAAGAGTCCCAGCAAGGCGCCGAAAAACGCGCCCGAAAGATATTTGTAGCCGCCAATCAAGACAACGCCCAGAGCGAAGCCAACGGCAGGCCACAAAAAATCGACGATGTTATTGTTCGTGAAAAATAAAAAGCTCAGCTTGGCGAGCAGCAGATACAGCACAACCACGCCAATCAGCTTTGGCAAGTCTCTGGTGTTATAGACGGAGGGCATCGAAATTCATCACCCCGGTACAGATAAGAAATGTCCGAAAGTGCAGTTTACCTGAGCAAATCATACCCCTGATCAACGTCAACGCCGAATGGCTATCCGACTGATCAACCGTCGCAAGGCCGTCCTGCTACCAACGCATTGCATGAAGACAAGTACTGTTTGCCAAGCACTTGACCGGTCAACACCGTCAGGTCAACGACACGCGATGAAATCTAAACCGGCGCGAAACACAGAGGTCATCGACCTGACCAATCGCTTTGTCATGGAACGCGCGGTACCATTTCTATCGCCGACTCAATTTGCCGGCAAATTGTCTTGAGTATCTTGATGCGGGCATAGCGTTTGTCATTGGCCTCGACCAAAGTCCAAGGCGCGATTTCGGTGCTGGTGTGGTCTACCATGTCGCACACCGCACGTTCATAATCGTCCCACTTGTTGCGATTTCGCCAGTCTTCTTCAGTGATCTTGAATCGCTTGAATCCGATTTCTTCGCGGGCCTTAAAGCGTGCCAACTGCTCGTCTTTGCTTATTGTCAGCCAAAACTTGGACACCACAATACTGTGCCTGACCAGTTGGGCTTCAAAGGCGTTGATTTCACTATAAGCGCGGGCCCAGTCAGACTGCGAACAAAACTCCTCCACGCGCTCAACCAACACGCGTCCGTACCATGAGCGGTCAAAAATGCTTAACCGGCCGCGCCTGGGAATATGTCGCCAGAATCGCCACAGATAAGGTTGAGCGCGCTCCTCCTCGGTGGGCGCCGCGATCGGAATGGTCGTGTAGAAACGCGCATCTTGCGCCGCTGTAATGCGGCGAATAGCGCCACCTTTGCCCGCTGCGTCGTTGCCTTCAAAAACAGCGACGACAGTAATCTTCTTGAATCTGGGGTCTCGGGTCAGTCCAGCCAGCTTGCCTTGATATTCTTCCAGTTCGTTCTGAAATTTCTTCTTGTCAAGCGTCTTCGATAGATCCAGTTTTCTAAGAATATCCAGGTTGTCAACGGCAGGGCGCCGGAGGCTTGTGGGGATTTTTGGCGCGCTTTCGAGCGGGTCGGCAAGGCGCTTTTCAAGTGCGTCCAGGATCACTTTACACACAGTGAGGTTTCGATAGCGTGCGTCAAAGCCTTCGACAATCACCCACGGTGCCTCGGGGGTGTCCGTATTTCTAATGACGACCTCATGGACGGCATGAAACTTTTCATAGAGTTTGTGATGTTGCCAATCTCGCTCAGTCACGCGCCATTTTGTTTTCGGGTCTCTTTCCAGGATCTTGAGCCGCTGCTCTTGTTTTTCCCTGGATAAATGCAGCCAGAACTTGATGACCAGAGCCCCCTCAGCGACAAGCATCCTTTCAAACGCATTTGCGCGCTCCAGACTCTGCAGCAGATCTGCGTGCGAGCTTTGGCCCTTGACGCTATTCAATATCGGCCAGGTGTACCAAGAGCCAAGAAACACGCCCGTCCTACCCTTGGGGGGAAAAGCGCGCCAAAAGCGCCACATCATGGGACGGTCCAGCTCTTCGTCGGACGGGTCACCCATGCCATGGCTTTGGATGAAGCGTGGATCCATCCATTCGCTAAGCAAATTGAGTGTCTCCCCTCGACCTGCGCCATCAACACCACCAAGCAGAATAACCACTGGAAATCTGGCATCACGCGCCAGTTTCACCTGCGCTTGCACAAGGGACTCGCGCACGCCGGGCGACTCGCTTTCATAAGCGGTTTTGCTAATTGCGTGACCAAGTTCAGCAGATTCAAACATGACTTCATACCCCCAGGAATTCAATTCGAGCGAGTTGAGTGCGTGACTCAAAAGCCTCAACCGCCTTCTTGACGGAAACAAAAAATTGCGCGTTTCCAAGTTCTTCTGATAATCCCACCGCGGCAAGTTGCTCGCGGAATGGGCGGGGAGCATCTGCAATCTTGATCTCCACGCCCAAATCATCCAGCTCTCTGTGCAGTTCAGAAATTCGTTGTGCGGCGGTCACATCCATGTAGGAGATTGCCTGCGCATCGAGAACCAACCATTGCAGCTTGTCGTCACTTTCTGAAACCAATTCGCGAATACGACTAACGACATAGCGAGCATTGGCAAAGATCAACGGCGCATACAGCCGGTAAACAATGACACCGCTGACAGATTGCGCATCCTCATTTTCCAAGCAGTCATGAAATTTTCCGTCGGTGGTTCGACGACGCAACACCGCATCTCGCGGTCGAGAAATCTGAACAAGGGTCGCTGCCAGAGAAAATAGCATACCCACAATAATTCCGGTTACCACACCAGCCAGCAGAATCGCTGCAGTGACGGAAATCGCCAACCAAAATTCCTTGGGGTCTATCGTATATAGACGACGCAATGGAGCAATCTCCAGCATGCCGATGGCTGTAATGATGAGCACCGAACCTAGTGCGACCTTGGGCAGCAGGGGAATCAGACCAGTGAGAAATATCAGGAAAATAACCAGTCCGCCAGCGGCCACCAGTTGTGCCACCTGACTGTTTCCACCTGCCTGATCGACAATCGAAGTACGTGACTGACTGGCAGATACAGGGAACCCCTGCCAGAAACTTGCCAGAATGTTTGCTGAGCTCAAAGCGACCAGTTCCTGGTTTGGGTTAACTTCGTATTTGTGTTTTTCTGCAAAGGCCTGCGCCAGCAGCAGGCCATCGGAGAAAGCCAGGAATGCAACCGCTACTGCCGCCGGGGCCAGGGCAGAGATGTCTTCCCAGTAAATGTCTGGAAATCCCAAGTGGGGCAAGCCGGTGGGAACGGCTGCTACCAGGGCGACCCCGTGGTGTCCCAGATCCAAACCCACGGACGCAAAAAGTGCTGCACCACAAGCAACAAGCGCTCCGGGAATGCGCGGCGCTTTGCGATTGAGCACAACCATCAAGGCCATTAGAAGAATGCCCGTAAGCAGCGTGGGCCAGTGGGTGTATTTCAATTGCGTCCAAAGATCCCTCAATATCGGAAAGAATGAATCTGCTGGGGAGGAAACGCCCAGCATTTTTCCTAGTTGAGTGGCGATCAGGATCAGGGATGCGCCGTTGAGGTATCCGGTCAGAACCGGCCGGGACAGCAGGTCTGCGATGACACCTAGCTTCAACCACGCTGCCAACAGAAGCACTGCGCCAGTTAGTAGTCCCAGTTCAGCAGCGAGCGTTGCCAGGCGCACCGTATCACCCCCACCCAACGGCAGAATGGCTGCGCCGACCAACAAGCAAATGGCGGCATCAGGCCCTGCGATGACCTGTCGGGAACTCGCAAAAGTGGCATATCCGAGTGCCGCCGCCAGTGCCGCATAAAGACCAGTTATTGGAGGCAAGTGAACCAGTTCAGCATAGGCGATCACGGATGGGATCATCACGATGCAGGCCGAGAGCCCCGCCACCACATCTGCGCTCAGCCAACGTTTGCGGTAATGACGAAGCACACTGAGCAGCGCCGGTGCGTACATCCGGGGGTGCTGTCTGCGATTCACGCGGGCTTTCATTTTGTTGGATGTATTGGAACGGTACAAACAATATATCGACCTTACCTCTGAAAAGCGTATCCCTAGGTGGTCGGTCGTAACAAGATGTCAATGAATTGCACGACATGATCAACAAGGCACTCAGTGATGAATGCCAGGCCAGTGCCGTCGATTGCGGCATTGAGCATCTGGTAGACGCCATGGCAGATGAGTGGACCGTCCAGGCCTACTTGCGCCTCACGCCTGGCTATCGGTTTTGAAAGGGTGACATTGCAACAGAGTTTTGCGACAAGTCACTCAAATCGAATACCCCTAAAGTTTTCCACAGGAACGTCGTCAAATAGATGACGTGACTCCACAATGGACTTGCTCTTTCCTTGTCAGTGCAATCTGGGAACGCGTCGACCGGCCTGTCAAATTTGGTTGCGCTCGAGACTGGAGATGGCATGAAAATTGGTGTTCAACAGCGCAATACGTATGCCGTGCGGCACATTCGTGTGGCACTCGCGTGCCTTAACAGAGCGGCATCGACGAGGGAAATTGGCAAAGCGAATAACTGGGCTTTGGCATGGAACCGTGGGCACGAAACTTTGGTCGCAGGTGACATTGATTCAACTCAGAACCTGGTAACAGGGCGGACTTATCGCGAATCAAAAATTCGTAACCGCCTAAAACTGCCCGCTTTGGGGACCGAAGTGGTGTTGCACAGCGTGACCGCGCAAAGGCTGGGCCATGACGGTCGGCATCCGCGAACTTCCCTTCAGCACCGGCAGCCGACTTTGAACCATTCACGCTGCACCGCAGAATTGGCTGCAATGGATGGTCATCATTCCCCCCGAAAATAAGAGGAAGTGGTGAAAACTGGCTCCTTATCAATGTCTTCCCTTGCTCCGGCTAAAGTCGTGGCCAAGGTCCTTCTTGCGATTCTGGTCGCAGAACTCGCCATCATGATTGCCGTAGAGTGGATCCTGGAGCCGATGTTGGATCATGATTCTGCTACGTGGTTTAGGTGGATTTTGGAGTTCGGTGATCCCGTTTTGTTAGTGTTGCTCCTGGCACCGATCATCTACTATTGGGTGGCGCTACCGATACGGGATGCCCAGCAAGAGATTCACGAGATGGCATATCACGACGCCCTGACTCATTTGCCAAACAGAAGACTGCTTAACGATCGTATTGCTCAGGCCATGGCTGTGAGCAAACGCACGGGTTCCTTTGGTGCACTGATGGCACTTGACTTGGACAACTTCAAACCGCTGAACGATACCCATGGTCATGGGATCGGCGACATGCTGTTGATCGAGGTTGCCAAGCGGTTGACCGCAAGCGTGAGAGAGAGCGATACGGTGGCGCGTTTTGGGGGTGACGAATTTGAGGCGCTATTGAGTGAATTGAGCACCGATAGGCAGCAGGCGGTGGCTCAAGCCGAACGTGTGGCGGAAAAGGTTCGAACGGCTCTGGCGGTTGACTATTCGCTCAAGGTTTCAAAACCGGGTAAGCCGGAAGTTTGGGTCAATCACCAGTGCACCGCGAGCATCGGAATTGCATTATTTATCCGAAAGGATCTGGATGACGCTGACTTGCTGAGACAGGCTGATGTTGCGATGTATCAGGCCAAAGACGCGGGTAGAAATTCGATTCGTTTTTTTCAAGGTACCAACAAAGTGTGAACGGCTTCTATCGGTCCAGACTGTATAGAAACGCTGACCAAAATCTCTAGTTGTTGGCGCCAACATACGCTCAAGAAGTTGGAATTCGCACCGATAATATTTGGGTGGGCCGGGCTCGGCAAGGCGAAAAGGTGCCTGTGCATTTGTGACACTGACTTTTGACTGGTGACGATTGGATCCTTGCGTTGGTGGCAGTGAGCGGGCGTCAATCCGCAGACCAGCGCTGCATCGCTTTTCATTTCGAACTTTGATCAAGGCATACGATTCAATGAATACAACAATACAGGAAATCGACGAGCGCACGAACCTGGCGGGCAACAGCATGTTCGAGTTGCTGCTTTTTCGCTTGGGCAAAGCGCGCGGAACACAGCGGCGTGAGTGGTTCGGGATCAATGTCTTCAAGGTGCGCGAAATCCTGGTGATGCCGCCGATTACCACGATAGCGGGTACGGCCCCTGTTGTCATGGGCGTGGCCAACATTCGCGGCGAGATGATATCGGTGATTGACCTGCCCGCCGTGGTGGGATGTGTTCCGGAAAATGGCCTGGGCATTCTCATCGTGACAGAATTTGCGCGGACCACCCAGGCTTTTGCGGTCGAGGAGGTCAACGAGATCGTGCGACTCGAATGGAAGCAAGTGCTCTCCGCCGAGGGTTCCGGCGGCGCCCTGGTGACCAGCTTCGCGCGGCTGGATGCGGATGCGGACACCAACCGTCTTGCAGTGGTGCTGGACGTCGAACAAATTCTGCGCGATGTATTTCCAATGCAACATCAGGCGATCCCGGAAGGCAGCGTCGTATCCGGGCTTGCGCTACCGCCCGGAACGGTCATTCTTGCCGCGGACGATTCGGGCGTGGCCCGGATGATGATTGAACAGGGTCTCAAGGCCATGGGTGTGCCCTACATCATGACCAAGACGGGCAAGGAAGCCTGGGACCGCCTACAGGCGATCTCGACCGCCGCTTTGGCCGAAGGCAAGACGGTCCACGACAAAGTGGCGCTGGTTTTGACCGATCTTGAGATGCCGGAGATGGATGGCTTTACCCTCACGCGCAATATCAAACAGGATACGCGCTTCAAATCGATACCAGTCATCATCCATTCGTCCCTCACTGGAGCGACCAATGAAGCACACGTTAAAAGCGTCGGCGCCGACGCCTATGTCGCCAAGTTTGTGGCAGAGGAGCTGGGCTCCGTGATCAGCAAGGTTCTCTTTGAAAAATCTCGCCATCGACCGGTAGCCGCCCCCTCCCAGAATTGACCCGCCATGAAACCGGAGGCCCTATGAGCAGCGTGAACGAACTTGTCAAGGATATACGCGGCCTGGTGACGCTGCCGCATGTCTATATCCAGATCGGCCGGTTGGTCGACGATCCAAAGAGCTCCTCGCTGGACATTGCCAAAGCGGCCAGCCAGGATCCTTCCTTCACACTGCGCCTGCTGCGGGTCGCAAACAGCGCCCTTTACCGCTTTCCGTCGGCGGTGGAAACGGTCGCGAAGGCGGTCTCGATCATTGGCACGGCGCAGATTCGCAATCTCGCGCTGTCGATGTCGGTGGCCAGCAGTTTTGAAGGATTGCCCAATGAGTTGGTGTCGATGGACAATTTCTGGAGGCATAGCCTGCTTTGCGCCCTGACGGCGCGCCACCTGGCGAAACTGGTTGGCCGCTGTGACCCGGACGCACTTTTTACCGCAGGCCTGCTGCACGACATCGGTGAACTCATCATCTTCAACCGCCTGCCCGAGCAGGCCAAGGAAGCCCTGCTGATGGTGCTCGACGGCGACGAGGAAGTCCAGGTGCATCAGGCCGAGCAGAAAGTGTTCGGGTTCGATCACAGCGAAGTAGGCGGCGAACTCGCCAGGGAATGGCACCTTCCCCCCTTGCTTGAAGAATGCATCGCCCATCATCACGACATCGCCAGCAGTGTGCGCTACCGCCGCGAGGTGGCGCTGGTCCATCTGGCCAACGTCATCGCTGTAATGGCCGAGCTTGACAGCCTCAACCCGCTCGATGTTTCGCCCTTCGATCCCGAAGCCTGGGAACTCACCGGGCTGACGCAAGACTGCGTCGAGCCCGCTGTGCGCGAGGCGCAGGCCGGGATCATCGAAGTCGAGCGACTGTTCACGGGCAAGCAGTAGCCGCCTTCGATACCCTCAATTTCGAGCCCCGCATGCGACTTCCCCTTCCTCCGGCACTTCCAGGATTCGAACATGTGCGGCGAACCTGGAACGAGAGTCAAGAGTTCTATTCGGCTCGCATCCTCCCCGGTGAATACTATGTGACTAAATCCAATGAGGCGGTCTCGACGACGCTTGGATCATGTATTTCGGCTTGTATTCGCGACCGGGTTTCCGGCATCGGTGGAATGAATCATTTCATGCTCCCCGCTTCGGCGGGCGCCGAGTCCGATTCATGGAAGGCAGCCGGGCTTGGCGCCGGAACGCGCTACGGTAATTTCGCCATGGAACACCTGATCAATGGCATCTTGCGAAATGGCGGTCTGCGGCAAAACCTGGAAGTCAAGATATTCGGCGGCGGCCGCATCCTTGCCAACATGACCGATGTCGGCATGCGCAATATTGTTTTCGTGCGGGAATACCTCAAGACCGAACATCTGCGACTGGTGGCCGAGGATGTGGGCGATGCCTATCCGAGAATGGTGATGTATTTCCCTATCACCGGCAAAGCCCGGGTAAAGCGGCTCCGTTCGCTGCACAACAATGTCATCACCATTCAGGAAAATCGCTACGTTGAGAGCGTGGCCGAAAAACCAGTGGCAGGAGATATCGAACTGTTCTAAACGTGCAATATGGGTCCACCGAATACTTACGAACAGTCGGTGCGATATCAGCTGTTTTTGACGCCTGGACGTGCCAAAATCGAATAGACTACTTGCATTAAGCTCGCACCATGGCCTGAGGGCTTTAGATCCCCAAGTGCTCCTGGCCAGGACAGCACCATGCGCTACATACTTGTCGTTGACGATAATTCTGATATCCGCCGTTTGCTCGGCACAACTTTGGTCAATCAGTACCAAGTTATAGAAGCGGATAACGGCGTGGCGGCGCTCTACGCCATCCGCAAATTCCATCCTGCGGCGGTCCTGCTTGACGTGATGATGCCGGGCGAGATCGACGGCCTTTTGGTGCTCGATGCAATCAAGTCCGACCCCAAGGCGCGTGACATCCCGGTAGCCATGATCACAGCGCGCGGCCAACAGGCCGACCGTGACGAGGCAAAGCGACGCGGCGCGGACGCTTATTTTGTCAAACCCTTTAGCCCGCAGCAGGTGAGTTCGTGGATTCGGGACCGTGCCCAGTGAACCTTGGCGCGCCAGCGCGTCTGCATAGCTCAAGTGATTGATCCTCCCTACGCCACACTGACAGTGACCGAGTTGGAGCGGTTGGCACGTGGAAGCTCTGCACACAAACCAGATGCACGAGCTCGCTTCGAACTGGGACATCGCTACGCCACGGGAACAGGTGTAGCCAAAGACTTAGGGCGGGCCGCGCACTGGTTTGCCCAAGCGGCTGACATTGGGCACCTTGATGCGCAACGCAACCTGGCCTTTGCCTATTTGAAGGGCAGGGGCGTCGAGAAGGATACGGTCCAAGGTATCAGGCGACTGAGTGATGCCGCCGCGCGCGGCGACGCGCCTGCGTGCCGGCAGCTTGGCTACCATTACGCGACTGGCACCGGCATTGGCAAGGATGAGAACGAAGCGGTGCGCTGGTTTCGCAAGGCCGCAGAGCAGGGCGATGCCTTTGCCCAGTACAACCTTGGATTTGCCTATGACAACGGGCGCGGAATTCCAATTGATCCGATGCTGGCAATTTACTGGTATCAGCGTGCGGCCGAGCTGAACATGGCCGATGCCCAATGTGCTCTGGGGCTTATCTATGAGGGCGGCTTGGGCGTGCCGGTGGACCTCCCAAGGAGTGTGCAATGGAACCGGCTAGCGGCTCAGCAGAACCATGCCGAGGCTTGCAGCAACCTGGGCTGGCTGTATGAGAATGGTTTGGGCGTGACCCAAGACCTGGAACAGGCCGAACACTGGTACTCAATCGCGGCGCGCCAGGAGTTTGCCGAGGCTAAAGCGCGATTGACCCGAATGCACCAGCGGCCTGTGCATCCGGCGGGTACCGTTTCGTCCGAGATATCCGCTAGCCGCCTCAGGTTGGCGGAAGAGACTGTGGGCAAGGTACCATCCATGGCACCATCCATGGCAGAGTTTCTGGAGCAAGCATTTTCTGGCCTGATCGGGCTTGAGAGGGTGCGCGACGAAGTCCTGCGCCAGGCAAGCTACATCGGCGTGCAAAAGATGCGTGCACAACAGGGTCTAAAGGTGCCCAGGTGGCCGTCGCGTCATCTGGTTTTTATGGGCAATCCGGGAACTGGAAAAACGACGGTAGCCCGTATCATCGTCGGCATGTATCAGCGTCTGGGCATTCTCAAAAGTGACAAGATCGTTGAGACTGATCGCGCCGGATTGGTTGCCCCCTACATCGGCCAGTCGGCGCTTAAGACCCAGAGCTTGGTGAAGTCGGCTCTGGGCGGCGTCTTATTCATTGATGAAGCCTATGCGCTGGCGCGTTCCGGAGCGCAAGACTTTGGCCATGAAGCCATAGAAACACTGCTCAAGATGATGGAAGACCACCGCGACGAACTGGTGGTAATTGTGGCCGGTTACAGCACCGAGATGGAAAGCTTTCTTGAATCCAATCCGGGTCTGGCATCGCGCTTTAACCGGTACTTGCACTTTCCGGACTACACCCCGGCTGAGCTGTTGCAGATCTTGCAGAATTTTTGCAGCACACAGTCTTACGCATTGGATACTGATGTGAATGCGGGCCTGCAAATTGTGTTTGACCGCGAGATCAAAGGGCAGCGTGGTCACTTCGGCAATGCCCGTTATGTTCGAAATTTGTTTGAAAAAATGATAGAGGCGCAGGCGCTACGGATCTGCAAACTTACAACCGCTTCCAACGTGGATTTGCAGAATATTCTGCGCGTTGATGTGGAGTCCGCCCTCGGCAACGTTTTACCAGAGACCGAAGGCAGCGCCATCAGCTATGAGCGCGCGCTGGCCCGGCTCGATGCCTTGGTCGGACTGCGCCAGGTCAAGCAACAGGTGCGACGCCTACTGGCCTTTATGCGCACCCAACACGCGCGGGCTGAGGCCGGCAACAAGGCGGCGCAGGGATTTTCACAGCATCTTGTCTTCACCGGAAACCCCGGCACCGGAAAAACCGTTGTGGCCCGCATTCTGGCCGACCTCTACTTCAGCCTTGGCATCATTCCCTCCAACCGCATGGTGGAAGTTGATCGTTCCGGCTTGGTGGCAGGCTATGTCGGCCAGTCCGCCCTCAAGACCCAGGCGGTAGTGCAATCAGCCCTGGGCGGTGTGCTGTTTATAGACGAAGCCTATGCCCTGAGTGATAGCGATGGCGCAGCGGGCTTTGGATCGGAGGTGGTGGATACCTTGCTCAAGGCAATGGAAGACCAGCGTGCGCAACTCGTCGTGATTGTGGCGGGGTACACCGCACCTATGCAGGTCTTTATCCAGAGCAACCCGGGTTTGCACTCGCGCTTTAACCATTACATCGCATTTGAGGACTATTCCCCGCAAGAATTACTAGACATTTTTTCGGTATTCTGCCGGGAATCAGAATACATGCTGGATGATTCTGCGCGCGCGCCGTTACTGCGGGCCTTTGAGCAACTTTTCAGCACTGGAGCCACCGAGTCAAACGGGCGCTTTGTTCGCAACGTATTCGAGCGCGCCATTGAAGTGCAGTCGTACCGCCTGTCCGCGCAGGGTGGAGTTCCGGGCAGTGACATGAACCTGCTGCTCGACACGGACATTTTGCAGGCACTGCAAGAGGTGCAAGCAGAACGGTTGTAGTCGGCCATGGAAAACCCCTGCAACTCGCATAAAAAATAACTTTCTTGTGTAAATCGTGTGCACTAAATCTTACGGAAAACGTTAATGGCGGAGATATTTTCTGAGTTATTTTGGTATGCAAGCCGTTGACTTCTTCCGCAGCCGAATTGACGCCATCATCAATTTGAACGATCCCTTGGCAGTTCTGGCTAGTCGGCCGCCCTGGAGTCAGATCGAAGCGGTCTTTAATGGGCGTGCATGACGTGAGGATTGGCAATGCGCCACTTCGGGTGTGGTAACGCGAGGATTTGATTGCAAGGGCGGATCGCTCTTTGTAAATGAACCGGAGTTGGACTAACTTTGAGGTTCGTCAGGTGAATCTGTGGGTAGTTTTCGGTGGATTTGATCCGTCACTAATCCTTTGCAGCAGTTCAGATGTCGCGTCCGCCGTCGACCAGGCACCTGCCCACAGGACAAGCCTGTGTACAGCCACCGCGCGGTGCGTGACTTGCCCACCGATCCCCGACATGAAGCCTTCGGCCTGACGCGGTGGAGCAGCAACGACAGCAGTTTGTCGCCATCGATTTGGTCAGTCTTGGCGCGCCTGGCATGTCGGTTCACTTCAATGCTGGATGAGCCGACCACGATATTGTCGATGCCGTGCTCAACCAGCCAGCTCTGTAACCACCAGCCGTCGCGTCCGGCTTCGTAACAGGAGTGAACCTTGGCCGCGGGGTCGAGCTTGCAACGCTCCTTGGCCTTGGCTATGCATTGCATAGCAGCATCCGTGTCACCGGCGTCAACGCTGTATCGGCTCGGACTGCGCCGGCCATCACTCAGTGTCAGCTGCCATTTCTTGTCACTGAACTCAAAGCTCATGTACAAGTCAGTTGGGGTCACCGTGCCTTGGCCTTGCAGGACTATCTGGGTAGTAGACATTTCAGTTCTCCTTTGCAACGAAGTTTGAAGTCCTCTTTTTTAGCTCAATCAGTTTCGATTGAGTAGTGCCCCATAGCATCTCCAGAGAAAGTTGGCTGGCTCTTAAAAACACATTTCCTGTCAGTCACCCAGCCGTATTACGTTCTCCAAACCCGTCATCCGGCGCGCCTTGATCGGGTTACGCCATACAGCACCAACGTTCGCACCCGTGGCACGCGCAAATCACTCTACCAAGCGGCGCAATTGGTGGTGTACCTACAAGGCAGGGACTTGCTGCGGGATTGTGAGGGTTTTTACGTGGACTGACGGTTGATCAAGGGTGCGATACTAGCCCTGAGGTGTTTGAAATCCCTGTCCGTTTTCGACTTAGCAATCATGGGTTCCAGAAATCACCGTGTCCGCCGCAGCCAAACTCACGCCACCCGCTGACCCGCAATCGTCGCGCGAGCGGGTGCTTTCCCGCTTGTCGTCAAAAGGGGATTTGCCGGCGTTGAGTCTGGCCGTTTCCAACACGGTGCGCGGCTCCTTCTCGGAAACGGAAGGACTCCAGACGATGGCAAACACCATCCTCTCGGACGTCTCCCTGACACAACGCATTTTGCGTATTGCGAATGGCACAGCTTACCGTTTGCCAGGTGCAGCGCCGTGCACACTTGTCTCCAAGGCCGTCATGCTGATAGGCCTCTCGAACGTCCGGGCGATTGCGCTGTCGGCAACCCTGCTGGAGAGGATAAAGGATAAGGAGCAGGCGTCGCACTTGAAGCTGGAGTTTGCCAAATCATTCCTGGCGAGCGTCATGGCGCGTGAGATGGCCAAGGGTAATCCCAAGGCCAGCCGCGAGTGCCTGTCCATCGCGGCGCTGTTCAAGGACCTTGGACGCCTGCTCATCGTTTCGCACGACTTTGAGCAATTCAAGGCCATCCGCGACCTGGCGCTGGCTGAGGATATTTCCGAGGAAGTTGCCGCCAGCCGACTCATGGGAACCGGATTCGATGCCATAGGCGAAACCATGATGCGCGAGTGGCACCTGCCAGAGAGCATCATTTCTGCGACGCGAAGTGCTTCCGCCGCGCCCACTGGCAAAGGCGGTCAATCGACAGAAGACTGGATGCGCGGTGCTGTGGCCTTGGCAACGGAAACCGCTAGCGCTCTCACAGAAACTGCTGGCGCCGCAAGGGAACGGGCGTTTTCCATAGTTCTGGCCAAGCACGGCAACACGGTGTCGGTAGACCGCGGCCAGCTTGATGATTTGCTATCAATCGCTGGCAAGGAGTCCCTCGACCTGGCGCATGGCCTTGGCTTGCCTGTTCTTGTTTCGGACGCAAGGGACGCAGAGGACGAAGCGGCTGCCAAGGTCGCCGCTCAAGAGCTGGCGGCCCTCGCGGTTGAGAACCTGAGCAATGAAACTGACGGGGACGGGGTTTTGCCTCACGGCGCAGTTCTGACGGAATTTGTGGCCCCAGATGATGCCGCTGGCGAAGCCATCGACAGTGCCTCCCCGGTCGTTGCACTCATACCAATCCGTCAAACTTCTCATGCCATACTCTTGGCGGGTATCCAGGAAGCAACTCGTACGCTGGTGAGCGAGAACGCAACGCTGCGCGATGTGGTGACGCTGGTGCTGGAAGCGCTGTTCCGAGGTCTTCACTACGACAGGGTGCTGGTATGCCTTAAGAATCCCGGCAAAGGTGTGTATGAGACCAAAGTGGCGCTCGGGGAGGGTCGAGCGAGCCTGATGACAGGATTCAGGCTTCCGTGCGAATACACCGCCGACCTGTTCCATATTGCCTTATCAAAAAACGTGGACGTCCAGATCAAGAATGCCAGTGAACCCGGCATCTGGACGAAGCTCCCGAGTTGGCATCACGCCTTGCTGCCGAAGACGCGCAGTTTCCTCCTGCTGCCGTTGGTGCTGAACGGAAAGATACTTGGGTTCTTCTATGGCGATCGGGATGCCACGGACGAGCACACAATCACCAAGGATGAGCTAGACTTGGTGAAGGCGCTGAAGAATCAGGTACTGCTGGCGGTTAAAGCGCTGCGCTGACGCTAGCCGTAGAGGGAAGCAATTATTGAAACTGAGCTTCCGGTAACCTGCCCTTGGCGACCGAGGGGTTACGCTGCTTATGGAAATATTTCCATAATGCAACCCGGTCAGACGATGGCGGCCTCCAAAAGTTCGCCCTAAACTAAACACACGCGTATCGTCCTCGTTGGCCTCAAGTAAGCGGCTTGCGCCGGAATACATAAACGGCAGATTCCAGTTCGGGGGGCAACACCAGGGTGCCAAGCTCCTTATCTTCTTGAAGGTCAAAAGCGGATTGGAGTCTGTAGTCTTTCCAGTTGCCGAATGCAATCTGGTGACGGCTGCCGATGACGATATACATTTGCACGTTGGGCGTATCAAATACGGCGCGCTCAAAGTCATTCTGCGATGGCGGCCACGAACAGATAACCACCTCTGGAGCAAAGGTTGTCAGAGCCTTACGGGCGTCCAGCTTGATGACCCACTCCGGGTACTTCACGGCAGTGTTCCAGCCATGATTATCCGTGGCGGTTAGCTGGACACCCCTGTGTTTCAAGAACCGCGTCAGCGTCCCGTCTCCCGCTCCGATTTCCAGGCAACTTCTGGAAGAAATCATTGCGGCTAGCGCCTCGATCAGTGCGCCCGAATAGAAACAATAGATTCCCCTGGGCTGCACCAGTGGCATGAGCCGCTTCTTTTGCCAGACCAGTGGCCAGAACAGGCGGAACCAGAACAGGGAAACTGGTTTTCGCTCCAACCCTCTCGCAAACAGCAGTTTCTGGGCGATGTAGCCGTTGAGCAGATTGAACCGCAGCTTCCCCTTTGTTGCTCCCGCATCTGCGGCCAGTGTGGACAGGCAGAGTTTCTTGACGGACTCGTGCGCCATGCGGCTACGGACAAATTGCGACAGAGCGGCTGCCATGACTCTTTGCCGGTTCCTGGAATAAGGTTGAGCCAACGCTGCTGGGACGGATAAGCGCTCCAGATAGGTCTTCAATTCTTCCGCGACTCCGCGCTCAACAATGGCGGATATATCCTTTTGCACGGTTGCCCATTCGCCCGGAAACCTTGCGCAAAGCTCATCCAGCGAGGGGCTCGTTTTCAGCCACTCCAGTGTTATTGCGTAACTCTCTTGCTTCATGAAGACACTTTTTGACATTGCGCTAGGCGGAATTCTTCCGAAGTGGAACGCGGGTTGAAGACTGATGCAACTTCGTGCGGGGTTCTAGAGCTCAAATGTTCTTGGGGTCGATGACTCAATTGGCCTTTGATGATTTTAAGTTCCTCATCTGTGACTGCGTCCAAAAGAGACTACTCATCCATCGAGTCGGAAATGCCGCCAAGCCACGTATCCGTTCCCACACTGGTCAGCATGTGAGGTTTCATGCGACAACCCACCACCTGGCGACTGAACAGGTCGATCACCGCCGTCAAGTACAACCAGCATTCGTCGGTGGCGATGTGGGTGGTGTCGCTGGTCCAATAGCAAAGTCTGCTGATTCTTTGATTTAACGCAACATTTGTCTTTGTAACGGCTTGCGCTAGTGAGTTACAAGCTGTAATTTGACTCTGGGATGTGCTGAACTTCGCCCAATGCTTAAATCAGCCTCCTTTCCCCGCATCTCATCAGGAGGTCTTATGTTGACTTTACATTTGCCAAGAGATATTCAGCGAGTCAGAGAGAGCTTCAAGGGCACCGATCCGGCGGCATTGATCGTCTTCGCGGTGGCGACCGGCCTATTGGCTGTGATCCTTGTGGCGATCTATTTTCGTTGATCTGGTTTGACTGTGAGGGTCATGCCGCATAAAGCGGGAAGGCCTGCAACGCTAACAGTTGCGACGAGCAGCGGAATTCTCCACTGCGGAACCTGAAGCTCTAAAGCCCCCTGCGAATTGCGTTGCCGGGCGCTCCATATCAGCCAGTATCGTTAACCAACGCCTGTGGTTCGGCTGTAGTTGTGATGCTCCCGACCCTGAACCAATTTCAGTCAAACACCGGTGATTCAACACCCAGAACCTTGTGCAGCTTTGGACTGGTGGTGGTGTACTGCAAGAAGACTTTTTTCTCGGGTGAAATAATAGGCATCGCACCAAATGCGGCCAAAGCGCATTCGTGGAAGCCACTCAAAATCAGTTTCTTCTTTCCAGGGTAGATGTTGATATCTCCGACGGCAAAAATACCCGGTTCACTGGTGGAAAATTTCTCAGTATCGACTTTAAGCTGTTTGCGTTCAATGTCCAGCCCCCATTCCGCGATTGGCCCCAGCTTGGGCGACAGGCCGAAGAACACCAGGAGAATGTCCAATGGAACGACCCGCGTGATGCCGTCGGCTCCGGTGACTTTGACGCCCGTGAGTAGACTGTCCTTTTCCTCGTAGCCGGTGACCTGACCGACAATGAATTGCATCTCCAGCGCCTCGCACAACTCTTTCATCTTGGCCACGTTGGCAGGGGCCGCCTTAAAGCCGTCGCGACGATGGATCAGGATGACACTTGCAGCTTTGTGCGGGCTATCTTTGACAAACTCCAGTGCCCAGTCGAGTGCCGAATCGCCGCCGCCGATAATCACCAGGTTCTTGCCCGCGAAATCTGCCGGGTTGCGCACGCGGTAGAAAAGTTGTGAGTCGTCAAAAGCTTCCAGTCCATCGACCTTCAGAGTGCGCGGCTGGAACGCGCCTACACCGGCGGCAATGAAGATAGTCTTGGCAAGAAAGCGTGTGCCTTTGGAAGTTTCCACAAAGAAACGACCATCGGCTTGCTTCTCGACAACCGTAACTTCCTGCCCGTAGTGAAACGTGGCGCCAAAGGGTTTGATCTGCTTGAGCAAGTTGTCAGTGAGTTCCTGCCCGGTGCATACCGGTACCGCTGGAATATCGTAGATGGGTTTGTCGGGATATAGCTCGACGCATTGTCCACCCGGGTAGGCCAGAGAGTCCACAACATGGGCCTTGATTTCCAGCAGGCCGAGCTCGAATACTTGAAATAGCCCGACAGGGCCGGCACCAACGATCACAGCGTCAGTTTCTAGGGGGTCTTGATGGTTGCGCACAGAGGGTTCAATTTTCGGGGGTCAAAGGGAACTGAGTTCAGCGGATCAGAAACGGTAGCTTGCCGGTTTTGTCTTTCCAATCATCAGCGTCAGGCAATGGTGCTTTGCGTTTGGTAATGCCTTTCCAACTGGGCAACTTGGCCAGATCAGCGTTGAGCTTCGTCATGTGCTGCTGGTCGGCCGGCACATCTTCTTCCGCATAAATGGCGTTCACTGGGCACTCGGGAATACACACTGCGCAGTCAATGCATTCATCAGGATCGATGGTCAAGAAGTTGGGGCCTTCGCGGAAGCAGTCAACAGGACAAACGTCAACGCAATCGGTGTATTTGCATTTGATACAGGCTTCGGTGACGGTATGTGTCATTTTGGGGCTCAGGCGACGAATGGGTGAAAACCCGACATTTTAATTGATCAGAACGGCGCCAGCGGTTTTGTGTGAAGCAGTATCCACCAAAACCAGTGACCCCAGCACCCGCGAGTGGCTGTAAGGCAGTGTGGAAATCGGTTCTTGTAGCGTCAGTTCAACGTGACCAATGGCATTGGCATCCAGCTGAGTTGCCTCTTTCTCTGCCAGGGTATTGATGTCGAGTTGATGAACAATCCGTTTGATTTTGGCCTTGACCCACCGGTGCCCATGCAGTGCCCAGTAGACGCGGCCTGCTACCAGGGGCTGGTCGTCCATCCAGGCGATGGTGGTTTTGAGTTCATGGCTTGGCTCGTAGGTAGCCACCGCCAGCAACCAGTCGCCGCGTGAGACATCGACTTCGCGGTCGAGCGCAATGCCAGCGCTATGCCCGGCCTGCACCGATCCGGGTTGGCGCGTGTGCCCCAACACTTGGGCGATGGTGGCCGTCTGGCCGCCGGGCAGAACGCAGACTCGTTGTCCCACTCGGACGCCGCCGGTGGCCACTCGACCCCAAAAAATGCGGCGTCCTTGGCTCGTGTCACTGGATGATGAAAATTTTTCAACCCACTGCACCGGGAAGGAAAATGGTGTTTCAGCCTCAGCCGGGGTGGTGGGCAATTGCTCCAGAATTTGCAGCAAACTGGGGCCAAGGTAGCCGCACCAGCCGACAACCGGTTCCACCACGTTGTGTCCTTTGAGGGCCGAGATGGGCACAATGGCCGCCACTTCAATATTGGCCGCATGGGCAAAGGCTTCAAGGGAACGACGGATGTTGGCAAATGCCGGTGTCGCCTGTTCTTCGAGTGCATCCAGTTTATTGACAGCGAACACGATGGACGGTACACGCAACAAGTTCACCAGCAGTGAATGACGACGGGTTTGCGCTAACAGTTCCGGTAAATTGGTTTGCCATTGAAGCTTGGTGGCATCCACCAATACAACGGCGGCATCAGCACTGGACGCTGCAGTCACCATGTTGCGGGTGTATTGCTCGTGGCCTGGCGCATCACCAATGATGAATTTGCGTTGTGCCGTGTTGAAGTAGCGGTAGGCCACATCAATCGTGATGCCTTGCTCGCGCTCGGCAGAAAGGCCATCGGTAAATAGCGCCAGATCGGCCTCACCACTTTTTGAAACGTTGGCCAGTTGGTCCAGCAATACCGAGCGGCTATCGATCAACAGGCGGCCAATCAATGTACTTTTGCCATCATCCACCGAGCCGCAGGTGATGAATTTCAATGCGGCTCCGGTGTCATTGTGACCACTGGCTACGCTTGTCGGTGCGTGATCAGCACTAGAAGTTGCAGCATCCATCAGAAGTACCCATCTTTTTTGCGCTTCTCCATCGAAGCCTCGGAGGTTTTGTCGTCCATACGGGTGGCGCCGCGCTCGCTGACATCGGCGGCCAGCGTTTCGATCACGATGTCGGCGGCGCAGGCGGCGACGCTATCTACCGGGCAGGTGCAGGTGATGTCACCCACGGTGCGAAAACGCACGTCACGGGATTCGACGGTTTCGTCGGTGCGTGCTGGGGTCAGGTCCGTTACCGGCACCAGCAGACCTTTGCGTTGCACCACGTCACGCTTGTGGGAGTAATAGAGTGACGGCAGAGCAACTTTTTCGCGATCAATGTACTGCCAAACGTCCAGTTCGGTCCAGTTGGAGATCGGGAACACGCGGAAGTGTTCACCGGGCTGCAGTCGGGTGTTGAACAGGGTCCACAGCTCAGGGCGCTGGGCTTTGGGTTGCCATTGGCCAAAACTGTCGCGGTGCGAGAAGATGCGCTCTTTGGCGCGCGCCTTCTCCTCGTCGCGGCGAGCGCCGCCAATCAGAGCGTCAAAGCGGAATTCATCAATCGCTTCGAGCAGTGTGACGGACTGGTGCACGTTACGCGACTCGCCCGGATGGGCCAGTCGGACGGTGCCGCGTTTCATGGAGTCTTCGACGCTGCGCACAATCAGCTCGGCCTGCAGCTCTTTGGCACGTGAATCACGAAAATCGGTCACTTCATGGAAGTTGTGGCCGGTATCGATCATCAATAACGGATAAGGAATACGGCCAACGCCAAATGCTTTTTCAGCGCATTTGAGCATCACCAGCGAGTCCTTGCCACCTGAGAACAGCAGCGTCGGCCGCTCGAACGCGGCTGCCACTTCGCGCAGGATAAAGATGGTTTCCTCTTCCAGCGCATCGAGATGCGTGTTGCTCAAATGGTCGGGCCGATGGTGCTGGGAAGAGTGCATGGGGGCTAGCAATTCGGGAAGGGTTCGGGCATTCATGCGGGTGCTTTCGAGAGCAAATTGGAGGAGGCGACGTGCAGACCACATTCTTTGGCCGATTCGTCTTCCCACCACCAGCGACCGGCGCGAAAGTCTTCGCCCACGCTGATGGCCCGGGTGCAGGGGGCACAGCCGATACTGGGGAAAAATTGGTCATGCAGCGGGTTGTAGTCAATTTTGTTGAGGGCGATGAAATGCCAGACATCACCCCAGGTCCAATTGGCCAACGGGTTGATTTTGACACGTGCTTTGTCGCTGCTGTCGATAAGTGGCACTTCGGCCCGGGCACCGGACTGTTCCCGGCGCAGTCCGGTGATCCAGGCCGCCTTACCAGCCAGCGCTCGTGACAGCGGTTCCATTTTGCGAATCTGGCAGCAGGCCTTGCGTAACGTGATGCTCTTGTACATGGCGTCCTTGCCTTCGTGTTTGACGAATTCCACCACCGCCTCGTTTGCGGGAGTGAACACCTCGACTGTTGCGATTGAAGTGGCTCTGAGGCGAGTCAGCAAGTCAAGCGTTTCGGAATGCAGCATGCCAGTTTCCAGCACAAAAATGCCGATGTCGAGCTGCAAGCTATTGATCAGGTGACTGACCACCACATCTTCCGCGCCCAGACTGGACGCCTGGCTAATCCGGGCGGGCTCACCTGCGACCAGCGGCGCATAGTCACACGCGGCTTGCTGCAGTAATGCAGTGGTCTGCGCCAGTTTGGCTTCAAAGTCGGCAGAGGCACGGGCGCTAAGTTCAATGGCGCTCACGCGGCAACTCCCGAATTGACGGGCGATTCGGCGACCGCGAAATGGGGGGTGCTCAACACCGCGTCACCCTGGTAAAACGCCTGGTAATGATCCAGTTGGCGCTGTGCAACAGCCAGGTTTTGGTCTTCGCGTAACAGCGCCGCGTCAAACCCGCAGCGTTGCATTTGAAGCAATTGGTCAATCAGAACGTTGCCAGTGGCGCGAATTTCTCCTTTGAAACCGAGACGCCTACGCAGCAAAAAGGCTTGACTGAAAGCGCGACCATCGGTGAATTTCGGAAAATTCAGGTCAATGCGTTCAACGCCATCAAGGTTCATTTTTCGGGGGTCTTCATTATTGGCCAAAGTGATGATATTCAAGGTGTCAGCCACCGCCGAATCAGCGTTGGCAACTACTAGTTTGAGAGTGTTTTGTGACATGGTCGATAGCGCTCAGTCGGTCAATGCATCAGCAGTTTTGAGGCGGATGTGATGGGCTTCATCAGGATTGCCGGTTTCATGGCGAACGCGATTCGCGGCATCGCGAAAAGGCGGCAGCCCGATGCGTCGCACGGCGCCGATAAAGGTCTCACCCGCCAGGCGTTGACTCTTGTAAGTTTCAAGCAGGGCCTCCACCACGTCGGCTACTTCAGACGCCGAAAACGAGGGGCCAATCACCTTGCCGGCTACGGATGAACCGCTTAACGTGGAGCCGTCGGAGCCACCCAGTGATACCTGGTACCACTCGCGTCCGTCTTTATCGACACCCAGGATACCGATATGACCACTGTGGTGGTGACCGCAGGAGTTGATGCAACCGCTGATGTGCAAATCAATCTCGCCCAAGTCATGCAATTCGTCCATGTCCTGGTAGCGCTCGGTAATGGCCTCGGCAATCGGGATCGAGCGGGCATTGGCCAGTGCACAAAAATCACCGCCTGGGCAGGCAATCATGTCGGTCAGCAACCGGACATTGGAACGGGCAAAACCAGCTTTGCAGGCAGCGCGCCACAGCTCGGGCAATTGCTCACTGAGGACCCAGGGTAGCAGCAGATTCTGGTCGTGCGTCACGCGTGCCTCTCCGGCTGAAAAATAGTCGGCCAGCTCGGCTGCGGTTTCCAACTGGTCAGCTGTGGCGTCACCCGGAGCGTAACCCAGGCGTTTGAATGACAGGGTCACGGCGCGCAGGTCAGGGTTCTTGTGGGGAGCGACGTTTTGCTTCAGCCAGCGGGTGTACTCTGTCACCTCATTTTCAGACCAGTTGGATGCCGGGACTTCAACGTCTGCTTGCACAGTCTTGCCAAGGGTAGGCGGTACAAAGGATGCCGTAACGCGGTCCAGCTCCTGCTGAGTGATGGTGTGCGGCGCGCCGTCCACGGCAATGATTTGCTGGTATTCAGACTCCACTTCATCAGTGAAGCGCTGGCCTTCGGCCTTGACCAGAATCTTGATGCGCGCCTTGTACATATTGTCGCGACGACCCCAGCGGTTATAGACGCGCACCAAGGCCTCCAGATAGTTCAGGATCTGGTGCCAGGGCAAAAATTCACGAATGGTGCTGGCAATCACCGGTGTGCGGCCCATACCGCCACCGACCAGCACTTTGAAGCCGACGGCTCCGCTGGCATCACGCTGCACGTGCAGGCCAACATCGTGCCAGGCAGTCGCGGCGCGGTCCTCGCGCGCACCCGAAACAGCGATCTTGAACTTGCGCGGCAGAAACGCAAATTCGGGGTGCAACGTGCTCCATTGACGCAGGATTTCACAGAACGGGCGTGGGTCCGCAATTTCGTCCACCGCAATGCCGGCGCGCTCGTCGCTGGTGATGTTGCGAATACAGTTGCCGCTGGTCTGGATGCCGTGCATGTTGACCGAGGCCAGCAAATCCATGACGTCGGCGCTCTTGTCCAGCGCAATCCAGTTGAACTGGACGTTCTGACGGGTGGTGAAGTGTCCATAGCCGGTCGGCAGCTTATGTGTGCCAAAACCAGCCTGCGTGCTTTGCGCTTTCTGGAATACCTGTTCGCTGGGCTGGTCGTACTCTCGTGCAATTCGGGCCAATGCGCGCAGCTGGTCGCTGCATAGCTCGCCATAAGGCACGGCGACCCGCAGCATCGGCGCGTAACGTTGCACGTACCAACCGTTTTGCAGCCGCAGCGGGCGGAAATCATCGTCGCTAAGCTGGCCGGACAGGTTTCGCTCCAACTGGTCGCGGTATTGCGCCGCGCGGCTGCGCACAAACTGGCGGTCAAATTCGGTGTATTGGTACATGGGGGTTACAGAGCAATCAATTTCACGCCGGCATAGGCCAGTAGCACGGAGAGAAGCGAGCGAATCACTCGTTCCGGGATGCGCGACATCAGGTGCGAGCCGACCCAGATGCCAGGCAGTGAGCCAGCCAGCAGCTTTGCCAACAAGGGCCAGTCCACCGATCCCAGCGAGGCGTGCCCCAGGCCAGCCACCAACGTGAGCGGCACGGCGTAGGCAATGTCGGCCGCCACAATGCGTGGCAATGGCAGCATAGGGTACAACAGCATCAATACGGTCACGCCGATCGCTCCGGCGCCAACGGACGTCAGCGTCACCAGCGCGCCAATGGCGGCGCCAAACAACAGTGGCAGGCTCCAGTGGCGCGGTGTGGCTGCCAAAGTTTCCTGACCCGCAAGCACCGAAGTCGGCGCTGTTTTGCCACGAATTGCTTTGTACAAGGTGGCGGCAGCAGTGAGAAGCAGGGCCAGGCCCAGGGTGGTGGTCATCAGGCTTTGCACTTTGACACTGGCAGCGCCCACCTGATCCAACAAAAACAGTGTGATCAGCGCAGCCGGAATACTGCCGGCCGAAAGATGGGCTACAACGCGCCAATCGACCCGGCCGGCGCGTGCCGATTTGATGGTGCCGCCCATCTTGGTGAAGGCCGCGAAAAGCAGGTCGGTACCCACTGCCATGTATGGCTTGATGCCAAAAAAGAAAATCAGGATCGGCGTCATCAGCGAGCCGCCGCCGACACCGGTGAGTCCGACCACTAGGCCAACGAAAAAACCTGCAAAGATAAACGCAAAGTCATGCATGGGAGCCGACTGTAACGACACATCTTTATGTTGTGAAATATATTTTTGTGTTGCCTATATGCAAATTTGGCATATAGACCGGCGAGGCATTCAATGGCTAAGCCAGTCCCCCATCAGAATTTCTTCAAACAGGGTTTTGCAGGCCTCTGCCCTTACTTGCATGCACGCCTGGGTCGAAGGCCTGTCGCTGTTCCAGCCCGCTTGCGGATAGTCGATAAAATCGCGTCGGTTCAGCATGGTCTGGCCCTGTGCCAGACCTTCAGTCGCCACGCGCACGATGCCATGCACGAGAGTGAACAATTCCGGCTGCACCAAATAGATGAAGGCCAGTACATCGTGCGCAAAGCAGCCTGGCTCAGAAGCCACGTGGGCGTATAGGCCCGTGTAAAAACGTGCATAGAACTCTACCGCATGCAGCAGTGTGTCGGTGGCGCGGTGCTGGTGATGGCTGGCGATGCGCGCGAACATGGACAGCGGCACGCGCACCTGATGGGTCACGTCCAGCCCGACCATGGTGAGTTTCCACGCAGCGCCGAATACGTGGTCCGCGGCGTGCGGGTCGTTCCAGATATTGGCCTCGGCCACCGGTGATACATTACCGGGCTCAATAACTGTGCCGCCCATGACGATGACTTCGCGCAACAACTGCGGCAGCCGGGGCTCGAGCATGAGGGCCTGGCTCAGGTTGCCCAGCGGAGCCACTGCTACCAACGTGATCTCGCCAGGCTGGGCACGCGCCATGTCGACAATGAACTGAGCCGCGGATCGAGCGTCCAGCTGGTTCGATACTGCAACACGAGAAGGCAGATTGCCCAGTCCATCGGCGCCATGAATATGTGCGGGAGGCGGTTGCGAGGGCTTGCGTAAAGGAGTTGCCGTGCCCTTTGTTACGGGGATGTTCCTGCCGGCCAAGGCGGTCAGGTACAAGGCGTTTATCGCCGCCTGTTCCACCGTAACGTTGCCAAAAGTGGTGGTGATTCCAACCAGCTCTATGGCCGGGTGGGCCATCGCAAAGTACAGTGCCATGGCGTCATCCACACCAGGGTCGGTGTCAAAAATGACTTTGTAGTGGCCTGCGCTCATGGGCGTTATCCAGTTGCAACGTTGAAGCCACAAAATTTCATGAGTTCTGCGTTTTGGGTATCAGTGGTATGGGCGTGACTGTCCAAAAATGCGGCGACTTCGTCTTGTGCCGGAATGCTGGACTGAGCACCGAGCCGGGTGCAGGCCAGGGAAGCTGCTGCGCTGGCAATTTGCAATGCCTGTGGCAGGCCTTCCTGTTTGCTCAATGCAGCGATCAGCACGCCGCAGAAAGTATCGCCAGCACCCGTGCTATCGATCGGAGTCACGTCGAACGCTGGTTGGAACAGAAAAACACCGTCGGAGCGCGCGCAACAACCGTGTTTCCCGAGGGTTACGATGACGCACGGTACTTCAATTAATGCCAGGCACTGGGCAATACTGTCAAAGGAATTGGCGACAATCGCCAGTTCACCCGCATTCACAATCAGAACATCAATCAGTGCCAGAAACTCTTGTGGCAGTGGTTGTGCCGGCGCCGCGTTGAGAACCACCGTAACGCCTCTGGCTCGTGCTGCCCGAGCGTAAGCGGCAACAACATCCAGCGGAATTTCGAGTTGCAGCAGTAAGTGCGTGAATCCTTCCAGTGGTGGCAAGTCGATCGGCCGCAGGCAGAGGTTGGCACCCGGTGCGACCGTGATCGCGTTTTCCGCAGCATCCGAGACACAGATGAAGGCGGTTCCGGTGGCCAGAGTCTTGCTGCGCACGATATGCATGTTCACCCCTGCCGCTTGCAAGGAGGCTTCCAGTGGTTGGGCAAAGGTGTCATTACCAAGCGCTAGCAGCAAATGAGTCGGTATGCCACCAGCGCGCGAGCAAGCCACTGCCTGATTGGCACCCTTGCCACCAGGAAATGTCTTGAAGTCCCATCCCAACACGGTTTCGCCGGGAGCCGGAATGCGGGGTGATCGAACGACAAAATCGAGATTGGCAGATCCGGCGACAAGAATCATGTTTGAAATAACTTAGGATACCTTGACAATCAAAGCGGGCTGGCACGATTATGGTCAACAAACAAATGTTGCGCTGCGCGGGCCTGCTAAAGTGCGAGACCCTGGAGGTTGTATGAAGATATTGATTGTTGGTCTATTGTCGTTGTCGGTTGTTGGCGCTTCGGCACAGATCCGCCCCATCAAAATTGGTGAAATCAACAGCTACTCCAGCATGCCGCAGTTCACCACGCCCTACCGTCAGGGCTGGCAATTGGCGGTTGAGGAAATAAATGATGCTGGTGGGCTGCTGGGGCGCCGGGTTGAGGTCATCGCACGCGACGATTCGGGCAAGCCGGAGGAAGCCTTGCGCCACGCTGTAGAGCTGACTTCAAGTGAAAGAGTAGACGTGCTGGCCGGCGGGTTTCTTTCCAACGTGGGGCTGGCGCTGGCCGATCACGCTGCCAAGAACAAGCGGCTGTTTATTGCCAGCGAACCCCTGACGGATGCGCTTGTTTGGGAGAAGGGGAATCGATATACCTTTCGCTTGCGCCCCAGCACTTACATGCAGGCGGCCATGTTGGTAGAGGAAGCCGTAAAGCTGCCCGCCAAGCGCTGGGCGACCATCGCACCCAACTACGAATATGGACAAAGCGCGGTGGCCAGCTTCAAAGAGCTACTTAAGGCCAAGCGGCCCGATGTTGAGTTCGTTGCGGAGCAATGGCCAGCTCTGGGTAAACTGGATGCCGGTACCACCTTGCAGGCGATCATGCAAGCCCGACCGGATGCAATTTTCAACGTCACCTTTGGCGCTGACCTGGCCAAGCTGGTGCGCGAGGGCAATCAACGCAATGTATTTCCAAAGATGCCGGTGGTCTCAATGCTGTCAGGGGAACCCGAGTACCTGGACGTACTCAAGGATGAAACACCCGTACTGACGGCTGGCGGTGGCTGGATTGTCACGGGTTATCCGTGGGATCAAATTGATACGCGTGAGCACGCTTCGTTCGCCAGCAACTACTACAAGAAATACAACGAGCATCCGAAAGTAGGCTCGGTGGTTGGTTATGCCACCATGCAGGCCATTTTTGCTGCTATTAAAAAGGCCAAAAGCACCGACAACGAGAAACTGGTGATCGCCATGCGTGGTCTCAAATTCAGCACGCCTTTTGGCCCCGCCGAGTTCCGAGCCATTGACCACCAGTCGACCATGGGCGCTTTTGTCGGCAAGCTCGATCAGCGCGCGGGCAAGGGCACCATGGTGCAATGGCACTATGCCGATGGCAAGACATATATGCCGCATGACGACTATGTGATGGCGCGCCGACCAGCTGCTGCCATAAAGTAGTTATGGCGGAATCTATGACTTGCGTGAACCTGCCACTTTGAAAGCGCTTCAATCATGGGTCTATGCGTTTATGTCAAAGTTGTAGGTTTCAACGATGTTGAGCGCCATGCTTTGAACACTTTATTCAAGCTGTCCCTTGGCCGACCCACCTCGTATGCATTGTGGACGCCCGAGGTGAACTTGAAACCGCATTTGCTTTTGATTGATCTTGATGCCTATGAAGCTGCGATGGAACTGGCTTCTCCGGGCATGAACCCCAATTTGAAAGTGATCAGTGTCGGACAGGGTGTGCCCGTCAATGCCTGGCGTACCTTTGAGCGACCTTTGAGTTGGCCCCGTGTCGTCGCTGCCATGGACGACTTGTTTGTCCCACATGAAAAGCCCGATGTCGGGTTTTATTCGACCGATTCGGAGGAGACGATAGGGGTGCCGCCAGGCTTTAAGGTTTCATTGTTGGTCAATCCGTCGCGTGAAGATCGGATGTATCTGCGGGCTCGCCTGGCGCTGGCCGGACACACCGACGTTGACGATATTGAAACCGGAGCTCAAGCGCTTGAATTGATAAAAAAACGCCGCTACGACCTGGTCATCGTCGGGCTGGATCTACCAGACATGGATGGCTGGTCCCTGATTCGACAGCTGATGATGCTGGAGCCAGCCATCGGCAGTGTGGTTGTGACCACCACTGACAAATCCTGGTACATGCGAGAGCAGGCTGAAGCGTCTGGTTGTCGCGGACTACTGGAAAAGCCTTTTGACCCTTTGCAGGTCGTTCAATTGCTACAAATGGTGTAGCTAAAGCGACACGCCGGCGCGGCGCAAATCGTTCAGTGATTGAGCCAGGCCTGATGCAACGGGCAAGGGTTCCGCACCCCAGAGGGCTGCCAGCAATTCCGCACAAAGTACCGAGAAACTCAAACCTCTTGATCCCATGCCGGCGCAAATCCACAAGCTTGGATAGTCGGCCAAGTACACCGGACCTACCAGGGGCAAGCGGTCGACCGTTACGCAGCGTGTGCCTTTCCAGGCGCTTATTTGCCCAGCAGCAAATTCTGGCGCGATGGTGGCACCCAGGATTGGTATCAACTTGTGCAAACGCGCCAGGTTGGAGGCGTGGTTTTCCTCGTCGGTTGCCGCTGGCTTGCTGCTTCGCTGGTAACTGGAGCCGACGTACCAGGCCGTACCACCCGCAGTCGGCACTTTGGGAATCACACTACCCGATCCATTGACGGGAAAAGGCGGGAAGGCATCGTCAGGCGCACTCTTGTGCATGGCCCACGATAGCTGCCCCGGTACCGAGTGCATGGCAGCAAGCAGTTTGACATTGATGCCCAGCGTGGGCCGGCTCGCCTGCATCGTTTCAAGCAGCGCAGGCGCGCCACTGGCGTTGGCAAACACTATCCTGTCAGCAGTTGCGAGCACTTCGCCCCGCGCGTTCAGCAATTCCCATTGATCGCCGCTGGGGCGAACTTGTTCCACTTTGGCATCGCCCTGAAAAGTGACGCCAGACTGTGCCAGCCAGGCTCGCACCAGTTGGACTGGTTTGAGCCATGCAGCTTGGGCGTGCCAGATGTCGGTTAGATGTAAGTCACCAGCAAAGCGGCGTTCCAGTACGCCGGTAGCTTCCCAGTCCTGCCCATGTTGCAGCAACTGCTGCGCCTGTTGCAGCATCAAGCGAACGCCGCTTCGTGACAGCCTTGAGATTGAGCAATCATCGGCCGATACATGCGGCACCACCAGTCCAACCGGAAGCCCTGACGCGCCTGTGGCGGGCGCCGCCCCCTGGTCAAGAACTTGCACTCTCCACCCGCGCCGGGCCAGCGCTGCAGCGACGCTGGCGCCGGCCAGTCCGGCTCCGACAACGACGCAGGTTCCTGCTGCTACTGCTGGTACGAGCGCCGGATGTCGCCTGTTTTTGATTTCCCAGCGGGGATTGAACCGGCCGATCAGGGCATCGCTTGTTGACTGTGTTTTGCCGGCGTGCATTTCGAATCCACACTGTGTCAGATCAGCGTGCAACTGAGGTGTATCCAATGCACTGACCACGCAAGTGCCGCGGCGACAGCATTTCGCGAGAGCCTTGACCGCCCACTTATCCCATTGGCCAAGCCCAGCAGGGTCGGTATTCAGGTAAACGGAGTCGGCCAGAAACTGTTGTTCTCGTAGCATGGGCATCAAATCACCCACACACAGGGTCAGTAAAACCTGGCCGTCGTCGAACGTCAGTCGGTGAAAACCGGGCAACAGTTCGAACCATTGGCGCACCAACTCATGGGCCAGCTCAATCAAGTCCGCAATGGGCGCCACACTGGACAGTATTTCGTCGACATGGGGGGGTGCCACGGTCAGTGACACATAGTGCAGCATGCGCGGCCGCAGTGGGTCGTCTTTCCAGGCGCGCCAGGTGCGCAGGAAATTGAGGCCGACGGAAAAATCGGTTTCCAGAACGCGCCATGCTTGCTGCTGGCTCCAAGCCTGCGGCAGTCCGCTACCGCGCAAGAAAGCGGCAGCAGGTACTGCGGGCATGTGTCGAGGCGCTAAGCGCCAGGCGGCACGTAACCTTGCGCGGCGTCGGCACCATCACCAAAAAAATGATTTTCCATCTGACGCGCCAGGTACTGACGGGCTCGCGCATCTGCCAAGTTCAGCCGGTTTTCGTTGACCAGCATGGTCTGATGTTTGAGCCACGCGGCCCAGGCTTCCTTGCTGACTTTTTCCCAGATGCGCTTGCCGAGCTCACCGGGATAGGGCGGAAAATCCAGGCCTTCAGCCTCTTTGCCGAGCTTGATGCAATTTACAGTGCGTGTCATTGGGAGCCTTTTCCAATTCTTATAAAGGAGCCCACTTTAGCAAGCTTTCAGTGGTCCTTGGCCACTGCGGTAAAATCAGGGTTATGGCAAAAGCTGACACCAAAACAAAAATGCTGGCCGACGGCCTGCGCTACAAATCCAAAGTATCGGGTTCTCCCTTCACGGCTGCAACGTCGTTTGGGGCAGCGACCATGTCGTGTTTTTTGTGTGGCAAGCATCGCGCCCGTTCGCAGATGGTCACCAGAAAGATACTCGGCAAATCACAGGCGGTATGTTCGCCGTCTTGCAAGGCTGCGGACGAAGCTGCAGCGGGTTGATTACCGGAAGCAATTCGGTATCCTGGCTGGTACAGGAACTTAATTCGTTAGACCTCCACCAACCATTGGACGCTTTGTCCAGTGGTTTTTTTCGTTGAAGGGTATCGATGATTTTCAAGACAATGACCAACCGGCTGGGCAACTCTCCCCGGTCCGTCTTCGCCTTGGTTAGCGTGCTGGGTATCGGTATGCTGGCTTTTGGCCAGTATCTGCAGCATGTGGTGGGACTGGAGCCCTGCCCGATGTGCATAGTGCAACGCTACGCGCTTGTTCTGGTAACCCTTGTTGCTGGTTTAACGGCTGTCAGCGTAAACACCAGGGCGCATATGGCCGGCGCGGTGCTGCTGCTGCCAATGGCCGGGTTCGGTGCCTACGTAGCGGCTCGGCAAAGCTGGCTGCAGTGGTACCCGCCAGAAGTGGTGAGTTGCGGGCGCGATTTTTATGGAATGATCGAAACTTTTCCCTTGCAGCGTGCCATCCCCATGATTTTCAAGGGCAGCGGCGACTGTAGCAAGATCGACTGGACATTTCTCGGCGGCTCTATCGCCAACTGGTCCTTTCTGTTTTTCGTTGCCTTTATGGCAGTGGCCCTCCTGCTGATCGGACGGCAAATCAAACGCTTCAGGTATTGACCAGTTTCTTCACCAACACCTGGCTCTTTCGATCCCAGTTGTATTTGCGCTTGCGTGCGTCAGGTAGCCAGTCGGGATCGACCAGCACAAAGCCGCGTTTCAAAAACCAGTGCGTGGTGCGGGTTGTGAGCACAAAAATGCTGTCCAATCCCGCCTCCCTGGCACGGTGTTCGACTCGCTTCAGGACGCGTTCACCGTCGCCTTGTCCCTGTACCTGAGGTGAAACGGTCAGTGCCGCCATTTCGCCGGTTCTAGCCTCCGGGTAAGGGTAAAGTGCCGCGCATGCAAAGATAACGCCGTCGTGCTCAATGACGGTGTAGATGCCGACATCACGCTCGATCTCGGTACGACCGCGCTTGATCAACGTGCCATCTTTCTCGAACGGTTCAATCAACTGCAAGATGCCACCCACATCCTCCACCGTAGCTTCGCGCAGACTTTCCAGTTTCTCGTCTACCACCATAGTGCCGATGCCGTCGTGAACGTACACCTCCAGCAGGATGGAACCATCGACCGCAAACGGGATGATGTGGCTGCGCTCGACGCCGTTCTTGCAAGCCTTGACACAGTGTTGCAGGTAAAACGCGGTGTCGCTGGGCTGGTTGGCTGTCGGCAACTCGGCCAACAGCTGCTCGGCGGCGGCCAATGGCAGCTCGGTATCAATCGGGTTGTCCTCGCTCTCGGGTTGCCCCGGATGGATGCGAATTCCTGGAATCTCCGTGACAAATATCAGCTTGTCCGCCTGCAAAGCCATCGCCACCGAGGTTGCAACTTCTTCCATGGTCAGGTTAAAGGCTTCGCCCGTCGGCGAAAAACCAACGGGCGACAACAGTACCATAGCGCCAAAATCCAGTATCCGCGTGATGCCTGCGGTATCTACCTTGCGCACCAGGCCCGAGTGTTGAAAATCGACCCCATCGACGATGCCCACCGGGCGCGCGGTAAGAAAGTTACCTGAGATCACCCGCACAGTCGAGCCGGCCATGGGCGTGTTGGGCAGGCCTTGGCTGAAGGCGGCCTCAATTTCATAACGCAGCTGGCCGGCGGCTTCTTGCGCACAGTCCAGCGACACCTCATCAGTGATCCGCATGCCGTGCGAATAACGCGGTGTATGACCTTTGGCCCTGAGCTGTTCACTGACTTGTGGTCGAAAACCATGAACCAGTACCACCTTCACACCCATGCTCTGGATCATCGCCAAGTCCTGCGCCAGATACTGCAACTTGCCGGCGGCGATGGCCTCGCCAGCAATGCCGACGACAAAGGTTTGGTTGCGAAATTTGTGGATGTAAGGCGCCACTGAACGGAACCACGGGACAAAGGTGAAATTGAAAACTGAGGACATACGAACAGGGTCCGGTATAAGTGCAAGGGCGGAGATAATCTCCGATTCTCTACGAAGTTATTGCCTTGACCGTTCAGCCCCTCCAAATCGAGTTCCCCGAAGCCCTGCCGGTGTCGGCTAAACGCGACGAGATCATGGCCGCGCTGCGGCAGCACCAGGTGATCATAGTTTGCGGCGAAACCGGTTCTGGCAAGACCACGCAGTTGCCCAAGATTGCGCTGGCCATGGGGCGTGGCCGGATGAATTACCCGCTTGTGAACCAGGACGGCTCCCCGGCCGGCAAGGGCAAGCTCATTGGTCACACCCAGCCGCGCCGGATTGCCGCCACCAGCGTCGCCAAACGCATTGCCGAGGAACTCAAGACGACGCTGGGTGATGTGGTGGGCTTCAAGGTGCGTTTTCAGGACCGCCTCAGCCGCGACACGTCGATCAAGCTGATGACCGACGGCATTTTGCTGGCCGAAACGCAAACCGATCCGCTACTCAAAGCCTACGACACGCTCATCATTGATGAGGCGCATGAGCGCAGTCTGAATATTGATTTCTTGTTGGGCTACCTGCGTCAAATTCTGCCGCGTCGACCGGATTTGAAGATTGTGGTGACTTCGGCAACGATCGATGCGCAGCGTTTTGCCGATCACTTTGCGTCCCGTAGCGGACCGGCTCCCGTCATCATGGTGTCAGGGCGCATGTTTCCGGTGGAGCAGCGTTACCGCCCCTTCGAAGAGTCACGCGACTATGACTTGAATTCGGCCATTGCTGACGGCGTTGACGAGTTGTGGCGCGACGTCCACAACAGCGGAGACATCCTGGTATTTTTGCCGGGCGAACGTGAAATCCGTGAGGCTGCGGACCATTTGCGCAAGCATCTGAGCCATCAACCCATGTTTCGCAATGCCGAGGTGTTGCCACTTTTTGCCCGCCTCTCGCAAGCGGAACAGGACCGCATTTTTGACAATCACAGCGCACGGCGCATTGTGCTTGCCACCAATGTGGCCGAGACTTCGCTCACAGTGCCGGGCATCCGCTACGTCATTGATGCTGGTACGGCGCGCATGAAGCGCTACAGTTTCAGAAGCAAGGTTGAGCAGTTGCTGGTGGAGCCCATCAGTCAGTCGTCGGGCAATCAGCGCGCCGGACGTTGTGGCCGTGTCGCCAACGGCATCTGCATCCGACTCTTCGATCAAAAAGACTTTGACGCTCGCTCACGCTTTACTGATCCCGAGATTTTGCGCAGCTCGCTGGCCGGCGTCATTTTGCGAATGAAGTCGCTGCACCTGGGAGTGGTGGAGGACTTTCCTTTCATTGAGCGGCCTTCTGGTCGCGCCATTGCCGACGGCTACCAACTGCTGACGGAACTCGGTGCCGTGGACGACGCCAATGGGTTGACCACCATGGGCCAGGAACTGGCCAGACTGCCACTGGATCCGCGGGTCGGCCGCATGATTCTGGAGGCACGCTCCAGAGCCGCGCTGGACGAAGTGCTGGTGATTGCGTCGGCACTGAGCGTGCAGGATGTGCGCGATCGCCCGATGGAAGCGCAGCAACAGGCGGATCAGGCGCACGCCAAGTTTGACGATGAGAAGAGTGAATTCAGCGGCTACCTGAAGTTGTGGAAGTGGATCAATGACGGCAAAGGCGGTGAGGGTCAACACAAACTGTCGAACCGCCAATACGAACAGCTGTTGCGTCAAAACTTTGTCAATATCCGCCGCGTTCGCGAGTGGCGCGACATTCACTCTCAGTTGCATACGGTGGTGGCCGAGCACAAGTGGCGGTTGAATACGACGCCCGCCAGTTATGACCAATTGCATCTGTCGATGCTGGCGGGTTTGCTTGGCAACATAGGTTGCAAACTGGAGACCGAAGGTACTTCTGGAGAATACCTCGGCGCGCGCGGCATCAAGTTTTACCCGCATCCGGGCGCGCATCTGGTCAAAAAGCCGGGGCGCTGGATCGTAGCCGCCGAGCTGGTTGAAACCACGCGACTGTTTGGCCGCGGCATTGCGGCCATCGAGCCGCAATGGCTGGAACAAGTGGCCGGCCATCTGCTGAAGAAGCAGCTGCTCGATCCGCACTGGGAAAAGAAAGCTGCCGAGGTGACCGCGCTGGAACGTGCGACGTTGTACGGCATCGTTGTCTACAGCGGCCGGCGCGTTAATTTCGGCCAGGTTGACATCGTGGCGGCACGTGAGATCTTCATTCGAGAAGCCCTGGTGGCGGGGCAGTGGGAGACCAAACTGCCATTCCTTGAAGCGAACCTGAAGCTTATCCAACAGGTGGAAGATCTGGAGCACAAGGCCCGCCGTCAGGATGTGCTGGTTGATGAAGAGCTGATTTACGCCTTTTATGATCAGCAATTGCCCGCCGACGTGTGCAGTGGCTACAGTTTTGAGAAATGGTACCGGGTTGAAATCAAGAAACAGGAAAAGCTCCTGTGGCTGACCCGGGAAGAGTTGATGCGCCACGAGGCGGCCGGCATCACCACCCAATCCTTCCCCAGAACCCTACGCCTGGGCGGTGTCGACTGCGCAGTCACCTATCTGCACGAACCCGGCGACGTCAAAGATGGGTTGACCGTAACCGTGCCGCTGTTTGTGTTAAATCAGGTGAACGAGGAGCGATGTGAGTGGCTGGTGCCCGGCATGTTGAAAGACAAGATTCAGGCGCTGATCAAAACATTGCATCAGCGCCCGCGCTCGCGCCTGGTGCCGCTGCCAGAGACTGCCGCCAAAATGGCCGAAACGCTGAACGCACCCGAGGTGTTTGGCCACGGCTCGTTGCTGGAAGCGGTGCACAAGCTGGTGCGGCTGGCAACTTCGCTGGACGTTGTTCGGGCCGACATCAAGATGGATATGCTGAGCCCGCATTTCTTCATGAACTTTCGGGTGGTGGATGAACACGGCCGTCAGCTCGGCACCGGGCGCAACCTGGGTGCCCTGAAGGCAGAATTGGGAGCCCGGGCACGCGGCGCGTTTCAGGCGCTGGCAGGATTAAAGATGATGCAGGATGCAGACACGCCGGCTGCGGTCGAAAAAGCTACGCCTCGGTCTCTTGACCGTGCGACACCGGCAACCAGTCACAAATCAGACATTGCGCCGGCTTCAGCCGGACTTCGCTATTCCACCTGGACTTTTGGCGAGTTGCCGGAGTTGCTGGAGATCCGCAAAAGTGGTCAGACACTGATTGGCTACCCGGCGCTTATCGACGCCACTGACGCCGTCACGATCGAGGTGTTTGACGAGCCCGACTTGGCTGCAGCCAAGCACCGCGCGGGGCTGCGGCGCCTGTTTTCGTTGCAGGTCAAAGAGGCTCTCAAGTACCTGGAAAAGAACATTCCCGAGCTGCAAAAAATGGCGACTTCTTTCATGCAAGTGGGCAAGTCGACTGACGGCTCGGGTGGTGGCACGATCGACGAACTGCGTGAACAGATCATTGCGGTAGCGCTGGATCGCGCTTTTCTGCTCGACCCGTTGCCTAGCAATGAATTCGACTTCAAACGGCGGGTGGAGGAGGGCAGGGCGCGCCTAACCTTGATTGCGGTTGAAGTGGCGCGCCTGGCCGCCGCCATTTTGGCCGAGTACGCAGTTGCCGCCCGCAAGATCAAGGACACCAGGAACGCGCCAGAGGCGAGCGCCGACGCCGCCCAACAACTGGCCCGCCTGATACCCAAACGTTTCCTGGTCAGCTCACCGTGGGGACCTTTGCAACACTTTGCACGCTACCTCAAAGCCATTACAGCGCGGCTGGAAAAATACCGCGCCGACCCGGCCCGCGATGCCGTCCGCCTGGCCGAGTTGCGCCCGCTGGAGCAACGCTACTGGCGCCTGGTGGCCGAACGCAAAGGGGTGGCCGACGAACGCCTGCAGGAGTTCCGCTGGTTACTGGAAGAATTGCGCGTAAGCTTCTTCGCGCAGGAACTGCGCACACCGCAACCGGTAAGTGTGAAGCGGCTGGAGAAGGCTTGGTTGCAGCTGATTTAAGTGTTGCTTTACAGTTTTGCCAACCGGTCCAGAGCCGCAGTCAAAGTCTCATCTTTCTTGGCGAAGCAAAACCGTACCACGCGCTGATCGAAGCCATCGCCATAGAAGGCCGACAGCGGGATGGCGGCCACACCAATTTCTGACGTCAGCCATTTGCAGAATTCGGTTTCACCCAGGTCGCTGACGTCCGAGATGTCGACGCATTGAAAGTATGTTCCTTCGCTGGGCAGTAGTTTGAACTTGGTGCGTTCAAGCCCTTTGCGGAACAGATCGCGCTTGCGCTGGTAAAAAGCGGATAGTTCAAGATACGGTTTAGGGTCGACCATGTACCAGGCCAGACCGTACTGCACCGGTGTGTTGACGGTGAACACGTTGAACTGGTGCACCTTGCGGAACTCGTTGCTCAAAGCCGCCGGTGCGGCCACATAGCCGACCTTCCAGCCCGTGACATGGTAGGACTTGCCAAAACTCGAAACGATCAGCGCACGTGCTGCCAGGCCGGCGAAGCGCGCCGCACTTTGGTGTTGCTGACCGTCGTACACCATATGTTCATAGACTTCGTCACTGATCAATAGCACGTCAGTGGGCGCGAGGATTTCCTGCAAGCGCTGCATGTCCTGTGCCGTCCAGACCGTGCCACTCGGATTGTGCGGCGAGTTGATCAAAATGGCGCGGGTGTTTGGGGTAATTGCAGCCGCGATCTTATCGAAATCAGGACGAAAGGTTCCGGGCGTCAATGGCACCCGCACCGGTACACCACCGGCCAGTTCAATGTTGGGTACATAACTGTCGTAGCACGGCTCCAGCACGATGACCTCATCGCCTGCATGAACCACCGCCAAAATAGCGGTGAGGATGGCCTGGGTGGCACCGGCGGTGATGGTGATTTCGGTGGCTGCAATATATTCGTGGCCATGCAGTGCCATGATTTTTTTGGCAATTGCGTCGCGCAATGGCGCTACACCGATCATTGGCGGGTACTGATTCAGACCTTGTTTCATTGCACCCGCTACCGCATCCACCAGCAAGGGGTCACAGTTGAAATCAGGAAAGCCCTGACCCAGGTTGACGGCATTTTTTTCTGCCGCCAGTGATGACATGACGGTGAAGATGGTGGTACCGACGCTCGGCAGTTTGGTCTGAAGGATAGGAGTGTGCATGGTATTGTCAGTCGGCAACCGGGTTACGCTGTACTTAGGTCGGTGTCACAAGCTTTGCTACAACTCATAATCGTCGACGTGACCTGTCATGGCCTGGGCCACCAAGTGACGGTTCAAGCGGTCGCTCAGTAGCTCGGCAAACTTGTAGACAAAATTGCGCAGATAGGCACCACGTTTGAAAGCCACCCGGGTGACGTTCTGGCCAAACAAAATTCCTGCCGGTCGCACCACCAGATCGCTTTTGGCACCCTCTGCCAGCACGTCGCGCACCGACATCTCTGCCGCTATGCCCACACCCAACCCGAGACGAACATAGGTTTTGATGACGTCCGAGTCAATCGCTTCCAGCGCGATACGAGGCTCCAGCTTGCGGGTGGCAAATGCATGGTCAATCTTGGTGCGTCCGGTATAGGACGGGTGGTAAGTGATCAGAGGCTCGTGGGCGATGTCCTCCAGAGTGAGATGTTCCTTGCTGCACAAAGGATGTCCGAGCGGCAACACCAGTACATGCTGCCACTCGTAACAGGGCAGAGTCACCAGCTCCGAGTAGCCTGCCAGCGACTCTGTGGCGATGCCAATCTCTGCTACCTCATCCATCAGCATCTTGGCTACCTGATCAGGTGAGCCCTGATGTAAGCTGACGTTGACCTTGGGGTAGGCCTGACGCAGTTTTGCAACCGGCTCAGGCAGCACATAGCGCGCCTGCGTGTGCGTCGTGGCGATGGACAGAGTACCGCTGTCTTCGGCGCTGAACTGCTCGCCAATGCGCTTCAGGTTGCCCACCTCGCGCATGATGATCTCAATGCTTTTGAGAACATGCTGGCCTGGCTCGGTGACGCGTCTGAGTCGTTTGCCATGCCGCGCAAATATTTCAATGCCCAGTTCTTCTTCCAGTTCGATGATGGCTTTTGAGACACCCGGTTGCGAGGTGTGCAGTGCCTTGGCGGCTTCAGTCAGATTGAGATTGCGGCGGACGGCTTCCTGAACAAAGCGGAATTGGTGTAGGTTCATATCTAATTTCAACGATGAAATTTATTATGCCGCAGTCAGATACGTCAATAACTACGAACTTTCGGACAGTGCAATTCTGGCAAGCAGTTCTATGACTGCGGATTGCTCGCCCGCTGCGGGTTTAACATCAAAAACAAGGTCTGGATGACTGAGTTTCACGGCGGCCATCAACAACGGCAGGTCCTTGCGCGCATGCTTGCCGATGCCGAAAAATAGTGGCAACACCGTTATCACCGAGGCGCCCAAGGTCGCCAATTCGTCGACGCAGGTGGCCAGATCGGGCGCCATCAGTTCCAGGTAGGCGCAGCGCACACGAACATCCGGCGCCATTGCGCGGATACGATCAGCCACTGCAACAACGGGCTTTCGCCACTCTGGGTCACGCGAGCCATGTGCCAGCAGGATCGTTCCGCGCAGAGTACCAGGTCGCATCAAAACTCCTTCAATCAGTTTGGGACAGAAAGAAATTGCAGCGCAATTGTTGCTTTGCCCCGCAAGGCTCAAGACTAACGTTTCAGAACCAGCCAACCAAAGGCGGTAAGAGACAGGATGGAGTAGATCATGCCCGGCAAAGCGGCGGTTAACCACGGTTGCCAATTCTGCAGGTTACCGATATAGCCAAAAACGTTGTTCAGCAAAAAGAAGCTGATACCCGCCATGACGCCACCGAACACATACGTAGCAATGCTGTCGGTACGAAAGTGCAAGTAGGCAAACGGCAGGGCCAGCACCACCATCACCAGGCAGCTCAATGGATAAAAAACCTTCTTCCAGAATTCAATTTCATAGCGCTGGGCACTTTGACCGTTGGCATCCAGGTGCCTCACGTACTGAAACAGGCCAATCGTGCTCATGCGTTCCGGCTTGAGTAGCGCCGCCGAGACCATTTCGGCGCTGATCTGGTTTGGCCAGCGCAAACTGGCGGTTTGAATTCGGTCGATATGCGCCGCATCAGTGCCACGTGCCGGGAATTCGGTTCGGTCGACCTGCTTCAACGTCCATGCGTCACCCGTCTCGTGGCTGGCTGCCTGCGCCTGCACCATGGACATCAGCAAGCCCTGATTGTCAAATTCGAAGATCCGAATTCCTCGCATGCTGCCGTCAGACTCCAGCGCGCTGATGTTGACAGCGAATTGGGAATAGGCTTGCCGTTCTTTCAGCCACGCCCCGGTTTGGCCGACCGTAATGCGCCCCTGGTAACGAGCTTTGAGAAGCTGTCCGGTACGGTCGGCCACGGGAGCAATGTAGTCGCCGATGGCAAACGTCAACAGCACAAAAGCCAGGCCCAGCAGCAACAGCGTTTTCAGGGCACGCCAGGGCCCGAGTCCGCTGGTTCTCAAAATAGTGTATTCGGAACTTTGGGCAAAACGCGCCATGACAAAGATGGTGCCAATGAGAACCGCGATCGGCAAAAGTTCGTAGAGGTGACTCGGAATCATCAGTGCAACGTAAGTTACTGCTTGCACGATTTGATAGTCGGCTGCTGCGTGGCGTCCGATGGACTGAATTTCTTCCACAAAATCAAAAAAGAAAAACAGCGAGAGAAAGCACAGAGTGACAAATGCCACCGCATACAGCACCTCACCGTAGATTAGGCGCCGGATCGTTTTCACGTCGGTAACTTTCGGAAGAATAGGTTGCGTAGGCCGGACACGGTGAGCGTGCCCCAGTACCAGTTGTTATGCCCTTTGACCAGCCAGAACACCCCGATCAGAAGCCCGCCACCGTGCAAGGACACTAAAAACCCGGCAAATGAAAACTTTCCGGTAGCTATCCAGTTCTGGCCCAGGTTCAGCAGGTTGTAATACAGGATGAAGGCAAAAAGGGAAAAAAACAGGTTGCCACTTCGTCCAATGCGCGGATTGACGCTTGAAACAGCGATACCGATGATGACAAAATTAATTGCAGCCAAAATCAAGCCAATTCGCCATGACAATTCGGCCAGATTCGGTAGCGTCGGACGATCCAGCAAGTCGAGGGTTGCCTGGGTGTTGACGGGAGCGTTGTCAGAAACACCCGCAACGTCCATTCCTACCTTGATACCATATTCTTCAAATTCACTGATTTTTAGATCTGTTTTGCCGGTGGCACTTTCAAGGCGCTGCCCATTGCTGAGCATCAAAAGTCGATCTTGCCCGGTACGCTGGATGCGTCCACTGCGGGCCGAGGTGATGGTCTCCTTGCCGTATTCGTTGGTAGCAATAAAAACGTTGGAGCCCGACTGCTTGCCGGTGGCATTTTTTTCAACAAAGAAGACACGCTTGCCGCCAGCTGATTCCTGAAATTGACCGGGTTCTATGCGCTCAATATCGCCCCGCTTGTCATATTGATCCTTCAAGTTTTCAATGCTTAGATTGGACCAGGGCAGCACCAGCAGCGCCAGTGCCATGACAACCAGCAATACGGGCCAGGAGAAACGGAACAAGGGCCCCAACAAGGAGGACAATCCCCTGCCGCTGGTGAACCAGATGATCATTTCGCTGTCGCGATACATGCGTGACAATGTGGCAATGATGGCGATGAATAAACTCATGGTCAAGATGGTTGGCATGTACGCAAGCACCGTATAGCCCATGATCAGCATGACATCGGAGGGGTTGAAGTTACCGAGCGAAGCCTGCCCGAGCGTGCGGATCAAGGTCATGGTCATGACGACCGTCACCAGCACGACTAGCGTAGCGCCAAAGCTGCGCGCCAACTCCTGACGGATGGAAGAATGGAATAACACTGATAATTTGCGAACAGATCGAAGTTGGGAAAACTAGCCGACTCCGTCCCGAACTGATTTGAAAGGCTTGATTATGAACTTTGAACTGAAGACATTTGACCTTGGCGGCGCCGCATTGGAAAAATGCGACGCACTGATTGTTTTGGTCAGTCAGTCGTTTAAACCGGGCAAGGACGCATTGTCATTGCTTGTTTCAACGGTATTGAAAGCTGGCGATTTGGAACTGAAGCCTGGAAAGACGCTGGCCTTATACCGCCCAGCTGGAATCGCCTGTTCACGCCTGGTGTTGGCTGGCGTCGGTGATGGATCAGCAAAAGACGTGGCGCAGGCGGTTGCTGCGGGTGTGCTGGTGGTCAAAGGCACCAAGGTCAAAAAAATGGTGATCTGTTTTTCTGGCGGCTCAAATGAAGGTGCGGTCCGCACTGCCGTGCTGGCGGCGGCAGACAGCAGCTATGTCTTTACCACGACCAAATCAAAGCCAGAGGGTCGAGTGATTGAACGCGTCATCGTCGCGTTGCCGGATTCTGTCAAGTTCAAGTCGGTCTTTGAACGGGTTGTTGCGGCAGTGACAGGTATTGAGTTTGCCAAAGAATGGGCCAACCGACCGGCTAACCACGCCACGCCGGCGTTGCTGGCGGGCGCGGCACGCTCGCTAGCAAGGTTTGCGAATATCAAATGCGAGGTGTTAGGCCCCAAAGAGGTGGCCAAGCTGGCGATGGGATCCTTTATGGCGGTCGCGCAGGGGTCAGAACAGCCTCTGCGATTTATTGTGTTGCATTACTCTGGCGCAGCAAAGTCGCAGGCGCCCACCGTGCTGGTGGGCAAGGGAATTACTTTTGACAGCGGCGGCATTTCCATCAAACCGGCTGCCGAGATGGATGAAATGAAATTCGATATGTCGGGTGCGGCCAGTGTGCTGGGAGTGTTCCGGGCTCTGGCAGAACTGAAACCTGCCATCAACGTGGTCGGCTTGATTCCCGCTTGTGAAAATCTTTTGAACGGTCGCGCCGTCAAGCCAGGCGATGTGGTTACCAGCATGAGTGGGCAGACCATTGAAATCCTCAACACCGATGCGGAGGGCCGTTTGGTTCTGTGTGATGCTTTAACCTATGCTGAACGGTTCAAGCCACGTGCCGTGGTGGACATTGCCACACTCACCGGCGCTTGCATGATTGCCCTGGGTGGCGTGCGAAGCGGTCTTTTTTCACCGAACGAGGAGTTGGCCACAGCCCTGCTGGTGGCCGGCGAATCCTCGTCAGACCTGTGCTGGCGGTTGCCGCTGGATGAAGATTACGCGGAAGGCTTGAAAACCAACTTTGCTGATGTGGCAAACGTGGCCGGGCGCGCTGGCGGGGCTGTCACCGCCGCCAAATTCCTGCAACGTTTCGCTGGCAAGTTCCCATGGGCGCATCTGGACATCGCGGGCACGGCCTGGAAGAGTGGGGTGGCCAAAGGGGCAACCGGGCGTCCGGTAGCGTTGCTGCTGGAATACCTGATGGCAGTAGCAAAATAATCTCGTGGGATTGCCAATGACCGAGGTGACGTTTCATATCAATGCTCCGGACCGAGTCACCTATGCCTGTCGTTTGCTGCGCAAGGCGGTGAGTAGTGGTGCGAAGGTGGTGGTGACAGGAATGCCAGCCATCTTGCAGCAACTCGATATCGCTTTGTGGACTTTTTCACCGACTGATTTTGTGCCGCATTGTCAATTCCCAGGCGAGGCTCAGATGGTTGCCGCGTCGCCGGTAATTTTGACCTCAACAACACAACGGCTGCCCCATCATCAAGTGCTGCTGAACCTCGGTCATCTGGTACCCGATGGAGTTCCGGAATTTGAGCGTGTGATCGAGATTGTCACGCTGGACGACGAAGATCGGCAGTATGCCCGCAAGCGCTGGAAGCAGTATGTCGATGGCGGCTACGCCATCGCAAGTCACGATTTGAGTTTGGCCGATCGCAGCTGAGGCCGTGAATTTCCGACAAGCTGGCTTTGAGCAAAAACAGCATTTAAAGACAAGGATTGGTGTCTTCCCTATGTTTTTGGGTTAAAAAGTGCGTTATGGTAATGGGTGTGGAGCAATTTAATTCACATTCTTCTTAATTTTGGAGTTGTCTATGCAAATGAAATTGAAACTTACCGTTGCTGCAGCGATCGCCGTTGTTGGCGGCATGGCATTGGCCCAAGAGGTCGTCAAGATCGGGCACGTTGCACCCATGTCGGGTGGTCAAGCCCACTACGGCAAGGACAACGAAAATGGCGTGCGTATGGCCATTGAAGACCTGAATGCCCAGAACCTCACCATCGGTGGCAAGAAAGTCAAATTTGAGATTGCCGCTGAAGACGACGCTGCTGACCCGAAACAGGGCACTGCCGTCGCACAGAAACTGTGCGACGCAAAGGTCGCTGGTGTGGTCGGTCACCTCAACTCGGGCACCACCATCCCGGCATCGAAAATTTACAATGACTGCGGTATTCCCCACGTCACTGGTGCTGCCACCAACCCCAACCTGACCAAGCCTGGCTACAAGACTACTTACCGTATCATCGCGAACGATAACTCGCTGGGTGCTGGTCTGGCCGTTTATGCGGCTAAGACCATGAAACTCAAGAGAATCGCCGTGATCGATGACCGCACAGCATACGGTCAAGGCGTGGCAGAAGTGTTCAAGAAAACTGCTTTGGCCGATGGCATTCTGATCGTTGATGACCAGTACACCACCGACAAGGCCACCGATTTCATGGCGATTCTGACTTCCATCAAATCCAAGAATCCTGACGGTGTTTTCTACGGCGGCATGGACGCTCAAGCCGGTGCAATGTTGCGCCAAATGGATCAGTTGGGAATGTCCAAAGTGAAATTTTTTGGCGGCGACGGCATCTGCACGGCCGAGTTGATTAAGATTGCCTCTGGCGCGAAGACCCTTGACGGTGTTGTCTGCGCTGAAGGCGGCGCGTCGATCGCCAAGATGCCCGGTGGCACGGCCTGGAAGGCAAAGTACGATGCCAAGTACCCCGGTCAGTTCCAGATTTACAGCCCATTCACCTACGACGCTACGTTCGTATTGGTTGACGCAATGAAGCGTGCCAATTCGACTGATCCAAAGGTCTACATTCCGAAAATTACTGAGACCAACTTCAAGGGCGTTACGGCTAACATTGCCTTCGAACCCAACGGCGAATTGAAAAATCCGTCGATGACACTGTCAACCTACAAGGATGGCAAGAAGGTTTCCTTGAACTAACCGTTCTCTGTAGAGCAAAAAAGGCCGCCCTCGGGTGGCTTTTTTTCGCTTGACCAATTGCCTCAACTGATAGCGACACGTGGCTCGGTTAAACTTACCGGTTGCTGGAGCGGTGGATGAGCGGTTTAAGTCACACGCCTGGAAAGCGTGCGAGGGGTAAAACCCTCCGCGGGTTCGAATCCCGCCTGCTCCGCCAGTAAGTGAGGAAACACGGGGCCTGGCGCCCCGTGTTGCTCTCTGTACCGATCCCTATCAAAATCAACTAAACCGGTAGCGTCAGTATTGACGGCGTGTCAAATTGCACAGCACGACGCGTGACATGCCGCGACACAATGCGACAGACCACGACAAAGTCGGGCAAGGCAGCGGCAGTCGGCGACATTTTGCTAAGTTCCTTCGGTCGGGTGGCGCGTCCAAGATGGTCAGGTACCGCTCCATCGCCATCACGTCTGCAAATAAAGGACCGACCCGATCGATTTGCGCGTGATATGCCGCGATGCGGGTTTTCAATTCGACGTTCAGAGCATCGATTTTGGCGCTTCGAAGTTGGTTCAGCAGGGGTAACGTTTCCTGCGCTATCTTGCCTAACATCTGGTCGCAACTATTGATCACGCTGTCCAGTTCGGGCAGTTGATGTTCTTGTGCTTTGACTGTGGGCGCCGGTGCGAACGTGCATGAATTCGGCTGGTTTGAAATTGCTGATGGATTTGCCGACGTATCGCAGGTTCATGCCGATCCATGAGGCGCGGGTTGGCCGACCCGTCAGAGCTCGATCTGATCCTTGGAACGGTAGCTTTTGCTATTGATACGCACGGTCTCGGCGTGGTGCAGCTACCGGCTCCGTCCGTTTGCCCTGAGAGTCGCGTCAGGGTTTCGCGGTATTTCATGCAGCAGTCGGTGCAGGTTGAACGTGCATTGGGGCAACTTTGAATTTCTGCGCGGCTTGCCACACGTCATAGGCACTTTGCTCTGCCAGCCATAGGCGAGCCTCACCGCCACGCGCCACGCCTAACCATGCCTCAATACGCAACGCCATTTCAGGCGAGATGGCAGCGCGGCCATTCAGCACACGGGACAGTGCCACGCGGGACACTCCCAACTGTTGCGCGGCTTCGGTAACTTTCAGCCCCAGCGCCGGCAACACATCGTCACGCAGCGTTAAGCCTGGATGCGGGGGGTTAAACATGCGTGCCATTTTTGAATCTCCTAGTGATAGTCCTGATAGTCCACCAGCACGGCGTCCGTGCCCTCAAACGCAAACGTCATACGCCAATTGCCACTCACCCAAACTGAAAAATGCCCCTTGAGCTCTCGTCCTCTCAAAGGGTGCAAGCGCCAGCCCGGCAGGTTCATGCCCTGCGCGTTGGTGGTTTCGTTCAAGCGTCGCAACATGGCACCCAGCCGTGGGGCATGGCCAGCTTGAATGCCAGCCATACTCCCTTTCTCGAAAAAACTTTTCAGCCCTTTGTGCCGGAATGTCTTAATCATGGTGTATTGTATCGCGTAACGCTACGAGATGCAATAACCCAGTGAACCACCGCGAATTCGAATCCCGCCTGCTCCGCCAGTAATGCAAGTAAACATGCGGGTTGCAAGCCGGTCACGGCTTGCAACCCCATTTTTATCCATGCTTTGACTTGCATTGCTATGCACTTTATTGTGCTGCTTTGCGCATTGAGAGTCCCCGTGCGCGCTTGAGGGGCTGCACCCCATCACACCTACTTGTCCTGTGCCCAATGGCCATCGAAGTCGAAAGAAATCTTGTGATGGTATTTGATCGACAGGAAATATAGCGTTGTGCTGAACCGCGCGTAAAGCACAAGGTAGTGCGACATCATGTACACCCGCAGTTCCCCGCCGTCTCCTATCCGCCTAAGTTTGCGTCTCAGTCCCTCAACGCCATTGCTCACCTCCACCGAGCGCAGCGCGCGGTCCAGGAAGGGGCACACCAAGCCCCGAAAACGCTCTATCAGCGTTGGCCCACAAAGCTGGCATAAAAATCAGATTGCCGAGCTGCCGTCATTGGTCACTTCCAATCGACAAAACTCAACATTTATTGAGATAACTCGCTACGATGGAGGCAGGTCAAACTGAAACTGACTCAACAACTTGCGGTTTTACGATCTACATCCGTTCCCGCGGCAAGACAATATTGTGGAAGATTTGGGCGTGAATAAATCAATAACTTGCGTGCTTTTGTCGTTGGTTAGCGCGCTGTGTGTCTGCGTGCTTGGAGCCAACGCTCAAGAAGTAGCGCCCGTGGCGCCGGACCCCGTGCCACCACTCACACTGCCGCTGGGCGGGCGAACACCGACACCGATGGACGCACCACCCCCCTTTGGCGGCTCCGGTGGCTCGGGTGGCTACCCGTATCCTGAGTATGTTGTCCCCACCGCTTGTCTCGCAGTTGAGGTCATTACAGCTGAGAGTGTTTGCCAGGTTATAGACGCTACAAAATTTGTTCGGACTCTGGAAGAAGCGTTGACGAACAAAGATAAGTTCCGCGGTGCTCTAAGCCTGATGCTGAAGAGTTATGGACCAACAATCGTTGGGTATGCATTTCCAGGGCAGCCACGTTTGAGGGCAAACATTGAAATAGTCGAAGCAATTCGGGACTCCGAAATTTCGATGTTTCAGGCCATGTACAGAAAAATCAGATCTGAGTTGGCTGAAGATGATCGCTCTGACATGGCAAGAAGAATAGTTGCAACCACTTCATCCGGAAAATATGCCGCAATCGTTCGTGAGGCTGTCAAAGAGGCCAATAAATCGAGCGACAAAATTGTGAGCAATCTACGAAGCGTGCCAATAACAGGTCGAGTGCGCTTCATTTGCGACCTTGCGTGTAGACAGGCTATTCATGTCTATCAAGCCGCTGTTGGTTTTGACTGACTCTGTTGCAGCTGGAACAGTCGCTTGTGATTGGTGGCGAAACCCTTGAGTACCCGTGTCGACTGTACATGGACAGCCACCACCCTGCCGGGCGTTTTGTTTTTTGTTTGCATCAATATGCCCTTCAATTCGCGATGCGGTTAAATCACGAGCCCAAGATAGCCGGGCTGACGTAAATTTGTCGCTTTCTCGTGTGTTCGTTCTCATGTCGTCATGAGTATTTCGGATTTGATTGATTTAGAGCAATTTCAAACAAAAACGGAATCAACATTCGGCCCATTAATGAGTAGTATTTTGTTGACTTATGTTTTTTCACCGTAAAGCCAATAGATGTCAAAAAAAATCACCAGCACGATTGACAGAAGTGCTGCGTCCAAGGAGGCTTTCTTCGACCTGATCAACTCCGGCCCGAAGGGTGTTCACCCCTACGGAAACAACGATCCCATTCCAGTACCTGAAGTAATTGAACAGGACACCGAGACCGTCTGGAGTTTGTGGCAGGCTACTGTCGTTCCGTATGAGGATTTTCCAAAGACACAGCCCGCCGAACTAACATTGGAGGAGGTTCCGCAAACGAATTTTTCACGTGGGTCCCGCATTGACCGACGTGCCAATACAGATAGGCGTGTGAATGCCGATAGACGATCGAGTTTCAAAGGGCGTTCGAGTACTGACAGGCGGTCAAAGTAGTTGTCTCTGGTCGCTCAGTTTGCAGGGCGTGTGACGATGCCCTTGTATAGCATGTAGGCCGCCAGCAAGTACAAAATAGTGGCAAACACGCGCTTGAGTTGTTTGACCGGGAGTTTGTGTGCGGCCTTGGCACCCAACGGCGCGGTCAGTACGCTGCACATGGCAATCACCGCCAATCCGGGCAGCCAGATATAGCCAAATGAGTGTGGCGGTAAATTCTGAACGCTCTGGCCGCTGATGATGTAGCCAACCACATTGGCCAGTGCAATCGGAAACCCCAGTGCAGCCGATGTGGCAACGGCGTTGTGAATGGCCACGTTGCACCAGGTCATGAAAGGCACGCTGACAAAGCCGCCACCCGCTCCCACCAGCCCTGACAGAAAACCGATGACGCCACCGGCGCCAATCAGGCCGCCGGTACCGGGTACTTGCCGTGTCGGGGCAGGCTTCTTGTCCAGAAACATCTGGGTTGCCGAGAAACCAACGAAACCGGCAAAGAACAGCGCCAGCGACGAGCCTTTGAGGATGGCAAACAACCCCAAACTGGCGACGGCACCCCCCAGCACAATGCCAGGTGCCAGTCCCTTGACAAGATCCCAGCGCACGGCGCCACGTCTGTGATGGGCACGTACGCTTGAAATTGAAGTGAACAGGATGGTGGCCATGGAGGTGGCAATGGCCATTTTGACGGCGAGATCGGGTTCGACGGCGCGTCCCGACAGGATGATGGTGATAAAGGGCACCATCATCATGCCGCCACCAATGCCCAGCAGTCCTGCCAGGAAGCCGGTGCTCAAGCCCAAGAGCGCAAGCTCAATGATCAACAGTGGTTCAAGATTCATGGGGAAGGTAGAAAAGGTGTCTGCAAGTGCCACCGGACCGGCATCCTGAACCGGGGTTCAGGTGGGCGAGGTCAACTGGACATTGGGTTCATCTAACGCGAGATGATCACGCCTGACCAGCAATGTTCCAAGCCCGGGCTCTAAGAGCATTGGTTCAAGGAAATATAAAGCCCGATGTGCACCGCAGACGTTGAAGATTGTAGGCCGTGATGGACATTGCGTGACAGATAAATAATGTGTCAAAGCAACCGGCCGTCGCTGCCAAGCGCACCATCGAGGCGCTCCAGCAATGAGGCCAGCAACTGGTTGCTGTCTACCGCCGAAGCGTCAGTTGTGGCGGCAGACTTGACGCTTTGCTTCAAATCGCCGGCCGGCGATTTCGGCGGTGCAGCATGCTGGTCCGCCAGATCAAAGGCCAGGTTGAGTGCCGCCAGCACAGCGATGCGCTCGCGGGCCCGGACTTTGCCGCCATCACGGATCTTGCACATGGCGGTGTCGACCCGTTCGACCGCTTCTAGCAGGCGGGAATCGCCTCCGTCCGGGCAGCCAAGCAGGTAGCTCTGCCCCATGATTTGTACTTCAAGCTGTTTCATGAAATGCCTTACTGCTTACCGGTGGATGCTGCTTCTGGCAAGCGTTCCAGTAGTGCATCTACCCGTGCGCGCGCAGCGCCGAGTCGGGATTTGAGAGAGTCACGTTCCTGAGTAACGGCGTCAAGTTGCGCGCCAAGCAGGACATTGGTGCGCTGCATTTCCTCGTAGCGCACCAGCAAGCGCTCCACACGCTCGGCAATTTGGTCGATTTGGGACGGGTTCGACATAGCAACGCATTGTAGGGTTTGCACAGGAGAACGGCTGTAAAATCGGCCCGTTGGTGCTCGCGGTGTGGTTCACACGCCGCAGTTCAACGGGAAGCAGGAGGGATTGCTGTCATTGGCAAACCCAACCTGCGCTGCCCCCGCAACGGTAAGTGGACGAATCCTTTGTGATTTAGCTTCCATCACGGCCACTGAGCGTTTTGAACACGCGCTTGGGAAGGCGATGGAGGTTGTTCCACCAGCCCGGATACCGGCCAACGAGGTGGTTGCACGTTTGCGTGCAGCCGTGACGCTCATGTGCTGTCGGGGACGACGGTGAGGGCTCCTGTTAATTTATCGCTTTTCATGAAAAACCCTCTTTCGCGAGCACGCCTTCTGGTGTTTGTGCTGCAGTTGTCCGCCGTATCTTCGGTTTTGGCCCAAACTCCTTCGAAGACATTTCAACTTGACGAAACGGTAGTCACAGCCAATCGTTCCGAGCAACTGCTGACTGAGGCGTTGCCGCATACCACGGTCATCGGACGTGACGTGATCGAACGATCGCAGGCAGTTGATTTACCGACCCTGTTGTCAAGCGAGGCGGGTTTTCAGTTTACCCAGAACGGTGGCCGCGGGATGTCGGCTACGTTGTTCCTGCGTGGCAGTGCCTCGTTACAGGTACTGGTGCTGATTGACGGCGTGCCGCTGACCAAGCAGGACAGCACCGGTAGCGTCAGCCTGGAGCACATCATGCTCGACCAGGTTGAACGTGTGGAGGTCGTGCGGGGTAATGTATCGGCTATTTACGGCAGTGGTGCTGTTGGCGGAGTGATCCAGGTGTTCATGCGAAAAGGTCAGGGCAAACCGAAGGCCTTCGCACAACTCGAAGTTGGTTCCTTTGGCAGCGCGCGCGCCTCGGCAGGGGTTAGCGGACAAGTTGGCGAGACGAGCTATTTTGTCGGTTTCGGTCGCTACCGGACGACCGGTTTTTCGGCCATGAACACAAGCCAGTATCCGAATGAGAACCCGGACTCCGACGGCTACCGCAACACCAACTACAACTTGGGCTTGTCTCAATTGCTGTTACCCGGCCACAGCCTGGGCTTGCGCGCCGAAGGCAGTGATGGGGAATTCGATACCGATGGTGGCGGCTTTGGAACGCCAACTGCTGTCTACAAGGGCGCCAGCAAGCTGGGTACCTGGTCGCTCTACAGCCACAACCAGATGACGCGCGACTGGCTCAGCAAGCTTACTTTCAGCCAGGAGCGCGAACGCTCTGTCTATGACGCCAGGCTGACTGCTTTTCCGTATGACAGCGAGGCTGTGACACGCAGTCGCACACTGAACTGGACCCACAGTGTGGTGCTGGGTCCCTGGCTACTGACAGCCGGTGCCGAGTCGCAGCGCCAGTTTATTGATGCGACAGACAGTTTGGCAACACAGCTCAATCGGGAGCGAGGCGTGTCGGCTCTGTTTGCCGGTTTGTCCGGCATTTTGGCGGCGCATTCGATGCAGTTCAACCTGCGGCGCGACAACGCTGACGGACAGCCGGGTGAAACCACAGGCTACCTGGGCTATGGTTTTCAACTGGCACCGGCGTGGAAACTGATCGCCAGCCTATCGTCGGCATTCAACCTGCCGCCGTTGGCATATTTGTACGACCCGTTCTCGGGAAACCCGACACTAAAGCCCGAAACCGCCCATTCGACCGAGTTGGGCCTGCAGTGGGCACAGGACAAACAGGTGGTGCGTACGACCATCTTCAAGACCCGAACGTCAAACCTGATGCAGTACGACTTTGCCACTTGGACATTCAACAATGTGACCGATGCGACAAACAGGGGACTGGAGCTGAGTTATAGCGGCAAGCTTGCCAGTGCCGACCTGCGTGCCAGCCTGACGCTGCAAGACCCGTTGGACGAAAGCACTGGGATGCGACTGATTCGCCGTGCCCGCAACATGGCCTCTTTTGGTGCTTCCCTGCCATTGGGTCAGTGGACCTGGGGTGCTGACCTGCGCTATACCGGCGCGCGCCCTGACATTGTGACGGTGCCGCACTTGCCAGCCTATACGGTTATCAACCTGACAACGCGTTTCGCATTGTCTCAGGAGGTGGCTCTGACCGCACACATCGACAACCTGCTTGATCGCCAATACCAAACGGCCTATGGATATAACCAGTCGGGTCGCGCTGCCTATGTGGGCATTGTCTGGGCACAGAAATAGACAGCCTTTCATGGTCACCACCCGCACTCTAACTGCCGTCCTGCTGAGCCTGGTCTTGGCTGGCACGGCGGTGCGGGCGCTGCCGGTAACTGATGATCGCGGCGTCACGGTTGCGCTGGAGCGCCCACCGCAACGTATCGTTAGCCTGCTGCCTTCCTTGACCGAGAGCGTGTGTGCACTCGGACAGTGCCAGCGACTGGTGGGTGTGGACCGCTATTCCAACTATCCTGCCAGCGTGCGTGCCTTGCCGCAGGTTGGTGGCGGGCTGGATCCGAATATCGAAGCCGTCGTTGCCTTGCGCCCCGACTTGGTGCTGATGGCCGCCTCAACCCCGGTCGGCGAGCGATTGCAGTCCCTGGGAATAAAGGTTGTGGCGCTCGAGCCCAAGAGTCACGCCGATGTGCTGCGTGTGCTGGAAAAAATCGGGCAATTGCTGGACGTGCCCGGTGCCCAGCGCGTCTGGAATCAAATTGATGCCGGAGTGTCGGCGTCGGCTCAATCCTTGCCAGCCAGCGTCAAAGGAACGAGTGTCTACTTTGAAGTCAATAGTGCCCCCTTTGCCGCCGGTGAGACTTCTTTCATTGGCGAAACCCTGACGCGGCTGGGCGTCAAAAATATAGTCTCGGCCAAGCTGGGACCCTTCCCCAAACTCAATCCGGAATACGTGGTCCGCGCCAATCCTGACGTGATCATGGTCGGTGATCGCAACTACTCAGGGTTGGACGGGCGTCCGGGTTGGACAAACATCCGCGCTATCCGCGAGCATCGGATATGCATCTTTACACCGGAGCAGTCTGACGTTTTGGTGCGTCCCGGCCCCCGTATGGCGGAGGGCGCCCGCATCATGGCGCAATGCCTGCAGGGGAAAGCTCCATGACCGCGCTTCACCGTCCGCAACGTGTCGCCTTTTTGCTGGCCTCAGGTCTGTTGGTGTTCGGTGTGGTTTTGGTGTTTTTGGGAGCCAGCATCGGCAGCACCGGCTTTGAGAGCGTTCTCAGGGCATGGAGTGACCCGCTGTCATTGCAGATCGTTTGGGACATCCGGCTGCCGCGCACTTTGGGTGCGTGGGCGGCTGGCGCCTTGCTGGGCCTGGCGGGTGCAGTGGCGCAAGGGTTATTTCGCAATCCGCTGGCTGATCCGTATTTGCTGGGCAGCGCCTCGGGTGCAGCTTTTGGCGTGGCCCTCGCACTGGTCTTTTTTGGCGTCTCGCCGTTCGCTGCACAGTGGCTGGTGCGCCTTGGTTTGACTGGTGCTGCGTTTGCCGGTGCGGTCGGCGCAGTGCTGCTCACCCTGCTGTTGGCGCAAGGCGTGCAGCACACGCTGCGCCTGCTGCTGGCAGGCGTCATCGTGGGTGTGGTGCTGGGCGCCATGAGCTCACTTACCATGTTGATGGTGCCTGAAGTGATGCAGGCGATGCAAGCTTTCATGCTGGGCAGTACCGGCTTTGTCGGCTGGACCGCGTTTGCCGTGATGGCCGTTGTGTGGCTGGTTTGCATGGTGGTGGCGTGGATGCTTAGCCATGTGCTTGACGGCCTCTCCCTGGGTGAAGCGACTGCCGCCAGCCTCGGGTTGCCTTTGCCGCGAATGCGCGCTGTTTTGGTGGCGGTGCTGGCACTGGCCACTGGGACGGCAGTGGCTCAAACCGGCATGATTGCTTTTGTCGGTCTTGCTGCCCCCCACCTCGTGCGCTCGATCATCAAGACCACCCACGGCAGCTTGATTTTGCTTTCCAGCCTGATGGGTGGTGTGCTGCTGATGACCGCTGACATGTTGGCACGCGGGTTGATGGCGCCGCAGGAGTTGCCGGTAGGCGTCCTGACTGCAGTGCTGGGGGGTGGCTATTTGTTGTGGTTGATGCACCGCAACACCCGCATTTCTTCCGGCGCAAGTTTGTAATGCAGGCCATGCATTCAATAGCAATCCAGGCCGATGGGCTAAAGGCTTGGCTCGGTAATGTGCCGGTGCTTAAAGGCATCGATCTGGTATTGCACGCAGGCCGCTGGACTAGTATTGTTGGACCCAATGGCGCTGGCAAATCGACTTTACTCAAAGTGCTGGCCGGCTTGTTGCCGCATAGCGGGGCGGTCACCCTGTTGGGCCAGCCGCTTACCAGCATGCCGGGGCGACGGCGTGCCCAACAATTGGCCTGGCTGGGGCAAAACGAAGGCACCGGTGAAGATTTGACAGTATGGGACGTCGCCATGTTGGGCCGACTACCGCATCAACCCTGGCTCAGCGGCCCCAGCGCCACTGATCACATTGCCGTGGAGCAGGCATTGCGCGCTACGCAGGCCTGGGACTGGCGCGCTCGCACGCTGGGTCAACTGTCAGGTGGTGAGCGTCAACGTGTGCTGCTGGCCCGCGCTCTTGCAGTGCAGGCTCAGGTGCTGCTAATGGACGAGCCGCTGGCCAATCTGGACCCGCCGCATCAAGCCGATTGGCTCAGTGTGGTGCGCGCGCTGGTGCGTCAGGGCAAGACGGTGGTGAGCGTGCTGCATGAAATTTCTTTCGCCCTGCACGCCGACGAGATGGTCATCATGGCGTCCGGCCTCATCACCAACCAAGGCGCTTGTGCTGACACGGCCACCCACCGTGCGCTGGAACGCGTGTTCGAGGGGCGCATTGCGATCCATGCCCTGGGCCAGCAATGGGTGGCGCTGCCGATTGATCCGGCACCCTGATGAGTTCCGTCAGATCTAGCGCGCGGGAGCTGGTGTTTTGGCTTTGAAGTCACAGTACTGGCTTACGCCACATTGCCAGCACAAAGGTTTGCGTGCCTGACAGATATAACGGCCGTGCAAGATCAGCCAGTGATGCGCGTCGACCTGATATTCGGACGGAATACGCCGAAGCAGTTTCATTTCCACTTCATACGGAGTCTTTCCAGGTGCCAGACCGGTACGGTTTGCCAACCGAAAAAGATGGGTATCGACCGCCATGGTGGCTTGCCCAAAGGCCACATTGAGCACCACGTTGGCCGTTTTGCGCCCTACACCGGGCAGGGCCTGCAGCGCCTCGCGCGTGCGCGGTACCGTGCCGCCATGCTGATCCACCAGGATTTGACACGTTTGCATCAGATGCTTGGCTTTGGAGCGAAACAGCCCGATGGTCTTGATGTAGCGCTCCAGATCTTCCAGCCCCAGGGCCAGTATTTTTTGCGGCGTGTTGGCTATTGGGAAGAGCCGACGCGTGGCTTTGTTGACGCTCACATCCGTGGCTTGGGCCGACAGTAAAACAGCCGTCAGCAACTCAAATGTGGAGGTGTACGCGAGCTCCGTCGCAGGCATCGGGTTGGCGGCCTTGAGGGTGGCAAAAAAACCTTCAATCGCGGCTGGATTCATGGAATTTTCTGGTCGGTCCGGTCTGAATAATAATGGGACGATACCGCAATCTCCGTCAAAGGAAAGACTCCCATGCAATTTGCTGACCGCCTGAATAACGTTGAAACCTCCGCCATCCGCGAACTCTTCAAACTTTTGGGCAAGCCCGGCATCATCAGTTTTGCTGGCGGTTTTCCCGACCCGGCGCTGTTTGATGTGCAAGGCATCCAGGAATCTGCCGCCGCTGTTTTGATCAACAACCCCGGCCCGGTGCTGCAATACGGTGCCACCGAGGGCTATCAGCCATTGCGTGAAGGTATCAGCAGTTTCATGGCGAACAAGGGCGCCACCGCCAAGCCAGAAGGACTGATCGTCACCACCGGCAGTCAGCAGGCACTCGACCTGATTGGCAAGACCATGATCTCGCCCGGCGACAAGGTGATTGTCGAAGCGCCTACTTTTTTGGCCACCATCCAGTGCTTTCGCCTGTACGGCGCGCACATCATCGGCGCGCCGATTGATGCCGACGGCGTGAACGTTGACCAACTTGAAAAACTGATTGAAGAACACAAACCGAAACTGGTCTACCTCATCCCGACCTTTGGCAATCCCAGCGGTGCCACGCTTAGTTTGATGAGGCGTAAACGCATTCTGGAAATCGCCGCCCGCACCCAGACACTGGTGGTAGAAGACGATCCCTATGGCGAACTGTATTTTGACCAACCGCCACCGCCCAGTCTGCTGGCCCTGAGTGAGCAGGTAAGCGGCAGTCGTGAGTGGCTCGCGCACTGCGGATCTTTCAGCAAAATCCTGTCGCCAGGTCTGCGTGTCGGCTGGCTGATTGCGCCGCCCGAGCTACTGGCCAAGGCCACCATGTGCAAACAGTTCAGCGATGCCCACACCAGCAACCTGACTCAGGCCATCGCCGCTCATTATCTGACGCTGAATCGGCTTAACGGTGCACTGGCCGTGGTCCGCAAAACCTACGCCCAACGTGCCCGTGTCATGGCCGAGTCATTGCGCCGCGAGTTGGGAAGTGCGATCGAATTCAACCAGCCACAAGGTGGCATGTTCTTCTGGGCCAGACTCACCGGCGCTGAAGGTAGAAGCAGCAATGCCCCCGACTTTGCCAAGCGCGCCATCGGCAAAGGCGTGGCGTTTGTGCCGGGCGCTCCGTTTTTTGCGCATGACCCTGATCTATCCACTTTGCGCCTGAGCTTTGCGACTGTGGGGACTGAGAAGATCGAGGAGGGGATGGGTCGCTTGGCGCTGGCGCTTTAGTTGTGTGGTTGACTCGATCGAGCGCATCTGCACCATTTCAGTTACAAGTTGAAGTCACGCGGCCTTTGGCAAGCTTGACGTGGCGCATGGTCAAATCAGAAGGTAAATTAGACAATTGTGACGCGGCATGATAGCGAGATACAGACAATGAACCCAGGAATGATATTCTTCAAAACCGACCTCGGCAGGGCAGAGGTTGTTGACCGCAGTCGTGAACTGAGCCTGACACAACGGCGTGTGCTGATTGTGGTTGACGGTCATAAAACGGTCAATGATCTGGCTGCCCTGGTACGGGTCGGTGAGTTGGAGGCGACGCTGGAGCACCTTTTGCAGCTTGGTTTAATTCAAGCGACCGACCACATTGCACCCTTGCTGGCGCCCGCGGCGCCCGGTTTTGCCGCAGCGCAGGCAAGCGAGCCGCCGCGGCCCGCAACCAGCCCGGAAGAATTCAGAAAAGTGCGCCAACAGGCTTCCAACTTTGTCGCCGATCGATTGGGGTCTGCCGGTGAACCCATTTGCGCGGCAATTGATCGCTGCAACAGCCCGGCCGAACTGCGCAAACTGTTTCGCGGCATCGAAATTTTTGTTGGGCAACGATTGAGTCCGCAAATGACGCAGGCGTTCGCACGCCATTTTGGTTCTTTACTGATGTAGCATTTGCGATCACTGGTCGCTTGCGGGCCAGTCGGCAAAGGGAAAGGCCGGCTGTTCAGTGGCAAAGCTGACAAAGTTTGCGATCTGGCCCAGGTAACGCCCCAGACTGCGGCCAAATGCCATCAGGCGCGGTTTGGGTGTGTCGCTGGTAACTGCCAGCACAAACTGGATGAGGGCCACGAAAAACAGGATCGTAGTGGCAAACTGGTAGGCGATACCCATCAGGATCATCAACAGACCGCGCAGCCAGATGCTGCGCCGCACGGTAATTGGATATTCGCTCATGTTCGCCTTTCAAAGCGTAGCTGAAAATATGCCAGAGGTGATTTCGTAAGAGCGCAGTCGCGCCGTGTGATCATAAATTTGCGAGGTAATCATCAACTCATCGGCCCCGGTGCGCTCGATGAAAGTGCTCAGGCTTGCGCGCACCGTATTTGACGCGCCAATGGCCGAGCAGGAAAGCACGCTGTCAAGCAGGGCGCGCTCAGCCGGCCCAACGATGTTGGGATAGTTGGCGACGGGCGGTGGCAGGCGGGACGGGCGACCACTTCGCAGATTGACAAAAGCCTGCTGCATCGAAGTCGCCTGATACTGTGCTTCTTCATCGCTAGCAGCGGCAAACACATTGAAGCCCAGCATGACATAAGGCTTGTCCAGCCGTGCCGACGGACGAAAGCTGGCCCGATATAAAGCAATGGCCTGCATCATTTGCTGCGGTGCAAAGTGCGACGCAAAAGCGTAGGGCAATCCCAGTGCGGCCGCCAGCTGCGCGCCAAACAGGCTGGAGCCCAGAATCCAGATCGGAAGGTTCAGCCCCTGACCGGGCACCGCGCGTACCGGGTTCTTCGAAGTCGTTGAAAAATAGTCCATCAACTCGACCACGTCGCGCGGAAACTCATCGACATCGGAGACCTGGTTGCGGCGCAGGGCGCGTGCGGTGATCTGATCCGATCCCGGCGCGCGACCCAGCCCAAGGTCAATACGCCCAGGGTAGAGCGACTCCAGCGTGCCGAATTGCTCGGCAACCACCAGCGGCGAGTGATTGGGCAGCATGATGCCACCGGCGCCGACCCGGATGCGGCTGGTACCCCCAGCGACGTGGCCCATCAGCACCGATGTTGCGGCGCTGGCAATGCCGGGCATGCCGTGATGCTCCGCCAGCCAGTAGCGTTGATAGCCCCAGCCCTCAGCGTGTCGCGCCAAGTCAAGCGTGTTGCGAAAAGATTGCGCAGCGTCTCCGCCCTGCACGATAGGGGAAAGGTCAAGAACTGAAAAAGGAATCATGGACGGGATATTGGGTCATTCAAAAGAACAGCAAGGCATGTGAACTCATTTTGCCGGTTTTGTGCGTGACAATGACTTTTCAAGGACAAATTGAAACACGGGCACAATCAGCGGCCAGATGCGCAAGCGCTGTTACCAATCACCCGACTAAAACCATGAGTCCTGAAACAGGCGCTGAACGCTACGTCTATCGGACCTTGGATAAACTTTTTCTGGTCAGCAGTGTCCTGGTGTTGCCGCTGGCTTTTTTGCTGTTTGCCCAGTGGCCGTTGCGTGAATGGGTGCAGGCCTGGTCGCGACAGGCCAACGATCTGGCTCAAATCCTGTTTGCAATGTATGTTGCGGTTGCAATTACGGCTGCATCACGCGCGAATAGCCACCTGGCTGTAGTCAAGCCGACAGCCGGGCAGCCGCGACGCCCGAACATCTGGCGCGCCGGTTTACTGCTGGTCTGCGTTGGGCCATGGGCACTCTTCATGTTGTGGGCGGCGATGCCAACCATTGTCTCTTCGGTGGTGGGCTTCGAAAAATTTGGCGAAACGACAACGCCCGGCTATTTCTCTATAAAGCTTGCACTCGGCTTGTTGCTGGTACTGATCCTGATGGAAGCTGTGGTGTCCTGCTTCAATGCCTGGCGTCACAAGTCATGATGCAGTTCGGCTTATCGGCTGGGGTGTGGATGCTGCTGTTACTGGCGCTGGTGATTTTATTGACGGGCTTGCCGGTGTGGGCTTTGTTGATCGGCGTTGCCAGCGCATTCGCCGTCACCGCAATGGCTGCCGGAAACCTGGACTTTGGCATCCTGGCTGCGCTGCCGGCGCGCATCGTTGGCTTGCTGGAGCATGACCTGCTGCAGGCGCTTCCGCTTTATGTCTTCATCGGCATCTTGTTGCAGCGTCTGACAATGGCCGACTTGCTGTTTTCATCGTTAAAACGGGTTTTCCATGGCACCGGTGCCGACGGCAGCCTGGCCGCCTTAAGTGTCGGCGCGTTGATCGCTCCCATGAATGGTTCGGTCGCTTCCAGTTCGGCTCTGCTGGCTCGGCTGGTAGCACCGCGCTTGGGCAAAATGAATGCGGCTGGTGCCACCGCGTTAGTCAGCGTCGCCGCCACCATCGGTGTTGTTGTGCCTCCTTCATTGGTGCTGATTTTGTTGGGCGACGCCATGTTGCGCGCCCATACCGAGGCCAGCAATTTACCGGGCTATGTGCTGGGCGGCCAGCGCATCATCAATACGCAGGACGTCTTCCATGCGGCATTGCTACCAGCGCTTTGTGTGCTGCTGCTGTGGACTCTGGTGGTCTGGTGGCAAGGGCGTAAATTAGATGGGGATGGCGTTCCCGAAGGTCAGAATTTGACCCAGTTTGCAATTTCTTTTGTTGTGGTGCTGGCAATTATTGTGCTGTTGGGCGCGGTCTTCACCGGCAAAATGTATGCCGTGGAGGCCGCCGCCACCGGCGGTGTCCTGCTCTGTGTCGGCGCCATCGCTTCGCGCGCCCTGCGTTGGTCGCAATGGCAAGAGGTGTTGCTGGATACACTCAAATTGAGCGGCGCGCTGTTTGCGTTGCTGGTCGGTGCCAGCACCTTTAGCCTGGTTTTCAGATTGCTGGGCACAGACCGCTGGATTGCCGAACTGGTTCTGAATTCAAGCCTGTCGCCGCGCCTTACCGCGGCGCTGATGTTGGTCACCGTAGCTTTGTGCGCCTGGGTGCTGGACGCGTTTGAAATGATCTTTGTCGTGATCCCGATCGTCGCGCCGCCCTTGATAGCCAAGCTGGGTGATGCGCAACAGGCTGCGGTCCTGCTGTTGCTGGTGCTGCAACTGAGTTTTTTGATTCCACCGATGGGATATGCAGTGTTGATGGCGCGTTCGCGCGCTGGCTTGGGTTCGGTCCGCACCGTGGCGCTGGTGAGGGCATTGTTGCCGTTTGTCGTTGCCCAATGTGCGGTCACGGCAATCGTTTTTATGGCGCCATGGACAGTGCACCAACTCGATGCCCCATTGACGCGGGCAGCCGAGGTGCCGACTCAGTCGGCCCCGGATATCGACCAGCAAATGCGGGATATGGCGTTGCAAAACAATCCCTCTGAAGAACAAGCACAAAGCACGGACCAGCTTAAAAAGGCTGACAAATGAGCTGCAGAACTTTAATCGTCGGCGGTGGAATTGGCGGCTTGGCTGCGGCGCTGGCCTGTTCCGGCGTCGGCAATGAAGTTGAATTATTTGAACGCTCAACTGAGTTCACCGAGGTCGGGGCTGGCATTCAGCTGGGACCGAATGTTATGAAGGTGCTGTACGGCTGGGGTTTAGAAGATGGCCTGGAAGCAGTCGCGGCTTTTCCGGATCGACTGCAGGTGCGTGATGCCAACTCGGGTGATGAACTTGGCGTGTTGCGCCTGGGTGCTGTCTCGGTGCAACGCTATGGCTCACCGTATGCAACGGTTCACCGGGCTGACCTGCACGCTTTGCTGCTATCAGCCGTGCGCCAGCAAGGTGCTGCGCAGTTGCACCTTCAAAGCGAGGTCGCCAGCTTTGAGCAGCACGATCTGGGCGTCGTCCTGCATACGACCGATGGTCGCGTCGTACCGGGCGACGCGCTGGTAGGCGCTGATGGTTTATGGAGTTCGGTGCGTCGACGCTTGCTCAACGACGGCACGCCTCACGTGACCGGTCATCTGGCCTATCGGGCGCTGGTTGAACAACACTGTCTGCCGGAACGCCTGCGCTCCCAGCAGGTGACCGCATGGCTAGGGCCCGAATTCCACGTTGTTCAATACCCGGTGCGTCGGGGCGCGTGGCTCAATGTTGTAGCCATTGTTCAGGGTCGCATTGTCGGAGCTGTCGAACATTGGGATCACAGTGCCAACGCAGCCAAGCTGAGAGATCGAATGACCGCAACCTGCCCGGCGTTGCAGGACCTGATTCAAGCGATCGATCATTGGCGCTTGTGGGGCTTGAGCCGACGCGCGCCGATGCAGGGACCCGGTGAGCAGGCCCAGGGTCGGGTTGCACTGCTGGGCGACGCCGCGCACCCGATGGTGCCTTATCTGGCGCAGGGTGCCGGTATGGCCATTGAGGATGCGAATGCGCTGGCAGAGGCCTTGCGCATCAGCGGATCGGATGTGCCCAACGCACTGAAGAACTATGCCAACGTTAGATGGCGACGTAACGTGCGGGTGCAGGCCGGCGCAATTCGCAATGGCGAGATATTTCATGCCACCGGGTTGATGCGCTGGGGGCGAGATACGGCGATGAGATTGCTGGGTGAACGCCTGCTTGATCTGCCCTGGCTTTACCGTGGGCTGCCCTGATTGTCAAACAGGTTTTGCCGTGCTGTTGTAACTGGAGAATATGGATGATCAACTGGGAAGCCCATGCCTGCCTGCCCTTGCACCCAGAGGCCGACTTTGCGCCGCTCGACCGGCTGCATGCGGCAGGGGTGAATTATGTGTCGGTCAACATCGGCATGGACATGAACCCGGTCTCGCAAATAATGTCTGTCATTGCCGGTTTTCGCGCCACCATCGCGGCGCAGCCGCAGCGTTACGTGCTGGCCTGCAGTGTGCAGGACATTGACCGCGCCGCCGCCCTGAACAAGCTGGCAATCGGCTTCGATCTGGAGGGCGCCATGCCTCTGTTGGAGCAGCCCGAGATGGTGGTGCTGTACCGCGACCTGGGCGTACGCCAAATGCATCTGGCCTACAACCGCAACAACAGTGTCGCTGGTGGCTGCCATGACGTTGAGCAGGGCCTGACCCAGCTGGGGCACAAAGTGGTAGCGGCCATCAACGCCGCCGGCGTTTTGCTGGACTGCTCCCACACCGGGCGCCGCTGCAGCCTGGACATCATGGCCGCCTCAAGCAAGCCGGTAATCTTCAGTCACTCCAATCCACAGGCGCTGGTGGAGCATGGGCGCAATGTGACCGATGAACAAATCCGCGCCTGCGCCGCCTCCGGCGGCGTGGTCTGTATCTCGGGTGTTTCGATGTTCCTGGACAGTGGCGCACCAACGGCCGATGATGTGGCAAAACATGCCGCCTATGTCGCCAGCCTGGTTGGCGTGGCACATGTCGGCATCGGTCTGGACATCAGCTTTCACCAGAGTGAGCTTGATGACAAGCCGCCGGGTGATTTTGATCCGACTTACTGGTGGCCCAAGGTGGCCGGCTACGACCGCGGTATCGCGCACACCGCCTACCCACCCGTTGATAGCTGGAAAATGCTGGGCTCTGCGTTGCAACGCACTGGTATGACCGCCGCCGAGACGGCGCTGGTGATGGGTGGCAATATGATGCGGGTGGCGGGGCAGGTTTGGCGGTAGACATCAGATTTTGTGAGACTTGTATGCAGCAACTTGAGGCAACTTCCATGGTTACGGTCGCTGTCAGATGGACAATACTGACGGCACTGGCTTTTGCTTGCGTATTGGCTGCGGCAGCCGATGGCAACAGCGACAAACTGCAAAGCATTCACAACGTGGTGGTGATCTACGCCGAGAACCACAGTTTTGACAATCTGTATGGCCTGTTTCCCGGCGCCAACGGCGTTAGCCGCGCTACCCTGAATCAAAAAACACAGCTCGATCACGATGGCAAGGCACTGCCGGAACTGCTGGTGTTTGGGCGGGACGGTAAGCCGGATGCCAACTACCCGCGCCTGCCCAATGCGCCGTTTCGCATCGATGCGCCACCGGTAAACCGGCCGCCGACCGTGATCGTGCCGAGCCCGATCCACGATTATTTTTATCAGCAGGAGCAAATCAACGGCGGCCAGAACAATATGTATGCCGCCATGTCGACTGTCGGCGGCTGGACCATGGGATATTACGACGGCAGCCAGTTCAAACTCTGGCATTGGGCGCGCGAATTCACCCTGGCCGACAATTTTTTTCAGGCCGCATTTGGCGGCTCGTATCTGAACCATCAGTGGCTGATTTGCGCCTGCACACCAAGGCACACCAATGCCCCGGACAGCATGCGGGTGCGCTTGGACGCCAGCGGCAAGCTTGAAAAACGTCCTGGCTCGCCTTCCGCCACCGTCGCAGCGGTGCAAATTCAAAGCGACGGCCTGGGCGGACGCGTCACCGCCGATGGCTGGTCGGTTAATACGTCACAACCGCCTTACCAACCCAGCGGTCTGATACCCGCTGTTGATGGGCCACGAACCCATGCAAATCCAAAAGGCATGAAAATCGGAACTCTTGACCTGGGTGAGCCGGTGCCGGCGCAAACTGCCATCACCATTGGCGACACGCTCTCGGCCAAGGGAGTCTCCTGGGCCTGGTACGCAGGTGGCTGGAACGCAGCGCAGGCTGATGGCATGCAGCCACCCGATGTCAAACGCCAGGTCATTTACAACTCGGCGAAGGATTCCCCGAATTTCCAGCCGCATCACCAACCGTTTAACTACTTTGCCCGATTCGCGCCCGGCACACCGGATCGTGCGCAGCACCTCAAGGACGGTGGCGATTTCATGGCAGACATTGCCGCTGGTACGCTGCCGGCTGTGGTGTTCTACAAACCGGCGGGTCGTGACACCCAGCATCCGTCTTACACCGACATCATTTCGGGTGACGCCCACATCGCAGGTGTGCTGGAAAAATTGCGCGCAAGTAGCCAATGGAAGGACATGCTGGTGATCGTGACCTACGACGAAAATGGTGGCTACTGGGACCACGTACCGCCGCCGCAAGGGCCGGGTTGGGCTGACCGTTGGGGCCCGGGTTCACGTATTCCGGCGCTGCTGATTGGCCCGCACGTCAAACGTGGCTTCGTCGATTCGACTTCTTACGACACCACGTCCATCCTCAAATTCATCAGCAAGCGCTTTCACCTCGCTGCGCTGCCAGGTGTGCGTGCCAACGCGGGTGACCTGACGCCGGCGCTGAAACCTTGAAGTGTTGGGGACAGAGCTTGTTCGCTGCACGTAACTGCAGTCTTTCCCACAAGGTTCAGAGCTTTCCCAGCAGCAAGAACTCCATCAGAGCCTTTTGCGCGTGCAGCCGGTTTTCGGCTTCGTCCCACACCACCGATTGCGGTCCGTCGATGACTTCGGCTTGCACTTCTTCGCCGCGGTGCGCCGGCAGGCAGTGCATGAAGAGTGCATCCGGCTTGGCGACGCTCATCATCTCGGCGTCCACGCACCAGTCGGCGAACGCCACTTTGCGCGCCTCGTTTTCGGCCTCGTAGCCCATGCTGGTCCAGACATCGGTTGTCACGAGATCCGCGCCAGCACATGCCTGCATTGGGTTACTGAATACCTGGTAACTGTCGGCCGAGCGCAGACCTGCAATGGACTGGTCCACTTCGTAACCGCCAGGGGTGCTGACATGCACCTTGAAACCCAGAATCTCACTGGCCTGCAGCCAGGTGTTTGCCATGTTGTTGCCGTCACCCACCCAGGCCACGGTCTTCCCGGCAATCGAGCCACGCTGCTCGATGTAGGTGAAGATGTCGGCCAATATCTGACAAGGGTGGAATTCGTTGGTCAGCCCATTAATAACCGGCACCCGGGAATGCTTGGCAAAACGTTCGATCTTGGTGTGCTCGTAGGTGCGGATCATCACCAGATCGACCATGCGGCTGATGACCTTGGCGCTGTCTTCAATCGGTTCCGAGCGGCCCAGCTGGCTGTCGCCAGTTGTCAAGTGCACCACGCTGCCGCCCATCTGGTACATGCCGGCTTCAAAGCTGACCCGTGTGCGGGTCGAGGCCTTCTCAAAAATCATGGCCAGGGTTCGATCAATCAGCGGTTGGTGCCGTTCATAGGCCTTGAATTTCTTTTTGATCAGCGCCGCCCGTTCAAACAGGTAGGCATATTCGCTGGCGCTGAAGTCGCTGAATTGCAGGTAGTGTCGAAGGGGCTGCCGTGATTCGCCACCGTTGGGGAGGTTCACACTTTGAAACGAACCGGCTGCGCCTGGAAATGTGCTCATCATTGCTCCAGAATGAGTTGCCTGATCAGCGGGCACAGAATGGCGACCACCTCGTCAGCCTCCGTGATACTCATGATGAGTGGCGGCACCAGGCGGATCACGCTGTCGGCGGTGACGCTGATCAACAAGCCATGGCTGGCAGCTTGCCCCACCAGCGCTGCGCAGGGTTTGGCTAGTTCAATGCCCAGCATCAAGCCCTGCCCGCGAATCTCCTTGACGGCCTGTGTCGCAAGTTCGTGCGACAGGGCAAGCGTCAGTTTGGCAACCAGGTGCGCGCCAATCTTTGCTGCGTTGTCCAGTAAACCTTCTTCTTCCATGATGCGAATTGTTTCGACACCAGCACGCATGGCAAGCGGGTTGCCGCCAAACGTGGTGCCGTGGTTGCCGGGCTGAAAAATGTTGGCTGCCTTGGCGCTTGCCACGACCGCGCCAACCGGCACGCCCGAACCCAGGCCCTTGGCCAGCGGCATCACATCTGGCACGATACCGGCCCACTGGTGGGCAAACCATTTGCCGGTGCGCCCCATGCCGCACTGCACCTCATCAATCATCAGCAACCAGTCATTCTTATCGCATAGATGGCGCACTTCCCTGAGGTAGTCCAGGTGCATCGGGTTGATGCCGCCTTCTCCCTGGATCGCCTCAAAAAAAACCGCCACCACGTTCGGGTTGTCGGCGGTCGCCGCTCTGAGGCTTTCCATATCATTGAGCGGGACACGGATAAAACCCTCCACCAGAGGCCCAAAACCAGCCTGAATCTTCGGGTTACCGGTGGCGCTCAGGGTGGCAATGGAGCGGCCATGGAAAGCCTTCTCGTAAACCACGATTTCGGGGCGCTCAATGCCTTTGTCATGACCGAATTTGCGTGCCAGTTTCAGTGCCGCTTCATTGGCCTCCAAGCCGGTGGAACAGAAAAAGACATTACTCATGCCAGATAACTCGATCAATTTTTTTGCCAGCACCTCCTGGTTCGGTACATGGTAGTAATTGCAACTGTGGATGATTTTGGCAATCTGGTCTTGTAGCGCCGGTACCAGTTTGGGGTGGTTGTGTCCCAGCGTATTGACGGCAATGCCACCGAGCGCGTCCAGATACGACTTGCCGTTGACATCCCAGACGCGGCAACCTTGCCCGTGCGACAAGGCGATCGGCAGGCGACCATAGGTGTTCATGACGTGCGGCGAGGCGGCTTCAATGAAAGGAGCGTGCATGGTTTTCCTAACCAATGGGAGACACCAAAAAAATCGACCCGTTCAATGGCGGGCCGTTGAGGCGTGATTTTATGCGCTTCACATGACCCGCTCAAAACCCCAGTGCCGACACGTTTTCTGATGGCTTAACGGATGACCGTTTCAGACACAGAGGAGCCATTCGATCCGCCCGATACCAAGAAGCTGCGCGGGCGTCGTCTTGGTCTACACCCATCCCGTGCTCGTACATCATCCCAAGGTTAGACGCCGAGAGAATGTCTGCGGCACTCGCGGAAGTCTCGAACAAGGTCACGGCTCGCTGGTTGTTTTGCGCGACGCCTTCCCCGTGGTAGTACATAAATCCGAGACGTCGCTGGGCTTCCACATTGCCGCCTACCGCCGCCCTTTCAAATGCTGTGACAGATGGGGCATAACGCTTCTGGTCGTACAACCTTACCCCGTCCTCAAGGTCGCCGGCAAAGCACGGCGCGGAAAGTACCAGTGAAAGGACCCGGATGGTTGCTCTGGTTCTCCTCTTTGCAACCTGACCAGCGGTGTTGTCTGCACTGCTCAATAAGGTTCTGGAACCAAACTCTCCACTCTCGAGCGGTTGAATTGCCCGCCCGTCTCGCACGACCGACCTATTGCGGCAGCAGCAGTCGAAATACGGCCCCGTGCTCATTGAGCAACTCGAGATAACCCTGCTGTCCGGCATTGCAATGAAGATTGGCCACTTGGCTGGCAAGGTGCAGACCAAGTCCGGTACCTTCACGACTTAGGGGCTGCATGGCGACAGGCCGGTCGAGCAGTGCTTGCGGGTAACCCGGACCGTCATCGCGCACGCTGAATTCCAGCCAGCCGCGACGCACGGATGCCGCCAGACGCACTTGCTCGCGCGCATGGCGCAAGGCGTTGTACAAGGCATTTAGAAGCACCATCCGTACCAGGTTTTCATCATAAAACCACAGCGTGGGTGCTTCGCTCAGGTCAGCACTCACGGCCAGCGTGGTTTGCTTGCGAATTTCCATGGCCAGTTCGTTGAGCAGGTCAGCCGGAGTTCGTGCCTCGACATCGATACCGAGACTGCCTTTTTCCGCCTTGTAGTAGGCCAGCAAGCGCGTCAGGGTCGCTGCCGCCTCGAGTACGCCGTGCAAGGTTTCGCCGTCGCCCTTCTCTTCAGCCCGGTTCGCCAGCGCTGCAAGACGGTTCTTGACATCGTGAATGGTGATGGCGGCAAGATCGACAAAATCCATTATCGTTATACCGAAGAGTACTTCTGGCGAATCCGGCTCATCAAACCGGCAATCTCGGCGAGTTTGGGATGCGTCGGGTTTTCCGCCAGGACCGCTTGCTGAAAGGCCTGTGCCGAACGCAGCTTGGTGTCATCCAGCCCGTTGTGGAAGATATCGAAAAGCAATGCAGCCGCCGCGTTGCATACCACCTGCATATTCCTTGGCAAGCGACGCGCGGCCTCAGTGAGCATCGTTGCCGCGACCGCCAGTTCACCGGCCTTGGCGCGCCGAACTGCCTCATTGTTGAGATGAATGATTTCGCCAATACTTTGGCTTACCAGTTGCTCGGCAAGCTCGGTAGCTCCATGGTCACGCAAAACCGTCGAGATGCGATCATGCAGTTCTGGCGATTCGGGACTGCTTTGCACCAGGTTCCTGAGAATGTCTCTTGCGGTTTCGTGCTGGCCGGTGGACAGGCAAGCCTTGGCAACGGCCATCGCTGCAGTTTCGGGCAGCTTGGACTGGTCGCCCTGCAGGGCTCGGGCGAGCGCTGCCGCCGCTTTGTCCGGGTTGCCGGCCTTTTGCTGTGCGACAGCTTCGACGGCCGCCAGCAAAGGGTCGTTGGCATCTTGTTTGAAGCTAGTGCGCGCCTCCTCCAGCAAGGCAACCGCCTTGCCCGGTTCCCCCATTTCGGTCAGGGCATTGCCAAGCCGTGCAAAATCGGCGGTTTCGCGCAACGGTGAATTCCGGGTTTTCTTGACAACTTGCCCAAGCGCCTGCTCAACCCGCTGAAAATCCCCCTTCTTTTCGGCGACCGATGCAATGGCTCGGTGCCGTGTCAGCGAATTGGGAGAAATGAGGCACGCGCTGTCAAGTACCGCCATCGCCGCGCTGACTTCTCCCATCGCCATATGCAGATTGCCAAGCAGGTCATAGGCCGCCATCAACTTTGGCGATTCGGCAATCAGTTCATTCAGCGTTGCCTTGGAGCCCATCGTGTCGCCGCGCAGATTCAACGCGCGTGCCAAGCCCAGTTTGGCCCAAGGCATGGAACGCATCGTCAGCGCCTGCTGGTAGAACCCGACAGCCTCGGCAGCCTGTCCGGCCTGAATCATTGCGTTGCCCTTGATGCGCATGACATCAACCAGATATCGATCCTTGGCGGCGATGATTTCGTCACAGGCGGCAATAACCTCGACCCAGTTCCCCTTGTCCTGCATCTGGTCCACTCTGGCCAGCCTCTGCTTCTTCTCAAGCAGACGCTCCAGACGCATCTTGAGTGCCTCTGCGGTGAACGGTTTGAGCAGGTAATCGTCGGGCAGGCATTCTGCGGCTGTGACCACATTTTCGTAGCCTTTCTCCGCCGTGATCATCACAAACAAAACGCCACGACCGATAAGCTTGCGACTACGAAGAAACTCGAGAAACTGTTGCCCGTCCGTACCACCCGCCAGATAGAAGTCACACAGGATGATGTCGAAGGTGCCAACTCTCAGCTGCTCCAGTGCGTCTTTCACGTTGGCACTGACCGCGACGTTGTCGCACCCGAGACTGCCCACTTGGCTGCGCAAGGAACTGCGCATGGCGGGCATGTCGTCGAGGATGAGAACGCTCTTGTCGCTGTAGCGAGTTTGGATGGCCATTACGATATGCTTCAAGCAGAGGTAGAAGTATGCCTGAAGACGAAATTGAATTTCTGTCCTCGCTCTGCCTCGGGATGGTCCGGTGCATCTTGCCGTGCGCTGAATTTGTGCCGCCGCGTCGAACATCGGCGGCGCGACCTTGATGCTTTCCACAATCGTCGCCAGCCCTGCGGCAACCTTTTTCGCTCTGGCGATGCGCAGTGGCTTGATGCCTTCGCGCATGGCCTGCTCGCGCAGTGCTGACAACTCGGCCCCGCTACTTTGGTGTGCTGGCACCAAACTCGCCACTGCGGGCCGTGGTAGCGGGGACAGAAAAATACAAAGCAGGAAATTCCAGTAGAACCTCCACAAAGGTGCCGTTCGTGATCGTCAACTCCCGCTACAGTGCGGGTCCACCGGGTTTTCCATATCTGACGTTCAATTTTGACAGTCTACTGCGGAGAAAACTGGTCGACTTCAAAGGGCGCACGCTGGAAGCGGTTCTAGCGATTTTCATATCGACCGCCCGATACCCCACAGTAGCACCTCAGGAACGTTTGGCAACCATACGTCGGCGGACGTAACAGGCCCGTCGGTAAGATTAGTGTAAAAACCTGCCACGTCGCCAAAATCCTACGTCGGGAGCGTCGTCCGAGTCGGCATTGCCTCCGGTTTAAGGTCTCTCGGGTAGTCACCAAATCTTTTGAGCTTGCTGGTGGCGTAAGGACTTAAGAATGCCAAATCGGCTGGCCGAATGTCGATTTCATCGGACTTGAGGGTGTGGAAGGCATGAGTCTGATCGACCACGATTTGCAACGCCACCGCATTGGCCACAAGTTCGTTGTGCGAACCGCATTGCCAAGTTCCTTCAAGGCATATGCGAATCGATTTTTCGTGCTGTAGCTATTGACCCTTTCCAAAACCGCAGAGGGTGCAAGCGTTCCTCCCTGAATGGCCAAAGCAAGTTGCATGCACTGGAGCTAGTGCTCTTGGATCAGAGTCCAGTTGACCGTTCCAGAAAACAGCGAATTGAACCGCCTTCGCCACCACAGCGTTTGGGGCGTGGATTGCCTCTGATCTCTGCCTTCACCCAAAACAAAAAAGCCGTCTTGCGACGGCTCATTTGCTTTTTTTTTTTGCTGACAGCGCACCCGTTACAAACGGCGGATCAATCTCTTATAAGTTGATCCGTGCGATCTGCCTGAAATCAGGCAGCTACTGCAACCAGGGCCTTGACCTTGGTTGAAAGACGGCTCTTGTCGCGAGCGGCCTTGTTTTTGTGAAAGATGCCCTTGTCAGCCACGATGTCGACCACCGCCTGCATCTTGCCGAACAACTCGGTTGCTTTAGCCTTGTCGCCAGCAACAACTGCTTTTTCAACATTCTTCACCGCGGTGCGGTATTTGGAACGCAGTGAAGTGTTGGCAGCATTGATCTTGACGTCCTGACGAACGCGCTTGCGCCCCGACGCCAGGCGCGGGTTCTTTTTCTTGGGTTTGGTAGAAGCCATATAAAGTATTCCTTGGGTCTGTGGATGTTGTCAGCAAAACCGTAGATTGTAACAGGGGCAGGCCATAGGAGCGGACCTTCGCGGCGACCCGTCAGGACACAGCTACACTGCGCGTCGTGACACTCCTCAAATCCGCCTCCGTTGTCTCGCTGCTGACCCTGGTGTCGCGTGTCACGGGTCTGGCACGTGAATTGTTGATTGCGTCCACCTTTGGCGCCAGCGCTTTGACAGATGCCTTCAATGTGGCGTTTCGTATCCCCAATCTGTTCCGCCGTTTTTTTGGGGAAGGTGCCTTCAGCCAGGCCTTTGTTCCGGTATTGGCGGCCTCCAAAGCCCAGCACGGCGAGGCCGCTACCAAAGTGTTGATTGACCGGGTGGCGACTGTGCTGGCGTGGGCTTTGCTGGGTCTGAGCTTGATGGGTGTGGCTGTGGCCCCGGCATTGGTGTGGGCTATGGCCAGTGGCTTGCAACAAAATCCGCAGGGTTTTGAGATGGCCATCACCATGACGCGGTGGATGTTTCCCTACATTGCCTTCATGTCGCTGGTCGCGCTGGCTGCCGGCGTGCTCAATACCTGGAGGCGTTTTGCGGTGCCGGCGGCAACACCGGTACTGCTCAATCTGTGCATGATTGCTGCGGCCTGGCTGGGTGCGCCATGGTTCAAATCCCTGGGACTGGAGCCGATTTACGCGCTGGCCGGCGGCGTGCTGCTGGGTGGCGTGATGCAACTCGGCGTGCAATGGTGGGCCCTGCGAAAATTGCGACTGGATCCCCACATTGGCTTGCGATGGAGCGCGCTTCGCGCGGCCTGGGCCGATCCCGGCACCAAAAGCATTCTTAAATTGATGGGGCCAGCCTTGTTAGGTGTCAGTGTGGCGCACATTTCAATGCTGATCAACACGCAGATTGCCTCGCACCTGGCACCCGGAAGCGTGAGTTGGATCACCTACGCCGACCGCTTGATGGAGTTCCCTACCGCCCTGCTGGGTGTCGCCATGGGCGTGGTGTTGATGCCGCAACTGGCGCTGGCCCGCGCCGCCGGCGATACGGCTAAATATTCAGCCATGCTGGACTGGGGGTTACGCCTGGTGCTGTTGCTGGCGCTGCCTTGCGCAGTGGCATTGATCGTTTTTGCCAAACCACTGGTGGCCGTTTTGTACCACTACGGCGCGATGACTGATTTTGACGTGCAAAAAATCACTTACGCCTTGATGGGTTGGGGTGTCGGCCTGATCGGGATTGTCGCCATCAAGGTGCTGGCGCCCGGTTACTACGCCAATCAGGACACCCGAACACCGGTGCGGGTAGCCATCATGGTGCTCGTCATCACGCAGTTGCTCAACATCGCGCTGGTGCCTCTGTTGGCACACGCTGCCCTGACTTTGTCGATTGGCATCGGTGCTCTCATCAATGCGGTCTGGCTGCTGGTCGGCCTGATTCAACGCGGCAGCTACAAGCCCGAACCAGGTTGGGGTGTGTTCGCCCTGCAAGTGATTTCTGCCAGCGCTTTGCTGCTGCTATTTTTGGTGTGGGCCAATGGCGCTTTTGAATGGACCCAGCTGCGTGCCCATAGCTGGAATCGAATTTGGCTGTTGGCACTTGTTTTGTCTGCTTCATCTGCCATTTATTTTGTGGCAATATGGGCCTGCGGGTTGAAACTGCGGCAGTTTGTTCGGCGTTGAAGCGTGCCCGCGCAGAGTGTCGAAGAAGAAGACTTTCAGTTGAGTCGCCAATGAGTCCAATTGGGACTCTTTCGAGTGACTCGCAGAGGTCAGCTGGATAAACCGAAGGGCAATTCATGGCAACCAAAAAACGTGCGACCCCTGTCGCAGTTAATGCAGTGGCGGCTGATGTCGCCAGCATTGCCAATTTCCCGATTGTCGGAATCGGTGCCTCGGCCGGGGGACTGGCCGCATTTGAGGCTTTCTTTTCCGGCATGCCGGCCGACGTCGATCCCGGTATGGGCTTCGTGCTGGTGCAACATCTGGCCCCGGACCACAAAAGCATCCTCGCCGATCTGATTCGACGCTACACCCGGATGCAAGTGTTTGAGGTGGAAGACGGCATGGCGGTCCAAATCAACTGCGCTTATATCATTCCGCCGAACCGGGACATGGCCTTTCTGAATGGCACACTGCAATTGCTGGAACCGTCCGCGCCACGCGGTCGGCGCCTGCCGATTGACTTCCTGTTTCGCTCGCTGGCGCAAGATCAGGGTGAGCAGGCCATTGGCATTGTGCTGTCGGGCACCGGCAGCGACGGGACACTGGGTGTGCGGGCCATCAAAGGCGAGGGCGGCATGGTCATGGCTCAAACGCCGGAATCCACTGAGTTTGATGGTATGCCGCTCAGCGCCATCGCGACCGGCCTGGTTGATTACCAGTTGCCGCCAAATCTCATGCCGTCACAATTGATCGCCTATGTCACGCATGCTTTTGGCAAGCTGGCGGTGACAGAACTGGCGCCGACGCTCAAGACCGAAAGTGCATTGAAGAAGATTTTTGTCTTGTTGCGCGCCCAGACTGGCCATGACTTTTCACAGTACAAGCCGAGCACCATTTACCGGCGCATTGAAAGGCGCATGGCGGTTCACCAGGTTGAAAAAATTGACAACTACGTCAAGTACCTGCAGCAGACGCCGATCGAGGTGCAGTCGCTTTTTGGTGACCTGCTCATTGGTGTGACCAATTTCTTCCGCGACCCGGAGGCGTTCAAGGCGCTGGAGGACGATGTCATCCCCAAACTCTTTGATGACAAGCCCGCTGGCAGTACCATTCGGGTCTGGTCGTCAGGCTGTTCGACCGGCGAAGAGGCCTATTCCATTGCCATTTTGTTGCAAGAGCGAATGGAGCTTCTGAAAACGCGTTATGTCGTTCAGGTGTTCGCGACCGACATTGACAGCCGGGCGATCGCAACCGCTCGGGCTGGTCTCTATCCGGCCAGCATTGCGGCTGACATTTCACCCGAACGGCTGGCTCGTTTCTTTACCGCCGAGACTGACGGCAGCGCGTACCGCGTCCACAAGGGTATTCGCGACCTGCTGGTGTTCTCCGAACAGGACCTGATCAAAGACCCGCCGTTCTCCAAACTCGACCTGCTTAGCTGCCGAAACCTGTTGATCTATTTGGGCGCGGAGTTGCAAAAGAAGCTTGTCCCCATGTTCCACTACGCGCTTAAACCGGGTGGTCACTTGTTTTTGGGCACCTCGGAAGGGGTCGGTGAATTTGTCGATTTGTTTGGCGTGCTGGACCGCAAGTCCAAGTTGTACCAACGCAAAGTTGACTTGCACGGCTTGCAGCGCGCAGCGCTGGGACGCTACCTGCCACCAATGATGGCGATGGAGGCTGGGCAGCCGCGCGCTACCGTCAAAATAGTGGCGCCTGCCAAGCAGCCGATGCGTGAGCTGACTGAACAGGCGTTGTTACAGCAACTCGCACCCATCAGCGCGCTGGTCAACCATCTGGGCGACATCCTTTACCTGCACGGGCGCACCGGCATGTACCTGGAGCCCGCGCCCGGCGAGGCGGGCGTCAACAATATCCTGAAAATGGCACGTGAGGGGCTGCGTCGGGATTTGAGCATCGCCTTGCATGAGGCGGCCACCACGCGCCAGATCGTGCGTTGCCCGGGCCTGCGTGTCAAAACCAACGGTCACGTCACTCTGACCAATCTGTGTGTATGCCCGGTGCCCGTCAGCGGGGTTGATGCGTCGGAGTCACATTTCTACCTGGTCATACTGGAGGAGGCGACCGAGCTGGCTGTGCCAGCAGTGAAAGCGGCACCCCTGGCCAGCGCGCCGGTCAACCCCGACGCCGCCCTGCCAGCTACTGACGACAAGGCACGCATTGCTGCGCTGCAGCTGGAACTGCGCGCCAAGGAGGAGTACCTTCAGACCACGCATGAAGAACTGGAGACTTCCAACGAAGAACTCAAATCTTCTAACGAAGAGATGCAGTCGGTCAACGAGGAATTGCAGTCCACCAACGAGGAACTGGAAACCTCCAAGGAAGAATTACAGTCGGTCAACGAAGAACTCGGTACCGTCAACTCTGAACTGCAGGTGAAGGTGCAGGACCTGTCCCGCGCCAACAACGACATGAACAACCTGCTGGCCGGAACCGGCATCGGCACCGTGTTTGTCGATCACCAACTGCGCATCCTGCGTTTCACGCCGGCCGCGTCGCAGATCATCAACCTGATTCTCAGCGACATCGGGCGGCCCGTGGGGCACATCGTCTCGAACCTGATCGGCTACAACCATCTGGTGGCAGATGTGCAACTGGTACTGAAGACCTTGGTCCCCAAAGAGGTTGATGTGCAAACGACAGACGGCAAGTGGTACATGATGCGCATCCAGCCCTACCGCACCCTGGACAATGTGATTGAAGGAGCGGTGATCTCTTTTGTCGACATCACTGAGATCGTGCAACTCCGCGACACGCTGCAAGCAGCAAACGAGTTGATGCGCCTGGCAGTTGTGGTGCGTGATTCGAACGACGCCATCACCGTGCAGGACCTTGATGGCCGCATATTGGCCTGGAACCCGGGGGCCGTGCGTATGTACGGATGGAGCGAAGCGCAGGCCTTGCAAATGAACGTGGGCCAGCGAATTCCGATCCACCTGCAGGAAAAGGCGCTGGCCAGGATTCGTGAACTTAGCCAGGCCCATATCCTGGAGCCGTATCGCACGCAGCGCCTGACCCGGGACGGCACCATTCTTGATGTTTCGCTGACATCCACGGCACTGATGGGCGAGGGTAGAAAGATGTACGCCATTGCCACCACAGAACGCATCGTAGAGCCTGGAGGCACCGGTAACCCGGCAACCCAGAATGAACGATCAAAGTGAGCACAATGCACTGAATGGCAATGCAGAGCAATCGCTGCGCCGGCGAGCTGAAGCACTTTTTCAAGCAGGCGCAACGCCACTGACTGGCGCTGCCGACCGGCCGTTGTCGTCGGCGACGCAGCAATTGCTGCACGATTTACAAGTGCACCAAATCGAACTTGAGCTGCAAAACGATGAGCTTCGACAGGCTCAGGTGCAACTGGACTCCGAACGTGCGCGCTATTTCGATTTATATGACCTCGCACCCGTGGGCTATTGCACTTTGAGTGAACCGGGCTTGTTGCTGGAAGCCAATCTCACCGCGGCTGCGGTGCTGGGCGTTGCCCGCAGCGAATTGGTCAACCGGCCGCTCAGCCGATTCATTTTCAATGACGATCAGGACATCTACTACCTGCTTCGCAAACAGCTCTTTGAGACCGGTCAGGCGCAGTCCTGCGAGCTGCGCTTAGTGAAAGCCGACGGCTCTGCTTTCTGGGCGCGTCTGATGGCCACGGTTGCGCTGGACGCAAACGGAGTCGCCCAGCAGCGCGTCATGTTGAGCGATATTTCTGATCGAAAACTGCTTGATCAGGCATTGCAAGAAAGAAATCTTGAGCTCGATAGCGCCCGCCAAATGGCGGATAAGGCGAGCCGTGCGAAATCTGATTTTTTGTCCAATATGAGCCACGAATTGCGCTCCCCGCTGAATGCCATTCTCGGTTTTGCCCAATTGTTGGGGTCCAGTTCTCCGCCGCCGACACCGATCCAAAAGGTCAGAGTCGACCACATTCTTCAGGCTGGCTGGTATTTGCTGGAATTGATCAGTGAAATCCTCGATCTCGCATTGATCGAATCCGGCAAACTGTCGCTGTCGCTGCAACACCTGTCGCTCGGAGAGGTGCTGATCGAGTGTGAAGCTCTGAGTGAACCCCAGGCGCAGCAGCACGGTATTGGTATCAGTTTCCCTCAGTTCGACAAACCATGTTTGGTCAACGCCGACAGGACCCGGCTGAAACAGATTATCTTTAATCTGATGTCCAACGCGATCAAATACAACCGCCCTGGTGGAATGGTTGAAGTGACTTGCGTCGCCAGCCCCGACAATCGTGTGCGCATCAATGTGCGCGACACCGGTGAAGGTCTATCGGAGCAAAAGCTGGCGCAACTGTTTCAGCCCTTCAACCGTCTTGGTCAGGAAGCCACTGCCGTGCAAGGTACCGGAATTGGTCTGGTGGTCTGCAAGCGTTTGATCGAGCTGATGGGGGGGTCCATCGGGGTGCAAAGCAGCGTGGGTGGCGGCAGTATGTTCTGGATCGAACTGAATCTGGCGCCGACGCTTTCGGACGTTCCAAACACGGGTCAGGACTGCGGTTAAAAAATTCCGCCAAAGCGTAGACCAGGCCGATCATCGACAATTGAACGACCGAACTGCGCGGACCGCATCCATGTCATCCTGTCGATACGGATTTTGACTGCACTTATTGAGTCAAAAGTGACAAGCACCAAATTATCAGATGCCCATGAATTTGTCTTTTGATGTCCCCACTCCTCTCCAGTATTTTGCCAGTCTGGTGCAGAGTGACGCTGATTTCCCGCTGCTGGAGACTGCTATCAGCCTGGCGCAAGACGAGTATCCCGAACTTGATGTGGGGCAGGCGGTGAGTGAGGTTGACCAATTGCTGGCAAGATTGCGGCGGCGTATCCCGGCCGATGCCGGCCCACTGCAAAAGCTGCGCGCAGTCAATCAGTTTTTCTTTCGGGATTTGAAATTCTCCAGCAACGTCAACCATTATTACGATCCCGACAACAGCTATGTGAGTGTCATTTTGAGCACCCGCCGGGCCATTCCGATCACGCTGGCGGTGCTCTGGCTTGAGTTGGCGCAAGGCTTGGGATTGTCGGCGCGCGGCGTCGGCTTTCCGGGGCATTTCATGTTGAAGGTAAATTTACCCAATGGCCAAGTGGTGATTGATCCGTTAAATGGACAGTCGCTGAGCCGCGAACAGCTGGCCGAGCGACTGGCGCCCTACCGGCAGCGCCGCGACTTGCTGGATGAATACGCTGTGCCGCTGGCGCTATTTTTGCAGGTGACGCCGCCGCGCGACATCATTGGGAGAATGCTGCGCAATCTTAAGGAGATTCACATCACTCAGGAAGACTGGCCGAGATTGATTGCAGTACAAAGCCGCCTGATTGTGTTGCTGCCGCAAGTCTGGGACGAGTACCGCGTGCGAGGTCTGGCGTATGCCGAAACTGGCCGGTCGGCACTTGCGTTGCAGGATCTGGAAACCTACCTTGCCAATGCCCACCAGGGGTTGGAATGGAGCGCCGCCGCCCAGCGCGCGGCCGAATTGAAACGAGCCACCAGTTAGGTTTCAGGGTGTAAATAACTTTGACATGAAACCAGGTGCCTGGATACAGTCGGGGCTCGCCACCGGTCTTGACCTAGACTCGGCGTGTCACCATTTAACAAGAGAACCCATGAAAAGCTTTAAACAACTCATTTCCTCCTGCCTGATTGTCTGTATTGCCGCCGCGGGTTTTCCGATGACGGCGCAGGCAAGCATCATTGCTACCGATGAAATCATGTCGCCTGCGGCCACCTCCAACCGGGACCGTGTCAACTCGTTTCTGGCTCGTGAGGATGTGAGTCAGGCGATGCTGGGCCAGGGCGTCAGTACGCTGGTGGCAACCGAGCGCGTCAAGGCCATGTCGGATTCGGAAGTGGCGCAACTGGCTGGCCGCATCGACCAAGCGCCTGCTGGCGGCGAAGTTTTGGGTATTCTCTTCACCATCTTCATCGTTTTGCTGGTCACTGACATTCTGGGCTTCACCAAGGTGTTTCCATTCACGCGATCGGTGCGGTGACCGGTTTTCTGACTTGTCCTCGAACCCCCGTTTTGACGGGGGTTTTTGTTTGGGTCACGCTGCTGCTGGGCGGCTGTGCAACGCCGCAAATGGTGACGCTGGGCGATAACTGGCCGGTTGATCTGGCGAGCAGCGTTGAGTTGAGCAGCATTCCCTTTTTTCCGCAGGAAGATTTTGAGTGCGGTCCGGCAGCGTTAGCCATGGTCGCCGCCGCTGCCGGTGTCAAAGTGCTGCCCGAAGCGCTGGTCGAACAGGTCTATTTGCCAGCGCGCAAAGGCTCTCTACAAGTCGAAATGATGGCGGCCGGGCGGCGCCAGGGCCTGCTGGCGTATCCCTTGCGCCCCCGCCTGGAAGACTTGTTACGGGAAGTTGCCGCTGGTCACCCGGTACTGGTATTTCAGAACCTGGCATTCTCGTTTTACCCGGTGTGGCATTACGCGGTGGTCATCGGATTTGACCGCAAGCACAACATCCTGTTGCTGCGCTCCGGGCGCACCGAACGGCTGGAAATGTCGACGTTCACGTTTGAGAGAACATGGTCCCGCGGGCAGTACTGGTCCATGCTTGCTCTGGCGCCGGGTCGACTGCCGGCCACTGCCGAGCCTAAGGTCTACGCGGTGGCCACGGCAGCGCTGGAGCGCATCAATCCGCGCGCTGCTCAAAGCGCCTATGCAGCGGCCTTGCGGCAGTGGCCGGAAGAGCGTACGGCACTGCTGGGTGCCGGCAACACCGCCTATGCTTTGGGCCAACTGGCAGTTGCCATTGACGCCTACCGTGCGACTGTGAGTCTGCACCCTGACTTCGCGGAAGCCTGGAACAACCTGGCCCAAGTGTTGCTGGAGCAGGGCAAGCGAAGCGAGGCGTCGCAGGCAATTGCAAAAGCTGTTGCCCTCGGTGGAGTGCGCCTGCCGCGCTACCTTGAACTTCAACTTCTAATTGATCAAAATTAACCGGCACGTAGTCGAAGTAGATGCACCTTCAGCTACCGCGTTAAATTCGACTGGCTATTTTTTGCACTGGCTGCCACGCCAGCATACCGAGCGCCGCAACACTGAAGCCGATGCCCGCTAAAAAAGTGAAGGAGGCGCCAAACTGATCCCATAGCAAGCCGGCGACAGCACTGGCGACCAGCATGGCCAGACCGCTCGTGAGGTTGAAGAAACCGTAGGCGGTACCGCGCAGATTATCCGGCGCAGTGTCAGCCACCATGGTGGCCAGCAAACCCTGTGTCATCGCCATGTGCAGGCCCCACAACGCTATTGCGGCCCAGACCCAGCCGCCCTGATTGCTGTAGGCCAGCAAGGCATCAGCACCGATCAGCAGCAGCAGGCCCCATGCCAGCAACGTGCTGTGGCGCACCCGGTCTGCCAGTTTGCCAAACGGGTAGGCGCCCGCTGCATAGATCAGACTCATGCCAATGACCACCAACGGCGTCCAGGTCAGACCCAGGCCGCCCTGTTGTGCTCGTAGCACGAGGAAAGCCTCGCTGAAGCGTGCCAGGGTGAAGACGGCACCAATGGCCACAACCCACCAATAGCGTGGGCTTAACCGACGCAGATTGTCGCGGCTGATGGGGTTGACGCGCACCGCAGCAATCGGGCGTTCGGGCTCGCGCACGCCGAAAATCAGAAGCGCTACGCACAGGAATGCAGGCACTGTGGCAAACCAGAAGACGGCTCGAAAATCATTGGCCCAGGCAATCATGAGCCCCATCGCAATCAAAGGACCGACAATGGCGCCCACAGAATCGAGCGCCTGACGCAAGCCAAAGGCGGCACCGCGCAGCTCAGGCGGCGTGATATCGGCCACCAGTGCATCGCGTGGAGCGCCCCGAATGCCTTTGCCAACGCGGTCAATCAAACGGGCACCCAGAATCAGAGTTGAACTGGTGGCCAACGCAAACAGGGGTTTTGAGAACGCGCCCAGGCTGTAGCCGAAAACCGCCAGTGGTTTGCGCTTGCCCCAATAGTCGCTCAGGACACCGGAAAATACTTTCACGATCAGCGCCGTTGCCTCTGCCGTGCCCTCAATCAGTCCGACCACAAAGACGCTGGCGCCTAGCGCCGTGACCAGGTAAACCGGCAGCAGACTGTGAATCATCTCGGATGAGATGTCCATCAGCATGCTGACAAAGCCGAGGGCCCAGACGCCTGGTGGGAGCGGCCGCGAGGACTGGAGCTCGGCGGGCATTGTGGTCGTTTTCTCAGACCACGAGAACAGGAGCGCCGAGCCCACGTTGGATGATGATGCCAATCTCGTACACCTGCTCACCGGCGCCGCGCAGGGTGGCAGCACAGGCCGCAGCCTGGGCGGCGTCAATCACAAGCACCATGCCGATGCCGTTGTTGAAGGTGCGGTTCATCTCGAAGTCATCAATACCCGCCGTGCTTTGCAGCCAGGCAAACAGCTCACTTTGTGGCCAGCTGCCTTTGACCAGTTGCGCGCACATGCCTTCGGGAAGAACACGTGGAATGTTCTCCAGCAGGCCACCGCCGGTGATATGAGCCAGCGCCTTGATGGGATGAAGGGCGAGGGCGGCCAGTACATTTTTCACGTACAAACGGGTTGGCGCCATGATGGCCTGTTTGAACGGCTGGCCATCCAGCGAGGCGGTGCGCTTGTCACCAGCGCGCTCGATGCACTTGCGTACCAGACTAAAGCCGTTGGAATGCACGCCGCTGGAGGCCAGACCCAACACCACGTCGCCCGGTTTCACATCGGCGCCGCTCAATATTTTTGACTTTTCGACGACGCCGACACAAAAGCCGGCCAGATCATATTCACCGGTTGGATACATACCGGGCATCTCGGCCGTTTCGCCACCAATCAAGGCACAGCCAGACAACTCACAGCCGCGGGCAATACCGCCTACTACGGCGGCCGCGATGTCGACGTCGAGCTTGCCGCAAGCAAAGTAGTCGAGAAAAAACAGTGGTTCGGCGCCTTGCACCAAAACATCGTTCACACTCATGGCGACCAGATCAATGCCGACGCTGTCGTGCATGGCCCACTCGAAGGCCAGCTTGAGCTTGGTGCCGACGCCATCGGTGCCGCTCACCAGTACGGGTTGCTGGTAGCGCTTGGGCACTTCAAACAAGGCACCAAAGCCGCCGATCCCTGCCAATACGCCCTCACGCATGGTTTTTTTGGCCAGTGGTTTGATGCGCTCAACCAGTGCGTCACCGGCATCAATGTCGACGCCGGCATCTTTGTAAGAAAGTGGAGAGGAAGCAATAGGAGTTGTCATGTACAGTGCGTGGATGGGTGCGTCGGGTCGAGCGGCTCGGTATCGCCCGATAGAATTTGTCCAGATTTTAGTTGCGACCCAACTTGCGTACAAGTTAGGCATCACTGAAACTGCGTTTTATGGGTTCACACCGGCTTTCCACATGCAATTGTCTCCTACACAAAAAAGAGCCACCATCTGGGCCCTGATTGCGGCGTGCGCGGCACTGCTGTTGTGGGCGCTCGCGCCGGTACTGACGCCCTTTGTGGTGGCGGCCATTCTGGCCTACGCGCTGACACCTCTGGTCGACTGGCTTGACAGCGTTGACGGCGGCCACCTGCCGCGTGTGCTGGCAGTCATTGTGGTTGAGCTTTTGTTCATTCTCGCGGTGCTCGGGATTGTGTTGCTGATCGTCCCGATTCTGGCCAAGGAGTTGCCGCAAATGCGCGAACAGGTGCCCTTGATGCTGGATGGCATCAATGCTTCGCTGAAACCATTTCTGGCGCAATTTGGCCTCAAGTTTTCGCTCGACGTGGCGAGTCTCAAAGCGTTTGTCATGAAGTACCTCAGCGCCAACGTCGAAGATACCTTGGGTTCGGTCATGACCTCACTCAAGCTGGGTGGCAGCGTGGCATTTGCAGTGTTCAGCAATGCGGTGCTGATTCCGGTGGCTTTGTTTTACCTGCTGATGGACTGGCATCAATTTGTGGAACGCGCGCTGGAATTTGTGCCACCCCGCGCCCGCCTGGCCTTTGACAGTTTCACCGGCGAGGCGGATGCTGTGTTGGGCCAGTACCTGCGCGGGCAACTGCTTGTGATGGCCGTGCTGGCTGTTTACTACAGCACTGGCTTGACCCTGTTCGGACTTGATCTGGCGTTGCCGATAGGAATTTTTACCGGCCTGGCGGTTTTTGTCCCTTACGTCGGCTTTGGATTGGGGCTGATACTGGCGCTGCTCGCTGGTTTACTGGAATTTGCCGCCACTGTGGGCGCTGGCAAAGCTTTGATCATGGTGGCAGTGGTGTACGGCCTGGGACAGATCATTGAAGGTTTTTTCCTGACCCCGCGTCTGGTCGGTGAGCGTATTGGACTGCATCCACTGGCGGTTATTTTTGCCTTGCTGGCGTTTGGGCAGTTGCTTGGCTTTGTCGGGGTGCTGATTGCACTGCCGGCCAGCGCCGTGCTGCTGGTTGCGATGCGACGGGCGCAAGCGCACTACCATTCCAGCAAGCTCTATCTGGGATGAATTGGCGCATGAAGCAGATGGCCCTTGACATCGGAGTGAGCAGTGGCCCCACCTTCAAGAGTTTCTTTGCCGGTCCAAATGCAGCCGTACTTGGGCATCTGGCGTTATGGGTGGGCGACGGTTCCAGGACGGCTGCGCGCTCACCAGTGCCCACCTACCTATGGGGCAACGATGGCAGCGGCAAGACCCATTTGCTCAAGGCCGTAGCAGACAGTTTGCGCGGGAAGGGCGAATTGGTGGGCTGGTTGAATGCCAGCAATCAGGAGCCACCGGAGTTTGATGAACGTTGGGCCGCCGTGCTGCTGGACGACGTGCATTTATACACTTCCGAGCAGCAGCATGCAGCGTTCAACTGGTTTGTCAACGCACAAACCCACCAACGCGGGTTGTTTGCTGCGGGCGACTTGCCGCCGGCCGACCTGAAATTGCGCGACGACCTCAGAACCCGGTTGGGCTGGGGCCATGTCTTTCAGTTACAGGTTCTCAGCGAGCCGGAACAGCGCGCCGTGTTGCGTCAGGCAGCCGATGCGCGCGGTTTGTTTTTGGGTGATGACGTGATGGATTTCATGTTGACCCGTTTCAGTCGGGATCTGAGCAGCCTGATGGAGTTGCTCGATCTGATTGACGGTTACGCCCTGCAAACCAAGCGCAGCATCACCATTCCGATGATTCGATCCATGATGGAGAATTCCTGAACACATGAAGCTGGCCTTGTTCGATCTTGATCACACCTTGCTGCCAATCGACTCCGACCATGCGTGGGGTGTTTTTACGACCACCATCGGCTGGACGGACCCGGTCGATTTCAACCGGCGTAACGACGAATTTTTTGCCCACTACAAAGCGGGCACGCTTGATATTCATGACTACGTGCGCTTTGCCACGGAAGCGTTACGGCGTCAGGGGGCCGTCAATGCACAGGCAGCTCATGCCAAGTTTATGAGCACGGTCGTGCAACCGTCCATCCAACCGCAGGCTGTGGCGCTGGTTCGTCAGCATCAACTGGCCGGTGACGAGGTCGTCATCGTGACCGCCACCAATGAATTCGTGACGCGTCCGATTGCCCAGGCTTTTGGCGTCACCGAATTGATTGCCGTTGAACTGGAGCGCGATACCGCTGCCGGCGGCACAGGCTGGATTACCGGTGAAATCAAAGGCGTGCCGTCCGCTCGGGAAGGCAAAGTGACCCGCGTCGCGCAATGGTTAGCCCGCCGGAACCTGACTTTGGCTGACGTTGAGAGCACTTTTTATACCGATTCCATCAATGATTTGAGTCTGATGGAAAATGTGACCCATCCAGTGGCCACCAATCCCGATGAGCGGCTGCGCGCCATCGCCATAGAGCGCGGATGGCGCATACTTGACTTGTATGATTAAAAAATTTATTGAGAAGTTGTTGGGCAAATCGCCTTCGACGGCAAAAGGCAGCAAGCTTCAATTCGGCAAACGCGAGGAAGTTGGTGTTGCCGCCCATGGCATTGATCCAACTTTGGTGGATGAGCGGGCCCTCAATGTGGTGCGCACTCTTAAAGGCGCAGGTTTCGAAGCCTATATCGTGGGCGGCGCGGTGCGCGACCTGATGGTCGGTCTGCGCCCAAAAGACTTTGACGTAGCAACCAATGCAACACCTGAGCAGGTCAAAGGCCTGTTTCGGCGCGCCTTCATCATCGGGCGACGCTTTCGCATCGTGCACGTCGTCTACGGGCGCGGGCGTGAGAATGAAGTGATTGAGGTATCCACTTTCCGGGCTTACATGGACAACGCTGCCGCTGAAGCGGTGACCGGCAACGAGCGCACCAGCAGGAACGAGCTGGCCGGCATGAAGCACGCGGTGGATGTGTCGGGACGGGTGTTGCGTGACAACGTCTGGGGTCCGCAGGAAGAAGACGCGGTGCGGCGTGACTTCACCATCAACGCCATGTATTACGACCCAGAAACGCAGATAGTGGTTGATTATCACAACGGCATCAAAGACGCCAAAAAGCGCGTCATCCGCATGATTGGCGACCCCGCCACGCGCTACCGAGAAGACCCGGTGCGCATCATTCGCGCCGTGCGTTTTGCCGCCAAGCTGAGCGGCCTGGGCTTTGCTTTGGAGGCCAAAACTGCGGCGCCGCTGATCAAGTCGCAAGAGTTGCTGGCCGAGGTGCCGCAGAGTCGTCTGTTCGATGAAATGCTCAAACTGCTGCAAACCGGTCACGCCATGGCCTCCATTGAGCAGCTCAAGGGATTGGGCATGGCGCGCGGCATTTATCCGCTGCTTGACGTGGTGGTGGAACGAGCCGATCAGGTGTTTGTCAAAGCGGCTCTATTGGACACGGATCGCCGGGTTGGCGAAGGCAAGCCGGTGGCTCCCAGCTTCCTGCTCGCCTGCGCCTTATGGGCCGATGTACGAGACGGCTGGGCTCAGCGAGTACTGCAGCGTCAGCACTCCCATCCGGCGTTGCAGGAGGCGATTGACGACGTTTTCAATGCCCGCATCGGCGATGTCTCGGGCCGCGGCAAACTGGCCGGTGACATGCGTGAAATCTGGATGTTGCAGCCGCGTTTTGAAAAGCGCGTGGGTAGTGCACCGTTTGGGCTGGTCGACCAGCCACGATTTCGCGCCGCATTTGATTTCATGCGCTTGCGTGCCGATGCCGGGGAGATTGATGTGGTACTGGCTGACTGGTGGCAGGAGTTCAGTATGGCGGACGACAATATGCGCGAAGATATGGTGGATCAGGTGCGTGAAGAACAACAGCAGCGGCCGCGGCCGCCTCGGGTGCATAAGTTAACAGCGGCACGCACTGCGGTGAGCCAACCCAATCTGGCGCCGGACACCGAGCGCGGCAGCGATCCGGTGTTGCCTAGCGGGACTGCCCCGAGCGTCACTTCGGAGGTCGCTGACGCGCCGAAAAAGCGACGTCGGCGCAGACGCAGCAGTGGCGCCAAAGAGGGTGGGGCACAAACGCCCAACACTGACGTATAAGCCAAGTGCTGCGAGCCAGTGTCACCGCGTACCTTGCGCTGGGCGCCAATCTGGGCGATCCGGTGGCCGCATTACTGACGGCGATGGATGAGATCGCCGCCATCAAAGGTGTTTCACTGCTCAGACGTTCATCCCTGTACCGAACTGCGCCGTTGGCCGCCAGTGGCCCGGATTTCGTCAACGCGGTGGTCGAAATACAAACCATCCTGAGCGCACCCCAACTGTTGGTCGCCCTGCAGCAAATTGAGCAATTGGCGGGTCGCGTGCGGACCAGTCGCAACGCCCCCCGAACGCTGGACCTGGATCTGTTGACCTATGGCGATGCCAGCATCGACAGCCAGGCTCTGGTGGTGCCGCATCCGCGCCTGGGGCAGCGTGCATTTGTTCTGGTGCCGCTGGCCGAGATTGCCCCGCACCGAGTTACCTCAAGTCAGTTGGCGGCAGTCGAGCAGCAAGCCATCGAGCGCTTGTGAACGCCGGTTGTCGTCTTGATTGCAGTGTTGGCGCGCAGCTGACTCAGTCCAGTTCGGCGATCATCTCAATTTCAACGCAGGCGCCCATTGGTATTTGCGCCACGCCAAAGGCACTGCGGGCATGCGCCCCTTTGGCTCCAAAGACTTCACCGATCAACTCACTGGCGCCGTTGGTCACCAGATGCTGTTCAGTAAAGTCGCCGGTAGAGTTGACGAGAGACATGAGTTTGACGATCCGTTTGACCCGATTCAGGTCACCCACCGCTGCCTGCAAAGTTCCCATCAGGTCAATGGCGATGGCCCGTGCGGCTGCTTGGCCCTCGCTTGTACTCATGTTTTTACCGAGTTGACCAACCCAGGCTTTACCGTCCTTTTTGGCGATATGTCCGCTTAAAAAAACCAGATTGCCGCTTTGCACGTATGGCACATAGGCGGCTGCCGGAATACTGACCGGCGGCAGCGTGATTTTGAGTTCAGTTAGTTTTGCGTAAATGCTCATGCTGTTTCCTTTTGAGTTTCTGTATCGAATTGCAGACGGGCGCTGATCACACAATATCAGGTGGCTATTTAACTGTTGGTGTCCTGGGATTGCGACTGGGTCTGGCTTTGTGACTGGTGTCGGCGCGGGAACTGGGTCTGTTCCTGCAATTTTGGCCGACTGCCGGGCTGTTCGAATGGCACATCGCCGGTGATGGGCTCGACCGTGACACCCACTGACAGCATGTGACTGGCGCCGCCATGAATAACTCCGCGGATCGGTGATACGTCGCCGAAGTCGCGTCCGATGGCGAGTGTCACATAGTCTTCTCCCGGTGAGTGCCAACCGGCCCGGTCATTGGTGGGATCAAGGTCGCACCAGCGCTGGTCGGGCGGTAGATCGGGCACATAGACAGCAATCCAGGCATGGGATGCGTCACTGCCCCGGAGCTTGATGGTTCCCGGCGCCGGTTGCGTCAGCAGATAACCACTGACATAGCGTGCCGCAAGCCCCATGGCACGCAAGCACGCAATCATGATGTGGGCAAAATCCTGACACACGCCCTTGCGTTGCGCCAACGCATCCAATGCCGGGGTGTTGACCTGGGTGCTCTGGCTCTCGTAGGTGAAGTCGCTGTGGATGCGCCGCATCAGGTCCTTTGCTGCGGCCAACACACCGACTCCAGGTGCGAAACTGGGTCGTGCATAGGCGGTAAATTCCAGATGTCGGGGGCAGCAGGGCGAGGTGAATGAAAACTCGGACGCCGCATCGAAGCGCCCGCCTGATTGATAGCGCAGGCTCTCTCGGGTTTGCTCCCAGCTGACGCTGCTGTGAGGCAACGGCCGGGCAACGGTTGCGACCACACTGTGGGCCACTACTTCAAGTACCGTGTGCGGGGCCTGCAGTGAAAAAAAGCAGCGCATATTGCCAAATACGTCGGGGGTCAGCCTGCTTTGCGACGGTGTCGGACTGATCCGCAGGGAATGATTCAACAGTTTCTGATGCTGCCCATCGACCGGCTGAAGATAGGCCATGTGCTGCGCGGTTTCAACGGCAGGCAGGTAGTCATACCGGGTTTCGTGGGTCACCTGAAGTTTCACGATGTGCCCATGCTTTGTTTGGTTTCAGCCGAGTGGGTGAAATATGTCGTGCTGATTTCTTCTGAAACATGGAAAGCGGCGTTGACACATTGCAGCAACAGGTCGTTCATTGCAAAGTAGTAGCCAGACTCAGTTGTACTACCGGTGTCAGGAACCTGCCCAGAGACCACGCTGCTGTGGTTTAGCTGGGTCTCGCACAACTGAGCCAAGTTCCATTTCGACGGGTCGGGCACCCGCAGCGACAAGGCGCTCAGCTCTTCGGGCTCACAACCGGCCAATTTGGCCAGGCGACCGCGCATCGTGTGGGTAATCCAGGCCAGTGAGCGCGGATTGTCGCGGTCCAGCACCAACAGGTCGATGAGCGCCGCAAGGTCGCGACTTTGCTGGTACTGCGCATGAAAAGTGATGGTGCTGTCAAACAACTCCACCATGGCTTCAAAGCCGCCATGGGTATGTACCGAGCCCGTCTCAAAACCACGCAGCAGGGCACCCGCCAAAAACCCCAAGCGTTCAATGTGGCGGCCAATGCTCAACAAACGCCAGCCATCGTCGCGGGTCATGCGGTCGGTCTGTGCACCGGTGATCGCCGCCATGTGGTCACTGGTGTTTTTCAGCACTCGCAGCGCTTTCAGCGAGGAATAGTCGCCACTGCGAGTGTGCTCGGCGCAACACGCAAATAACTCGCCTTCAGCCTGCACGATGACACGCCAATGTTCTTGCGACAGCCGCTCCCGAACCGTGGAGCCGGTCATTTTGAGTGCGCGCAGATAGTAGCCAACGCTGGTCGCGCCGTCCGTGCCGCCCAGACTGGAGATAAGAGATCGCTCAAAGACTCGGCGCGCCTGCAGCAATGTGGGAACGCCGGGTAGCACCAGCGTATTGGCAATTGCCATTTTGCTGAGCCAGTCTAGCAGCGTCGGTGACGACTGTTCTTCGCCACTGAGACATTCCAGTGTCAGGCGGGCCAGACGGAGTGCATTTTCAGTTCGCTCGGTATAGCGGCCCAGCCAAAAAAGGTTTTCGGCGGCGCGGCTGGTGACCAGTCGTTTGCGTTGCGCCAGCGAAGCGGGCGTCAAATGCGGTTGCAACAAAGTTGTTTTGTCAACTTCGCTGCGCGTTAGCGCCCAGACGTCGGCGCTGCTGCCGCCATGTTGCATGGAGGCAATCTCGGTGCCGGCACCGGCGACTCGCGCCAGCCCGCCGGGCAGTACCCGCCAGTTTTGATAACCATCCGATACGGCAAACACCCGCAGCGTGACCGAACGCGCGCGCACCTGACCAAGTGCACCTTCAAGCCGGCGCGGCGCGGTGTCTGACATCGTCGTCTGCCAGGTCGGCATCTGTGACAAGGGCAGGTAAGCCTGGATTGTGAATTCTTCGCTGTCGCGCACGATGCGATGAGCCCACTCGTCGATTTCTGGAGCTGACAGCGCGTGTCCCAAGACCGGAGCAAAACTGCTGTGCATGGAGGAGCCCGGATAGGTTGGCTTGATGGTGCAATCGCGCAATCGTGGCAAGGCTTCCTGCATCGCCGAACGCTCGCCGCACCACCAGGTCGGCAACGCCGGCAGCTTCAGCTGTTCACCCAATAAATGGCGCGACAAGGCAGGTAAAAAGCCCAGCAGCGCAGGCGACTCCAGAAATGCCGAGCCTGGTGTGTTTGCCACCAGCACATTGCCAGCCCGAATGGCTTGCAACAGGCCCGGCACGCCAAGCGTTGAGTCGGGTCGCAATTCGAGTGGATCAAGGTACTCATCATCGACACGTTTGAGCAGGCCATGCACCGGCACTAGGCCCCTGAGCGTCTTCAGAAACAGGTGTTCATCACGCACAATCAGGTCACTTCCCTCAACCAGGGTCAGACCCAGATAGCGAGCCAAATAGGCATGTTCGAAGTAGGTTTCGTTGTAGGGTCCGGGCGTCAGCAGTGCCAGGTGCGAGTCAGTTCCGGTCGGGCTCATACGCTGCATGTTTTGCACCAGCGCACGGTAAGTGCCGGCCAGTCGCTGCACCTGAAGCGTCTGAAACGCCTGCGGGAACTGGCTGGAAATTGCCAGCCTGTTTTCCAGCAGGTAACCCAAGCCGGAGGGCGCCTGACAGCGCTGGCTTACCACCCACCAATTGCCGTCCGGCCCGCGTGCCAGGTCGAATGCACCGATATGAAGGTGCGTGCCGCCGACCGGCTTGACACCATGCATGGAACGCAAGTAACCGGGGTGGCCCTGAACCAACGCCGGCGGCAGCAAGCCCTGTGCCAGCAACTTTTGTGGTCCATAGACATCGGCCATGACTTGTTCCAACAGCCGCATGCGCTGGAGCACACCGGTCTCGATTTGCTGCCAGCTATCGGGGTCAATAATCAGTGGAAACAGGTCCAGTGACCAGGGGCGCTGCGGCCCATTTTCATCGGCATAGACGTTGTAAGTGACGCCGTTGTCCCGTATTTGACGCTCCAGACTGGCGGCACACTGATTCAAATCAAGCTTGGATTTCCCTTCGAAGCTGTCAAAGAACTGGTTCCAGGCGGGCGTTGCGTACTCTTCATCCACTATCAAATTCGAGACAGATTCGCCAGCTTGAGCTGTTCGTTCAGTGCTTTCGCCCCGTAGTTCATCGAAATGGCCGGGCGCCGCAAAGCTGGCCAGGGCGATGGCCTGCACCGAGGGTTGCGCCACAGGAGTCGTGGCAAGTGGGGAATCGGTTGCGTCTTTCACTACTTCAGAGTATGCCAGTGTGCTGCGGTTGCCGTTGTGGTTGGCGCCTGTAGCTTGTCATTGTATTGGCCCTTCGAGTTGCAGGAGGGCATGTCGGTGCCAAAATGCGGACTATGAAACGCTTGCTATCGACGCTGTTACTGTGCCTCTGCTTACCCGTCATGTCTGCCGACCTGGCAGTTGGTTTGCCGGTCCCCGAGGTCGAGGCGAAGCTGTTGGACAGTTCCAGGACATTCAAGTTGTCGGCCAATCACGGCAAAGTAGTCATCATCAATTTCTGGGCAACCTGGTGTGCTCCCTGCAAGGAGGAAATGCCGGCCATCCAGGCCTACTATGACAAACACAAGGCCGAAGGGTTGGAGATTTTGGCCATCAGCATGGATGAAGCCAGAGACCTTGCTGAAGTCAGAAAATTCGCGCAAAAATTCACCTTTTCCATGGCACTCAAGTCAGAGGCCAACTTCAAGGGGTTGGGACGAATCTGGCGGATGCCTTCCACCTTTGTGGTTGACAGAGATGGCAACTTGAGGAAAAACGGTCACGTGGGCGACCCCGAAGTCACCTTGGGGCAACTTGAATCGCTGGTCACGCCATTGCTTGGCGTGCCGTAGATCAAAACGCGAAGCTGGTCCCGATAGAAACTGTATATTTCGGTGCCAGTTGATAGCCGTTCAACTTCTGATAAATCGGTAGTTGCACGAACCCGTAGACCTTCATCTTTTCAGAGACCGGGAAGGTGACACCCGGGCTCAGGTAAATGGTTTGACCGCCGCTGTCATCAGGTGATGCACTGGCGCCAGAGTCCTTGGTTGAAACCCGTGCGTTGATCTGAATTTGCGGCACTACCTTGTCCAGAGCCATGTATCTAAATCCAAGGTTCACATTCAGGGAGTTGCCCGGCTTGTAGTCGTCGCTGCTGGTGACCGGCAACTGAGCCGTAGCTTGCGCAAAGTAGTCCCAATTTTGTGACAGAGAACCGAACTTGAATATGCCAAATATGAGGTCGGTGGTGCCTGTGCCCGGCTGTAGACCGCGATCCAGTGGATCCCCCGCGATAGCTCCGCCGTTGAAAGTGTCGCTATGGCTACCAGTTGGCAGCTTGACGCCGAACTGAACGCCAACATCATGGGCCTCCATCAAGCCCATGTAGCTTGCGATAACTTTAATGTCGCCCAGGCTCTGGGTATGTGATGTACCCGCATCTGTGCCATCGAAGTTAAGACCATTGGTGGCGTGCGATCTATCAATGTAGGGCAGCTGGACATTGATTCCCCAGTCGGCATTCCATCGGTAGTCGATACCGGCTGTGAGGTAGTGGTTCTCTGTAAACAACTCCTGCTCATGGCCGTCCACCGGCCAGCTGGCGACCGTGCCAGTTCCGCTGCGAACTTCATTTTGGTTCAGATAATCGTAGCGCAGGTCAAAGCGCAAGCCTTCGCTGGAAGAAAGCCCCTGGCTTGCCCAGTCAGAGCTTAAGGAGCAGCCGCAACTGGCGCATGCGAAAACAGCGCTGGATGGCAAGGCAGCCATCAGTGCCAACAGAATTTGGGTTTGTTTTTTCATTTGATTCTCAAAGGCTGGGTCGAAAACGCAGCATAAAAATTACATGGAAGGTCATCCAGTGGACGCCCCTTGTTTCAGGACAAAAAAAGGCCGTGCAATCCAGACAGGCGCATGCTTGCCTAATGGATCGTGCGGCTGATTTCAGCAGTGCAAAGGGGGTGCGCGCGAATGCGGTGACATCCAGGCCACGCGTGTTCGTAATGTTTGCGCTTTGTTCCATTGACGCAAGGGTTGGTTGACTGACTCAGCGACGCCCAGCGCAGCTTGCCACGGTGGCGCCCAGATCGTGGCGTCCAGCAGGCAAATGGGGCAATGATCAACATGCTCAATCGCAGAGTTTTGGTCGGGCGCTCGGTCCCCTGACGTACGCGAGTCCGCATGTGAACCGCAGATTTGCTGCCAGCTTGCGCTGTCGTTGCTTGCAGACGTGATGGCGTGAGAAACCGAGGGCGCAAGCGCAGACAGCAAAATGACAGCAACAGCCATCCAGCTGGTCATTTTGTGTTGAGCGCGCGTAAACATCGCGGAATTCTATCGGTTTAGGATGACCGTCATGTTGGACACAGTATTTGGCTAGCCCTGACGCCGTAAATCCAGTGTGAATGGAAACTCGCGACTGGCTGCCACGTTGATGCTGGCCGGTGGCACGCTCATCAACCCCGGCGTGTGTCCCATCGCGGCGAAGCGCGACATACGACGGCTCTCGGCCTCATAGGAGTTGACCGGAAAGGTGTCGGGATTGAGGCCGCCGGGATGGGCCACATAGTACTGACAACCACCCAGCGAACGCTTCATCCAGGTGTCGACGATATCGAATGTCAGCGGCGTATGAATGCTGATACTGGGGTGCAGGGCGGATGGTGGATTCCAGGCCTTGTAGCGCACGCCCGCCGCATATTCACCAGTGGTGCCGGTGGATTGCAGCGGCAGGGCGCGACCGTTGCAGGTCACCACATAGCGACTCTCGTTCAGGCCCGTCACGTGCACTTCGATGCGCTCCAGCGAGGAGTCCACATAGCGCGCTGTGCCGCCGGGTGCCCCTTCCTCGCCCATCACATGCCAGGGCTCCAGTGCATTGCGCAAAGTGAGCTCGATGCTGGCGGACTGAACCGAACCCACAATCGGGAAACGGAATTCGTAATGTGGGGCAAACCAGCTGTTGTCAAACGCATAACCGGCACTGCGCATCTCGGCCATCACATCGTCAAAATCCATTTTGATAAACGTGGGCAACAGGAAGCGGTCATGCAACTCGGTGCCCCAGCGTGTGGCTGGTGCCTGGTAGGGCGTCTTCCAGAAGCGCGCCACCAGTGCGCGCAGCAGAAGTTGCTGCACCACGCTCATGCGCGGGTGCGGCGGCATCTCGAAGGCGCGCAGTTCCAGCAAGCCCAGTCGCCCCGTGGCAGAGTCGGGCGAGTACATCTTGTCGATGGAAAATTCGCTGCGATGGGTGTTACCGGTAGCATCGATCAGGATGTTGCGCAGCGTGCGGTCCACCAGCCAGGGCGGCATGCTCTGACCATACAGTTCCCGATTTTTGTAGATCTGCTCAATGGCGATTTCAAGCTCGTAGAGCTGGTCATTTCGAGCTTCGTCAACGCGGGGTGCCTGGCTGGTCGGGCCGACAAACATACCGCTGAACAAATAACTCAGCGATGGATGGTTGTGCCAAAACAGCAGCAAACTGGCAAGCAACTCGGGCTTGCGCAAAAACGGGCTGTCGGCTGGCGTCGCGCCACCCATGACAAAGTGATTGCCACCACCCGTGCCGGTGTGGCGACCGTCTTTCATGAACTTCTCGGCCGACAGGCGCGACTCGAAGGCCACGTTGTAGAGGAACTCGGTGTTCTTGACCAACTCCACCCAGTTGGTGACCGGATGAATGTTGACTTCAATGACGCCAGGGTCGGGTGTGACTTGCAGCAGTTTCAGGCGCGGGTCACGCGGTGGCGGGTAGCCTTCCAACACAATCGTCACGCCCAGACTTTCGGCGGTAGCTTCAATGGCGGCCAGCAGGTCCAGATAATCTTCCAGCTTTTCCAGCGGCGGCATGAAGATATACAGAACACCTGACTTGTCACCCACTGCTTCGGCTTTGGGTCCACTGGCACGACGTGGGTCACGCACTTCCACACACAAGGCGGTCCGGGTGATCCAGTGGGCCGACTCCTGTTGCTTGGGCACGCGAGCAAACTCGGCCGGTTCGGTCTGCGCGGCGCTTTGCGCGCTGACAGCTATTTGGGCTGAGACGGATCCGGTTGACGTCTGCAGTCTTCGCGCCGCCTCTGGCGCCGGACCGGTGCCGGACAGGTAGGGCGCGGCGCCCAACTTGCCAGACGTTTCGCTGGTCGCAGAGCCGGTTGGGGATTTCAGCCCTTCAATGAATCCAACTGCATGTGTTTGCGGCGATCCGGCTGCATAACGTGCCGCGATTGCCCCATGTACTGGCAGTTCAGAGCGTGCTGCGCTGGGGTCTTGCTCCAGCAGATAGGGGTAGTCACTCTCGCTGACCCAAGGCAGGGAGTCCAGCGGAAGGCGCAGACCCATGGGTGAGTCGCCCGGCATCAGGTACATGCGTTCGTCGCGCAAGAACCAGGAACCGGTAGTCCATCTTGCGTCGCTCGAACCTGGATCCTCCGTAACTTTCACCGGCAGCACGTAACCGACAACGGAATCGAGCTTCTGTTCAAACACGCGGCGCAACCGGGCCCGCTCCATCTCGTCGTCGAGCTTTGAGTTGAACGGATCGACATTGACCGGCAGGCGACGTTCGCGCCACAGGTAGTACCACACGTCTTCATAGGCACTTTGCATGAACTTGTCGGTGATGCCAAGCCTGGCTGCCAGACTCTGGGTGAAGCGCCGGGCGTCTTCGCTGGTGTAGTGTGTTGGCAAACGCTCGTCGGTAAACAGTGCGGGGTTGCTCCACACGGGCTGGCGGTCGCTGCGCCAATAGATGTTGAGCGCCCAGCGCGGCAATTGCTCGCCGGGGTACCACTTGCCCTGGCCGAAGTGCAGAAAGCCACCGGCACCATATTCGGCGCGCAACTTTTGCACCAGTTCGGTGGCAAAACCACGTTTTGTGGGGCCTAAGGCGTCAGTGTTCCATTCTGGTGCATCACGGTCATTCACCGCCACAAAAGTGGGTTCACCGCCCATCGTCAAACGCACGTCACCGGCCGTCAGATCCTGGTCGACAAGGCCACCCAGCGCCATAACCTCATTCCACTGCTCTTCTGTATACGGTTTGGTTACCCGGGGCGACTCGTAAATGCGCGTGACTGCCATGTGGTGCGCAAAGGTCACTTCACACTTGTCCATGCCGCCCTCTATCGGTGCAGCGCCGGAAGGTTGCGGTGTGCAAGCCAGCGGAATGTGGCCTTCACCTGCCAGCAAACCGGATGTGGCATCCAGCCCGATCCAGCCGGCGCCGGGCAGATAGACCTCACACCAAGCATGCAAATCGGTAAAGTCAACTTCAGTACCGCTCGGGCCGTCGAGCGACTTCACGTCTGGCTTCAACTGAATCAGGTAGCCCGAGACAAAGCGTGCCGCCAGGCCGCAGTGGCGCAGCAGTTGCACCAAAAGCCAGGCTGAATCGCGGCACGAACCGGAACCCAGCTTGAGCGTGTCATCGGGTGACTGCACGCCGGGCTCCATACGGATCAGATAGCCGATGTCCTGGTGCACCATCTGGTTAACATCCACCAGGAAGTCGATAGTGCGCCGTTTGCGCCGGTCAATGCGGGCAAGACAGGCCTTCAGGCGCTTGCTCAGGTGTTCCGTTGCCAGATACGGTGCCAGTTCCTGCTTGAGCAGGGCTTCGTACTTGAACGGATACCTTTCAGCGCTGGGTTCCAGGAAGAAGTCGAACGGGTTGTAGACCGCCATCTCGACCACCAGATCGACCGTGACTTTGAATTCACGGGTCTTTTTCTCAAAAACCAGGCGCCCCTGGTAGTTGGCAAACGGGTCTTGCTGCCAGTTGATGTAGTGATCGGTCGGTTCAACCTTGAGCGAATACGAAATGATCTTGCTGCGGCAATGCGGCGCTGGCCGCAAACGGATGACCTGGGGACCGAGGTTGACCGGTCGGTCGTATTTGTAGTGGGTAACGTGGTTCAGGGCAGCGTGAATGGACATGGATTGTCTCGTTGATTTGGTAAGGCAAGGCCTCACCGTGAGTAGATGCAAGCAATGTTGGTGCCAGTGACGGCCTGGCCAGTCTGGACCGCGGCAGCGACTTAACCTGGCTGCTACATCGCCTCGGTCAGCATGCCACGGTAATCCTGTGCACTGGCCAGGCGTGGCCCGGTCTTGTGGCAATGGTCGGCCAATGCGCCAACGATGATTTTATCAAACAGGGAAGGGTCCACCCCCATAGCGGCCAATCCGCTTGGCAGCCCCAACCGGGCATTCAGGTTTTCGATTGCCACGGCAACGTCGCTGCCGGGTGGCAAGCCCATGGCATGTGCCATGCGCGCCAGACGCTTATCTTTTTGCATCGATTCGGCACTTGCATTGAAGCGAATCACCGTCGGCAGGAACATGGCGTTCAAAGTACCGTGGTGCAGGCGGGGGTCGACTCCGCCCAGACTATGGCTAAGCGAATGAACGCAGCCCAGCCCCTTCTGGAAAGCCATGGCACCCTGCATCGATGAGCTCATCATGTTCAAACGCGCGTCCAGGTTGCTGCCGTCCAGTGTGGCGCGCTCTATGTTGGCCCAGCCGCGCGCCAGACCATCGAGCGCGATGCCGTCGGCCGGCGGGTTGAAGACCGGCGCCATGAACGTTTCCATGCAGTGCGCAAGAGCGTCCATGCCGGTGGCTGCGGTGAGCTTGGGTGGCAAACCAAGCGTCAGTTCGGGGTCGCAAATTGCCGTCCTGGGGACCAGATACCAGGAGTGAAAACCCAGCTTGCGATGATCGTCCACAATGATGATGGCGCCGCGCGCCACTTCACTGCCGGTGCCACTGGTGGTGGGCACCGCGATCAGCGGCGCCACGCGATCGGTGATGCGTGGCGAACCGCCTTCTATGGTGGCGTAATGGGTCAATGGTCCTTCGTGCGTGGCGGCGATGGCCACCCCTTTGGCGCAGTCGATCGCCGAGCCGCCACCGACGGCGATCAGGCCATCGCAGTTGTTGGCTCGGTAAACCGCGACGGCTGCGCGCACCGCGGCCTCGGTCGGGTTGGAGGGTGTCTGGTCAAACACGGCCACCGTCATGCCGGGCAAGGCGTCCAGCGCTTTTTGCAAAATGCCGGCCGCTTTGACACCCGGATCCGTCACGATCAACGGACGACTGATAGCGCTGCGTAGGCACTCCTGTCTAAGCAGCTTGATGGCGCCACAATCAAACTGGATTTGAGTCAGGTAGTAGATAAGTGCCATGGCGTTTTGCGGTGTAGTATTAAAAGATGCACTGTACCAAGAATAGGCGCTGCCATGACTAGCTTGAAACGCCAGGATTTCCGATTTTTTCACCGGCTGCGGGTGCGCTGGGCCGAAGTAGATATGCAAAAGATTGTCTTCAACGCCCACTACCTGACCTACTTTGATGTCGCCATTGCTGATTACTGGCGTGCGCTGGCACTACCGTATGAAGTCACCATGCAAACGCTGCAAGGTGACTTGTTTGTAAAAAAAGCCACTCTCGAATACCATGCTTCGGCGCGACTGGACGACCAGCTTGATGTAGCTCTCAAATGCAGTCGTATTGGCAACTCGTCTTTTACCTTTAGCGGGGCTATTTTTCGCGGTGAGCAAAAACTGATCAGTTGCGAGCTCGTTTACGTATTTGCCGATCCCGCTACCCAAACCTCTAAACCCTTACCAGACGCAATGCGCGCTGTCTTGCTGGCCTATGAGGCTTGGGAGCCGATGGTGCGCACTGAGGTAGGCAGTTGGCAGGACATGGGTCCGCCGGCCCGTCAGTTGCGCACTGAGGTTTTTGTCGAGGAGCAAGGTATTCCGATGGCAATGCAGGAGGATGCAGCCGACGAGAGCGCTGTGCACGTGCTGGCGCGCAACCGCTTGGGCCTGCCAGTTGCCGCCGGGCGTTTGCTGCAGCAAGCGCCGGGTGTCGGCCGCATTGGCCGTATGGCGGTCAACCGGGTACTGCGCGGCTCCAACCTGGGGCGCGACGTGCTGCGTGCGTTGATGCAGGCGGCAGCCCAGCGCGGCGACCATGAAGTGATGTTGCATGCGCAACGCACCGCCGAAGGCTTTTATGCCAGGCTCGGTTTTACGCCACGCGGCGAGCCGTTTGAGGAGGCCGGCATTGTGCACATTGAAATGGCGCAATCGTTGCCGTCGACACTGCCTTAAGACGCCTTAGATATCAGCCAGCAAAGGGTAGGGCGGCGCGGCGACAACCAGCGCCGGTCCACTGACACTGGCCAGATGCAACCCGCCGGTTTCAGCTGCCGCCACTTGCATGGAGACTATCGCAGCAAAGCCTGAACCTGAAGGCAGCGCCGCAGCCCGCGCCACCATGCCGCAGGGCTGAGAGTCATCGCCACTCTGAAATACTTCGTCACCGACTTTCATTGACACCGGCGAATGCGCTAAAAAGGCCCGCCGCTTCAGGGTGCCGCGAAACTGGCTGCGCGCCACCACTTCCTGGCCGGGGTAACAGCCTTTCTTGAAATTCACACCGCCGACCGACTCGTAGTTGAGCATTTGCGGCACGAACGCGTCGACGATGGGCGCGCTGATCATCGCAATGCCGCTGCGCACTTCACCCCAGGCCCAGTCCTGCGGGTTCAGCGCGGTGCCGTCGGGGGCGGCTTCACCGACCGGAGCCAGCCACAAGGCTCGAGGCACAGCATCAGCGGGGTATAAAAAAACCACCGATGCGTTCCCAATGTCGATCTTGGACCAGGCGGCGCGATCGGCCACCGCAATTGATTCAACAGCAGCTCCGGCCAGTCCAAAGAGTGCATATTCATTGCTGGCGTCGACCAGTTTGACCTTGGAGCGCAAGATGAACCTGGAAAGACTCTTGAGGGTGGCGGCCAGGATGTCCTGGCTGCAAATCAGCAAAATTTCGGTATGGTTGCGTTTGAATGCGTAGAAGCTAGCCAGCATCCGGCCCCTGGCCGAGCAAAAGGCAGTCAGTCGCGCCTCTGACAGGCCCAACATGGAAAAATCTTGTGTCAACTGGCTTTGAAGAAATTGGGCGGCGTCAATGCCCTCTACCCGGATGACGCCCAGATTCGCTAGCGGCGCAACGCCGTTAAGTGTGAATTGCATGGTGTGAATTATCATCGCCCATCCATTTCCACGAAAGCGTAGGGTTGTGCGTCGTTTTTTTTCCATTTTCGTTGCATTTTTAGCTTTGACAGGAGGCAGCGCTACCTGGTGGCTGAACCACGGCCTGCCGCTGAACGCAGATACCGTTGACTTGTCGGTGGAGCCGGGAACCTCTGTGCGAAGCGTGGCGCAAGCGGTGAGCGATGCCGGGGTGCAGATCAATCCAGCGCTGTTGTACTGGTGGTTTCGTCTGTCTGGACAGGCGCGCCAGATCAAGGCTGGCAGCTATGAACTTGAACAGGGAATAAGCCCTTATGGTCTGCTGCGAAAGCTGGTGCGCGGCGAGGAAGCGCTGCGGGCTGTGACGCTGGTCGAGGGTTGGAACTTCGCCCAGGTCCGAGCTGCGTTGGCAGCGGCCGATCAGTTGGCTCCTGAGTCAAAAGGGCTACCCGACTATTTGGTCATGAAAGTACTCGGTCGGCCGGGTGTGCCTGCGGAAGGTCGTTTTTTTCCAGACACCTACACCTATGCCAAAGGCAGCAGTGATTTAGCTGTGCTTAAACGTGCCATGCGAGCCATGGACAAAACGCTGGCGCTGGTCTGGCAACAGCGATTGCCCGATACGCCCTTGAAGACGCCAGACCAGGCACTCATTCTTGCCAGCATTGTCGAGAAGGAAACTGGCCGCGCCAGCGACCGGCCGACGATTGCCGGGGTCTTTGCCAATCGACTGCGCATGGGCATGATGCTACAGACCGATCCTACGGTAATTTATGGCATGGGTGAATCATTTGGCGGTAACTTGCGCCGCCGTGATCTGCAAACTGACACTCCGTGGAACACCTATACCCGTGTCGGTTTGCCACCCACGCCGATAGCCATGCCGGGCAAGCCAGCGCTGCTGGCAGCTGTCAGGCCCGCTCCAACCAAAGCGATCTATTTTGTGGCACGCGGCGATGGCAGCAGTCAATTCAGTGCCAGCCTGGAAGAGCACAATCAAGCTGTCAACAAATACCAGCGCAAGAAGTAAGTACCAATGGCAACAAGAGGTTCAGTGGAGGGTCTATTCATCAGCTTTGAAGGTATTGATGGCGCAGGAAAGTCGACGCATATTGACGCACTGGCGCAGGCTTTTAAGACTCAGGGCCGGGCATTGACCGTGACGCGCGAGCCTGGCGGTACAGCATTGGCTGAAAAGCTCCGTGTCATCGTGTTGAATGATGCCATGGATGCGATGACAGAGGCGTTGCTGGTGTTTGCAGCCCGCCGTGATCATCTGCAAAAGGTCATCGAACCCGCGCTGCAGCGCGGTGATATTGTGTTGTGCGACCGTTTCACTGACGCAACCTTTGCCTACCAGGGTGGTGGCCGTGGCTTTGACCTGGCAATGCTGTCAATTCTGGAGCGGTGGGTACAGTCGACCGGATCGCCAACGGCCAACTTTATTCGTCAGCCCGATTTAACCGTGTGGTTTGATCTGCCAGCCGAAATTGCTGCACAACGTTTGCAGGGTGCGAGAGCCCCGGACAAATTCGAGACGCAACCGGTTGAGTTTTTTGGGCGTGTCGCTGGCGGCTATCGCAATCGGATGATGGCTTGCCCCGAACGCTTTGCCCGCATCGACGCCAACGCCGACCGCGATGCCGTCTGGCGCGACGTTTTAAGGGCGGTTCAGGCCAAGGGCTGGTTGCCATGAGCTCGACTGCGTTGGCGCCTTGGATTTCCGCGCAAGCCGAGGCGCTGCTGACCCAACGCGGCCACGCCTGGTTGCTGGCCGGGCCGTCAGGGTTGGGGCAATACAGCCTGGCCCTTGAGCTGGTTCGCGCCTGGCTATGTGACAAGCCATCCGGGCAGGGCTCGTGTGGCGCTTGCGGCAGTTGTCACGCCATCGACGTGCGTACCCATGCCGATTTGTTTGTCCTGATGCCAGAGACCGTGATGCTCGAGTTGGGTTGGCCTTTGAGTGAAAAAGCGCAGTCCGACATCGACGACAAAAAGCGCAAAGCGAGCAAGGAAATACGGGTTGAGGCGATGCGCGACGCCGTCGAGTTTTCGCAGCGTACCAGCGCCAGGGGTGGTATCAAGGCGGTGCTGGTGTTTCCTGCTGAACGTATGAATCACGTCACTGCCAACGCTCTGCTCAAGACTCTGGAAGAGCCACCCGGCGACGTCAAGTTTGTTCTTGGAAGCGAAGCCGCCCACCAACTGCTGCCAACGATTCGGAGTCGGTGTCTGAGCCACACTATGGCGTGGCCTCGCGCCGAGGCAGCGCTGGCTTGGCTGGAAGGGCAGGGCATGGCGCCGGCGCAGTCCGCCATCTTGTTGCGTGCCGCCGGGGGCCGCCCGGCCGACGCTTTGCTGTTTGCGCAGTCAGGCCGGGACGCACAAAGCTGGGTCAAGCTGCCAAAGTCAATAAAGCAGGGCGACATCAGTGTGTTCAAAGACTGGACACCGGCACAAGCCGTGGATGCTCTGCACAAGCTGTGTCACGATGTCATGGCTGTAAAAGCAGGTGCAAGTCCACGTTTTTTTGAATCCACCGACCTTCCCGCAGGTAGCACTTTCAATTCATTGACGGCTTGGGCAAAGGCATTGGCGGCAACTACCCGAACAGTCGAGCACCCTTTCAATGCTGGCTTGATGCTGGAAGCGCTTGTGAGCCAGGCCCAATCCGCCCTAAACTCGAGGCACTAATGACAAATTATGAGTAATTTACCTGTATCCAATCCCCGTCCAAGCGTCATTCAATTGGCCATCAAGGAAAAGTCTGCACTTTACGCGGCCTATATTCCGCTGTTCGCAGAAGGGGGGGTGTTCATACCCACATCTCGCGAATACAAGCTTGGCGACGATGTTTACGTGCTGCTGTCACTGCCCGAGGATCCGCAACGCTACCCTATAGCAGGGAAAGTGGCTTGGGTAACTCCCAACAAAGCGGCCAACAACCGCACCCAAGGCGTTGGCGTTCAGTTCCCCAAAGACGAAAAGTCGCGTCTGATCAGGCTCAAGATTGAAGAGATTCTGGGTGCCCATATGGCATCTGATCGGGCTACGCAAACTATCTGAAGCGGCAACCCGGTCTGTCGGCGGTGTTGCCAACACGATTGCCCATGTTCACCGATTCGCACTGTCATTTGACATACCCGGAACTGGTCTCGCAACTACCTGCGATTCGCCAGGCGATGACCGAGGCGCAAGTGACACGAGCGCTTTGTATCTGCACGACACTCGAAGAGTTTTCTGCCGTTCACGAGTTAGCCACCCGCTACGACAATTTTTGGGCAACGGTCGGCGTGCATCCGGACAACGAGGGCGTCACCGAGCCCAGTCTGGAAGAATTGTTGAAACTGGGCCGCCTGCCGCGCGTGGTCGGCATGGGTGAAACTGGTCTCGACTACTACCGTTTGGGAGATCGCGGCGAGGCCGACATGGCCTGGCAGCGCGACCGCTTCCGCGTCCATATCCGGGCGGCGCGCCAGCTCTGCCTGCCGCTGGTGATTCACACCCGTTGCGCATCGGTTGATACCCTGGCCATTTTGCGGGAGGAGGGCGAGGACGGATCGGTCGGCAGCGTTGGCGGGGTCTTTCATTGCTTTACCGAGACCGCCCAAGTGGCACGTGCGGCGCTGGACATGGGTTTTTATATTTCATTTTCGGGTATCTTGACCTTTAAAAACGCACAGGATCTGCGCGATATTGCGGCGTTTGTACCGCTTGACCGCGTTCTGATTGAAACGGACAGTCCCTACCTGGCACCGGTACCGTACCGTGGTAAAACCAACAATCCTTCGCTCGTTCCTTTTGTTGCTGCCGAGTTGGCGTCGCTCAGAAAAATGACTGTTGAAGAGATCGCAGATTTGACCAGCCACAACTTCGAAGCGTTGTTTAGAAAGGTTATGCAGTGAGGTTGCTTTCTTTTTTAGAATCTCATGTATAACTTTAAGTATGTTATATATCTTGCTGTTTTATTTGCATATTCATTGTGTAGTGCTGGTTCTTACGATGATTTCTTTACCGCTATTAAGCGGGACGATGCCGACACCGTCACCGCGTTGCTGAATCGGGGCTTTGATGCCAATACCCTGAATCCGGGGGCCGAACACGGTTTGCTTTTGGCTGTTCGTGAGTCGTCGCTCAAGGTAGCAGGCGTTTTGCTTAACTGGCCCAATATCGACGTCGAGGCACGCTCAGCTCAGGATGAGAGCCCGCTGATGCTGGCGTCGCTGCGTGGTCTCAAGGAGTTGTGTGAGCAACTCATAGCGAAAGGTGCAGATGTCAATAAGCCCGGCTGGGCGCCGCTGCATTACGCGGCAACGAATGGACATCTGACTGTGATCAATTCATTGCTGGAGAACTACGCGTACATTGACGCCCAATCACCCAACGGCAGCACGCCGCTCATGATGGCTGCGCAATACGGTACGCCAGCGGCAGTGAAGTTGCTGCTTGAAGCTGGCGCCGATCCCATGCTCAGGAATGACCTGGGTTTATCGGCCATCGACTTTGCACAACGCGCCGAGCGAGCCGATTCAGCCGCCATCATTGCTACCTATATCCGGCGCCGCCATCCCGCAGGGACCTGGTAACCCTTCAATCATTACTTCATACGATGTATATTATGTTAATATAGATAAGTTACCTCAAATTTCTAAACGATTTTCAATGGCACCGCCCCTAGCCGGTTCAGCTGGTACCAGCAACCCAGGCTGGCAGACGATGCATCCAGGGTCGCGCTTCTTCAAGCTGTTTGGCAAGTTGCAGCAATTTGTCTTCCTTTCCGAAGCGCGCGACAAATTGGACACCCATCGGCAGGTCCTGCGGCGTCCAATAAAGCGGTACCGACATTGCCGGAGTTCCCGTCAGATTGGCCAACTGGGTAAATGGCACGAAAGTCAGGCTATCGTGCGCAATATTCTTGACCACACCATCCAGGGCACCCCATCCCGCCAGCAACCGAAATAAACCGGTTCGCTCAAGTACCGACAAGACCCATTCCTGTGCTTTGGGCAGGTCACCTGAACCATGGACAGGTGCCGGCGTTGCCACCGTCGGAGTCAGCAACATGTCAAAGCGGCTGTGAAAACCGGCAAGCGCGCGTGCATAGCTGTTCCAAGCGCTTATTTGCGCCACAAATGCACCGGACGAAGTGGCGTTGCCCAACTTCGCCAAAATGCGTGTCAGCAATTCGAACTCGTTGGATGAGGCGCCGGCGGCCATTGCCCTTTGGACCGAAGCGCTCACGTAACCGAAATACATGTGAAGATAGCTTACCGAGAGCGCGGCGCCGTCAACTTCCAGTTCTTGCTCCTGCACATCATGCCCCAGAGATAGCAGAAGCTGGGCGGCATCTTTGACCGCGGCAATTGCCTGCGGGTCAACCGGGGTTCCTATCGGCGAGGAGGTACAAAATCCAATCCGCAGCTTCCCAACATCATGTTCGACGGCTTGTTCATAAGGAAGCTCGGGCCGGGTGATTTCAAACGGATCGCCCGCTTCTGCGCCCTGAAGTACGTCGAGAGCTCTCGCACTGTCGCGGATGCTTCTTGAAATAACCCCTTCGCTGGAAGCGCCGCCCCAGACCTCGCCCAAGTCGGGTCCAGAGGAGACGCGACCGCGAGACGGCCGAAGGCCGAAAAGTCCGCAGTACGAGGCTGGAATGCGAATGGAGCCACCGCCATCATTACCCGCAGCCATGGGTACCACACCGCTGGCTACCGCGGCAGCCGAACCTCCGCTGGAACCTCCCGGTGTGCGACCCAAATCCCAGGGATTGTTGGCCAGACCAAACAATTTCGAATCCGTGACTGACTTTAGGGCGAATTCGGGCAGGTTCGTTTTCCCAAAAATGACCAAGCCAGCATTGAGATAGCGTTTGACCACCGTCGAGTGTTGCTTTGGCGTGAACCTGAGCATCGATTTGCTTGCATACGAAGTTGGCAAACCGGCGTAGTCCTGAACAGCGTCCTTAATAAGGAATGGAACCCCCGCAAACGGGCCCTCGGGGCGTCGTCTCTTCAACTGCTCATGTGCTTGGTCCTCCATGGACCGACAAATGGCGTTTGTCTTGACGTTGGCATGGCAGGACCGCTCCAACGCGCAGTTCAGCAGTTCTTCGGGTGTGACCTCGCCAGCGGCGACCAGTGCAGCCAGCATGGTTGCGTCGGAACGGATGTATTCGGAAAACTTCATGCCGATTCCTCACGGTATTCTTGCTGATGGACGCGCCACGGAAGGTAGCTGAGTTGACTTGAAAATATTTCAGGAAACCGAAAAACTGACGGTCGGCGCGCTCGGGTCGGCAAATGAAGATCCAAGTGCAATGTGACCGCGCCCGTGCAGCACACATTCCTCGCGCCTGAGCAAGAGGTCGGAGCCGCCACCGGAAAAGCGCAGCCAGCTGCCGTAGGAGCTGACATCCACAAACATCATGCTGCCGTTGCGCCAGTCAATTCGAGCGTGTGTTCGAGAAACCCGGGGGTCGTTTACAACAAACTCGGCTTGTCGCAAGCGTCCAATATGAATCGGCAATTCGAACGATTTATAGATTTTCTTGTGATCCAGCCAGATCAGCTCAATCTGGCCGCCCAAGGCATCGCTATGGGCCGAGTCCTGTATCGGAACCAGGGCCGATTGCATCGTCAGAAAGCCTGATGCAACGTCTTCCTGCCAGTCGACCTGGTAGACGGTGCACGGCTCGGCTCTTCCCCGAATGCTGATAGGACCCAACATACGAAACCGTACACCCTCTGGCTCAGCGGCGTCGTCCAGTGCCGCGCTGTTTACCCAAATTTGTTGTGGGCCGGACAGGTCACTCAGCCGCGCCGCTACGTTGACAGCGTCGCCGTAGCAGTCACCCGCCACAATTTCGACATCACCACTAGCGACGCCAATGCGAATCGGCATCCGGTTGGCAGCCGGTATCTGACCCATGCGCTGTTGATGTTTGCGTTGCACCTCCACCACCGCATTGATAGCAGAAGGATTGTCCAAAAACAATGCCAGTACGCCATCGCCCAGCATTTTGACAACCCGGCCACCATGCGATTCAATGGTTTTTGCAATCCAGGTTGTTACCTGGGTCACGGCCTGCGTTGCCTGCGCGTTGCCGAGGGCTTCAAAGACACTGGTGCTGCCGAACAGATCGGTGAATACGACAGTAGAGTGAACGCTCATTCCCGACAAACCCCTTTTTTTACTTGGACACAGTTTAGGTCATATCGACGGCTTTCTGCTCGTGACCCCAAAACATCAGAGCATCGCGCTCTTCCACCAACAAATCAGATTGGGCACCGACAGGCAACATCACTTTGGTGGCAACGTGCCCATAGGGCAAGTTCGTGAGCACAGGTACCTTGATCCGCTGGCGCAACCAATCGACCACGGTCGCAAATTTGTAGCCCCGGTCATGCGACGTGAGCTTGTATTCGGTAAATTGCCCCAGGACAATCGCTCGTTGCCGACTCAATACGCCAGCATGTAACAGTTGTGTCAACATTCGTTCAATGCGGTAAGGGTGCTCTGCGACATCTTCCAAAAACAGTATCCCGCCCTTGATCTGCGGAAAATAGGGAGTGCCCAACAAAGAGTTCAGTACTGAAAGGTTACCGCCCCAAAGAATTGATTTTTTTATGTGATAGCTAACTATCGGGTTGTGGTCACGGTTTTGTCGCCAGCCCGCGCCCTCCCCTTGTCCGGAAATGAAATCACCAAAGCAAGCCTCCATGATGTCGTCAGGCACCTGCTGCTCGCCGTGGCCGTGACCATCAACTAAGTCAGGTTTGCCGCCCACCCCAAAACCTTCGCACAGCGCCGGACCGGCCCAGGTGATACTGCCAGCACGTGCCAATACGGCACACTGAAACGCGGTGAAATCACTGATGCCGACAAATTGGGTTCCTCGTTCGATCGCTTTGGCCACCGCTTTGTAATGAATGCCATCCAGAATGCGGGTCAGCCCGTAGCCGCCGCGCGAAATCAAGGCGACATCTGCGCCACTGGCAGCGGCCCGGTGAATGGCAGCCAGGCGGGTCTCATCGTCGCCAGCGAAGCGCAGGTGGCTTGCCAGCGCTGCTTCATCAATCTCGACCTCATGCCCCAGCGCCTTGAGTCGCGCTACACCGCGTTTAAAAGCAGCCTTGTCGCGCACAGCGCCCGACGGCGAATAGATATAGATGTGTTTCTTCATGAAAAGCGGGGGTCGAATCTGAATTTCTAACGGGTGAAATACTTTACCGCGGCCTGGGCGATGGGCTCGCCCTGCTCTTGTACAAAGTGCCCGGCCTGCTCAATGAGTAGGGGTGGCGGACAGCCGCGAATCAATTGCTGCAGCTTGCGCATGACCGGCTGACCAAGTACCGGATCTTTGCAACCAATCGCCATCATGGTCTGGCCGTTCCAGCGGTCACGCCAGAATTCTCGGGCTAGCCTTGAAATGGCCGCGCCGTCTGAACTTTCAAATTCAGGCACCATGCGCGGAAAAACCCGCAGTGCAGCTCGATGGCCGCTGTCCGGAAAGGGTGCCTCATAGGCGCCACATTCCTGTGCGCTTAGCAGTGGGTCGCTGCGAGCAAACAGACGGCCAATATCGAATTCAGGGTTGTTGGCGCACATTTCACGCCACGCTAAAAAGCCCGCCGACAACGGTATGTCGCCAGTGCCCAACGCGGTATTCATCACCAGCAGACCGCGGTAACGACTTTCGCTTGCCAGCGGCAAGGTCAGGCCCAGCAAGCCGCCCCAGTCTTGCACCACGAGCACGATGTTTTTGAGATCCAATCGCTCGACGAATTCCAGCAGCACTTGTCGATGCCAGCTAAAAGTGTGAAAAGTATCTTTTTTGGGTTTGTCGCTCTTGCCAAAACCGATCAGGTCGGGTGCCACCACCCGGTTTGCACTCGCCAGAAATGTCGGTATCATTTTTCGGTACAGATAGCTCCAGGCCGGATTGCCATGCAGGCAGAGATAGGTCAACGGCGCATCGCGCTGGCCTTCATCCAGATAATGCATTCGCAGGCCATCCAGCGCTGGCAAATCGCTCAAGTAGTGCGCTGGCCAGGGGTAGCCGCCAAGTTGCTCAAATCGGGCCTCCGGCGTTCGCACGGCGTCTTCGCGCACGGGGCTGCTATTCAATCGAACATGCTCGCGTTTTTGCCTGAAAAAATCTTGCAGCAAAACCGCACACTCAACTGCCAACACTCCACCCAACACCTGCGTCTTATGGTTAAGCTGATCGAAGGCGAACAAGTCAAGAACCGAGCCTGCCGCGCCCGTTTTGGGGTCTGACGCACCAAACACCACACGTTTCAATCGCGCGTGCAGCATGGCACCGACGCACATGGCGCACGGCTCCAGCGTGACAAAAAGTTCGCAATCATCCAAACGGTAGTTGCCCACCGCCTGAGCCGCTGCCCGTAGCGCCACAATTTCAGCATGGGCGGTTGGATCATGCGTATCAATCGGTGCGTTGCGACCAGTGGCGATGACCACACCATCTTTAACAACAACTGCGCCTACCGGCACTTCACCGGCATGGCCAGCGGTGTGTGCCTGGGTCAGCGCTTGGGCCATCAGGTCTGCATCGGTGGCGATTGGGATCATGGTTAATTCTTCCGGGGTGTCTCGGTGTTGCCGTCGGTCAGGGTCTGATTTCGCTGCATGGCTGCTTCGGTTGCGGCCTTGATCTGCTGCTGGATCTGTTGGGGTTGAGAAAGCACATTGCCCGCAGTGCTGGATCCAGGCGCAAACGGTGGTGCTGACGCGGCAGACCCGCTGGCCTCAGGCACCTTCATCCCGTCCACGGTTTGCAGTTGCGTCTTTGCCAAAAATCCGACCCATAGCAGCACCAAAAGCAAGCTCAAAACGCCAAAGATCGAGCGCATCGGTTCAGTCTTTTGAGAGATGCATACCAAGCTTTTTCATCCAGACCGCGAGTTCTTTTTCGTTTTCGTTGCCCGATGCGTAGATCTGATACATGGCCGCGTGGGATTCGGGTCGGTGCTGGTTGAGCTTGACCTTGCATTGCAGTTCGGTCACGCGCAGTTCAAAAGCCGCAATGCCACTCATCATCTTTTGCTGGTAGTCCTCGGGCAGCGCGCGCCACTGCTGTGTGTAAGCTGGATCGTTGTCATGAATCAGGTGCTTCAGCAGGCGATCCTTGTCTTCAAACTGCTCTATCAGTCGTGCTTCCACCGTGCAATGCACTGTCAGGTAGCTCCAGGTCGGTACCCGCGCCAGGTCCGGGTAGACCCGAGGTGTCATGTAGGCGTGCGGACCCATGAACGTGACGACTGCCGTCGGACGCGCCAACAAGTAGCGCCAGTGCGGATTGGGTTTGGCGCAGTGGCCCAGCAACAGCAGTTGTTCGTTTTCCTGCACCAGATGCAGTGGTAATGGTGTGACGTAGGGAAGTCCTTCGTCGTCATTGGAGATCAGGCTGGCAAAGGGATGTGCACGTATCAATTCGCAGCCAACTGCCGCGTCTTTGGTACTGAACTGGGCTGGCATGTACATAAATCACCTACCTTTAGGGTTCATTCCCACTCAATCGTGGCTGGCGGTTTGCTGCTGATGTCATAAGTCACGCGGTTGATACCGCGTACCTCGTTGATGATGCGACTTGACACCCTCTTTAGCAGCGCATAAGGCAGTTCAGCCCAGTCGGCGGTCATGAAGTCGCTGGTCTGCACGGCGCGCAAGGCCACCACGTAATCGTAGGTACGGCCATCACCCATGACGCCAACGCTTTTGACTGGCAAAAAAACAGCGAACGCCTGGCTGGTCAGGTCGTACCAGCTCTTGCCGCTTTCTTCATCGACGAAGTTACGCAGTTCTTCAATGAAGATGGCATCAGCCTTTCGCAGCAAATCGGCGTACTCTTTTTTGACTTCACCCAGAATGCGCACGCCCAGACCGGGCCCTGGAAACGGATGCCGATAAACCATGTGATGAGGCAACCCGAGTGCCACACCCAGCTCGCGCACTTCGTCCTTGAAGAGTTCGCGCAGCGGCTCCAGCAACTTGAGGCCGAGTTGTTCTGGCAGGCCGCCCACGTTGTGGTGGCTCTTGATGCTGACGGCTTTCTTGGTTTTAGCACCACCGGACTCAATCACGTCCGGATAAATGGTGCCTTGCGCCAACCAGGCCACATGGCGCGACTGGTCGCTCTTGAGCTTGCCGGCTTCACTTTTGAAGACTTCGACAAATTCTCGGCCAATAATTTTGCGTTTCGCTTCAGGCTCGCTCACACCCTTGAGTTGCCCCAAAAACTGGTCGGCGGCATCGACACGAATAACCTTGGCGTGCAGTTTGCCGACGAACATGTCCATCACCTGACCACCTTCATTCAGGCGCAACAAACCATGGTCCACGAAGACGCAGGTGAGCTGCTCACCAATGGCACGATGGATGAGCGCCGCTGCCACCGATGAATCGACGCCGCCCGACAGGCCGAGAATCACTTCTTCCGACCCAACCTGGCTACGAATTTTTTCCACCGCCTCGCTGATGTAGTCGCCCATGATCCAGTCCGGCCGCGTACCACAGATATCCAACACGAAGCGCTCCAGAATCGCCGCACCGCGTTTGGTGTGCGTGACCTCGGGATGAAATTGCACACCGTAAAAGTGACGGTCCTCGTCAGCCATGCCGGCAATCGGACAACTGTCGGTACTGGCCATCAGCTTGAAACCGTGCGGCAACTCGGTGACTTTGTCACCATGGCTCATCCACACCTGCAACATGCCATGACCCATGGATGTGGCGTAGTCCTGAATCCCATCCAGCAGTTGGGTATGGCCATGCGCACGCACATCGGCGTGACCGAACTCGCGCTTGCTGCTGGGCGCAACCAACCCGCCGAGCTGCACCGCCATGGTGAACATGCCATAACAAATACCCAGCACCGGAATGCCAAGTTGGTAGACCGCCTGCGGTGCCCGCAAGTCGTGTTCTTCATAAGTGCTGGCATGGCTGCCCGACAGGATGATGCCCTTAAGCTGACCGTCGCGGGCGTAAGCGTGGACCCAGTCGTCGCTCACATCACACGGGTGCACTTCACAAAATACATGCGCTTCACGGATGCGCCGCGCAATCAACTGGGTGACTTGGGAGCCAAAGTCGAGGATGAGAATTTTTTGGTGCATCATTCGGCGCGATAGTTCGGTGCTTCCTTCGTGATTTGCACATCATGGACATGACTTTCCCGAATACCGGCGGTGGTGATTTCAACGAATTCGGCTCTATTTTGCAGCTCGTCAATCGTGGCGCACCCGCAATAGCCCATGCTGGCACGCACGCCGCCGGCCATCTGGAATACGATGCCCACCATGGAACCTTTATAGGGCACGCGCCCTTCTATGCCTTCCGGCACCAGCTTGTCGGCATTCGGATTGCCAGTGCTGGATTCCTGAAAATAGCGGTCCGCGCTGCCTTGCTGCATGGCACCGATGCTGCCCATGCCGCGATAGCTCTTATAGCTTCTGCCTTGAAACAGAATGACTTCACCGGGCGCCTCCTCGGTGCCAGCGAACATGCTCCCCATCATGACGGTACCGGCACCCGCTGCAAGTGCCTTGGCGATATCACCGCTGAAGCGAACGCCGCCGTCGGCGATCAGGGGAACGCCACTGCCCCTCAGCGCTGTCGCCACATTGTCAATCGCCATGATCTGCGGCACGCCAACTCCAGCCACGATGCGCGTGGTGCAAATAGAACCGGGGCCAATACCCACCTTGACCGCGTCGGCGCCAGCCTCGACCAGTGCCAGTGCCGCCGCACCGGTAGCAATATTGCCCCCGATGACGTCGACTTGCGGGTAGTTTTGTTTGACCCAGCGGACCCGTTCGATGACGCCTTTGCTGTGCCCGTGCGCCGTATCCACCACGATGGCGTCGACACCGGCGCGCACCAGCGCCTCAACCCGCTCTTCGGTGCCTTCACCGACCCCAACAGCGGCGCCAACGCGAAGTTTGCCCTGCGCATCACGTGCTGCATTGGGAAAGCTGGTTTGTTTGGTGATGTCCTTGACGGTGATCAGGCCTTTCAGTTCAAAAGCATCATTGACCACCAGCAGGCGCTCGATCTTGTACTGGTTCAACAGCACTTTGGCCTGTTCCAGCGTGGTGCCATCCGGCACCGTCACCAGTTTGTCGCGCCGCGTCATGATGTGGCTTACCGGCAGGTCATAACGGGTCTCGAAACGCAGGTCGCGCCCGGTGACAAGTCCCACTACCCTGCCGCCGTCGCACACCGGAAAGCCTGACACACCTAACTGCTCGGACAAATTCATCACCTGGCGCACCGTGTGCTGCGGCGTAATGACGACCGGATCCCGCAACACACCAGACTCGTAACGTTTGACCTTTGCAACCTGAACTGCCTGCTCCTGCGGCGACATATTCTTGTGCACGATGCCAATGCCACCTTCTTGCGCAATGGCAATTGCCAGCCTGGCTTCCGTGACGGTGTCCATGGCAGCTGACACCAAGGGCAAATTCAGCGCAATATTGCGCGAAAAACGGGTTGCAAGAGAGGTGTCCTTGGGCAGGACCTGGGAGTACGCTGGCACCAACAAGACATCGTCGAAGGTGAGCGCTTTGCCGATCAGGCGCATGTTCTAAGCTCCAAATGGGCGATTGTACCCACGCGATGCAGGTCGGCTTGGCACGGGATGGCGATGGACGGACATCGGGAGCCGCCCAAAGGCACGGCGCACTTGAAATATTCTGTCGAGGGCGCGTAAACTTCAGTCATGAAGCAAATTCGGTATTTACTGTTAGCGGTTGCTTGCGCAATCTCCATGTCAGCTTTTGCACACTGGCAGTGGATCGGCAAGGACGGACAAGTAGTATTCAGCGATCTTGCGCCGCCAGCCGATGTGCCTGAAAAAGATATTTTGAAGCGACCCGTCGATCGGTTCAATACTGCCGGCGCGGCCGAAGTATCGTCGCCCGCGTCGGTTGCCATGCCGCAGAGCGCAGCCAGCGCCATCAAATTGAGCGGTGTCGACAAGGAACTGGCCGATAAGAAACTCAAGGTCGAAGAAGCAGAAAGCGCAAAACGCAAAGCTTTGGATGAACAAGTATTGAAGGCCAAGGTTGAGAATTGCGCACGCACCAAACAGGCCAGGAGTAGTTACGAATCCGGCATGCGTATCGCCCGAACCAATGACAAAGGCGAACGTGAATTTCTGGATGATGCCGCGCGTGCACTTGAACTCAAACGTATTCAGTCGATTATCGATTCCGACTGTCGATAGCCGGGTAAACCGCGAGTTCAGTAGCCCGCCTTGGCACCGGTACGCTTCTTGCTGAACAGCCCGGCACTTCGAGCGCCCTGCTTGTTAAACCGCTCGCGGCGCGCTGCCTTGGGGTCAACGGCGAGCGCCCGATAAAGTTCCACACGGTCATTGTCCTGTAGCGTTTGCTGCGAGCCCGACTTGCGACCCCAGATACCGACCACGGTGTTGTGTGGGTCAATCGATGGAAAAAGTGCAAGAAACCCACTGGCCTGCAGCGCATCCGAAACGGTGCTGCTGTTGGCCAGTCGCAGTACGATTTCTTGTACTTCACGCGGACCAGGCGAGTAGACCACTGTGACCTGAATACTCATGTCATTCGCCGTACACCTGGCTGGCGCGCTTGACGAACGCATCAACCATGCTAGCGGCAATTTTGTCAAACACCGGGCCCACTATTTTGCTTAGTGCCGCGTTGTCAAATCCATAGTTGAGAGTCAACTCGACGCGGCAGGCGCGCTGCAAACCATCGCCCAGTGGGACAAAGTTCCATTCGCCATCCAGTCTTGAAAAGGGACCGTTTACCAGTTTGATGCGGACCTGACGATCCGGTACGTGCTCATTGCGGGTGGTGAATGTCTGGCGAATTCCGCTAAAGGAAATCCCGATTTCAGCCGTCATGCCGGCTTCGTGCGACTCGACCACCCTGGCCCGGTCGCACCAGGGCAGAAATTTCGGATATTGGTCGACGTCAGTCACAAGAACATACATCTCGGACGGGCTGTACCAGATCAGGACGGACTTCTTGACGGTTTTCATAGAATGGTGGTCTGCGCGGGATTGTAGACAAGCCTTGTTCGCATGACTTACAAACCCTGATTCACCCTATGGCCAAGAAACCCGAAACCGCTGCCCGCATCGCCGACAACAAAAAGGCCGCCTACAACTACTTTTTTGAAGAGCGCTTTGAGGCTGGTCTGGTGCTGGAAGGCTGGGAGGTCAAATCGCTGCGCGAAGGAAAAGTGCAGTTAACCGACGGTTATGTGGTCATTCGCAACGGCGAGTTATATGTCATCGGTCTGCAGATCAATCCGCTAGGCACTGCGTCGACTCACATCAGTCCCGACAAAGTGCGGACCAAGAAGCTGCTGATGCACAAAGAGGAGATCAAACGTCTCATCGGCAAGGTGGAGCAAAAAGGCTATACGCTGGTGCCGCTCAATTTGCATTGGAAGGCCGGCAAGGTGAAATGCGATATTGCCTTGGCCAAAGGAAAGGCAGAACATGACAAACGTGACACCATCAAGGACCGCGAAGGCAAGCGCGAGGTCGAGCGCGCCATGAAAGGTCGTCAGCGATAATTTTTTTATTGACTCTGGAATAAAAGCATCACTGCGAATGTTTATCCCTGTGCAAATGATTGTTTGCAATCTTTAACCCAGGAGTTTTTATGAAATTTTCGTTTCGCTCGGCCATTGTTGTACCTCTTGCGCTGACTTTTTTAGGTGCTTGCGCATCACTCTACGCTGCCCCGGTCAAGGTGGCTGACGGCGTGCTGGTGGGCCCCAATGGCATGACACTTTATACATTTGACAAAGACACCAGCGGCAAATCCGTCTGCAATGGCCCTTGCGCCGGCAATTGGCCACCGCTCATGGCCACCGAGGCGGATCAGACTTCCGGTGATTACTCGGTTATCACCCGAGACGACGGAATGAAACAATGGGCAATGAAGGGCAAGCCCTTGTATTACTGGTCCAAGGACAGCAAACCGGGTGACAAAACGGGTGACGGTTTCAACAAAGTCTGGCAGGCGGCCAAACCGTAATTTGTTGCCCTCGTCAAATTGATGAATCGACAACCCATCGTTGATCAAATTCCAGCGCTCCGTCGCTATGCGCGGGCGCTGACTGGCGACGCCTGGGATGCCGATGACTTGGTGCAGGATACGCTCGAGCGCGCCTGTTCCAAATGGCGATTGTGGACCGCCGGTTCTAACTTGCGCGCCTGGTTGTTCAGCGTGATGCACAACCTGTTTATCAACCGGGTGCGACGGGCAGCCAGGCAAGCAGCCTATGGCACCGTGGATATTGAAGACATCGCGCATCAATTGGTGGCAACCGATGGCGAATTTGGCATTGCAATGGATTTACAGCGGTGCTTGCTACGCCTGCCGCAGGACCAGCGAACTGTTCTGCTGCTGGTCAGCATGGAGGATATGAGTTATGCAGAGGTGGCAAAAATCACCGGCGTCCCGGTTGGCACCGTGATGTCGCGCCTGTCGCGCGGCCGCACTCGCCTGCAGGAACTGATGGATGCGCCGGCGCGGCATGCCAACCCGCAGTTCCAAGCTAACACGGTGGCGAGCCCACTGCGCCGATTGAAATGATCGACAGGAATACAACATGAACTGTCCCCCTTCTGCGCCTTTGAGCGAGGACGAAATCCATGCCTTCGTGGACGGGCAGCTTTCGCCAGCGAGTTTGGCATCCGTGCAGGAGCGTCTGGCCGACGACAGCGCCGCGCGTGCCACCGTGCTGCACTGGCAGCAGCAGCGCGACGCTCTAAGTAGCCTGCATCGGCACGTTCTCGACGAGGCGACGCCGGCATCCCTCATTGCAACCGCACATCAAGCGACTGCGTCGCAACAGGAACTGAATCAATGGTGGCGCTGGGGTGGCATGGCTGCCAGCGCATTGTTGGCGTTTGGCGTTGGCTGGTTTTCCAACACGGCCTGGCGCGCCGAAGGGCAGTCCCAGGGGTCCTCGGTCAGGCTGTCAATGGCTCGCGGAGCACACGATTTTGCCCTTCAAGCGAGTTACGCCCACAGTGTCTATTCACCAGAAGTACGGCACCCGGTGGAGGTCACTGCGGCTGAGCAGGAGCACTTGGTGCAATGGCTCTCCAAGCGTGTCGGCAAGCCGCTGAAAGTGCCCAATCTGACGCCACAGGGTTTTGAACTGGTGGGTGGACGATTGTTGCCTGGCGAAGCCGGTGCGCGCGCCCAGTTCATGTTTCAAAACTCAGCTGGTACACGTATTACCCTGTATCTTGGAGCAGTGGACAAGGTGCCTGATGGGGTTGACGCGCGTGAGACCAGTTTTCATTTTTCAGCTGACGGACCGACACCAAACTTTTACTGGATAGACCAGGGATTCGGCTATGCGCTGGCCGGGCCGGTGGCGCGTGACGTCCTCTTGAAGCTGGCTGAATCTGTTTATCACCAGCTCTGACAATGGCCCGCGCTCAACTCAGCTGACGTAGCGGATGCGTCTGGTCAGTCCAGGGGCTGACAAAGAACGGGGTCACCATTTCTGGGGTGACATCCTCAATGCGCGCCGGATTCCAGTGCGGTTGCTTGTCTTTGTCGATAGCCAGCGCGCGAATGCCTTCCACTGTTTCGCTTTGGCTGGCGCTACGCCCCAGGTGTTGCGGTGCAAAGCAGTGGCGAACCAGATCGCGCTCCATGCGCAGGTCGTCGGCCAGAGCCATGGTGCGACCCCGGCGAATCTGTTCCAGCACCACATGCAACATCAGCGGTGAACGTTGGCGCAAAGTGGTGGCCGTTTGCTGCGCCCATTCATCGCCACCCGTCTCCAGCGCCCGAACGATCGCAGAAACAGATTCCAGTGAAAAATAGCGATCAATTTCAACTGTAGCCAGCCTACTGGATGCGGGGGAGCCGATTGAGTAGATGGCAAGCCATCGGTCGATCGCACCGTCTTCTGCAAAATCTGTTTTTGCCAAAGCATCCCAGGCCGACGCCAGTTGGGTTACGTCAAGGCAAGTGTCTGCCAGACCCAGGGCCAGTGCCTCCCCTGCCCCCAGCGCTTCGCCGGTCAGGGCCAGCCATTCGCCGACGCGTCCAGCACAGCGGCTCAGGAAATAGCCTCCGCCGACATCTGGAAACAGCCCAATGCTGGTTTCCGGCATCGCCATCCGGGTGCGCTCTGTGACGATGCGCAGGGTGGCGCCCTGGCTGATACCCATGCCGCCTCCCATCACGATGCCGTCCATGAAAGCAATGTAAGGTTTGGGATAGCTATGGATCAGGTGGTTGAGAATATATTCTTCAGTAAAGAAATCTTCCAGTTCGGTGTTTCCTGCCAGTGCTGCCTGATGGAAAAAACGGATGTCGCCGCCGGCGCAGAATGCACCAAACGGTCCGTCCTTGTTGCTGCCGCGAATCGCTACCGTCTCTATCTGATCATCATCGCGCCATGCCAGCAGACATTGCGTGAGCGTGCGAATCATTGGAAGTGACAGAGCGTTGAGGGCTTTGGGCCGATTCAGCGTGATGAAGCCGACCTGCCCGCGAACCTCTGTTAGCACGTACTGTGTGTTCTCTGAGGTCAGTGCAGTCATGCTATTCATGCGCGGCTTCTCCAGCCGATTAACTCATTGAGCGCCAGAGCGCCAATCACCAGCGCACCACCGGTCAGCACATTGGACCCAGGTACTTCGTTGGCGCCAACCCAGGCCAGCAGGATGCCGAAGATCACTTCAAGCAAGCCGAGCAGCGACACCTCAGGCGCTTGCAACACCCGTGCGCAAAGTACCGACAGCGCCGACGGAATCGCCAGTTGCACCACACCGAGCCCCGCCAGCAGCGCCAGGTCGTGCATGGAGGCCTGAAACGGAAGCGCCCAGGGCAAGGTCAGCAGACACGACAGCACGGCGCCTATCAGCACAGCCGGGATCAGATCGACATTGCGACCTCTGGCTTGCGCGTGCTGGGTTACGGTCCAGTTGGCTGCGCCTGAAATTGGCACGCACAACGCCACTAACGTGCCCACCAGACTGACGCCCTGGTTGATCTGACTGCCGTACATATAGCCAATGCCGCAACCGGCCGCAACGATGGCAACCCAGGTTCGCACAGCAATGCGGTGGCCAATGAAGATGCGTGCCGACAGCGCAGTCAGCAAGGGGCCGATCGACATGGTGACCAGCACATTGGCCACACTGGTCAATGTGATGGCGACCATAAAGAAGGTAAACATGCCGCACCAGCAGAGCCCCGATATCCACAGTGCCTGCCCGCCGTTGCGCAATCGTTGAAAGACCACCCGGCCCTGAAACAGCGGCAGGATCACCAGCAGCGACAGTACCGTAAAGAAGCTGCGCCAGAAGGTCACTTCAAAACTGCGGGCGTGCTCCAGATGACGTGTCACGACGCCGGCAATCGACCACATCAGGGTCACTGCCACCATCAGGAGAACGGCGCGATTGTGCGTCAATTTCAGGCTACTCATGACGATGGGTCATCGGGTCACAACAGAGTCCGTCCGACAACGTCGCGCAGTCCGGTCTGGCCGACAAAGCTCACAGACTTTCGCGACTGGCTTTCTTGCGTTCATGTTCTTTCAGGTGGCGCTTGCGCAGGCGAATCGATTTGGGCGTGATTTCAACCAGTTCGTCGTCTTCAATAAATTCGACAGCGTACTCCAGCGTCAACTGTATCGGCGGCGTGATTTTGATCGCGTCTTCCTTGCCGGAAACCCGGAAGTTGGTCAACTGCTTCATCCGCACCGCGTTCACGATCAAGTCGTTATCACGATTGTGGATGCCGACGATCATGCCTTCGTACACCGGGTCGCCCGCCTTGACAAACATGCGGCCACGGTCGTCGAGCTTGCCCAGAGCATAGGTCACGATTTCGCCGTCGTCCATGCTGATCAGCACGCCATTTTTGCGCGACTCGATATCGCCCTTGAAGGCTTCGTAGCCGTCGAAAATGTTGCTGGCCAGGCCGGTGCCGCGCGTCAGGTTCAAAAATTCGTTTTGAAAGCCGATCAGACCACGTGCCGGTATGCGGTATTCAAGCCGGGTGCGGCCACGGCCATCCGGTTCCATGTTGACCAGGTCGCCTTTGCGCAAACCCAGTGCCTGCATCACGCCGCCCTGGTGAGCGTCTTCAACGTCCACTGTCAGCATTTCGATCGGCTCATGCTTCTCGCCATTGACCAGTTTGAACACTACACGTGGTTTGGACACTGCCAGCTCATAGCCTTCACGACGCATGTTTTCGACCAGAATTGTCAGGTGCAGTTCACCACGACCGCAAACTTCGAAAATACCTTCTTCGTCGGTGTCGGCCACCCGCAGTGCGACGTTGGCCTGTAACTCACGGTCCAGACGGTCGCGCAATTGGCGGCTCGTGACATACTTGCCTTCGCGCCCGGCCAGTGGAGAGTTGTTGACGCAGAAGTTCATGGTCAGCGTCGGCTCGTCGATCTTGAGCATCGGCAGCGGCGTCGGGTTCAAGGGGTCGGTTAGCGTGACGCCGATATTGACCTGTTCGATGCCGCTGATCAGCACGATATCACCAGGGCCGGCGTTGTCCGCCGGCAATCGCTCCAGGCCTTCAAATTTCAAAATCTGCTGTACTTTGGCCTTGCTGGACTTGCCATCGGCACCTTCCATCACCAGCACTTCCTGATTTGTCTTGATGGTGCCCTGGGTAATGCGGCCGACGCCGATGCGACCGACGTAAGTGGAGTAGTCCAGCGAGCTGATTTGCAACTGGAGCGGCGCCGCCGGATTGCCTTTGTTGGCCGGCACATGCGCCAGCACGGTGTCAAACAGCGGTGCCAGGTCCTTGCCCCACTGTTCGCCTGGCTCACCCTCGGTCATCGATGCCCAGCCATTCAAGCCGGAGGCGTAGACAACCGGAAAATCGAGTTGCTCTTCCGATGCGCCGAGCTTGTCAAACAAATCAAAGGCGGCGTTGATGACGTAATCGGGACGGGCACCGGGGCGGTCCACCTTGTTGACCACGACGATCGGCTTGAGACCCAGAGCGAGCGCTTTTTTGGTCACAAAACGTGTTTGCGGCATGGGGCCTTCTACTGCGTCGATCAACAGCATGACGCCGTCCACCATGGACAAGGCACGCTCGACCTCGCCACCAAAATCGGCATGGCCGGGGGTATCGACGATGTTGATGTGCGTCTCCTTCCAGTCTACCGCGCAGTTCTTCGCCAGAATCGTGATGCCACGTTCCTTTTCCAGGTCATTGTTGTCCATCACGCGCTCGGCCACTTTTTCGTTGGCGCGAAAGGTGCCGCTTTGCCGCAACAGCATATCCACCAGGGTAGTCTTGCCATGGTCCACGTGGGCGATGATGGCGATGTTTCGAATTTGTTTGGTTATCATGGTTCACTTTCTTAACTTACTCAATTTGCTGCGGACAGCATGGCACTCTGGTCTGTCACACGTTCATTCAATAGCTGATCAATTTCAAGCGGGTTCAATAAGCGTCCCGGTATCAGTTCTCCCGCCTTGCTATGGGCGCTACCCAGCAACGCCCGGGGTGCTTCGCCATAAACGGCGATGCGTTCCATGTCAGGCCAGTCACCCCGGCGCCGCAGTCCACTCAGAAAGCGCCCTGCATTCTGCGCGTCCAGCATGACAACCGTGTGATCGCGAAGTAGCGATTCCACCGGCAGCAGGCATCTCCATCTTTCTTCCTCCGTCATGGCTTCAAGCGCGGTCAGCGTCACGCACTGTGATGCATGAAAGCCACCGGTTTCAATTCGACGCAATGCACTGAGGTGTGCACCACAACCTAAAACTTCACCGATATCCTCTGCCAAGGTGCGGATATAGGTTCCCTTGCTGCACTTGACTTTCATGTTGAAAGCGTGGCGCGAACTGTCGGTGTTGTCCAGCGTCGCCGCCAGCTCAAAAACTGTTACCTCGCGGGCTTCCCGCTCCACTTCGATGCCAGCCCGTGCGTAGTCGTACAGAGCTCGCCCATCCTTTTTCAACGCGCTGTGCATCGGCGGCGTTTGCCGGATCCGACCGGTGAAGCGCGCCAGCACACGTGCCATATCCTGCTGGGTGACATTCACCACCCGCTCTTCGATCGTCTCCCCTTCGGCATCGCCGGTACTGGTTTTCAATCCCAGTCGCGCCACCGCCTGGTAAGTTTTGTCAGCATCCAACTGCAACTGACTGAACTTGGTTGCTGCTCCAAAACACAAGGGAAGCACCCCTGTGGCCAGCGGGTCCAGCGTGCCGGTATGGCCGGCCTTCTCGGCCCTCAGAAGCCACTTCGCTTTTTGCAAAGCGTCGTTGCTGGACCAACCCAAAGGCTTGTCCAGCAACAGCACCCCATGCACGGGGCGCCTGGCAACCCGTGCACGCGGCGCATTGAGCATGTCAGTCCTCTTTGGAGCGCGACGCCACTGCGCGCGCGATCAAAGCGTTCATATCGGCAGCCCGCTCGGTCGTTTGATCAAATAAAAAATGCAGTGTTGGAACGGTATGAATGTGCAGACGCTTAAACAGCCCTGCCCTCAAAAAGCCGGCCGCCTGATTTAGACCTTCGGTACATTGCACCGGGTCCCCCGTCAGCAAGCTGAAATAGATCTTGGCGTGCGCATAGTCTGGCGTTACCTCCACTGACTGAATCGTCACCATTCCCACCCGCGGGTCTTTGAGTTCGCGCGCGATCAACTCGGTCAGATCACGCTGGATCTGATCGGCTACCTTGAAGCTGCGGTTGGGGGTAGTGGACTTCTTGCGCACGATTTAAAGTGATTTCAGCAAAAGTGGATCAAAGCGTTCTGGCCACTTCGCGAATTTCAAAGAACTCCAGCACGTCGCCTTCCTGGATGTCGTTGTAGTTCTTGATATTCAAACCGCATTCGAAACTTTCCTTGACTTCCTTGGCGTCGTCCTTGAAGCGCTTGAGCGAGTCGAGCTCACCGGTGAAGATAACCACGTTGTCGCGCAACAAGCGAAGACGTGCAGTACGCCTGACGATGCCTGCTGTAACCATACAACCGGCAATGGAACCGATCTTGCTGACTTTGAACACTTGGCGAATCTCGGCAGTACCGATGACTTCTTCCTTTCGGTCCGGCGTCAGCATGCCCGACATGGCCAGCTTGAGTTCATCCACCGCGTCGTAGATGATGTCGTAGTAGCGGATGTCCACACCATTGTTCTCGGCCAGCTTGCGAGCACCGGCATCGGCCCGGGTGTTGAAACCGATGATGACGGCCTTGGAGGCAATCGCCAGGTTCACATCGGATTCGCTGATGGCACCCACAGCGGCGTAGACCATCTGCACCTTGACTTCTTCGGTCGACAACTTTTGCAGCGACTGCGCCAATGCTTCCTGTGAACCTTGCACATCGGCCTTGATGATGATGGGCACCATCTTGACAGCGCCTGCCGTCATGTCAGTGAACATGTTTTCCAGCTTGGCGGCCTGCTGCTTGGCCAGCTTGGTGTGACGGAACTTGCCAGCCCGGTAGGTCGCAATCTCACGCGCGCGGCGCTCGTCGGCCATCACCATGAATTCGTCACCGGCCTGCGGTACTTCTGTCAAACCCTGAATTTCGACCGGGATCGAAGGGCCGGCGGATTTGATGGACTTTCCGTTTTCGTCGAGCATGGCGCGTACCCGCCCATAGGTGGACCCGGCAAGCACTACGTCCCCCGTCTTGAGGGTGCCAGACTGGACCAGAACTGTGGCCACCGGACCGCGACCCTTGTCGAGTTGCGCTTCAATCACCAATCCTTTGGCCATGGCATCCACCGGTGCGCGCAATTCCAGCACCTCTGCCTGCAACAGAACCTGTTCCAGCAAAGCGTCAATGCCCTGACCGGTCTTGGCAGATACCGCCACAAATGGGGACTCACCGCCAAATTCTTCCGGCACCACTTCTTCCACGACCAGTTCGTTCTTCACGCGTTCAGGGTTGGCATCGGGTTTGTCGATCTTGTTGATCGCCACCACGATGGGGACACCGGCCGCCCTGGCGTGCTTGATGGCCTCCTTGGTTTGAGGCATCACACCGTCGTCCGCCGCCACCACCAGAATCACGATATCGGTCGCCTTGGCGCCGCGTGCTCGCATCGCCGTAAAGGCTTCGTGACCGGGCGTATCCAGGAATGAAATCATGCCGCGCGGTGTTTCCACGTGATAAGCGCCAATGTGCTGGGTAATACCGCCGGCCTCGCCCGAAGCCACTTTGGCCCTGCGAATGAAATCCAGCAGTGAAGTCTTGCCGTGATCAACGTGGCCCATAACGGTTACCACCGGGGCGCGCGGCAGCGACTCTGACAGCTGCTGCGATACTTCGTCATCGGTAAAGGCTTCCGGGTCGTCCAGCGCCGCAACGATGGCAGTGTGGCCCATTTCTTCCACCAGAATCATGGCTGTGTCCTGGTCCAGCGGTTGGTTGATGGTGACCATCTGGCCGAGCTTCATGAGGTGCTTGATAACCTCAGAGGCCTTGACTGCCATCTTGTGCGCCAACTCGGCCACCGTAATGGTTTCCGGTACGTGAACCTCGATCACACGGGTCTCGACTGGCGCTGCCTGTACCCGATTGTCATCACGGTCGCGATCATTGCTGCCGCGCTTGCCTCTCGGACCGGCGCGCCAATTGTTACCACGGCTGCCGGGCGCACCGGTGGCTCCGCGCGTCGGGATCGCCTTTTTCTTGGCTGGATCACCGGCCCAACTACTCGATAGCTTGGCTGATTTAACCTCTTTGCCGGCGCCAACAGTGGTGCCGGTCGCTGGCGCTCCAGTTGCACCGGCCCGCGCTGGTTTGGCCGGCGCGGTGCCGGCGGGTGGCTTGTGAAGAGTGCCCTTGATACCGGCCTTGGAAGCATCGTTTGCCCCGCCTTTGACCGCCAGCTTGGCTTCTTCGGGCTTTTTCAGAGCAGGTGGTTTTTTGGCTGGTGCCGACATCATCAGGCGAATGGCGGCGGCCTCCGCCTCAGCCTTGTTTCTGCGCTGTCCCAGGTCGACTGCGCGGGCCACATCTTCAGCTGCTCGTGCCTTCGAATCGGCCGCCACCTTGTCGCGCGCCTCATTCTGTTCCTTAACCAAAGCTTGGGCTTTTTCGGCCGCTTGCAAAACCTTGGTCGCTGCAGCATCGTCAGCATTTTGAGCTTGCGGGAAGGAGTCCTTCGCCGCTTCCTGCTCCGCCATCGCCTCGGTCGCTGCCGTTTCTGCAGCATTTGCCGCCGCCAGCGCAACCGCTTCGCGCGCCCGCGCCTCCTGCTCTTCGCGATGCCGTCTGCGTTCTGACAGTTCTTCTTCCTGCCGACGAATCAACTCAGCTTGACGGCGCGCCTCTTCTTCACGACGCGCCAACTCGGCGTTGTCAAGCAGGGGGGGTGCCTCGTGCTCTTGCTCTTGCGCGTCGACTGCAACTTCGACTCCATCCTCGCGGCGAACGAAAGTGCGCTTCTTGCGCACTTCAACCTGAATCGTGCGCGCCTTGCCAGTTGAGTCGGCCTGCTTGATCTCGCTGGTTGACTTCTTGACCAGCGTAATTTTCTTGCGCTCAGGACTGGCAGTGCCGTGGCTGGCCTGTAAAAACCCCAACAGTTGCTGCTTATCAGCATCCGTGAGTTTGTCAGAAGCGGCCGATTTGGACACTCCCGCCGACTTCAACTGTTCAAGCAGCGTATCGGTTGATTTTTTGAGTTCACTTGCAAACTCGGCGACGGTCGTACTGGACATTTTGTTGTGTAACCTTTAGTTCGGCATGGCAGGCCCTGTGGGCAACTGCCAGCCATCACTGAAATTTCGTATTCATGGGATTTACTTTATGCTTGTGACGCGGCGTCATTGGCAAACCAATGTTCGCGCGCTTTCATGATCAAGGTCTTGGCTTCGTCAGCAGACTGGCCAGTGATTTCCGTGAGTTCGTCAACCGCCAGATCGGCCAGATCGTCACGTGTGTGAACACCGCTGTCTGCAAGCTTGCCAATCAATTCGGGGGTAACTCCTTCGAGGTCTCGCAACTCCAGCGAAACCTCTTGCACACTTTCCTCGTGCGCAATTTCCATGGTCAGCAGTGCGTCTTTGGCGCGGGTGCGCAGCTCGTTGACCGTGTCTTCATCGAAGCTCTCGATCTCGAGCATTTCTTCCAGCGGCACATAGGCAACCTGCTCCAAACTGGTAAAGCCTTCTGCAATCAGCAGGTCGGCAATTTCTTCGTCGACGTCGAGCTTTTCCATGAACAGCTTGCGACCCGAGTCCGTTTCACTAGCCTGCTTCTGGGCCGACTCGGCGGCATCCAGGATGTTGATCTTCCAGCCGGTCAGCTCGGACGCCAGTCGGACGTTCTGGCCACCCCGGCCAATAGCGATGGCGAGGTTTTCTTCATCGACCACAACGTCCATGGCGTGGCGCTCTTCATCCACCACGATCGACGAGACATTGGCCGGTGCTAGCGCGCCAATGACAAACTGCGCCGGATCTTCACTCCAGAGCACAATATCGACGCGCTCGCCGGCCAACTCGTTGGTAACGCCATTGACCCGCGTTCCCCGCACGCCGACACAGGTGCCGATGGGATCGACCCGTTTGTCATGCGACAAGACGGCGATTTTGGCGCGAGAACCAACGTCCCGGGCGCAGGATTTAATCTCGAGTAAACCCTGCTCAATCTCTGGCACTTCCTGGCGGAACAGTTCAATCATGAACTCGGGAGCCGAACGCGACAGAATAATCGGTGCGCCGCGCAAGGTGAGGTCAACCTCCATGATCATGGCGCGCACCCGGTCACCCATACGCAGGTTTTCCTTCGGAATCATCTCGTTGCGGCGCAGGCGCCCCTCGACGCGGCCGCTTTCGACAATGATGTCGCCCTTGTCCATGCGTTTGACGGTACCGACAAAAATCTTGTCGCCACGCGACATGAAGTCGTTGAGCAGCATTTCACGCTCGGCGTCGCGAATTTTTTGCAGAATAACCTGCTTCGCAGCCATCGCGCCAATCCGGCCAATCGGTACCGATTCCACGGTTTCTTCGATGTACTCGTCGACTTCGATGTCGGCAATCTGCTCTTTGGCTTCGAACAAAAGGACTTCCTGATCCGGCAACTGCAGCCCGGCCTCGTCCGGCACCACATGCCAACGACGAAAGGTTTCATAGGCGCCGCTGTCGCGATCAACCGCAACACGAATATCGACGTCGCCCTGGAACAGCTTTTTCGTCGCTTGTGCCAGCGCGGCTTCGACCGCGCCAAAAACCACATCACGCTCGACGTTTTTTTCGCGTGAGATGGCTTCCACCAGCATTAACATTTCGCGATTCATGCCATGACTCTCCTGTTTCAATTCAATCCAAATTCGACTCGGTGCTGCCTTGCTTACCTCGGCCCTTGAAGCTGACGATGGGCGCCAGTCGCGCCTCTCTCAACTCCTCAAGCGCAAAGCCCAAGGCTTGCATGGGTGCGGGCAACCTCTTCTTGCTGACTCTTTGACCGGGCTTGACCGCTGGCGCATCGCTCCAGACGATTTGCCAGCCAAAAACACCAGCCTCACCCTGCGTGCGCTCCAAAATGCCACGAAACTTCTTGCGACTCGTACTCACCAGGAGCCCGGCAGTTGCCCCCAGCGGCGCTTTCAGCGTGACGTCAATCTCGTGCCCGACAAACCGTTCAAAATCTCTTTCGTGTCGCAACGGGCGGTCAATACCGGGCGAGGACACCTCAAGCCGCTTGTACTCGACGCCATCGACCTCCAGCGCAAACAGCAACTGGCGCGTGACCTTCTCGCAGTCTTCCACGGTCACGAACTGCTCGACAGCCGAACCTTCGCCGCCGACCGGCGCTGACCATGGCAGATCGATCGTGATGCGCAGCAATCCTCCAGCGGATCGCTCAATCTCCACCAGGTCGTAGCCCAGACCGGCCACGGTTTGCTCAACAATTTCTTTCAATGCCACTTGTGTTCAGATGCCATGCAAAAACAATCGCCCAAAAAAAACGGGCGGTAGATACCCGCCCGTTTGGTCGTGAGCTTGGATTGTACTCCAAAAAGACGGGAATTGCTTTGATTATCAAGGATTTATCCAGCAACCTTCAGTCATGGCAATGAAGCCAAGCAGGCAGATTTCGCGTGCGACAATTCTGCATAAAATGCGACCGCCGATAAATCGGTGATTCATCTATTTTTGAAAAGCGAGACGATATGGGATTCCTGGTTGGAAAGAAAATACTGATCACCGGCGTACTGAGCAAGCGTTCCATCGCATATGGCATCGCGAATGCATGTCACGAGCAAGGTGCCGAGTTGGCCTTCAGCTATGTTGGCGAGCGCTTCAAGGAACGGATCACCGAATTCGCGGCGGATTTCGGATCCACCCTGGTATTCGATTGCGATGTCGGCGACGACGTGCAGATAGAAAACCTTTTCACAGATTTGGCCGCCCATTGGCCAAGATTCGATGGCTTTGTCCACAGTATTGGTTATGCGCCACGGGAAGCGATTGCGGGCAACTTTCTGGACGGACTCAGCCGTGAAAATTTCCGGATCGCGCATGACATCAGTGCCTACAGTTTTCCGGCCATGGCCAAAGCGGCCCTACCCTACCTCAATGACAAGTCTTCACTGTTGACGCTGACCTATCTGGGTGGTGTGCGCGTGGTACCAAGCTACAACACGATGGGGCTGGCCAAGGCGTCGCTGGAATCTTCGGTGCGTTACCTGGCTGACGCCATCGGGCCGCGCGGCATGCGTGTCAATGGGCTGAGTGCTGGCGCGGTCAAGACATTGGCCGCCAGCGGCATCAAGGATTTCGGTCGTTTGTTGGCCATTTCCGCCAGCGCCTCACCGCTCAAACGCAATGTGACGATTGAAGAAGTGGGCAACGTGGCAGCGTTTTTGCTCAGCGACCTGGCGTCTGGCATGACCGGCCAGATTTCCTATGTGGATTGCGGTGTCAGTCAAACCGCTGTCGCGGTGGTGGAAAACTCCAATTCCTGATGGGTTCAGGGCCAGTCAACGGCTATCGAGCGATCATGGCAGCCAGAAAAAAGGCGGCAAGGCTGGTCAGTCTTTGACGCAGTCGGCATAGTAGTGGCGTTGGCCGTCGCTGCCTTCTTCTTCCACAAGGCCATGAATGTCGGTTTCAAAACCCGGGCATTGGCTATTGAACTCGCGTGAAAATTTCAGGTAGTCGACGATCTTCTTGTTGAACACTTCGCCCGGAATCAACAAAGGAATGCCGGGTGGATACGGCGTCACCAAGCCAACCGTTATTCGGCCTTCAAGCTGATCAATCTCGACGCGTTCGGTCTGTCGCAGCGCAATGTGGGCATAGGCATCACTGGGCTTCATGGCTGGTGTCAAGTCACTCAGGTACATGTCGGTGGTGAGACGGGCGATATCGTATTTGGCGTAAAGCTGGTGAATGTGCTGGCATAAGTCGGCCAGACCCATGTTCTCGTATTTGGGATACTTTTGACAAAACTCGGGCAGGATGCGCCACATCGGCTGGTTCTTGGCGTAATCGTCCTTGAACTGTTGCAAGGCGGTCAGCATACTGTTCCAGCGGCCCTTGGTGATGCCGATGGTGAACATGATGAAAAAGCTGTAGAGCCCGGTCTTTTCGACCACGACGCCATGTTCGGAAAGAAACTTGGTCACGATACTGGCCGGAATGCCGGTTTTGGCGAACTTGCCACTGAGGTCCATGCCGGGTGTCACGATGGTTGATTTGATCGGGTCCAGCATATTGAAGCCGGCCGCCATCTTGCCGAACCCATGCCAATTGACACCGGCCTTGGCTTTGCTTGATTCGCCCTTGATGATCCAGTCGTCGGCGCGACCAATGCCCTCGTCCACCAGTTTGTCTGGCCCCCACACCTTGAACCACCAGTCGGCGCCATATTCTTCATCAACCTTGCGCATGGCGCGGCGAAAATCCAGTGCCTCGGCAATGCTTTCTTCCACCAGGGCAGTACCGCCGGGTGGCTCCATCATGGCGGCGGCTACGTCGCAACTTGCGATGATGCTGTACTGCGGACTGGTACTGGTGTGCATCAGATAGGCTTCGTTGAAGAGGTGCTTGTCGAGCTTGACAGTCTGTGAATCCTGCACCAGCACATGGCTGGCCTGACTGATACCTGCCAGCAGTTTGTGCAAGGACTGGGTGGCGTAAACCATGGCGTGTTTTGGACGTGGGCGATTCTTGCCCATGGCGTGGTAGCTGCCATAAAACGGGTGGAACGCCGCATGCGGCAACCAGGCTTCGTCAAAGTGGATGTTCTCGACGTAGCCATCCAGCAAGACTTTCACGGTTTCAGTGTTGTAAAGGACGCCGTCATAGGTTGACTGGGTAAGCGTCAATACGCGCGGTTTGATGGCGTTGATATCTACGCCTTGCAGGTGCAGTTGAATCAGCGGGTTGGCCTTGATCTTGGCCTTGATGGCAGCCGGCTCGAACTCGCTTCTGGGAATCGGCCCGATGATGCCAAAGTGATTGCGCGTCGGCTTCAAAAAAACCGGGATAGCACCGGTCATGATGATCGCATGCAGTATCGATTTGTGGCAATTGCGGTCCACCACCACCACATCGTTCGGCGCCACGGTGTGGTGCCACACCATCTTGTTGCTGGTGCTGGTGCCGTTGGTGACAAAAAAGCAGTGATCGGCATTGAAGATACGCGCCGCATTGCGCTCGCTTTTGCCGATGGCGCCGTCGTGGTCCAGCAACTGTCCGAGTTCTTCGACAGCGTTGCAAACGTCTGCGCGCAGCATGTTCTCACCATAGAACTGATGGTACATCTGGCCCACTGGGCTTTTCAGAAAAGCGACGCCACCGGAATGCCCCGGGCAATGCCAAGAGTAGGAGCCATTTTCCGCGTAGTCCAGCAGCGCTTTGAAAAACGGCGGTTGCACGCCTTCCAGATAACTCTTGGCTTCGCGAATGATGTGACGCGCCACAAATTCTGGCGTGTCCTCAAACATATGAATGAAGCCGTGCAATTCGCGCAGGATGTCGTTGGGCAGATGGCGCGAGGTTTTGGTTTCGCCGTAAATATAGATCGGCACATCAAGATTTTTGCGCCGCACTTCTTCAATGAAATGGCGCAGGTTCAAAACCGCGGGATCGAGATCCGGGCCGGGAGTGAACTCTTCATCGTCAATCGACAAAATAAATGCGCTGGCACGGCTTTGCTGTTGCGCAAACTGACTGAGGTCGCCATAACTGGTGACGCCCAATACTTCAAGTCCTTCTGTCTCAATTGCCTGCGCCAGCGCCCGAATGCCCAGGCCGGAGGTGTTTTCAGATCGAAAATCCTCGTCGATGATGACAATCGGAAAACGAAATTTCATGCGGGTCTCCAGCAACGCCAGGAAAAATATAAATCAGGCGCGAAGTGTAAGGACTTATTTTGTCGAGTTGCTTGCGCGCACCGGCTTTTGCCGCAAAATGTGGTGATACCAACACAATTGAGGCGGTCATGGCGCAATCTACGATCTGGTGGGTGCTCGCGGGAGCGGTTATCGCGGTTGAACTTTTAACTGGCACATTTTATTTGTTGATGCTGTCGATGGGGTTGATCGCTGCCGCCATCGCAGCGCATTTGGGTGCAACATTGCCGCTTCAGTTAGTGGTGGCAGCAGTTGTTGGTGGCGGATTTGTCGTCGGCTGGCGCCTGTATAAACAAAAAACACCCTCCGCCGCGCCAGCCAGTTCCAACCGTGATGTCAATCTTGATGTCGGTGAGCACGTGCGGGTCGAGCAATGGAACCCGGACGGCACCGCCTCTGTGAAATACCGGGGCGCCAACTGGAGCGTGGCACTCATTCCAGGCGCCACCGCCACACCCGGCGACTACAGCATTGTGGAGGTTGTAGGCAGCCGACTGATCGTCAATAAATTGTGAGGTTGTCGCAACCTTGTCCTGCTAGAGTCAATCGGAGAAACAAATGGAAATTGCAATTATCCTGTTCGTGATCGCTATGGTGTTTATCACGCAGTCCGTCAAAGTGGTACCCCAACAGCATGCCTGGGTGGTGGAGCGTCTTGGAAAATACAACGGCACGCTGACGCCCGGATTGAGTTTTCTGATGCCATTTGTTGACAAAGTGGCGTACAAACATGTCCTCAAAGAGATCCCGCTGGACATCGCCAGCCAGGTCTGCATCACGCGCGACAACACGCAGTTGCAAGTGGACGGCATCCTTTACTTCCAGGTAACGGATGCCATGCGGGCCAGCTATGGCTCCAGCAACTACATCACCGCGATCTCCCAGTTGGCGCAAACCTCGCTGCGCTCCGTCATCGGCAAGTTGGAACTGGACAAAACCTTTGAGGAGCGCGACATCATCAACGCCCAGGTAGTGCAGGCGATTGACGAGGCAGCTCTGAACTGGGGCGTCAAGGTGTTGCGCTATGAGATCAAGGACCTGACGCCGCCCAAGGAGATTTTGCACGCCATGCAGCAGCAAATTACCGCAGAGCGTGAAAAGCGCGCATTGATTGCCGCCTCGGAAGGTCGGCGCCAGGAACAGATCAACATTGCTACCGGCGAACGCGAGGCCTTCATCGCGCGCTCTGAAGGTGAGAAACAGGCCGTCATCAACAAGGCCCAGGGTGACGCTCAATCGATCCTGGCGGTCGCCGATGCCACCGCCCAGGCGATTGAACGCATTGCCGCCGCCATTCGCCAACCCGGTGGTGCTGAGGCGGTGCAACTCAAGGTCGCGGAAAAAGCAGTGGAAGCCTATTCCAGAGTCGCCACAGCGGCAAGCACCACGCTCATCGTGCCCAGCAACATGACCGAGGTGTCAGCACTGATTTCATCGGCCATGAAGATGGTGCAGGTTCAGCGACCCTAGTCGACCTCAACCAGCGCAGGCAAAGCGACCTGCTGGTCGACGCTGAACTGGTAATCTTTGAAGATGTGCTCGGCGCTTAAGATCTGGTAGCTGCCATCCTCATTGCGTCGGCTGGTGTCCTTGAGCCGGTAAGTGTAGTGACCGCAGGTCCAGCACTTGAAATTGCGCATATGGGTGCACAAGCAGGTCTTGTCCATGACGACAATGTTCTTGCCGTCCGGATGCAAGGCCAGTTCGCGGTTGTAGGAAGAGATGTAAGCGCAATTGCCCGTGCCATCAAGCAAGTAGCCATAAGACTCGCAGCCGGGTCGAATACCGGCGCCAATGGCGGGCGAACTCTTGAGCATGCGCATCGGGTATCCAGTGGGTGAAATGGTATTGACCTCAATGTCATCCTCGCCGGCGCGAAAGTAATCCTGTTTGACGTCAGCCGGCAGACCACACTCACTGGCGACTGTGAATCGTGTTGCCACCTGCACCGCAGCGGAACCCATCTCCAGATATTGCACTGCATCGCTGCCGGTAAAAATGCCACCGGCGGCGATGACCGGAATGCCGAGCTGCTCATTTTTTACGTATTGAAGAACCTCGGCCATGATGGTGGCCAGGTCGTAACGCGCCCAGTCCATTCCAAATCCCAGATGACCGCCGGCCAACGGACCTTCAACAATCACAAAATCCGGCAATCGATTGAGCCGTGCGTTCTTGCGCAAAAATAATTGCAGGGCTCGCACCGAGGAGATGATGATGCCCAGTTTGGCATCGCGAAACCGGGGGTGATCGGCCAGCAATCCAAACGAGCCCAAATGCAGGCCGGCGCTCAGGGTAATGCCATCAATGCCTGCATCCAGTGCCGACGCCATGCGCACCTGTAGCGTCTCGCGCGGCGCGTTCATGGTCAGTTTTTCCATGCAATTGACAAAAATCAGACCTTCGCCGCGCTTGGCCTGCATGGTGGCATCGACATGCCGCCGCGTTGCGTCGGCCAGCACAGCCAGATCGAACTTGATGCTGGATTTGTCGGCGTTGTCGATGTTGTACTTGTAGAAGCGGGTTTTATCTTTGACAAAGCTGGTGTCAAAGCGCCGGTCGGAAACGTCGTTGACCATGGCATCGGAAATGTGGCCGATGCCGCCAAGTCGAGCCGCTTCCAGGGCCAGCTCGGCAGTAGAAATGTCGACTCCCATGCCGCCGACCATGATAGGCACAAACTCTTTTGTTCCGAACTTCAGGCGGAAGTCATCAACACGTTTCATCAATATCCTTGAACGCACCGGCAACCCCGTTGACCCTCTCGGTCGACCGACCTGGCAAGCGCGGTGTGAACGCAAAATTGCGGGGCAAAACGGCCTCGCATGACCACAATTCTACCCTTCCTGCATTTCACATTTACGACCGAAAAGCACTTAAACCTCAGCCCGGAATTGTTCCATGCGTTAAATTAGGACCCTATCTGCAGTGCTGTCCACACAAGGTAGGGTGACAATCGGACCTGATTAAAAAACAAAGTCAACAAGACTTTTAGCAACATGGTCTCTTTACCTGCCAAACCGGTGCTGCCACTCAAGGGCGTCACCGTGCTCAGCCTGAGCCTGAACCTGCCGGGACCGGCGGCCCTGATGCGCTGCCAGCAAATGGGCGCCACCTGCGTCAAGCTGGAGCCACCAGCGCCCGCGGGTTCTGTGCCCGGCACCTCGGGTGACCCCATGGGTTTGTACAACCGCAGCGCCTACAGCGTTCTTCACAATGGGGTTCGCGTCGGAGTTGCCGACCTCAAAACCGAGGACGGGCAGAAGGCACTGCACCGGGAACTGGCCAAAGCCGATGTTTTGTTGACCTCATTTCGCCCCTCTGCATTAAAAAAACTGGCCCTGCAATGGAAGGCACTGCACAAGCGTTACCCAAAACTTTCGCAAGTGGCCATCGTCGGTGCGCCAGGTGCGCGAGCCGAAGAACCGGGGCACGATCTGACTTATCTCGCGGAGAACGATCTGGTGAATGGCCTTGATCTGCCCGCTACCCTGTATGCGGACATGGGCGGCTCACTGATGGCGTCAGAGGCGGTTTTAAAAGCGGTTCTTTTGCAGAGCAAGGGAAAAGGCAGCTACATTGAAGTAGCCTTGTCAGATGCGGCGGGCTATCTGGCGTTGCCGCGAACTTGGGGGTTAACACAAGCTGGCGCTGCGGTCGGTGGTGGTCATGCCGGTTACCGTGTTTACCCGTGTCGGGATGGTCGCGTTGCGGTAGCAGCACTTGAGCCACACTTTGCCAAAGCCCTCTGCGCAGCGGCCACCGTCCAATACGCCAACGTCCTGACCATGGTGTCTCCAAAGACGCATCAATTAATTGAGAACTACCTGCTGACCATGACGCGCCAGGCGCTGAATGCCCTGGCCAGTGAAAAAGACATTCCTCTTTACACGCTAGCCAACTGAGGCTTGTAAAGCAACACAATCGCCCGCGCTTCCATCGCCTGGCCCAGGCCTACCGGCCCCATTTTCTCCGCCGTCTTGGCTTTGACGTTGACTTGATCCAATGCCACCGCCAAGGCTTGAGCGATTTGCTTGCGCATGGCGGCGATATGCGGCATCAGTCTGGGCGCCTGCGCAATCACGGTGCAGTCCACATTGCCAACCTCAAAGCCTGCATTGCGTACCAGACGGACCGCCTCGGTCAGCAGCACGCGTGAATCTGCACCCTTGAAGAGTGCATCAGTGTCCGGAAAATGCGTGCCGATATCACCCAACGTCGCAGCGCCCAAAAGCGCATCGGTGATAGCGTGTAAAAGCACGTCAGCGTCGGAATGACCAAGCAGGCCCAGATCAGAGGGAATCTCCACGCCGCCGATGACGAGTTTTCGCCCGGTCACCAGGGCATGCACATCCCAGCCCTCACCAATTCTGAAATTCATTTCACTTATCCTTTGCCCAGCAATCATATGGATGACCGATCATGTCTGGCATGCCAACTGCCGGCACTGCCTATGGATTCAGTCGCGCATTCAACACCGCTTCGGCCAGCGCGAAATCTTCCGGGTAAGTCACCTTGAAGTTCTGCGCACTGCCGGCCACCAGCAGGGGCTGCAATCCCATGGCCTCAATGGCGCTGGCTTCGTCGGTTACCTTGTCGCCAACCTGCTTCAGTGCATCCATCAGCATGCCAATGCGAAACATCTGTGGCGTTTGAGCCAGCCATTTGTCACTCCGGTCCAATGTCTGGGCGACCCGCCCGCCAAGCTCGCTTTTCAGCGTATCTGCCAGTTTATGCGCCAGCAATCCGCCCACCGAATCTGCGGTGCAGGCATCGATCAAAGCATCGACTTGCGCCGGCGTGATCAAACACCGTGCTGCGTCATGCACCAGAACCCAGTCGTGCTGCACGGCACCCCGCTGAAGCAGGAATTCAAGGCCGTTGAACACGCTGCCGGCCCGCGTGACACCACCGCAGTGAGCCACCATGGACCGGGAATTCAAAGACTCAAAGAATTTATCGTCGGGAGCAAGCACCACCACCACATCCGATAGCCTGGTGACACCGGCAAACGCTGCCAGGGTATGCATCACCATCGCTTGGCCGGCCAGCGGCTGGTACTGTTTAGGATTATCGGTACCGGCGCGCGAACCGCTACCGGCGCAAGGAATCAAGGCCCAATAGCGCACTTCTAACGAGGCACGGGTGGGTGAATTCTTGGTGGAGACAGTCATGGGCGTGGCCCCATTCTAAAATAAGCGCTTCATGGATTTACCCAAACTTCTCCCCGGCAAACGCTACACCCTACCCCGACCCACCGGCTCCGCCGATGCCCTGCTGCTGGCCCAATTGGGATTGCGCGTGAAAGGCAAAGGTAAATTGACTGCCATCGTCACGGCTGACGCCTCTGATGCACAACGCCTGATGGATGAAATTGCGTTCTTCGCACCCAGCCTGCGTTGCGTGCTGTTCCCCGATTGGGAAACGCTGCCCTACGACACTTTTTCACCGCACCAAGACCTGATCAGCGAACGCCTGGCTACCTTGTGGCGTATCAGCCAAAGAGACAAGGAAACCGGCGCCGACGTGGTCATCGTGCCCGCCACCACCGCGCTCTATCGGCTGGCGCCACCCGCATTTCTGGCTGGCTACACATTTCATTTCAAGGTTAAGCAGCGACTTGACGAGGCTAAATTCAAGGCGCAATTGACACTGGCCGGCTACAGCCACGTGAGCCAGGTGGTCAGCCCTGGCGAATACGCGGTGCGCGGCTCCCTGATTGATCTTTTTCCCATGGGCTCAGCGGTGCCTTACCGCGTCGATTTGTTTGACGACGAAATCGACAGCATTCGCACGTTCGATCCCGACAGCCAGCGCAGTCTGTACCCGGTGCCAGAGGTTCGCTTGCTGCCGGGTCGCGAGTTCCCGATGGACGATGAGGCGCGTGGGCGCTTTCGCAGTCGCTGGCGCGAGCTGCTGGACGGCGACCCGACCCGAAGCCGAATTTACAAAGACATGGGCAACGGCGTCGCCACCGCCGGCATCGAGTACTACCTGCCGCTGTTCTTTGAGCAAACCGCCACTGTATTTGACTACCTGGGTGATGACGCCACCGTGGTGCTGCACGGTGATCTGGAGCCGGCCTTCCAGCATTTCTGGATCGACACTCGAGAACGCTATCGTCTGGTGCAAGGCGACCCCGAGCGCCCCACGCTGCCACCCGAGGCGCTATTTTTGGCTACCGAGCAGTTTTACGCGCGGGTCAATCAACATCCCCAGCTTGCGATCCGGCCGGCCATCGAGGATGTGGTGCACAACGCCCAATTTCAAAAGCTTCCCGAACTGACCGTAGTACGCGGCGCAGACGACCCGCTGGCACGGTTGAAAGAGCATCTTCGGCAGGCGAAGCATCGGGTCTTGATCCTGGCCGAAAGCGAAGGTAGAAAAACCAGCCTGCTGGATTTTCTTCATGCCAGCCACTTAGCGCCGCCTGCCTTTGAATCGTTGGTTGAATTTGAACAAAGCAGCGAGCCGCTGGGTATTGCCACTTCAGGCCTGAATACCGGATTTTCGTGGTTTGACGCCGGTATCGATTTCGTCACCGAAACCGAGTTGTTCGCCACCGGTCCCACCACACGTCGTCGCAAAAAGCAGGAGCAGGTCAGCGACGTTGAGGCGTTGATCAAAGACCTGAGCGAACTCAACATCGGCGACCCGGTGGTTCATTCGGCACACGGCATAGGCCGTTACCGTGGTCTGATTGACCTCGACCTTGGCAACAAACTGGCCAACGGCGAGCCCGAAGTTCAGGAATTCCTGCACCTCGAATACGCCGACAAGGCGACGCTCTATGTACCGGTGAGCCAGCTGCACCTGATCAGCCGTTACACCGGCGTTAGCGCGGATGAAGCGCCGTTGCACAAACTGGGCTCCGGCCAGTGGGAGAAAGCCAAGCGCAAGGCGGCCGAACAAGTGCGTGACAGTGCCGCCGAACTGCTCAACATCTATGCCCGCCGAGCGGCGCGCGAAGGCCACGCCTTTCGCTACTCGCCGGGCGACTACGAGACCTTTGCCAACGACTTTGGCTTTGAAGAAACACCGGACCAGAGTGCCGCCATTCACGCCGTGATTCAGGACATGATCAGTCCGCGCCCGATGGACCGGTTGATTTGCGGTGACGTCGGCTTTGGCAAGACGGAAGTGGCTCTGCGTGCCGCCTTTATCGGCATCACCGGTGGCAAGCAGGTGGCGCTGCTGGCACCGACCACCCTGCTGGCCGAGCAACACTACCAGACGCTGGTGGACCGCTTTGCCAAGTGGCCGGTCAAAGTGGTCGAGATGAGCCGCTTTCGATCTGCCAAGGAAATTACTGCGGCGCTGAAAGGGTTGGCCGACGGTACCGTGGATATCGTGGTGGGCACGCACAAACTGCTCAGCCAATCGACAATATTCAAAGACCTGGGCCTGCTCATCATCGACGAAGAACACCGCTTTGGGGTGCGCCACAAAGAGGCCATGAAAGCCTTGCGCGCCGAGGTCGATGTGCTGACACTGACCGCCACCCCTATTCCGCGCACGCTTGGCATGGCGCTGGAAGGCCTGCGTGACCTGAGTGTGATTGCCACCGCACCGCAGCGCCGTCTGGCCATCAAAACGTTTGTCCGTACCGAAGGCAACGGCGTCATCCGCGAGGCCGTGCTGCGTGAACTCAAACGCGGAGGTCAGGTTTACTTTTTGCACAACGAAGTCGAGACCATCGAAAACCGCCGTGCCAAACTGGAAGAACTGCTGCCCGAAGCCCGCATCGCCGTTGCCCACGGCCAGATGCCCGAGCGCCAGCTGGAGTCCGTGATGCGTGACTTTGTGGCGCAACGTTTCAATCTGCTGCTGTGCTCCACCATCATCGAAACCGGTATTGACGTACCCACTGCCAATACCATTGTCATGAGCCGGGCTGACAAGTTTGGCCTGGCCCAGTTGCACCAGTTGCGCGGTCGCGTCGGCCGCAGTCACCATCAGGCCTACGCCTACCTGATGGTGCCCGATCTGGAAGGCCTGACCAAGGCAGCCACCCTGCGACTCGATGCGATTCAGGCCATGGAAGAGCTGGGCAGCGGCTTTTACCTGGCCATGCACGACCTGGAAATCCGCGGTGCCGGTGAAGTGCTGGGTGAAAACCAGAGCGGCAACATGCTGGAAGTCGGCTTTCAGCTTTACAACGAGATGCTGTCAGAGGCAGTGCGTTGCCTCAAAGCCGGCATTGAACCTGATTTGCTCAGCCCCTTGAACATCACCACCGACATCAACCTGCACGCGCCGGCGCTGTTGCCCAGCGACTATTGTGGTGACGTCCATCTGCGCCTGAGTTTTTACAAAAAACTGGCTACTGCCAAGAACGCGGATCAGATCGACGCCTTGCTGGAAGAACTTGTCGACCGTTTCGGTAAACTGCCTTCCCAGGCACAAACGCTGATCGACGTGCATCGACTGCGCGTGATCGCCAAGCCTTTTGGTGTGATCAAAGTCGATGCCGCTCCCGGCGTCATCACCATCACTTTTAAAAAGAACCCGCCGATCGACTCGATGAAAATCATTCAGATGATTCAAAAAAACAAGCACATCAAGCTGGCCGGTAACGAGAAGTTGCGCATTGAACGCGCGCTGCCAGAGACAAAAGACCGGGCGCAAATGGTGCGCGATGTGTTGAGAAACCTGGGGCAGCCGGTGGCCGGACAAACCGCCTGAAATAGTAATTTAGCATATGCTATGGCATATGCTAAAGTTATGCAACTGAGATCAAGAGGTTCCCGATGCCTGCTTCAACCCGTACTCAAACGCCAGTCGCTTCAGAAACCATAACACTCTACCCTGTAGAAACAAAAGCTAGAGCCGTAAAGCTTTTCAGGAATGGTGCCAACCAGGCGGTCCGCATCCCCAAGGAGTTTGAGCTGCCCGGCACTCAGGCGCTGATACGCCGCGAAGGCAACCGGCTTATTTTGGAGCTGGCGCCAGACAAGCCCAAGAAAGGTACGCTGGCCGCGCTGTTTTTTGCCCTGGACGAAATTGCCAAACTTGGCCCCTGTCAGGATGAGTTTCCAGAGATTGGCGATGAAGGACTACTTCCTCTGGATGACATTGATTTTGGTGACGATGCGCCATGACAACAGGCATCACCTTCCTGCTAGATACCAACATCATCAGCGCACTGATGAAAGACCGCTCCGGCACTGATACTGCGCGTGTGCGCGCATGGGGACTGCGTACACCCGACTGCACGCTAGTAACCAGCGTGGTTGTGCAATACGAACTTCTTTTTGGCCTGGCGCGACACGGATCCCCGCGCCTGCAGGCCGCGTACGAAATCCAAATGCAAAACTTGGTGGTGCTCCCTCTGGATGAAGTCGTAGGCCCACGTTACGCCAAACTGCGCTCCTATCTGGAGCAAGCCGGTACACCCATCGGACCCAACGACACCCTGATTGCCGCGCACGCCCTGGCGCTGGGCGCCACCCTGGTCACTACTGATGCGGAGTTCGCTCGCGTCCCCGGGCTTATAGTTGAAAACTGGTTGAGTTAGAAATGAGCATCCCCAACGATCTGCCGCAAAACCTGGAGCACTTGAGCGCGCCACAACTGCGCCGCCTGCTCGCCGAGCAATCGACCAGGCAGAAACTCGGGCTTTATTGGGAGAGCAGCGCCATCGAGCGCGACTCGGCTCCAAATTGACCATGAACACAGCCACAGAAATCGCCCCCGGACTCACCGTTCGAGGTTTCAAACCACCTTTGAGTCTGAGCGACTTCAAACTTATCGCCTTCGACATGGACTCGACGCTTATCAACATCGAGTGTGTCGACGAGATCGCGGACGCGGTCGGTCGCAAGGCAGAAGTCGCGGCCATCACCGAGTCCGCCATGCGAGGCGAAATCGGTGACTACAAGGCAAGCTTGCGCCAGCGCGTGGCTTTGCTCAAGGGCGTGAGCGAAGCCGCGATCGACAAGATTTACCAGCAGCGTTTGCAACTCAACCCCGGTGCCGCAGAGCTGGTCGCGGCCTGCAAAAGGGCTGGACTCAAGGTGCTGCTGGTCTCGGGTGGCTTCACCCATTTTTCGGACCGTTTACGTGACCTGCTTGACATCGACTATAGCCGCGCCAATATGCTTGAAGTGCAGAACGGCGCCCTCACCGGTCGCGTGCTGGAGCAGCCTTGGGGTGATATTTGTGATGGTGATGAAAAACGCAAGATGCTGCTGCAAACCTGCACTTTACTCGGCATCGGCACCAGCCAGGCCATTGCCGTCGGCGACGGTGCCAATGACCTGCCGATGATGCGTGAGGCCGGCCTGTCAGTGGCCTTTCACGCCAAGCCGACAGTGCGCGAGCTTGCCCATGTTTGCATCAATACCGGCGGGCTGGATCGCTTGCTCACGCTCATCCATCCCTGAGCTTCGTCATTCAATACGGGCAGCCGCGGCGTCGATTTCGGTTCGCAATTGCAGGTAGTTCAGGGTGACCGGAAACTGGGGGAATTCATCAATCACATTTTGTGGTGGATGAAACAAAATACCAGCATGGGCCGCACCCAGCATCGCTGTGTCGTTGTAGGAGTCGCCAGCCGCGATCACGTTGAAGCGAAGTTCGCGAAAGCGCTGCACCGCTTCTTTTTTCTGGTTCGGCATGCGCAGGTGGTAGTTCACCAGAAAACCGTCGGCATCGACCTCAAGCTTGTGGCAAAACAGTACCGGCATGCCCAACTGACTCATCAGTGGCATGGCAAATTCATAAAAAGTATCAGACAAAATGATGACCTGGTAGTCGCAACGCAACGCATCCAGAAAGTCCCTGGCACCAACCATGGGCCCCATGTCGGCTATCACCTTCTGAATATCCGCCAGACCCAGCTCGTGAGTTTTCAGCAAATCCAGTCGGTACTTCATGAGTTTGTCGTAGTCGGGCTCGTCGCGCGTTGTGCGGGACAACTGCGGGATGCCGGTGCGCCTGGAGAACTCGATCCAGATTTCCGGCACAAGAACACCTTCGAGGTCTAAACAAACAAGCTGCACTTAACTTCTCCAGGGGTTGGCGGGCACGCTGCGGGACGCGTTTCAGGGGGGTTCCGGCACGCTGGGCAGACCGGCCAAAGCCATCGCCAGTTCGCTCTCATCATAGTGCTCGTCAGTCAACTCACCGGCAAAGTATTTTTGGTAGGCTGTCATGTCGAAGTGGCCATGGCCACACAAGTTGAACAGAATGGTCTCGGCCTTGCCTTCGCGCTTGCAGCGCAGCGCTTCTTCGATAGCGCCTTTGACGGCATGGTTGGCCTCGGGCGCCGGCACGATGCCCTCGGTGCGGGCAAACAGCACGCCGGCCTCAAAGCACTCTACCTGGTTGTAGGACACGGCTTCGAGCAAGCCCAATTGCTTGCAATGCGAAACCATGGGTGCCATGCCGTGGTAACGCAAGCCACCGGCATGAAAGCCCGGTGGTGTGAACTGGCTGCCCAACGTATGCATCTTGGTCAAGGGCGTCATGCGACCGGTATCACCAAAGTCGTAGGCGTACTTGCCGCGCGTGAGCGACGGGCAAGCGGCCGGTTCCACCGCCACAATGCGCGGCTTCGGACCACCCCGCAAACCGTGCCCGATGAATGGAAAGGCAATGCCGGCAAAGTTGGAGCCACCGCCGGTGCAACCGACCACGACGTCGGGCCAGCTGTCGGCCATGCGCATCTGCTCCATCGCCTCCAGGCCGATGATGGTCTGATGCAACAGCACGTGGTTGAGCACCGAGCCCAGCGCGTACTTGGTATCGTCGCGCTGCACCGCCAATTCGACCGCCTCTGAAATCGCAATGCCCAAACTGCCTGGATGAATCGGATTCTTGGCCAGTACCGAGCGGCCAAACACAGTCTCATTGGACGGTGAGGCGACACAGCGTGCGCCATAGGTCTCCATGACGGCGCGCCGATACGGCTTCTGGTCATAAGACACGCGCACCTGGAACACCTCAACCTCCAGACCATAGAGTGAACCGGCAAATGCCAGCGCGGTGCCCCACTGCCCGGCACCGGTTTCGGTGACCAGGCGCTTGATACCCGCCTCCTTGTTGAAAAAAGCCTGTGCCACGGCGGTGTTGGGCTTGTGGCTGCCGGCCGGGCTGCCGCCCTCGTACTTGTAGTAAATCCTGGCCGGCGTGCCAAGCGCTTTTTCCAGTCGGTGCGCGCGAAACAAGGGTGCCGGACGCCACAAGCGGTAGACATCCCGCACCGGCTCAGGAATCTCGATGTCGCGCTCCAGACTGACTTCCTGCATGATCAAAGCCATCGGGAAAAGCGGCGCCAAATCGTCCGGCCCCACCGGCTGCAAGGTGCCCGGATGCAGCACGGCAGGCAAAGGTTGGGGCAAATCTGCCTGCAGGTTGTACCAAGAGCGTGGCATCTGGGTTTCGTCCAGTAGATATTTGGTTTGCTTGCTCATGAAGGCTCCTGAATGAAATTGAAGTGATTGGAAAGATGCGAAAACGCCCGCGTAGAGTATGCCCGCGAATGCTTTTGAATCCAGCTGCCGATGGTCTCGGGTTTACCCGCACAAAAACTGTCGCCACAAGGCATATCGATATGAATACTCCGTCTATGGCTGTGCCTGCCAGCGGTCTAAGATGCAATTCTTTTTTGCACAGGAACCCGACCCCATGAAAATCGAAACGATTGCCGTCCACGGTGGCTACACGCCGGACCCCACCACCAAAGCGGTGGCGGTACCGATTTACCAAACGGTAGCCTATGCCTTCGACAACACCCAGCATGGTGCTGATCTGTTTGACCTGAAAGTGGCCGGCAATATCTACAGCCGCATCATGAACCCGACCAACGCCGTGCTGGAAGCGCGCGTGGCAGCGATGGAGGGCGGCATTGGCGCGCTGGCGGTGGCTTCCGGCATGTCAGCCATCGCCTACGCCATTCAAACCATCACCGAGGCCGGTGACAACATTGTGTCGGCCGCAACGCTGTACGGCGGCACCTACAACCTGTTTGCGCACACCTTCCCACAGATGGGCATCGAAGTGCGTTTTGCCGATGCCGGCAATCCGGCGTCGTTTGCCAAGCTGATCGACGCCCGTACCAAGGCGCTTTACTGCGAAACCATCGGCAATCCCCTTGGCAACATCACCGACCTGGCGGCACTGGCCGCCATCGCCCACGCACACGGTGTCCCATTGATTGTTGACAACACGGTGGCCAGTCCGTATTTGTGCCGACCGTTTGAGCACGGCGCCGACATCGTCGTGCACTCGCTGACCAAATACCTGGGCGGCCATGGCACGACGATTGGCGGCATCATTGTTGATTCCGGCAAGTTCCCGTGGGCCGATCACAAAGAACGCTTCAAGCGGCTCAACGAACCCGACGTCAGCTACCACGGGGTGGTCTATACGGAGGCGCTGGGCGCTGCCGCCTACATTGGTCGTGCCCGCGTCGTGCCACTGCGCAATATGGGCGCCGCCTTGAGCCCGCTGGCCGCCTTCCAGATCTTGCAAGGTATTGAAACCCTGCCGCTGCGCATGGACCGCATTTGTGACAACGCTCTTCAGGTTGCCAACCACCTGAAATCACACGCCAAAGTGAGCTGGGTCAACTATGCTGGTTTGCCCGACCATCGCGACCATACTCTGGTTCAAAAATACCTGGCTGGTCGCGCCTCCGGCATCATCAGTTTTGGGCTCAAGGCGAGCGACAGTCTGCAAGCCGGTGCCAGGTTTCAGGACGCGCTCAAACTGTTCACCCGGCTGGTTAATATTGGCGACGCCAAATCACTGGCCTGCCACCCGGCCTCCACCACACACCGCCAGCTTAACGCCGACGAACTGGCCAAGGCCGGCGTCAAACCCGACATGGTTCGCTTGTCGCTGGGCATCGAGCATATCGACGACCTGCTGGAAGACCTGGAGCAGGCACTGGCAGCTGTTTGAACCCGAAACCAAGGCCCGTTTCACCACTGGCCGCCCGACTTGCACAGAAAAGCGGGCCAGCGTTTCCATTTTGTGGTCTTGCTGCAAATGTTGGCGCACAGAAGCTGGAGCGGGCGGCGTCGGCTCTCTGGTTTGACGCACTTCGTAAATTGTTGCGGATGCGCTGACAACCGCAGGCGGTCAAATTGCGGCAGATCGGCCACTCTGAAGACTGTATCTTTCTAAGGTCAAAGCTTGGTGTTAGTATTTTGCGGCGATAGCCCTCGTCCAATCGAAAAGGTGCAAGAGTGATAAAGAAGTGGTTTTTGTTGGGTCTGGCAGCGTGGGTTCTGACGGGCTGCGGAGGTGGTGGTGGTGGATCTGCAAGCAGTTCCACCGCAGTAGCCACAAGCTACCCGGCGAGCAGCCTGTGCACGCCGGCTGATGAGAAAACCTGGGTGCGCGCGCACCTGGATGACGTCTACCTTTGGTACAGTTCCATCATTAACGTCAGCGCTGCGAACTACGCAACACCGATCGACTATTTCAAAGCTCTGCTGGTCAGGGCAAAAGACCGTTTCAGTTTTGCCGAATCGCAAGCGGTGATTGATGCATATTTCACTTCAGGTCAGGTCGTTGGCTACGGTGCCACTTTTGTCCGGGCAGCAGACAACACCTTGCGTGTCGCTTACTCGGAGCTCAATTCCCCCGCAAGTCTGGCAGGTATTGACCGCGGCGCGCGGATCGTCAATATCAACGGCACGCCGGAAGGGCAACTGACCCGTGCCGCGTTTCTCGCCGCGCTCTATCCTTCCAATAGCGGTGACACCAATACTTTTGACGTATTTGACTTGGGCGCCAGCGGCACACGCCGGGTCACCCTGACAGCCATCGCAGTTGTGGGTACGCCGGTGCTGAAAAATCAGGTGCTCACCATGCCCAGCGGCAAGAAGGTCGGCTATATGGTGTTCAACGACCATACTATGAACGCGGAAGCACCACTGGCGAGTGCGATGACCGAGTTTGCCGCCGCCAATATCGACGACCTGGTGCTGGACCTGCGTTACAACGGCGGTGGCTACCTGTACATCGCCAGCGAAGTGGGTTACATGATTGGTGGTGCTCCAACCAAAAACCAGGTGTTTGAGCAACTGCGCTTCAATGACAAGCATCCCGAGAAAACCAACGACCCCACCAACCGGGTGCAGTTCTTTGACACGGACACTAAAAACACCGCTTTGCCAACACTGGGACTGAAACGAGTGTTCGTGCTGACCGGACCGGGCACCTGTTCGGCCAGCGAATCCATCATCAACAGTCTGCGTCCGTTTGTGAATGTCATCACCATTGGTGGTACGACTTGCGGTAAACCGTATGGCTTTATGCAGACTAACAACTGCGGCACGGCCTACTTTGCGATTCAGTTCGATGGCATCAATTCTGCGGGTCAGGGTGGTTACGACACCGGTTTTGCCCCGGCTTGCGCCGCTGCCGACGACCTGGCACATCCATTCGGTGACAGCAACGAGCGATTGCTTGCTACCGCGCTCACCTACCAGAGCACCGGCGCCTGCCCGGTCGTTCCCTTAGCGCAGGCGAAATCCGCTTTGCCGGGACCTCAAACAGTGCAAGAAATCTACCGGGCCCCGTGGCGAGAGAACCGGATTTTGACGGGACGTTGAGATTGACGTTCTCAGGTATCGACGAGCCTCAGTATGCTCTGGGTCAAGTATGCAGGCGCGTTTGCTTCAGGCTTTGGCGCCGGCAAACATGACAACTGGTCATGACACCGTTTCACGATTGAACTATAAAGGCTGATTTTGCTGAAAAAATATAAGTATGACTGCAGAAGCTATGAATCCTGTAGCACCTAAAAATCTGCGTTATAGTTTCTTGCGCGCCAAAAAAAGAGCGGTTATCTGGGTCTTTCAAAAACCGATGCCGCGTACAGGTTAAACCACCCGGTGCGAAAGAAGCTTTGAGGAGAGCCGTGTCATGAGTTCCAAAGAAAATGCCGCCATCGGTCAATTGCTGGCGCTGCTGGAGTCGCGCTACGCGATCCGCGTCTTGTGGGCTCTGAAGGATGGACATGCCCAGACTTTTCGGCTGTTGCAAGACAGCGTTGGCGGCATTACGCCCAACACACTGAACACCCGGATCAAGGAATTGCGCGAGGCGGGTCTGCTCAATCATGGCAAGGAAGGATATGTCTTGACGCTGTCCGGGGCGGACTTGATGAAGCGGCTGGGTGATGTTCCAGCGTTTGCATCTAAATGGTCAGCCAATCTGGCAAAAAAAGTCGCGTAATTTCCCCCACACTGTGGGCGCTTCCTGCGCCTTGCAAGCGAATGAGCAGTCTTCATTCGAGCGGGTGTGGCCCGACATTTTTAGTTGTTTCCAGGTAAGCCAGTGAAGCACCAGCTGGACCCTTATAATCCCTGGTTGCCTGGTCATCGCCAAATCAACCCGGCGCATCCAGCTATATTTATCATAGCGTAGAAAGACTTACCCATGACCCGCTCTGCCTCCGGCCTGGAATACGAAGACTCTGTGCTTGGCACAGGTGCTGAAGCCGTCAAGGGCAAGAGCGTTACCGTTCATTACACCGGCTGGCTGTACAACGACAACGTGCAAGGAGCAAAGTTTGACTCCAGCAAAGACCGCAATGACCCCTTTGTTTTTTCGCTTGGCGCCGGCATGGTGATTCGCGGCTGGGACGAGGGCGTCGCCGGCATGCTGGTCGGGGGGGCGCGCACCCTCATCATCCCCGCTGCATTGGGCTATGGTGCGCGCGGCGCTGGCGGCGTTATTCCACCCAATGCCACGCTCAAGTTTGACGTCGAACTACTGGCTGTGTCGAACTGATTTTCGACGCTGAGTTGGCAATCAACAGGTGCTTGACGGCACCGTGTTCAGGCCCACGCTTATTGCGTCGCATACACCCTTGAATTGCCTGCCAGCGACCCCAAATCGTAGGCTGGTATCTGAAATTTGAATTCATAGCATGTCTGAAAACAACCCAACCCAAACCAACTCGCCACTGGTCGACAGCCAGAGCCCCGAAGAAAAGCTGGCCGCTCAGTTTGCGGACGAATCCGATGCACTGTCACGCGCGCAGACCGACCTGGCTGACATGCAAGCCGATCTGGCCGACTTGCAAACCAAAAGTGCTGATCTGGCAGACCAGTACTTGCGCGCCAAAGCCGAGGCTGACAACGCCCGTCGCCGGGCCGAAGAGGAAATTTCGAAAGCCCGCAAGTTTGCGGTAGAAGGATTCGCTGAAAGCCTGTTGCCGGTGGCAGACAGTCTGGAAGCGGGTCTGGTTCTCAAAGACGCCACTGCGGAACAGATTCGGGAAGGTGCCCAAGCCACTTTACGCCAGTTGCTGGCCGCGCTGGAACGCAACAAGGTGGTTGCCATCAGCCCGGCCGCGGGTGACAAATTCGATCCACATCAGCATCAGGCGATCAGCGTGGTGGCCTCGGAACTGGAGGCCAATTCAGTCGTCAGCGTGCTGCAAAAAGGATATTCGATTGCCGAGCGCGTATTGCGTCCGGCGCTGGTCATCGTGGCGGCCCCGAAATAATCACCCTGGCGGCTTGAAAAGTTTCAAGTTATCCACAAGTTAACAGCATCTGAATTTTCATTGAAGGACAAAATCATGGGAAGAATCATCGGCATCGATCTGGGAACCACCAACAGCTGCGTCTCGATCATGGAGGGCAATACGCCCAAGGTCATTGAAAACGCCGAGGGCGCGCGCACCACGCCGTCCGTTGTCGCTTACCAGGAAGACGGCGAAGTGCTGGTTGGCGCCTCTGCCAAACGCCAGGCCGTGACCAATCCCAGGAATACGCTGTATGCGGTGAAACGCCTGATTGGCCGCAAGTTCACTGAGAAAGAAGTCCAGAAAGACATCGATCTGATGCCTTATAAAATTGCCGCCGCGGACAATGGCGACGCCTGGGTCGAAGTGCGAGGCAAACAGATTAGCGCCCAACAGGTCAGCGCCGACATCCTGCGCAAGATGAAAAAAACCGCTGAAGACTATCTGGGTGAAGCGGTCACCGAAGCCGTCATCACGGTGCCGGCTTATTTCAACGACGCACAAAGGCAGGCGACCAAAGACGCCGGCCGCATTGCCGGCCTGGATGTCAAGCGCATCATCAATGAGCCGACCGCTGCCGCCCTCGCCTTTGGTCTGGATAAAAATGAAAAGGGTGACCGCAAGATTGCCGTTTATGACCTGGGTGGTGGCACGTTTGACGTCTCCATCATCGAGATCGCCGACGTCGATGGCGAAAAGCAGTTTGAAGTGCTCTCCACCAATGGCGACACTTTCCTCGGTGGTGAAGACTTTGACCAGCGCATCATCGACTTCATCATTGCCGAGTTCAAGAAAGACCAGGGCGTCGACCTGGGCAAGGACGTGCTCGCGCTGCAGCGCCTGAAAGAAGCTGCCGAGAAGGCCAAGATTGAGCTCTCCAGCAGCGTCCAAACCGACATCAACCTGCCCTACGTGACCGCCGACGCTTCCGGACCCAAGCACCTGAGCATCAAGCTCTCACGCTCCAAGCTCGAGTCGCTGGTGGAAGAATTGATCGAGCGCACCATTGCACCGTGCCGCACTGCCATCAAGGACGCCGGCGTCAACGTGGCCGACATTCACGATGTGATTCTGGTGGGCGGCATGACTCGCATGCCCAAGGTGCAGGAGAAGGTCAAGGAGTTGTTCGGCAAGGAGCCGCGCAAGGACGTGAATCCGGACGAAGCCGTGGCCGTTGGTGCCGCAATTCAAGGGCAGGTGCTGTCCGGCGACCGCAAGGACGTGCTTTTGCTTGACGTCACGCCGCTGTCCCTGGGCATCGAAACGCTGGGTGGTGTGATGACCAAGATGATCACCAAGAACACCACCATCCCGACCAAGTTTGCACAGACTTTCTCGACTGCAGACGACAACCAACCGGCCGTCACGATCAAGGTCTTCCAGGGTGAGCGCGAGATTGCGGCCGGCAATAAAATGCTGGGCGAGTTCAACCTTGAAGGTATTCCACCATCGGCCCGCGGCACGCCGCAAATTGAAGTGTCTTTTGACATTGACGCCAACGGCATTTTGCACGTCGGCGCCAAGGACAAAGGAACCGGAAAAGAGAACAAGATAACCATCAAAGCCAACTCCGGTCTAACCGAAGCAGAGATTCAGCAAATGGTGAAAGATGCTGAACTCAATGCCGCCGATGACAAGAAGAAGCTCGAGCTGGTGCAGGCCAGGAACCAGGCGGATGCCAGTGTGCACAGCGTCAAGAAGAGTCTGACCGAATACGGTGACAAACTCGATGCTGGCGAAAAGGAAAAAATTGAGGCTGCGATCAAGGAACTTGAAGACGCCCTCAAAGGCGACGACAAGGCCGTCATCGAAGCAAAGAGCACTGCTTTGATGACCATCAGCCAGAAGCTGGGCGAGAAAATGTACGCCGACATGCAAGCCAAGCAAGCTGCTGAAGCCGCCGCCACTGGCGATGGCAATACAGCCGGTGCAGCCGGTGCGCAAGGAAACTCTGCCCACCCTGCCGACGACAACGTGGTCGACGCCGAAGTGAAAGAAGTCAAAAAGGGCTAAGCGCTTGCGCTGAACACTGATATCGGGCGCCGCGTTGAACACCTCCGGATGTTCAACGCGGCGTTTGTGTTGAATCCAGGCACTGAAAGACCATGGCTAAAAGAGACTACTACGAGGTCCTGGGCGTCCCCAAGAACGCCTCTGACGAAGAAATAAAAAAGGCTTATCGCAAACACGCGATGAAGCATCACCCTGACCGCAATCAAGGCGACTCTTCCAAAGTGGCCGAGGATAAATTCAAGGAGTCCAAGGAAGCCTACGAAATGCTGTCAGACCCGCAAAAACGTGCGGCTTACGACCAGCACGGCTTTGCTGGAGTTGACCCGAATATGCGCGGTGGCCCAGGCGCCGAAGGTTATGGCGGTTTTGCCGAAGCCTTTGGTGATATTTTTGGTGATATGTTTGGCCAGCAACGCGGCCGATCCGGTGGTGGCGGGCGCCAGGTGTTTCGTGGCAGTGACTTGAGTTACGCGATGGAGGTGACGCTGGAAGAAGCGGCACGCGGCAAGGACGCGCAGATCCGAATCCCGAGTTGGGATGCTTGTGACGTCTGCCACGGAAGCGGTGCCAAACCCGGCACGCAAGTCAAGACCTGCAGCACCTGTAGTGGTTCCGGTAACGTGCAAATGCGCCAGGGATTTTTCAGTGTTCAGCAGACTTGCCCCACTTGTCGTGGCAATGGCAAGGTGATTCCCGAGCCCTGCACCGCGTGTCATGGACAGGGCAAGATCAAGAAGCAAAAAACGCTGGAAGTCAAAATCCCGGCCGGCATTGACGGTGGCATGCGAATTCGCAGCACTGGCAACGGTGAGCCCGGAACCAATGGCGGGCCACCAGGCGACTTGTACATCGAAATCCGCCTGCAAAAGCATGATATTTTCGAACGTGATGGCGATGACATTCACTGTGCCGTGCCGATCAGCATCGTCACGGCCGCCTTGGGCGGCGAAATCGACGTGCCTACGCTGGCTGGCAAGGCGGCTATCGACATCCCCGAAGGCACGCAAACCGGCAAGCAGTTCCGACTCCGGGGCAAGGGCATCAAAGGCGTTCGTGCCAGCTACCCAGGCGATCTCTATTGCCACATCACGGTGGAGACACCGGTCAAGCTGAGTGAACACCAGCGCAAGCTGCTCAAGGAGCTTGACGAGTCACTCAAGAAAGGTGGCAACAAGCATCTGCCTAGCGGAGACAGTTGGACCAACCGGTTGAAAAGCTTTTTCAGTTGAAGTAGTTCACAGACAGCAAATGCTGCGGCGCCCATGAAATGCCGCTGGTGCATAGTAGAGCCATCGCAACAACGCGCAGGCGAATCGCATGAGTGTCACCATTTCCTTTCTCGGCGGTGCCGGTACCGTCACCGGTTCCAAGTATCTGGTGCGTCACGGCTCCGAATGTTTGCTGGTGGATTGTGGCTTGTTCCAAGGCTACAAGCCATTGCGCCTGCGCAACTGGACGCCACTGCCGATAGTTCCAGACCAGATTGGGGCCTTGCTGCTGACGCACGCTCATCTGGACCACAGCGGCTACCTGCCGCTGCTGGCCCGCGAAGGTTTCATCAGTCCGGTATACGCCACTAGCGGCACGCGCGACCTGTGCCGCATCCTGCTGCCCGACAGCGGACACATTCAGGAAGAGGATGCCGCGTTTGCCAACCGCCATGGCTTCTCCAAACATGCTCCTGCCATGCCGCTGTACACGCGCCAGGACGCGCTGGATTGCCTGACTCTGCTGAAGGCGCATAACTTCGGCAAAACATTTCAGCCTCTGCCTGACTGGCGTGCCACCTTCTCCCCGGCCGGGCATATCCTGGGCGCCGCCAGTGTCCTGCTGGAAGTGGCCGGGCGGCGCATTTTGTTTTCCGGCGATCTGGGTCGGCCCGATGACCTCATCATGAATCCACCAGCCGCCGCCCCTGCCGCTGACACGGTGTTGATTGAGTCCACCTACGGTGACCGCGAGCACCCCAAAGAAGACGTGCTGGCCGAACTGGGACCCGCCCTGAAAAAGCTGGCCAAGCGCGGTGGCGTGGCCGTCATCCCGGTCTTTGCCGTGGGGCGAGCGCAGGCTTTGCTGCACGCCATTCACTTGCTCAAATTGCGCGGTGATATCCCCACCTCACTTCCTGTTTTTCTGGACAGCCCGATGGCCGTGCACACCACCCATTTGTTTGAACAGCATCAGGATGATCACCGGCTTAGCAACATGGAGACCCACGCCCTGACGCATTCGGCCACCATGGTCAACAGCACCGATGAGTCGCGTGCCCTTGCCAGTCGGCACGGACCGATGGTAATTCTCTCAGCCAGCGGCATGGCCACCGGTGGACGTGTATTGCATCACCTTGCGCTGCGCGCCGGTGATCACCGCAACATGATCATCCTGACCGGTTATCAGGCGCCCGGCACCCGCGGCGACACACTGGCCAGCGGCGCCAAATCAGTGCGAATTCATGGGCACGATGTGGAGGTTAAGGCCGAAGTTGTGCAATTGCAATCGGCCTCAGCGCACGCCGATTCCAACCAGCTTTTGGGGTGGTTGCACAGCATGCCACAAGCACCTGATCAGGTCTACGTGGTGCATGGTGAATTGAGCGCAGCGGACGAGCTTCGCAAACGCATCGAACATGACTTGGGTTGGCGCGCCATGGTGCCGGAACACGGTTCAACGTGGCCGACCTGATTTAACGTCCTTATCGCGGCGAACGCGTGGCGGCGCAACCCATCACAACCCAGCGCGCGCTCAAAACATTGAAGCCAATCAGGCGTAACTCATTGCCAGCAAGCGTTGCCGCGCGTTGGCATATTCGCGCTTTAGCTGCGCCACGTAGTCGGCCGTGCTCTGAATTTGAGTGACGGCGCCAATGCCCTGGCCGCAGCCCCAGATGTCTTTCCAGGCCTTCGACTTGTCGCCTCCAAAGTTCATCTTGCTGGGGTCACTTTGAGGCAGGTTGTCGGGGTCAAGGCCAGCGTTGCGGATGCTAGGCGCCAGGTAGTTGCCGTGAACACCGGTAAAGAGGTTGCTGTAGATGATGTCGTCCGAATTGGCGTCCACAATCGCCTGCTTGTAGGCCTCTGCAGCGCGTGCCTCCTGCGTCGCAATGAAGGCCGACCCAATATAGGCAAAGTCGGCCCCCATGGCCTGCGCGGCAAGCACCGCATCACCAGTGGAAATGGCACCGCTCAACACCAGGGGACCGTCAAACCACTGACGTATTTCCTGAATCAATGCGAACGGGCTCTTGACGCCGGCATGGCCTCCGGCACCGGCTGCCACCGCAATCAGGCCATCAGCGCCCTTCTCGATTGCCTTGTGGGCGTGCTTGTTGTTGATAATGTCGTGCAGCACCACGCCACCGTAGGAGTGGGCTGCGGCATTGATGTCTTCACGGGCACCCAGGCTGGTGATGATGATGGGCACCTTGTATTTGACGCACAGCGCCATGTCGTGCTCCAGCCGGTCATTGCTCTTGTGCACAATCTGGTTGATGGCAAAGGGCGCTGCAGGTTTTTCTGCATGAGTCTGGTTGTAGCTGGCCAGCGCGTCGGTGATTTCGATCAACCACTCTTCGAGTTGTTCGGCCGGGCGCGCATTCAGTGAGGGCATGGCGCCGACAACGCCCGCGATACATTGGGCAATCACCAGTTTGGGATTGCTGATGATGAACAGCGGCGAACCGATCACCGGAAACGGCAGACTGTTCAGGGGAGCAGGTAGCTTGGACATGGTTAAAAAGCCTCCAGAGCCAAAGCCGTCACACACTCAGCACCCTCAACGATGGCGTCGCGCATTCCCGGCGCCTTGGTCAGCTGGTGGTCCGCATAGAAACGCGCAGTCGTGATCTTGGCCCGCATGAATTGAACATCTGTTCCTTTGGTGATCTCCTCCTGCGCCACCAACAGCGCGCGCGCCAGTTGCCAGCCAGCCATTAAATTGCCGGCCAGCATGAGGTACGGCACACTACCGGCAAAGACGGCGTTCGGGCTGGCCCTGGTGTTGCCTGTCACAAAGTCGACCACGTCGACAAACGCCTGACGCGCTGCCTTCAGTCGTTTGGCAACCGCCAGTGCATCGGTACTGCCACTCTTGACCAGCAGTATTTCGGTCGCTTCAATCTGTGCTGCCAGCGCCTTGGCGGTCTGGCCGCCGTCCCGCGAGGTCTTGCGCCCGACCAGGTCATTGGCCTGAATGGCAGTGGTGCCTTCGTAGATGGTCAAAATCTTGGCGTCGCGGTAATACTGGGCACAGCCGGTTTCTTCGATGTAGCCCATTCCGCCGTGCACTTGCACGCCAAGAGAGGTGACCTCCAGGCTCATCTCGGTGCTGTAACCCTTGATGAGCGGCACCATGAACTCGTAAAAGGCCTGATTCAGCTTTCGCGTATCGGCGTCCGGGTGATGATGTGCCGCGTCAAAGGCCGCCGCGGCAACCGTGGCCATGGCCCGGCAACCCTCGGTGTAGGCCCGCATGGTCATCAGCATGCGCTTGACGTCTGGGTGATGAATGATGGGCGCGCTGGCCACGATGGAGCCGTCAACCGGTCGGCTTTGCACTCGTTCCTTGGCGAATACCACGGCAGTTTGGTAGGCTCGCTCGGCAATCGCAATGCCCTGCACGCCAACTCCAAAGCGGGCCGCATTCATCATGATGAACATGTACTCCAGACCCCGGTTTTCCTGACCCACAAGGTAGCCAACAGCACCACCATGATCACCAAATTGCAGCACCGCTGTTGGGCTGGCCTTGATACCCAGTTTGTGCTCAATGCTGACACAGTGCACGTCATTGCGAGCGCCCAGCGAGCCGTCCTTGTTGACCATGAACTTGGGCACCACGAACAGGCTGATGCCCTTGACGCCTTCCGGTGCGCCCGTGACGCGGGCCAGCACCAGATGGACAATGTTCTCGGCCATATCATGTTCGCCCCAGGTAATGAACACCTTGGTGCCAAAAACCTTGTGGCTGCCATCGGCTTGCGGTTCGGCACGGGTGCGCACAGCGGCCAGGTCGCTGCCTGCCTGAGGTTCAGTCAGGTTCATGGTGCCGGTCCATTGGCCGCTGACCAGTTTCTCAAGGTAGATGGCCTTCAACTCGTCCGAACCCGCCGTCAACAGTGCTTCAATGGCGCCGTCGGTCAGCAATGGACACAAGGCAAAACTCATGTTGGCCGAATTCTGCATTTCGCCACACGACGCGCCTATGGTCTTGGGCAAGCCTTGTCCGCCAAAATCTACCGGGTGCTGCAGACCTTGCCAGCCAGCTTGCGCAAACTGCTGAAATGCTTCCTTGAAACCCGGCGTTGCGGTGACCTGGCCGTCGCGCCAGCTTGAAGGGTTCTTGTCGCCCTCCCAGTTCAGCGGGCTGAGCACGCCTTCATTGAACTTGGCAGCTTCTTCCAACACGGCCTGCGCCGTCTCAAAACCAGCGTCTTCAAAGCCCGGCAGTTTTGCAATCTGTTCAATATCCGCCAGATATTTAATGTTAAAAAACATGTCTTTGAGGGGGGCAACGTAGCTCATTTGCAGTCTCCGTGAATAATGGGAATTGTCGGCACGTCGATCGACGTAAAAAAGGGGCATCGCTTGCGATGCCCCTTTCTATGTGTGGCTTACAACGCAGCAACCAGTTCGGGCACGGCCACAAACAGGTCCGCCTCCAGCCCGTAGTCGGCCACACTGAAGATCGGCGCCTCCGGGTCTTTGTTGATCGCCACGATGACCTTCGAATCCTTCATGCCGGCCAGGTGCTGAATCGCTCCACTGATGCCCACTGCAATGTAGAGCTGTGGGGCCACAATCTTTCCGGTCTGGCCCACTTGCCAGTCGTTCGGTGCATAGCCAGCGTCCACCGCCGCCCGGCTGGCACCGATGGCAGCGCCGAGCTTGTCGGCCAATGGCGTCAGGATATCGGTGAACTTGTCGTTGGAGCCCAGCGCGCGCCCACCGGCGACGATGATCTTGGCGGCGGTCAGCTCGGGGCGGTCGTTCTTGGCAATTTCGCTGCCGACAAAGCTGGCTTTGCCACTGTCGGCCAGCGCCGGCACGCCTTGCACCGCAGCACTGCCACCACTGGCCGGTGCAGCATCAAAGCCGGTGCCGCGCACCGTGATGACTTTGATCGCGTCGCTGCTTTGCACGATGGCGATGGCGTTGCCGGCGTAGATCGGGCGCTCAAAGGTGTCAGGACTGTCGACTTTGGTGATGTCGGAGATCTGGCCAACATCGAGTTTGGCGGCGACACGCGGCGCGATGTTCTTGCCACAGGCGGTAGCGGCGAACAGGATGTGGCTGTAGCTGGGTGCGATGGCCACGATCTGCGCCGTCATGTTTTCTGCCAGGCCATGGGCCAGTCCGGCAGCATCAGCGTGCAGCACTTTGGCAACACCTGGTATTTGTGCCGCCGCTGTTGCTGCCGCAGTGGCGTTGGCACCGGCTACCAGCACGTGTACATCGCCGCCACACTGCAAGGCAGCGCTGACGGTATTGAAGGTGGCACCTTTGAGGGTCGCGTTGTCGTGTTCGGCTATTACGAGGACTGTCATGCGATCACCTTGGCTTCGTTCTTGAGTTTGGCCACCAGGGTGGCAACATCTGGCACCTTGATGCCGGCGCTGCGCTTGGGCGGCTCCGTCACTTTCAGGGTTTTGATGCGCGGTGTGACGTCAACCCCGAGGTCTTCCGGTTTGAAGATGTCGAGCTGTTTTTTCTTGGCCTTCATGATGTTGGGCAGTGTCACGTAGCGCGGCTCGTTCAGGCGCAGGTCGGCGGTGATGACGGCTGGCAGATTCAGGAGCAGCGTCTCAGCGCCACCGTCGACTTCACGGGTCACCAGCAACTTGCCGTCTTTGGCTTCAACCTTGCTGGCGAAGGTGGCTTGCGGCAGATCGGCCAGCGCAGCGAGCATTTGGCCGGTCTGGTTGCAGTCGTCGTCAATGGCTTGTTTACCCAGAATAATCAGGCCGGGTTGTTCTTTGTCAACCAGGGCTTTAAGCAGTTTGGCCACCGCCAGGGGTTGCAGTTCAACTGTGGTCTCGACTAGGATGGCACGATCCGCGCCGATGGCCATGGCGGTGCGCAGGGTTTCCTGGCACTGCACTACGCCGCAGGAGACGGCGATGACTTCGGTGGCGATGCCTTTTTCTCTCAGGCGCACTGCTTCTTCGATGGCGATTTCGTCAAACGGGTTCATGCTCATTTTGACGTTGGCGATGTCTACACCGGTATTGTCCGACTTGACGCGGACCTTCACGTTGTAGTCCACCACGCGCTTGACTGCGACCAGGACTTTCATTGCTGCGACTCCAGATGGTTAAGAATTCGGTGATTGGCTTGTTGCTGTCGTTATTGTCTTGATTGACGTGCACGTCAACTTGGATTCTATGCTGTGCCGCTTGTCAGACGACCGGTACTGCCGTCAATCTGTAAATTAGTACGACCGTGCTTTTTTAAATTATAGGACATTTCAATAAATCCATGACCTTTTGCACCAAGTGCAAAGCATTGTCGTTGAACCGGATTCTCAGACGGCGCGCGTATGCACAACACGCTGCGGAAAGGGAATTTCGATGCGGTTATCACGCAACGCCTTGAGAATATCCAGGTTGATCAATGATTTCAAATTGAGACTGCCGTTCTCTGGATCGGCCATCCAGTAACCGACCGTGACCTCAAGTCCATCGGTCCCAAAGGAGGACAGGAAAACGGACGGTTCCGGATCACGCAACACGCGCGCCTGATTCAAGGCAGCTTGCGTGAGCAGGCGCATCACAAGATCTACATCGCTGTCATAGGCCACGCAGACCACAGTGGACTGCCAAACCCGGGCATCGGCCAGCGTCAGGTTCTCTACGCGGTTGGTGATCAGCATCTCGTTGGGCACGATGGATTCCCTCCCGGCCAGCGATCGGATGACCGTATAGCGCGCGTTTATTTGCGTAATGACCCCCTCAAAATTGTCGACCCGCACGTTGTCTCCGATGCGCATGCTGCGCTCGGCCAGAATGACAAAGCCGCTGACGTAGTTGGCCGCCAGCTTTTGCAGACCAAAGCCGACACCAACGCCGATCGCGCCGCCCAGCACCGACAGTGCCGACAAATTAAAGCCCACTGCCGACAGCGCCAGCAGCAGACCGACAAACATCAGCAAGGCGCGCGTGGCGTTGCTGACCGCCTTGCGCAAAGACAACTCGCCCCCAGTGGCAGAGCGCAGCAGGCGCGCCTCTATTCCCGACGAAATCCACAGCGTGAAGATAAGCACGGCGCCCGCCGTCAGAGTCCCTTCCAGCAGGGTCCGCACCGACAGACTGGCGCCGCCAACCTTCCAGCTGATCTGATCGAGTTCCTCCAATAGCGCAGGTAGCAGACCGCTGACCCACAACACCATTGCCAGCCACGCGACCCAGGAAATGGTTCTCTCCAGCAATCGAATCAGTGGCGTTTCATGGAAGGCAGCCTGCAGTACCTTGACTCCGAATCGAATCAGCAACAGGGAAAGCAGAACCGGCATGGCAATTTTAAAAACCGCCAGCGCTACCCAACGCGCCAGCAACGCGCGCGCCACATAGGCAAGACACAGCAGCAACAAGGGAAATAGCACGCCATCCACAATGCGTCTGCCAAACATGATGGAGGTTTTGTCGCGCGAGCCAACCGCCCGGCAGACCAGAGCTGTCAGTGCCCAGGCGGCAACGCCACACAGCGCCAGCGAACCCAATTCCATTAATGCGGTAGGTCGGGTCAAGGCCGCGATCCAGCCCTCCAGGTCGGTGAACGCAGGCTCAGACATCGGCCAGCACCCGGATATGCGTCTCCACGCTACGCCCCAGTGCGCTCAACGAATAGCCGCCCTCCAGGCAGGACACAATGCGCCCTTTGGCATGGCGTCTGGCAACATCCTTGATGCGGTGCGTGATCCAGGCGTAGTCCTGCTCCACCAGCCCCATCTGGCCCATGTCGTCCTCGCGGTGCGCATCAAAACCGGCGCTAATGAAAATCATCTCGGGCCGGAACGCCTCCAGATGAGGTATCCATGCGCTCTCAATCAGTTCCCTCACCTCCATGCCTTTGGTATAAGCCGACAAAGGCAGATTGATCAGGTTGTTGGCACCGGAATGGGTCCAGTCCATCGGATAAAAAGGATGCTGGAAAAAGCTCACCATCAGAATGCGTTGATCACCGGCCACGATATCTTCGGTGCCGTTGCCATGGTGGACATCGAAGTCGACAATCGCCACCCGCTTCAAGCCGTGTCGCTCCAACGCATACTTGGCAGCAATGGCCACGTTGTTGAAAAAGCAAAATCCCATGGCCTTGTCACGACACGCATGGTGCCCCGGCGGACGCACAGCACAGAATGCGGTCTCCATTTCGCCGGCAATCACGGCATCGGTGGCGGCCAGCGCAGCACCGACGGCGCGAAGGGCTGCGTCCCAGGTGCTGACATTGAGAGAGGTATCCGGGTCGACCTGGGCGTGGCTCGGACCACCCGCTTCGATGTCTTCTTTCAGTGCATCGCTCAAGCCCCGGATCGCCGCCACGTGCATGCGGCTGTGCGCCAGCTCGATATCGGCCAATGACGCCACTGGCGCCTCACGCCGGTCCAACGCCACCTCCAGACCCGAAATCAGCAGCCGGTCTTCAATGGCATCGAGCCGCTCCGGACACTCCGGGTGGCCCGCTCCCATTTCGTGTTTCCAGCAATCGCGGTGGGTAAAGTATCCGGTCATAGTCACAGTGCGGGTCCGTCTCTATAATTTTTTGGTAAGGTCATGCCATGGATGCACAACAAAAACTTCAATCACTGGTTCGTCAGCTTAACACGGTGATTGTCGGCAAACCGGCACAAACCCAGGATTGTGTGGCCTGCCTGCTGGCCGGTGGCCACTTGCTGATCGAAGACGTGCCAGGGGTCGGCAAGACCACACTGGCGCATGCGCTGGCCAAAACCTTCGGCTTGCAGTTCTCACGGGTTCAGTTTACGGCCGATCTGATGCCCAGCGATCTGTCGGGAGTCGCCATCTATGAGCGTGGCAAGGAGCAATTTGTGTTCCACCCGGGTCCGTTGTTTACACAAGTGCTGCTGGCCGACGAGATCAATCGTGCCAGCCCTAAAACGCAAAGCGCCCTGCTTGAAGCGATGGAAGAAAGGCAGGTCACCGTGGACGGCGAAACCCGCGCCCTGCCCTCACCTTTTTTTGTCATTGCCACACAAAATCCGTTTGACCAGGTCGGCACCTATGCCTTGCCGGAGTCACAGCTGGACCGGTTCTTGATGCGTATCTCATTGGGCTACCCGGATCGAGATGCCGAGCGCGAATTGCTTAGCGGACTTGATCGACGTGAAATTCTGGAGGCTTTGCCCAGCCTTTTAACCGCCAGTGAATTGCAAACGCTGCAGCAAATGGTGCAGGCCGTCCACACCGCCGACCCGCTACTGGACTATGTGCAAGACCTGATTGCGGCAACCCGCAGTGGGCGCTGGTTCCTGATGGGCTTGAGCCCGCGCGCCGGCATGGCCGTAGTGCGCGCCGCCAAGGCGCGCGCCCTGCTGTGTGGGCGTGACTATGTGGCGCCGGATGATGTGCAGGCGATCCTGGCCCAGACCATCGCCCACCGCATGATTCCGGTGCAGGATGCGGGACGGGGTTCGGTCGAACAGGTGCGCGCCATGCTTGACGCCGTGCCATTGCCGTGAGCCGGATTCAGCGCTGGTGGTTGGCACGCCTGCCGCTGCGTGACAACCTTGTACTGACGCAGCGCAACGTCTACATCCTGCCTACCGGTCCCGGCTTCATGCTCGGTGCAACGCTGCTGGTGTTGTTGCTGGCATCCATCAATTACCAGCTCAACCTGGGTTACCTGCTGACTTTTTTGCTGGCTGGCTGTGCTGTCGTCGGGATGCACGTGGGTCACGCCACCATGCGCGGAATGAGCATGAATTTGGTAGCGCCCGATCCACAATTCTGCGGCTCCAGTGCTGTTATCAACATCAGCATTCAAAGCAATCGGCGCAGTATCCGGCATGGCATCGGTTTGGCCGTGTCGGGTTCTGAGCACTGGATCTGGACCGACGTTCCTGGCAACGCAAGCGCCACCGTACAGCTGGCGTTCAAGCCGGACCGGCGTGGACTGCACCGGGTGCCTGCGCTGACGCTGGAAACCCGCTTTCCACTGGGTACCTTTCGCGTCTGGACGCTGTGGCGACCGGCCGCCCAGGTCATGGTCTATCCGCAACCCGAACGCATGCCACCGCCGTTGCCAACCGGTGAGCCGCGTGCCGGCGTTGCCACTGCCGTGCAACTCCACAGCAGCGGCGAGTACGACGGCGTGCGCGCCTACCGCCGCGGCGACCCGCTCAAATGGATTGTCTGGAAAAAAGCTGCCAAAGCGGACGAGTTGGTAAGTCGCGACGCCCAGCAGGCGCAGCACTTTGAGTTATGGCTGGACCAGCGCCATACCGGTGCGACTGACCCCGAACAACAGTTGTCGCGATTGTGCGCGTGGCTGTTGCAGGCCGAGAAGCAGGAGCTCGACTACGGTTTGCGACTGTCCAGTCTTGAAATCAATCCAGGCCAAGGCGCTGGACACAAAAAGCGCTGTCTGGAGGCGTTGGCCTTATGCTGAACTACCTCGACAAGCTCCCCCGCGACAGCCGTGACAGTCTGTTTTTGTTGCTGGTGATCGGTTGGGTCATGATGCCACTGGTCAGCCATATCCCCCTGTGGTGCGGTGGATTTGCGGCAGTCATGTTGGTGTGGCGCGGCTGGTTGGCCTTGACCGCGCGGCCACTGCCTTCGCGCTGGTGGTTGATGGCCTTGCTGGCAGCCACCGTTCTGGCTACTTTGATGACCTACAAGACCGTGCTGGGACGTGATGCCGGCGTTACCCTGATCGTCATGTTGCTGGCCATGAAGACACTGGAGCTGCGGGCTAAACGAGACATCTTTGTGGTATTTTTTCTTGCCTTTTTTACCCTGTTGACCAATTTTTTCTTTTCACAATCCCTGCTCATTGCCGCCACCATGCTGATCGCCTTGCTGGGCTTGCTGACGGCACTGGTCAATGCCCACATGCCGGTCGGCAAGCCGCCATTGCTGCAAGCGGCCCGGACGGCCGGCTGGATGGCACTGCTGGGAGCGCCGATCATGGCCGTTATGTTCGTCCTGTTTCCGCGGATGGCGCCGCTATGGGGCATCCCGAATGACGCCATGACCGGGCGCAGCGGCCTGTCCAACACGATGCAGGTCGGCAGCATCGCCAGCCTGGCGCTGGACGACAGCATTGCCATGCGCATCCGCTTTGAGGGCGCTGCACCGATGCCGTCGGCGCTGTATTTCCGTGGACCGGTACTCTCTAGTTTTGATGGCCGCGAATGGAGACCCCTGCGTTCCGGCGCTTCTGCCGGTCGGCAACTCCCCGCCAATCTGGAGGTGCGCGGGCCAGCCGTCGATTACCAGGTCACGCTGGAGCCCAGCTCTCGTCCCTGGTTGTTGCTGTTGGACGCTGCTGCGTTCCGGCCCACGGTAGCCGGCTTTGAACCCAGCATGACGCCCGAGTTGGAGTGGCGGGTCGAGCGCCCGATTTCCGACTTGCTGCGTTACTCGGCGCGCAGTTACACAGACTTTCGCTACGGCCCGGTGCTGGCAAATGCGGCACTGTGGGAGTACCTCGATCTACCCGCCGGCTTCAATCCACAAACGCTGCAACTGGCCGATGAGTTGCGACGCGACCCGCGCTACACGAACCCTGATGGCGCGCAATTGGTGGCTGCCGTGATGGAGCGTTTGCGCCGCGGTGGCTATCGCTACACGCTGGAGCCAGGCGTATTCGGCCGGCACAGCGCCGACGAATTCTGGTTTGACCGTAAAGAGGGATTTTGTGAACACATTGCATCGAGCTTCGTCATCCTGATGCGAGCGCTCAAGGTGCCGGCCCGTGTCGTCACAGGCTACCAGGGCGGCGAGAAGAACCCGCTTGACGGGTTTTGGATCGTGCGCCAGAGCGACGCTCACGCCTGGACCGAAGTCTGGCTGGCGGGTCGTGGCTGGGTCCGCGTGGACCCGACCTCTGCCGTTGCTCCTGGGCGCATCGGCACCCTGCAGCGTCTGCCGGTGCCGCGCGGTGTGATCGCCAGCGCCCTGTTGGGAAATGTCAATCTGCAACTGGCCCTGAACATCCGGGCGCTGTGGGATGCCGTCAACAACAGCTGGAACCAGTCGGTGCTCAATTACACGCAAGGCAAACAGCTCAAATTGCTTCAAAACCTGGGCTTCGAGTCGCCCGGCTGGGAAGACCTGCTGTACCTGCTGATAGCTAGCGTCGTGTTGGCCAGTTTGACGGGAGCGGCCTGGACCCTGTGGGAGCGCAACCGTCATGACCCATGGCTACGGCTGCTGGAGCACGCTTCGGCGCATCTGAAAGAGGCCGGAGTCAAGGTCGCGCCCTACAGCCCGCCGCGTCGCATCGCCGAGCAGTTGCTAAAACAACCGATCTCACACAATCGTTCGTATCGGCTGATGGCTGATTGGCTGGTGCGCCTGGAAGCGCAGCGCTATGCGTCGGCCAGCGCACACCGAACGGGCCTCGCTACACTGGAACGCGAACTCAAACAACTGATCCAACTCAAGTGACAGCCAATATATTTCTGATCGCCGCTTTTTTTCTGACGGCTTTTGCCTGCTCCCTGCCGGCTGATGCCAAGACCGGCATCGGCCACAAGACACGCACAGCCAGCGCGTCCCGGCAACCGGCCCTGCCGGGACCGGCCTACGCCAAGCGCGAAGACGCCATGCAGGCTGCCGATGACATTGCGGCGCGGCGCGACCTGGACCCGGCCTGGGTGCGCCGGACTATCGCGCAGGCACGCTACTTGCCACAGGTAGCCAAATTCATTCAACCGCCACCGGTCGGCACGCTGAAAAACTGGCGCGTTTATCGCAGCCGCTTCGTTGACCCCATCCGCATCAAGGCCGGCGTGGGATTCTGGCAAGACAACCGGGAGACGCTGACGCGAGCCGAAGTTGAAACCGGCGTGCCGGCTCAGATCATCGTTGGCATCATTGGCGTGGAAACCATTTACGGCCAGCAAATGGGCAGCTATCGCGTGATCGATGCCCTGGCTACCTTGGCTTTCGACTTTCCGTCCAACCACCCGCGTGCGCAGGAGCGCAGCGAGTTCTTCAAAGCTGAACTGGAACAATTTCTGAGTCTGACCCATCGCAGCGGCGTCGACCCGCTGACCCTGCGCGGCAGCTACGCCGGCGCCATGGGCATGGCCCAGTTCATGCCGTCGAGTTGGGAGAAATACGCCATCGATTTTGACGGCGACGGCACTGCTGACCTCTTCAACAGTGCCGCTGACGTGATTGGTTCGGTCGCCAACTATTTCAAGGCTTTCAACTGGCAGCGCGATATGCCGACCCATTACCCGGTGCACTTTGATGCAACAACGCTGGACCTGGACGCGCTGCTGGCGCCCGACATACTGCCCACTTTCAGTGTCGCCAGCTTCGGCGCCAAAGGAGCCGTGCTGGAGGGCGCAGCACTGCAACACCAGGGGCCTGTGGCGCTAGTGGAACTGCAAAATGGCAATGCCCCACCCAGCTATGTGGCTGGCACCGAGAATTTCTATGTCATTACCCGCTACAACTGGAGCAGCTACTATGCCATGGCCGTGATTGAGCTGGGGCAGGCCGTGTCTTTGGCACTGAACGATCAACCCAAAGGGATCCGCCAAATAAACGTCGTCAAGCCGCCGAAGGCACCAGAAAGTCCCGACTGATGTGCGCGCCCAGGTCGTTAACCCGGTCCAGAAACTGGGTCAGATAGGCGTGCAGCCCGGTCGCCAGAATTTCATCAATGCGCCCGTATTTCAATTCGGCACACAATTTTCCGGCGCGTCTATGAGTTTCGCTCGACTGGTCATTCGCCACCAGTGCCAGATTGCTCACCACTTCACTCAGACTGGCATGCAGTGAACGCGGCATGTCGGGACGCAAAATCAGCAGCTCGGCAACGCGCTCGGGTTTGATCACATCGCGGTAAACCTTGCGATAGACCTCAAAGCCCGACACGCTGCGCAAAATGGCACTCCAGTGGTAGAAGTCGTACTCTTGATCCTTCTCACTTGCGGTGCCATAAAAGTCGCTTTGCACTGCATGAAACTTCACGTCCACCAAGCGCGCCGTGTTGTCGGCCCGCTCCAGAAACGTGCCCAAGCGCATAAAATGCAGTGCTTCGTCCATCAGCATGGTGCCCACCGTCACCCCTCTTGAGAGGTGTGAACGGAACTTGACCCATTCAAAAAACTGCCCTGGATCACGTTCAAATTCACCCGATTTGATCATTCGCTTGACTTCCAGCCAGGTCGTGTTTTGGGTCTCCCATACTTCGGTCGTCAGGGTGCCGCGCACGGCACGCGCATTTTCTCGCGCCGCACTCAAACAGGACACGATGCTGGACGGATTGCTTTCGTCCTTGACCATGAAGTCCATCACGTCGCGGACCTTGATATCGCCATGCTTGTCCTTGTAGGTGGACAGCAACTCGCTGATACTCAACAAGCCTTGCCAGCCCACCAGTGCCACCGCTTCGGACTGCGGCAAAAGGGAAGTCTGGTAGTTCACATCCAGCATGCGGGCGGTGTTTTCGGCCCGCTCGGTATAACGAGACATCCAGAACAGGTGATCAGCGGTACGTGACAACATTAGATGACTCCTTGCGCTTGAGTCGACCGAGTTTGCGACTGTGTCTGGGTTTGGCCGGGTACGACTGGCGGCACGCCGTTTTCCAGGATCCAGGTATCTTTGGTGCCACCGCCTTGGGATGAATTGACGACCAGCGAGCCCTGTTGCAGCGCCACGCGGGTCAAACCACCAGGCACCATCTGCACCGTCTTGCCGCTGAGCACATAGGGGCGCAAATCAATGTGGCGCGGTGCGATGCCGCTTTCAACAAATGTCGGACAACTCGACAGGCTCAAGGTGGGCTGTGAAATGTATCCACTTGGGTTAGCCAGCAGCGCTTTGCGGAAGTCTTCAATCTCGAGTTTCGTAGCGGCCGGTCCGACTAGCATGCCGTAGCCACCCGCGCCGTGTACCTCCTTCACAACCAGGTCTTTCAGATTGGCCAGAGTGTAGGCCAGGTCATCCTTGTTGCGGCACATGTAGGTCGGCACATTGCTGAGGATTGGCTTTTCACCCAGGTAGAACTCGATCATCTTGGGCACGTACGGATAAATCGACTTGTCATCCGCCACGCCGGTACCTACTGCATTGCAAATAGTCACATTTCCGACGCGGTACACGTCCAACAGACCGGCGCAGCCCAGGGTCGATGTAGGCCGGAACACTTTGGGATCCAGAAAATCGTCGTCCACCCGCCGGTAGATCACGTCCACCCGCTTCGGGCCACGGGTCGTGCGCATGTAGCAAAAGTTGTCTTTCACAAACAGGTCTTGTCCTTCGACCAGTTCAACACCCATTTGCTGCGCTAAAAATGCGTGTTCGAAATAGGCGCTGTTGTGCATGCCCGGGGTCAGCACCACGACCGTCGGCTCGGCCGTGGTAGCAGGACTGCTGGCACGCAAAGTCTCCAGCAATAAATCCGGGTAATGCGCAACGGGGGCGACCCGATGTGCATTGAACAGCTCGGGAAAAAGCCGCATCATCATCTTGCGGTCTTCCAGCATGTAGCTGACCCCGCTGGGGACGCGCAAGTTGTCTTCAAGCACGAAATATTCACCTTCGCCTTTTGCATTTGGCGCGCGCACGATGTCGATACCCGATATGTGCGAATAAATGTTGTTGGGGACGTCAACCCCTAACATCTCAGGGCGAAACTGGGCGTTTTCCTCGATCTGTTCGCGCGGTATCACACCGGCCTTGAGGATCTCCTGTTCGTGGTACACGTCATGCACAAAGCGGTTTAGCGCCGTGACGCGCTGTACCAGACCGTGCTCCATGCTGGCCCACTCGTGCGCCGGAATGATGCGCGGAATCAGGTCAAACGGAATCAGGCGCTCGTTGCCGGCCCCTTCTTCGTCTTTCTCGCCGTAAACGGCAAAAGTGATACCGACGCGGCGGAAGATCATTTCGGCTTCTTCGCGCCGCCTGGCCATCATGTCGCCGGGTTGGCGTGCCAGCCATTCGTCGTAGATTTTGTAATGATCCCGAATCTGTGCGCCGTGAGTGAAAAACTCGTAAGGCAACTGGGTGTACATCTCGTCGAATTTCAGCATAAAGAATTTCTCTCCTGCCCCTAGCTTAGCAAGCTTTACGCCAACCCACTAAAGCCTATGGCGCACGATGGTGCCAATAGTGCAAACCGCTGGTTCGCTGGCATTGGACCTCCAGTGGTTTTCCTGATTGCCAGGAGGCTGCACCACAATGGGGCGAATCGATCATACGAATATGGCGCTCGGCATAGCGCACCAAAACAGGTTCCGCCGGATGACCAAAGCGGTTGCGGTAGCCGGCTTGAATAAACGCGATCTGCGGTTCAACAGCGTCCAGAAACGCCGCGCTACTGGACGATTTGCTGCCGTGATGCGGCACCAGCAGCACGTCTGACTTCAGGCTGTTGGCCTGCACACTTGACGGTTCGCCTACCAGTCGCGCCTCCTGGGCCTGCTCAATATCACCGGCCAGCAGCGCTGAACTCACCGCGTTGGAGATCCGCAGTGTGCAACTCATGGCATTGGTTTTGCTAACCACCCCGTAGTCATCGGCGCGCGGGTGCAGCACTGCGAAATCAACGTCGTCCCAACGCCAATGCTGTCCGGCCACGCAACGCCTGGCTTGACGAATCGCTTGCAGTTCGTGGTCATCTCCGATCGAACTCAGCAGTTCGGCCTTGGGTTGCATCGTCAACACCGCCAGCGCGCCGCCAGTGTGATCGGTATCGCGGTGGCTCAGTACCAGCATATCGACTGGAATATTCAGTGCCCGCAGCAGCGGCACCAGGACGCGGTTGCCAGCGTCGCTCTCGCGGCTGAAGCGGGGCCCGGCGTCGTATACCAAGGCATGACTGGCGGTGCGCACAATGACAGCATTGCCCTGCCCGATATCGGCGACCAGCAGTTCAAACTGGCCAGGCGATGGGGGTGGCACGCGCCACAGCAGCACCGGCAACAGCAAGGGCAAGCCCAGCAGGCGCAAACTCAAGGGAAGCTGCATGGCCAGCAACAAGCCACCGACGACTCCCGCGGCACCGGCCCACACCGGCGCTTGCGCTATGGTTAACGTTGCAAACGGCAATGCAGCCAGCATCTGCAAGTACCAGGACAAAGCCGCAATAGCCATCGCCGCGACGTCCCACAAGGGCTCGATCAGTACCCCCAGCATGGCAAGCGGCGTGACAACCAGCGTCACCCATGGAATGGCCAGCGCATTGGCCGCCAATCCGACGATTGAAACCTGACCGAATAGCAGCAACGTGAGTGGCGTCAAGGCCAGGGTGATCACCCATTGCTCCCGAAACATGGCAAGCACGCTGGTTTTGACGCGTGCCACTGCCTTGCCGTTTGCCCGCGGCTGCGCTGAATCCGTGGCAAACAACACGCCAACAGCGACAAAACTGAGCCAAAACCCGGCCTGCAGCAATGCCCACGGATCAGTCGCCACCACCACCGCACAGCCTGACAACCACACATACGGCCACGGCCAGCGCTTGCCCGACAGGCGCAAAAGACCGACCGTGACCAGCATCAACACGGTGCGCTGTGATGGCACACCCCAGCCGCTGAAGAACGCGTAGACAGTGGCCAGCAGAACACCGCCCAGCACCGCGGCGCTTGGCGCCGGAAGCCACAGGCACAGCGAACTTGAACGACGCCACAGCCAACCCACCAGCAAAGCAGCGGCCCAGGCAAACATGGTGATATGTAAACCTGAAATCGACATCAAATGTGCCACCCCGGTGGTCCGAAAAATATTCCAGTCGGCACGATCAATGGCGTTCTGGTCACCGACCACGAGGGCCGCAATCAGGCCAGCGTACTGGCGCTCGGTAACCTTCGCAAAAATCTGATCGCGCACCTGCTGACGTAGCCGTTCAACCGGGTGTCGCTGGGTCTGGGCCAAGCGCTGCGGCAGCGGGTCTTTGGCGCCGGCACGCACATAGCCGGTGGCCTGCAAGCCCTGCTCCCACAACCAGAGCTCATAGTCAAAGCCGAATGGATTGCTGCCGCCATGCGGCGCCTTCAGGCGCAGCGTCATCTGCCATCGCTCTCCAGCCACGAGCGGCGCCGGTTGACGCTGCAGTTCGGCCACTGTGTCGCCACCCGTGCCGCCAAAAATGCCGGAATACCAGCCCAGGTAAACGCTGGCTGGTAGTCGCACCGGCTGATCAAGCAACTGGGCCGATTCCACGTCAAAGCGAAAGCGCAATCCGGCCTCGTTGTGTTGCGGCATGGCCGCGACGACGCCGGTCACCAATAGGTCGCGTCCCTCGAGTCCAGCGTCCAGTGCCGCATCTGCATAGACCGTGGAACGCAAGCCAGTAACGCTAAAGGCCAGCACACCCAACACCAGCGCCGCCAGCGTGATACGCCAACCGTGGGCCATCGGTTTGACGGATGCAAGGACCAGAGCCAGCACCGCCAGCAGCATGAGGAATCCGTAGATCCACCATGGGTACAAGGTTTCTTGCTGCAACTGCAGCGCGGTGCCAAGCACAAACCCCAATAGCGCCGGAAAAATATAGCGCGCAATTCCAGGCGTACAAGGGGGTGCGGTCTGCATACCCCAATACTAAAGCGGCAATCGTGGCACTAAAGCTGTGGCAACCATTACAAACTGGAATACACAGAGGGTTGCACGAACCAGTCGAATGGGTCTTGCTGCAACACCATGTCAATGTCAAGCTCCAGCACCTCGCCAACTGAACCGGGAAAAGTCACTGCCAGCGCCTTGTCGGACAGGTGGGCCTCTTCTGCGCGCGCGCGCCAGGTCGCCAGGTGAATAACCCCTGCCAATGGCTCGTACTCATCGTTTTCAAAGGGTGCATCCTGATGGTCCAGTGCCTCGACGATCGGTCGTGGAAAATGCCATTGGCGGGCCAATCCAGCGCCCACCTGGGCGTAGCAAAACCCAAAAGCGCTCTTCTCAATTTGGGCCCGTCCCAGGTCAAGCACCGGCGTTTGCTGGTCTAATTGCGTCACCTCGCCGACCATGCCCAAGTGCATTGCCAACTCTCCGACCGCATGAATCAGGCCACAGGTATAAGCGGCCTGCTGGTTCTGACGCACCAGTCCGGCCAACGAGCGGGAGAGCGTGGCCACGTTCAGGCTGTAGCCCCAGAACTGCTTCACATTGATGCCCGGAACCGCCTTGAACGACGCAGCGGAGGCGGCGGCCTGTGCCATCGTCCGCACATGGTTCAATCCCAGAATGGCCAGCGACTCGGAGACACTGTTGATCTTGCCGGAAAGCTTGAAGAAGCCCGAATTCGCGGTCTGAAGCAAGCGCGTGGTCAAGGCCAGGTCGGTGCTGATCAGACGGCTGATTTTCATCAGGCTCGGCTCCTCCTGCTCCAGTTCGTTGAGCAACAGCGCAACCACCTGCGGAATGCTTGGCAAGACGAACTGCGATGCCAGCAACGCACTCAGTTCCATAGAATCCCAACGCCAGTCATAAAAGTCCAATAATTGATGAAACTGACCGTCATATTATCTATCAGCGTTGGACACCTTTAACCCGGGCAAATGCGGATGACATGGCGGTGGCCTGAGAAGCAGGCACTGCAGCCTGTCCTTGCAACCGTACTGGCCTGTGAATGGCGTTGCGCTGCAACCGACTGTCAAACGCGTCGCCCGTTTTACCTGGTGCCGCACCGAGTTTCATGGTTAGCGAAATGCGTTTGCGCGCCACATCCACCTCCAGCACTTGAACCCGCACGATGTCACCGGTCTTCACGACTTGACGTGCGTCGGTGACAAACTTGTGGCTGAGTTGGCTGACGTGCACCAGGCCGTCCTGATGCACGCCCAAGTCGACGAAGGCACCGAAGGCCGCCACGTTGCTTACCGTGCCTTCCAGTACCATACCGTCAACCAAATCGCGGATGTCCTGAACACCCTCGCTGAATCGGGCCACCTTAAAGTCTGGCCGCGGGTCGCGACCCGGTTTTTCCAGCTCCGCCAAAATGTCCTTGACGGTGATGACGCCAAACTGCAGGTTGACAAACAACTCAGGCTTAAGCTCCTTGAGCATGTCGCGGCGACCCATCAACTCCGCCACGGGGCTTGCGGTATGGATCATGATTTGTTCCACCACAGAGTAGGTTTCTGGATGCACTCCGGTCATATCGAGCGGATTTTGACCACCTCGGATGCGCAGGAAGCCCGCACATTGTTCAAATGTCTTTGCCCCCAGACCCGGCACCTGTAGCAGTTGCTGGCGATTGCGGAAAGCGCCATGCGTCTCGCGCCAGCACACCACCGCTTTGGCGACACCGACTGATAAACCGGACACCCGCGACAGCAGTGGCACGCTGGCGGTATTCAAATCGACACCGACCGAATTCACGCAGTCCTCCACCACCGAACCAAGTGTTTTGGCCAGCTCGCTCTGATTCACATCGTGCTGATATTGGCCCACGCCTATCGACTTCGGTTCAATCTTGACCAGTTCGGCAAGCGGATCCTGCAGGCGCCGGGCAATACTCGCGGCACCGCGCAGACTGACATCCACGTCTGGCATTTCCTGCGAAGCGAATTCGCTGGCCGAATAGACCGAGGCACCAGCCTCACTCACCACCACTTTTTCAACGATGCAGCGGGATGTTTTTGCGAGCGACTTGATCAGATCGGCCGCCAGTTTGTCGGTCTCGCGACTGGCAGTGCCGTTGCCGATGGCAATCAGGTTCACCCCATGCGTTTCGCACAATTTTCCCAACGCATTCAATGAACCTTCCCAATCACGCCGAGGTTCGTGGGGAAACACAGCAGCGGTTGCGACCAGCTTGCCGGTCGCGTCCACCACTGCCACTTTCACCCCGGTGCGAATACCGGGGTCCAGTCCCATCACCACGCGTGGCCCGGCCGGCGCGGCAAGCAGCAGATCGCGCAAATTGTCTGCAAAGACCTTGATGGCAACCCGCTCGGCATCATCACGCAACCGGCCGAAAAGATCGCGCTCAGTGGACAGGCTGAGTTTGACGCGCCAGCCCCAGGCGATACATCTTCGAATCAAATCGTCGGCAGCGCGACCCTGGTGACTCCAGCCCAGGCGCAATGCAATGCGAGCTTCAGCCAGCGAGACCACCGGCTTCGCCTTTGCTGTTGTAACTATTTGTACCGCAGCTTGCGGGACTAAAACCTTAATTGACTCAGGAACGACAAGCCTGGCCTCCAATATCTCCTGCGCACGACCGCGCAGCACCGCCAGTGCACGGTGCGACGGCACGCGGCTGATGGGTTCAGCGTATTCAAAGTAGTCCCGGAACTTGGCGACGTCGGCCTGCGCTTCATCCCTGCCATCGATTAAATTGGCTTGGAGCAAGCCCTCATCCCAGAGCCAGCGACGCAAATCCTGCACCACCACTGGGTCCTCTGCCCAGCGCTCGCTCAACAAGTCGCGCACACCATCCAGCACCGCCGCCACAGTTGAAAAATCGGGCTGTTTGCCATCGCCCTCTCCCCTTGGTTCAAGCGAAATCACGAACCCCAGGGCTTCGTCGTTTGGCACCAGCGCCGGGTTGGAAAACAAGGCATCAGCCAGCGGCTCCAGCCCGGCTTCACGCGCTAGTTGACCCTTGCTGCGACGCTTCTGTTTGAATGGCAAATAGAGATCTTCCAGCTCTTGTTTGGTGCCAGCGGCTTTCAGCGCGGCCAGTAGAGCCGGTGTCATCTTGCCTTGTTCTTCGATGCTGCCGGTGACGGCCTGCAGCCGATCATGCAGCTCGCGCAAATAGCCGAGCCGTGCTTCGAGTTCACGCAATTGGATGTCGCCAAGCCCGTCCGTCATCTCCTTGCGATAACGGGCTATGAAAGGTACCGTGGCGCCGCTGTCCAGCAATGCGATGGCGGCCCAGGCCTGCTTGTTTTCAACCCCGATTTCCTGCGCAATTTGCGCGACAATTTTTTGCATGAATTGAAAGTGGCCAGCCGCGGCGCCCCTTGAACGTGAAATGAAGGCCGCGAGTGTGCCACACGCGCTCTCGTTGCGGCGGCATTTGCATCCATGCCGACTGCCAGATCACAAACTTGGTCTCATGTGTTACCTGTTTCAGACACGATTTGGTAACAAAAGGACTCAAATAGGAACTTAAACTCGACTTGTCGAGTGGACCAGTTCCGGCCCACACGGCGTGACCGACTAACCCCTACGCGAGGAATTGCATCATGCTTCGCCCTGCCAAGATTTCTGACTTCCAGCCTCATCGTATCGAGACGCTTCCATTCGGTGTCGCAAAGCTGAAGGCGCCGGCCATGACCCGGGAACTGCTGCCATTCACCGTCCGGTTGGTACGCAGTGAAGGGGACCTCAACAAGGCAGTGGATATTCGCCATTCCGCTTACGCCAGACACTTGCCAGAGTTTGCCCAGACGCTCACGGCGCCGGAAAGCGCCGACGCTGAAAACGGGGTAGTTGTGTTGCTTGCTGAGTCGAAGGTGGATGGGTCTCCTCTGGGCACCATGCGCATCCAGACCAACCAGTTCAAACCACTCTGCCTGGAGCAGTCAGTCAAACTGCCAACTTGGCTCAAGACACTGCGACTGGCAGAAGCCACCCGATTGGGTGTCACCAATGCCAAGGGTGGCCGTCTGGTCACAACCGTGCTGTTCAAGGCTTTTTATCTCTATTGCTACCAGATTGGCATTGAATGGATGGTCATAACCGGACGCGCACCAGTGGACCGGATGTATGAACGACTGTTGTTCGAAGACGTGTTTCCAGGCCTGGGCTATATTCCCTTTCAGCATGTCGGCAATCTTCCTCACCGCGTGATGTCGTCCAATGTCGAGACAGCTGAGGATCGCTGGACCGCAGCCAAACACCCGCTGTTCGACTTTGCCTTTCGCACTCATCATCCGGATATCCAAGTCGGCGGCCCGTGTCCGTCCTACCTATCGGCGATGACCCTCCCGACGTTGACGGCGCATGGTGCATCGCTTTCCATGTAGGCATGCGCACCTGGATGAGTTCAGGCGCATGCCGGTCAACCATCAGGCTCACTTGCAAGGTGTACCATCACAGTGCCCTTGCCCCCCTCCAAAACAGTCTGAAGGGCAGAGAACCGAACGAGCGCAGAACTTTGAAGAAACAATTCGCACGCATTACTTTAAATTTTTTAGGTAACGTAATGATTTGTTTGTTGTTTTTTTCATAACGACAAGCCAATAAATTCACTTGTTCGTGACTTTTGTCACGTCTAGTCTCTGCTCTTAAGCCCACGCTGAATGCGGCGTGGAGCGATAATAAAGGCAAGCTCCATGGAACGTAGCTGAAATGGGATGGCATCTGGCCTTTTATTGAGAACAATCGGCCGAGGAAAGTGCCACGTTGCTCAGTCAGTTCATCTTCGGTATTCCAGTTCGGGGCAATCATCGCAATGTCAAGACAATCGAGGTTTTTGCGCAAGCAGACTTACAAAATCAATCGGGGTTTTGATCATCTACTGTACCTCTTTTCGACCTATGCACTGCCGATAGTTATTGGGCTGGTGTCTTTGCTAGCTCTGTTCACCTGGAAATCACAATTCTCGTCGGGCGACCCGCAACAACTTGAAATCCAGGTCATGAAGGGGTCGGCAGACATGTTTGACCCAACGAAGGCGCTGGCACATCTGCGCGATAGCCCGGTCAGTCCGTTCCATGACACACGACTTTCGGAAGATCCTTTCTGGTTTTCCTTCGCTGTTCCTAAAGAAGTTGAACTTACACCCTTGACGATCGAATTTCCCTCAAGGCATGCCGTTGACTTTGCTTGCTGGGACGCCAAGACGCTGAATCTGCTTGGAGCCGGCAACCACCAACATGCGAGCGGCAGCATGTCTGAAGTCAAGGCGGGTTTTGCACTTGCACTCAATCCATTACTAAAAGACTCGCAAGTAGTCTGCCGCACCCACTCGATTGGCCCGGCCCGTATTTCGGCCCTGAAGTGGCAGACCAGCGACTTACAAATTTCAGAGCATGAGTTTCATCGCAAGTCCGGCCTGTTGGACGGCGGGATTTTAATTTTGGCCGCCTTTGTGCTGATCACTGCCTGGATCAATCGGAGCCCTCTGTACGTTCTGTTCGCAGCCTGGCTCGTCGTCAATTTGAGGATGGCCGCCTTGTCTGCCGGATCGGACGCACAGTGGTTGGGTAACACGGTGCCGCAAGACTGGCTAATACACATTCGTGAAATTACGCTAGCAGCCTACTATGTGTTGTCGGTGATCTTGTTCAGAAAGCTGTTTCAGGATGATTTGTCGAAAGTTGGGTCTTTACTGCTGTTGCGAATTGCATTGTGGACATGCCTGCCGCTGTTGCTGCTGTCTGCTGTTCTGCCCTATCAGTCGTTCCTTCCTTTGCTTTGGACGTCGACCGGTTTAAGCAGTTGCATCATGGTATTTTTCTTGTGGCGCATTCTGAGGAGGACGCGGTCCCGTGTGGCTGTCTGGTACGGCGCCTCGGTCAGCATCACCATAGTTGCCAGCCTCTACGAAGTCCTGGCTGCAGCACTTGGAATCAAAGGGCTGATTGGATCGGTCAACAGTGTCACCGCGGCCTTGTCGTCAAGCCTGCTGGCGGCGCTCGCGATTGCCGAACAGATGAGGCAGGAGCACGAGCAGCGGCTGGCAGTTCAGGCCGAGCTGGAGCACACCTTTGAGGTCATGCCCATCGGTCTGTTCAGTCTTGACCAGCGTGGCCGCTTTTTAGCCGCCAATCCGGCAATGCGCGGGATGGTGAGTCCGAATGTGCTGAGTGGTGCAGGCAGTTTCTGGCAGCAGTACTTCACCGAGGGTGCCTGGACGCAACTGTATCAAATGGTGCACAACAATCAGGTCGACGAGATCGAAGTCAAAGGCCGACCGGTATTGGGTGTTACCAGTTCAAAGCGTTTTCTGGTCAAGGCCACATTGTCCCACGACAAAATTGAGGGCTCCTTGCAGGACATCACGGAAAAGTCGAAAGCCGCCGAAGACCTGTATTTCCGGGCCAACCACGATTCATTGACCAAGGTACTGAATCGGCGCGGTATCGAGCGAGCCTTCACCGATGCCGCCAACAAGCGCACCGAAGGTAACATGCAGGCGGCTATGGCCTATCTTGATCTGGATCGTTTCAAACTGATCAATGACCTGTTTGGGCATGCTACCGGCGATCAGGTATTGCAACAGGTATGCAAGCGCGTATCCGACTTGCTGAAACGGGACTTTCAGATTGGCCGGGTGGGCGGCGATGAGTTTGTCATCGTGTTTTCTGAAACACCCATCGTTCTGGCAACTCTCATGTGCAAGGGTATCATTGAGAGTATTGGCACCCGGCAATACTTTGTTGGCGACAACGCGTTTAGTGTGCGTGGTTCAATCGGGTTGATCGAGGTCACTTCAGATACCCTATTCAACGATGCCATGTCAACTGCTGATCGTGCCTGTCGCCAGGCCAAGTTGGCAGACAATAACGGATTGGTCGTGTACGAGAGAGGGGCACCTGCATTCAAGCAGCACGAAGCCGAACTCAAGCTGATTGCGCTGCTCGCCACCAGTTCCGCCACGGATGGCCTGTATCTTGAAATGCAGCCCATCATGTCGCTCACATCACCCCATGAGTCGCTTAACTTTGAAGTATTGCTGCGCATGCGGGACGCTGACGGCAATGCGGTGCGTACCGACCACCTGATAACCGCCGGCGAAAACAGTGGGCGCATGGGCATGATTGACCGCTGGGTCTTGTCCACCACATTGGCCTGGCTGAACAAGAATTACGCTCAGATGAAACACATGAAATTTGTTTGCATGAATTTGAGTGGTGCTTCGCTGAACGACGAGAAGTTTCTGCAGGAAGTCTACAGTATGCTGGAAAACAATCCGCATATCGTGGGACACCTTTGCCTTGAAATCACCGAAAGTGTGGCGTTGCGCGATCTGGAGAATACGCGCCGCTTCGTCGACAAGGTTCGTGGCTACGGCGCCAAAATTGCTCTGGACGATTTTGGTGCCGGGTACACATCGTTTTCCTACCTAAAGGAGTTCACGGCAGACATACTGAAGATTGACGGTAGTTTCATTGTCAACATGAACAATCACCCAGCCAACATTGCCATCGTTGAAGCCATTGTCAGCCTTGCCAAAAATCTGGGCATGAAGGTGATCGCAGAGTGGGCTGAAGACACCGCCACCGTGCAAACCCTGACCGAGATCGGTGTCGATTACGTGCAAGGATTCGTGGTGGCACGACCCCAGCACCCGGACGAGCTTCTGACAGCCAAGTCGTCGGCAAGTTTCATAAAAAACGAAGAGCTCGCCCAGTATGTGTCGTTGATCGGAAATTCAGACCCGTTGCTGCTGCAATCGAATTTGTTTTCAGATGGCCTGGGGGTCAACGTACATTGACGCCCAGATCGATCAACCTCATTGTCATCCCGCATTGAGCAACCGCTTCAACTCCACACCCAATTCCGGTTTGTGGGAAAACGGATCGGTTGGATTGCGCGCCAACATGATGTCTTCCAGCCGCACTTGAACCGAGCTAATGGCTTTCGGGTGACTGTAGATATAGAACTGATTGGCGGCGATGGCGTCGAAAACCTTTTGCGCAACGTCAGCTGCGCTGACCTTGCCCGAACCCACTGCCTTGTCGCTCATGGCTTGCCCGATCAGCTGGCTTCTGGTTGGTTTGACCGCAACGCCGTCCGCAGGGCGATTGCGCTGGCTCTGTGTGATGCCGGTCGGCACAAAAAATGGGCATAAAACCGAGGCGCTGATCTGCGTGGTCACCAGGGACAGATCCTGATAGAGGGTCTCGCTCATGCTGACCACCGCATGCTTGCTGGCACCGTAAATGCCCATGTTGGGGGCATTGAGCAAGCCAGCCATGCTGGCGGTGTTGACGATGTGACCCTGATAAGCCGGATCTATTTTGGCGGCTTCAAGCATCATCGGTGTAAAGACGCGAATACCGTGCGCGACACCCATGAGGTTCACGCCAATTACCCATTCCCAGTCCTGTACCGTGTTTTCCCAGATCAGTCCACCCGCACCGACTCCGGCATTGTTGAAGACAAAGTGCGGCGCACCGAAGCGCATTTGCACGGCACGGCCCAACGCTTCCACCTCAGTGGCTTTGGAAACATCGAGCTTGAAAGCCAGCACCTGCGCTCCAGCCGCCTGCAGTTCTGCCTCTGCTTTGTCGAGTGCATCTTGCTGCACATCGGCCAACACCAGATTCATGCCCAGTTTGGCACCGATGCGCGCACATTCCAGGCCAAAGCCCGAAGCAGCGCCGGTAAGCACAGCAGTTTTGTTTTTGAAATCAGTGATCATTGGGATGCTCCACAGGTAAGGGGTGCCAGATCATTTCGAGATGCTCAATGCCGTCTTCGATATACGGTTTGCCTGCAGCCACAAAACCGTGGCGGTGGTAATACTTTTCAAGGTGTGCCTGGGCACCAATGCGAATCGGTTGCTGGCCCCACAATGTGCAGACCGCAGACAGCGCCCGATCCATGAGCAAATGGCCAAGCCCGTGGCCGCGCGCAGAAAGGCGCGTCACGACCCGGCCAATGCTGGCCTCGACAAACTTGATACCAGCCGGCAAACAACGCGCATAAACCACCAGTTCGCCATCACGATGACCCATCAAATGTGCGCCTGCGGCGTCGCTGCCGTCAATATCCTGAAAAACACAACTTTGCTCCAGCACAAACACCTCGCTTCGCAGTTGCAGCACGTCATGCAGTTCCTGCAAACTCAGCGCGTTAAAGGCGCAGCATTTCCATTCGACCGCAGCAACTGTGGCGGCAGCAGCATTCATGCTGGCACGACTGCCTTCAGCACATACCCGATGCGTGGAAAGTGCACATGCACGGTGCCGGCGCGCTGGTCTACCCGGCGCAAGGTATAGCGAGTGCGGCTGGCAACCAGCAACTCACCTTCAGTCGGTTCCTGGCCAAAGTTCTCGGCCGCCACCGTCACGCGGCTGCCCAGCGCAATGCCGTGTTCGTCCTGAAAAACAGTGTCTACTGGAGTCGCCATCTTCGAAGATGCCGCACACTCAGCAATCGCGTCGGTCGCAGAATATTTTTCCATCTGCCCGTGGCCGAGCGCCGCCATGCGGTCCATCCAGGACAGCACGGAGGGCGTGGCGTCCAGAATGCCGGCCATCACTGGCACCCGAAGTCGGGAGAACCACAAGGGGTGATAGGCAGCAAAGTCGGCGACGCAGGGTACGCTGCCCAGCAAGAAATGCTGGCCCTCCAGCATGTTGGCAAGGCGCCGCAGGTACGACTTGTATGCTGCGCTAGCATCTGCCGGGCGCAAGCGCGTCATGCCGGTACTCATGGCGGCACGATCAGCACCGAACGCCTTGGCTGCTTCCGGCGGTGCCGCCGCAAACATGGCAGTCGCGCCCTTGGGTTGCAGGCTATAGGCCATGGCGGCCCAGAACAGCGTGCTGTCGGCCCACTGTGCCAGCACCCGCGCCAGACCCTTGTGTTGTAAGGGGTACAGCGTGGGTGTGGGTTGCAGATGTTCCAGCACATCACAAATCAGTGCGCTGTCGCAGTAGACGTCTGAGCCTACTTGCAGGAAAGGCGTCTTGCGATAGCCACCGGTGAGCGCCAGCACATCGGGTTTCGGCATGATGGACGGGATGACGACCGACTTCCAGGCCACCTTTTTGTAACCCAGAACGAGCCTTATTTTTTCTGAAAAAGGCGATGTTGGATAGTGGTGAAGAATGATGTCGGTCATGCTATGGCCCAGGGTATTGATTGCGGACAGCGCCTTGCCTCGCGCAACAGCGAACTGTCCCGCGAAGTATCAGATCAACTTGACCAATTGCTTGCCGAAATTCTTGCCCTTGAGCAAGCCCAAAAAGGCTTCGGGTGCGGCTTCAAGGCCTTGTGCAACTGATTCTCTGGCCCGCAATTTACCGGTTGCCACCAAAGTGCCAAGTTCTTTCAGCGCCTCGGGCCAGAACTCCATGTGTTCGCTCACGATAAAGCCCTGCACTTTAAGCCGATTGACAAGAATCAGAGCCGGATAGGTGAGCGGCAACGGCGCACCGTTGTAGCCGGCAATCATGCCGCATACCGCGATGCGACCAAAGGCGTTCATACGGGTCAGCACGGCGTCCAGCACCATGCCACCGACGTTTTCAAAATAGCCGTCAATGCCGTTCGGGCAGTCGTTCTTCAATGCCTTGGCAAGCGACGTCGCATCCTGGTGTAACTTGTAGTCGATGCAGGCATCAAAACCCAATTCCTCGACCGCGTATTTGCACTTATCGGGACCCCCGGCAATGCCGACCGTGCGGCAACCACGTGCTTTACTGAGCGCGGCAAAAGCACTGCCGACGGCACCTGTAGCGGCGCTTACCACCATGGTTTCACCGATCTTGGGTTCGATGATTTTGACCAGTCCATACCAGGCTGTGACGCCGGGCATGCCGACCGCGCCGAGGTAAGCACTCAAGGGGATGTGACTGGTATCGACTTTACGCAGGGCGCCGAACTGATCGGCATCGACCACGCTGTACTGCTGCCAACCGCCCATTCCGACGACCTCGTCACCGACTGCAAATTTTGCATTTTTTGATTCCAGCACTTCTCCCACTGTGCCTCCACCCATGGTCTGGCCCAAGGCCTGTGGCTGGGCATAGCTTTTGGCATCGTTCATGCGGCCCCGCATATAGGGATCGAGACTCAGGAAATGATGGCGTACCAATACCTGCCCATCCTGCAATGCTGGCGTGTTGCTGACAACCAGTTTGAAATTGCTGGCGACGGCTTCGCCTGCAGGGCGGTTATCGAGATGAATTTGTTTGTTTTGCAGCATGGGAAACTCCTGAAAAAAATCAATCGGTTGAAATCACGTTGAAGGCGTTGGCGCTTTTCGGCCCAGTAGGCAAACGTTTGACGTACTTGAAGGTCCCGGTCGCGTGGGCGCAAGCGCGCCCGGCCTCGTCAAAGACCGTCCCCTCTGTGAAGGCCATGGTGGCAGTGCGGTGCATCAAATGTCCCTTGCCGGTGAGTTGGCCGCGCGCCGGTTGCATGAAGCTGGTTTTCATTTCGATGGTAACCACGCCCATGTCTTTTTGCAGGCTACGTGCTGCCACTGCCATGGTGACATCCAGCAAGGTCATCAGTGCGCCGCCATGGGTGACGCTGAAAGAGTTGAGATGTTCGGGTTGAGGGTCGTAGGCAATCTCAGACAAGCCAGCGTCAAACAGTTTCAGCTCAAAGCCCAAGTGTTCAACAAACGGAATCGCAACGCCAAATCCCATACCGAAATTCTGCGCAACCACAGCCTCAACCACCGGTGACCACACTAACCCCGCCGTCCACCGCCAGCCACTGGCCGGTGATGTGTTTGCCGGCGTCTGACGCGTACAGAACACACAAACCCTTGAGGTCTTCGTCGTCCCCCAGGCGCTTGAGCGGCGCGCCAGCCGCAAGCTTTTCTTCGCCCAGCATTTTGAGAGTGCCCATGGTCATCTTGCTAGGAAAAAAACCGGGGCAGATGGCATTGACCGTGATGTTGTACTTACCCCATTCGGCACCCAGCGCCCGAGTGAAATTGATCACCGCACCTTTCGAAGTGTTGTAGGCAATCGTCGTCATCTCCGACGGGTTGCCGTTCAGACCGGCGATCGACGCGATGTTGATGATGCGGCCCTGACGGCGCGCAATCATGCTTTTCTTGGCAATCTGCTGGCTAAGGATGAAGTAGCCGCGCACGTTGAGGTTCATCACTTTGTCCCAGGCTTCAATCGGATGGTCTTCAGCCGGGGCGCCCCAAGCGGCGCCCGCGTTGTTGACCAGAATGTCCACATCGCCCATGCGCTGCAGGGTCTCGTCGGCCAGACGGTGAATCTCGGCCTCTTTGGCACAGTCGGCGGCAATCCAGCGCGCGTCAATCCCGGCGGCCTGCAATTCGGCGGTGGCCTGCTCCAGGTCTTCGGCTTTGCGTGAACTCAGCATGATCCTGGCACCCGCTTCACCGAGGGCGTGTGCCATCTGCAGGCCCAGGCCGCGCGAGCCGCCGGTTACCAGGGCGGTCTTGCCTTTGAGATTAAATAGTTGTTGGACAGTACGTGTCATTTGAGGGTCTCCTGAACGAAGTCCATTTTGCAGGAATTTTTGGAATTTGCCCGGCGGCGGCTGTCTCACTGGCGATAGCGCGCATTTTGCGGAGGCAATGCACTCTGCGTCAACAGTGCCCCGTCATGGGTAGTACTGACTGCGCATGCGCTGACAATAGGCTTCCAGTTTCGGGTACTGTTTCGTATGCTGTTTCAGGGCCGATTCCACCGGTGGCCAGACCAGGTTGGCAAGAAATGCGTAAGCGGTCGCATCGAGCGAACAGGGCTCGTTGCCCATGAAGTAGGGCTTGTCGTCAAGAAAATCAGCCAGTGCCGTGATGTCGCGGCGACCAATGTCGTGGATCTCTTGCTGGCAGTGACGACCCATGCCGTGCCCGTGCATTTCCTTGATCAGTCCGCGCCGCGCAATGTGGGGCACAACCCATTTCAGCGGCACCGGCAACTTCCCAAAAAACGCGATCCTGGTTTTTTCCCATCCGGTCGGCTCCACCCAGCGGGTGTGAAGCACCGCCCAATAAAGATTTTCTTCAATAAGGCGCTGAAACGCGAGCGCGACGGCACGCTGATCAGGACCCAGCCGGGCATCGAGCTGATCGCCGTAGTTCGTCTTCAGATAGTCGATGATGAGGCTGCTGTCGGCTATGGTTTTGCCCTGGTCCTCGATGTAGGGCATCTTGCCTTTGGGCGCCTTGTTGAACGCCTGCAGGGTTGCCGGTTCGATCTCGAATGGCAGCTGGGCCATGCGTAAATACGTTTCCAGCTTCATGCAAAAAGGGCTGGCGTTTGGGAGACCGAACGCGGGGTCAAATTGATACAGTTTGATCATGCCCATATTCTCCGAGGTTGAAAACGAATTCTGGTTAAATCCACTCAATTCAAAATGCGTCTTCTGGCAGGTCAGCGCAAGTCCTATCGCGCGCCGTCACGACATTCAACCACGCGCCAATCTTGGGCAGTTCATAGTGGAAAAAATATTGCGCAGCGCCTATTTTTCCAGCCGTGTCAGCCTGGGTCTCTTCGCTATCCAGTGTCAACGCAATGCAACTCACATCCAGCCAAATCCAGGCCAGCACGGTGTGTCCAAAAGCCTGCATATACGGCACAGCGTTGGCAAGCGCATCTGACGGGTTGCCGGTGGCCCAGGCACTTTGGGTCGCAAAATTCAATTCCTCCCATGCCCGGCCCAACGCCACGGCGTGCTCCTGCAACTCGGATAGGAGCGATGCCCGCTGAATGGTCATGGCGATTCGACTGCCAAGCAGTTGCATGCCGCGTCCGCTTTCCATCAACACTTTGCGGCCCAGCAAATCCATCGCCTGGATGCCATGCGTGCCTTCGTGAATCATGTTCAGGCGGTTATCGCGCCAATACTGCTCGACCGGGAAATCGCGGGTGTAGCCGTAGCCACCATGGATCTGGATCGCCAGTGAGTTGGCTTCCAGACACCACTCGCTGGGCCAGCTCTTGGCGATCGGAGTGAGAACCTCCAGCAACAGACGGGCCTCGTCCGCCGCCTCGGCAGCGCCGGTGTGTTGCTCGTCAACCAGCCGGGCGCAGTACAAGGCCAGACTCAGGGCGCCTTCGCCATACGATTTTTGCGCCAGCAACATACGTTTCACGTCGGCGTGCTCGATGATGCGCACCTGCGGTTGCGACGCGTCCTTTCCGCCAGCGCTCACAGGGCGCCCTTGTGGCCGGTTTTTGGCATAGTCCAGCGAGGCGTAATAACCGGCCAGACCCAGCATGGTCGCCGCAATGCCGACACCGATGCGCGCCTCGTTCATCATGTGGAACATGCAACGCAGCCCCTCACCCGGCTTGCCTACCCGGTAGCCGACGGCACCGGCACCATGGCCATCAAGGCCAACCCCAGTGCTCAGTACCGGGTATTTGCCCTCGCCAAAATTGAGCAGCGTGTTGACCGTTCCGCGCCAGCCCAGCTTGTGATTCAAGCCGGCCAGTGCCACGTCATTTCTCTCACCGGTAAGCTCACCGGCACCGTTTACCATTTTTTTGGGCACGATGAACAGCGAGATTCCACGAGTGCCAGCAATAAACTTGCCATCCGGCCCCGGAATTTTGGCCAGCACCAAGTGGATAATGTTCTCGGTCAGCTCGTGTTCGCCGGCCGAAATCCACATCTTGTTGCCTTTGAGGCGATAGCGTGCGCCCAGCGGATCGGACTCAAAAGTCGCTCCATCCGGTACCGCACAAGTGGCCACATCCGACAGGCTGGAGCCGGCTTGCGGTTCGCTCAGGCACATGGTGCCCGACCAGCGCCCGGCAAATTCATTTTTGGAGAACACTTCCTTTTGCAGCGGCGTGCCATGCACCATGAGCAAATTAGCATTGCCGGTGGTCAGCATGCCCGTACCTATGCTGACGGAGGCGCAGGCGAAGAAGGAATTGGCTGCGGCCTCGATCGTGTAGGGCAACTGCATGCCACCCACCTCGTAATCCTGCGCGGCGCTAAGCATACCGGACTCGGCGTAGGTTCGCTGCGCTACCTGAGTCGCCCGCGGCAGGATGACCTTCTCACCGTCAAACCGGGGCTCTTCCACATCGACGGTTCGATTGAACGGCGCATATTTCTCTCGTGCAATGCGTTCACAGGTGTCCAACACAGCATCAAAAGTTTCACGCGAATGGTCTGCAAAACGAGGTCGCTGGTTCAGTGATTCTGCATCGAGCCACTGGTACAGAAGGAAATCAACAGTAGAACGCAGACTCATAGTTATCTACTTGGTTGGGGACCGAGCAGGTTCGCTTCGTGTCACAGCGATCTGTCCCACAAGGTTTCACAATACCTCAAAAATACCTGCCGCACCCATGCCACCACCAATGCACATGGTG